>JAABUR0100000301.1_pt1 | contig 112981 bp, 92 predicted proteins | sample 5560091 | NCBI WGS metagenome assembly JAABUR01 (sample SAMN10711879, study PRJNA513375) | rock metagenome | isolation source: Antarctica rocks | place: Antarctica: Victoria Land, University Valley sud | reverse complement strand
CACGCACCCGCGAAGAGTTGGAGCGAGCGTTGGTCGCGGCACTCGCCCTCGTCACTCTCACTGACTGCGAAGGGTGGTTCAGACACTGCGGTTATCAGGTTACACCCAATTGCAATTAGCTATAGTTGACGTCCAATGCTGACTATCTGGGTGCCATCTTCAATGACTTGATGGGTGACAATAAGCCTCAACTACTTGCTTGCAATTGGTTTGAACACGGCACGAAAAGCTTTAAGCGCGGCTGGATGATAGATCGTCGAATGTTTCTCGTCCGGCATCTGCTCGTAATGCCAACGCACGCCGGCGGGCGCGTTCTTGCCGAGCACATCCGCGAGCCGCTGCGTGGCTCCGATGCGAAGGTCATCGTCGCTGCTGGCAAAGTACAACGCCTTCGCCAGCTTCGGACGTGCATGCAGCCGCTCGCCCGCGCCATTGACCAGCTTTTGATTGTTCCACCAAAGGCTAGGATCAAAGGCAATATAGGTATCAAACAAATCAGGTTCGACGAGAAAAGTCTCTACTATAAACAGCCCGGCGAGTGATTCCCCCACAACTGCTGTCTCATCAGTCGTGCGGTAGCGACTTTTCACCTGTGGCATCAACTCGTCGCGGATGAACTTCCTAAATGCCTCGGAGCCTCCTACGCGCGGCGCAATCTTTTTATCGTTCTCATTTTCGGTGGGGCCAGTCATGTCACGACGGCGCTCGGTATTTTCAATTCCCACGAGCAAGAATGGTCGCATCGTTCCATTGCCCACAGATACCTGTACAAGACCAGCCACGTGCAGAAAGTCTTCGGCGATGCCGCCATCCGGCATATAAAGCACGGGCAGTCGTGCATTGAGAGATTCCGTATAGCCGGGCGGCAGATAGACATTGATGCGCCGCGTCTCATTCAGAATCTTTGAATCCATTGTGAAGGTCTCTCCGATAATCAGCGGCACTGCCCTTTCAACATTACTCGCCTGCGCGCTAATCGTCGGAAAGAGTAGCCCCCACAGAAGAATAACTACCCGAACCCAACGAAATTTAATCACGTCATCATCTCCTGAATAGATGCAAATCGTTTCAATTAGCCGGTCGGCGATCAGTTTTTCCTGCCCGTTTGGTGAATCCCTGCGATTCCAGCCAGTAATAGAATGCGTCGATCCAGTGGTCGCTGCTCGTGCCTTGCTTTCGCATCCCGAAGCCATGACCGCCACTGCTGAAAATGTGAACCTCGGGTTTGTGCCCCGCTGCCTTTAGCGCGTCATGAAACTTGACTATCGGCTCAAGTGCTACTGCATCGTCCTGTGCCCACGCCAGAAACATAGGCGGCAGTTTTGCCGGAATGCTGGGCATCACGCCAAACGGAGCACCATAAATCATGGCGGCGAAGTTCGGACGCGCTGCGGCGTCCTGCTGGAGCACAGTTCCGCTGGTGACCATCGCTCCGGCTGAAAAGCCCATGAAACCGACACGGTCGGGAGAGACGCCCCACTCCGCTGCGTGTTGTCGCACCACTTTGAGAGCCTGAATCCCGTCGGCAATGCCGTACTTGCCAACCTCGTCCATGTTCATGTTCGCCGGAATGCCTTCCCCGCGCTTCTCCACGATCCGGTACTTGAGCACGAAGGAGGCGATGCCTCTTTCCTGAAGCCAGCGCGAGACATCGTTGCTTTCCAAACTGATAGCCAGCGCCACGAAAGCGCCGCCGGGCGCAATGATGACGCCGGTTCCCGTCGCTTTGCTTCGCTCCGGCAGGTAAGCCGTCAACGTCGGCGTTACCACGTTAAAGATCACGGTTCCAACCGGAGTGTTTTCGATTGTCCTTTCCTTCTGTGTCCAATGCTCGGAACCCGGAGCGACGCCCGGCCAAATGTTCACCGTCTGCGAGCGGGCAGAGCAAGCCATCAGAAATGTAAAGGCGATGGCGCCCGCAGTGCATACCGCTGTTCGCATCATATTCTCTCCTAATATCCTTTGAATTCCGTCTAGGCGTACAGTTTCATATCTCGCGCCGTCCGAATCTTTGTGAGCATGAATATCTGTCCGGCGTGCATCGAGAAGTGTTCGACGACGTGATAGATCGCTTCGAGCGCAGTCACATCGCGCCCTTGAATCTGTCGCCGCCCGTTTAGTTTCGTTTTGTCTAAATTCGCCAACACCGCATCTGCTTCGGCGATTGTGTGGCGCAGTTTCTCGATCAACTCGGCGCGCGGGATCATCGTGCGCTCATCAAACTCCTGCTGACGATTGCGCTCAACGGCCATGTTTCCGACGCCGCCCAGAATCCATTGCCGCACGTTGCCGTTTAAGTGCAGCAATAAATTACCGATGCTGTTTGATTCCGCATTGGCGCGCCACCATATGTCTTCATCACTCAGCGCCTCCACACAACGCTCGATCTTCGGCAAGTATTTGTTGCTAAGGTAAGCACGAGACCCGGCTATAAAATGATCCGCCACGTTAGTCATTAACTTTTCTCCTCAGTAAATTGATGCAACCGAATGCTCTATGTGAAGCGTGCCAGCCGCAGTTGTTCGAGTAGCTACCGGTTGCAGCTCGACTAAATCGCTTGAAGCGCTGTTTCCCTTTTGATTCGTCATGCTATCCAATTACCGCAAAACTTTACCTTAAAATAGCACTATCACAAGTGCCATTTTGTGCTGGCTAATGTGTACCAATTCAGCTTATTGCTTCGGAATGTTTCACGCAAAGTGGTCTTGTTTGATATTAAGAAAGTGGCACTTGCACTCGTCTTGATTTGATTTAATCTACATTCCTCTCGGGCACGGACATTCCCGCTGCCTGTTTTTATGACAAGAAAACAGGTGAAGGAGATTTCGGTATATGCTACTAGAAATGAAGTGCAGATGTGAGAGCGACATTTGAAGAAAATATCTTCAATGCTGACAGTTCTTCGCTTGCTCAATTTTGCGGCCTTATAACTTATGTCGAAGATCAGTGAAAAGGTTTATCAGCGTGTAGATTCAGTTGACTTGTTGCGCGGGCTGGTGATGGTCATCATGCTGGTTGACCATACGCGCGAATACGTCCACGCGGACGCGGTACGTTTTAGCCCGACTGATTTAACGAAAACGACTGTCTTGCTTTTCTTCACGCGCTGGATTACGCATTTTTGCGCGCCAACCTTTGTCTTTCTCGCCGGAACGAGCGTTTACCTGCAACTGCTGCGTGGGAAAAGCCGAACTGAGCTATCAAAATTCCTCATTACGCGCGGGCTATGGTTAATCGTGCTGGAATTCACGCTTGTTAGGTTCAGCATACTTTTCAATGTGGATTACAGCTTTCTGGGCTTTGCGGAAGTGATCTGGGTTTTCGGCGTCTCGATGATCGTGCTCGCCGGATTGATTTATCTTCCCGTTCATGTCGTCGCCGGTTTGGGAATCGCAATGATTGCGCTGCACAATCTATTGGACGGAATTAAAGTTCCGCCGGCTGTGGCGATGGCTTCAAAGCCTGCGCCCGACGCGCTGCAAAAGCTGTGGTTGATTTTGCATCAGCCGGGCATCATTCCGGTTTTTGAAAACAGAGCATCCCTTTTCGTCGCCTATCCGCTCATCCCGTGGATCGGCGTAATGGCTACAGGATATGCGCTGGGCGTCGTCTATTCATGGGAAAGCGAGCGTCGGCGCAGATGGTTGTTCAAACTTGGACTCGCGCTCACGGTTCTCTTTGTGGTGATTCGCGCAACAAATCTTTACGGCGACCCGCAAGTTTGGAAAAGCCAAACAAGCGCAGTCTTCACCGTTCTATCTTTTCTCAACACGACGAAATACCCGCCTTCTTTACTCTTTCTGCTGATGACGCTTGGGCCGGCGCTGCTGATTTTGGCATGGGCTGACGATGTGCGGAAAGATAATTTTTTGAGCCGAATATTGATCACGTTCGGGCGCGTTCCGTTGTTCTATTTCCTTTTGCAAATGTTTGTCGCGCATGGTTTCGGCGTTCTGCTAGGGATTATGGCGGGCAAAAGCATCGGGCATCTGTTTTTGAATTTTCCCGCTTCGAGTACCAATGTGCCGCCCGACGCAGGATTTCCTTTATGGGTAGTTTATGCGGCATGGCTTGGCGGTCTGGTTCTTCTCTACCCGCTTTGTCTATGGTACGGCAAACTCAAACAACATCGTAGAGGTTTCCCCTTTAGCTATCTATAACGCAGATTTCTCTTGCAAGAATCAAATAGGGATGTTGCGCGAGGTAAGAGTATGGACGTGAATCAAAGAACGCGATGGTAACTCAAACAGAAAAAGCAGAGAGATTCAGGGCGCTGCATGAGCGCGAGGGCGCGTTCATCATCCCGAATCCATGGGACGCAGGCTCGGCGCGGCTGCTAGCCGGATTAAGGTTTGAAGCGCTGGCGACGACGAGTTCGGGTTTTGCTAACTCTCTGGGGCAGCTCGATGGACAGGTTTCGCGGGACGAGGTGATCGAACATTGCCGCAGCCTCTCTGCGGCGACCAACCTGCCGGTCAGCGCAGATTTGGAGAACTGCTTCGCGGGTGACCCGGCTGAGGCCGCCGCGACTATCTTGCTGGCTGCGCAGGCGGGCATAATCGGCGGCTCGATTGAGGACTACAGCGGCGATCCGTTGAATCCCATCTACGAGTTCGAACTAGCGGTCGAGCGCGTGTACGCTGCCTCCGAGGCGGCGCGCTCGCTCGATTTTCCTTTCATGCTGACGGCGCGCGCCGAAAACCTGCTCCATGGAAAGAATGACCTTGACGATACGATCCGCCGCCTACAGGCTTTTGAGGCGGCGGGGGCGGATGTCCTTTACGCGCCGGGACTCACCACGCTGGCTGAGGTTCGCTTGGTGACAAGCGCTCTAAGTAAGCCGGTGAATGTTCTGGCACCACTTCTGAAGGGAGTGACGGTGGCGCAACTGGCAGAGGCTGGTGCCAAGCGCATCAGCACCGGAGGAGCATTGGCGCGCGCCGCCATCACCGCCCTGCTGCGAGCGGGCGCGGAGATGCGGGAGCGTGGAAGTTTCGGGTGGACTTCAGACTTGGCGTCTAGCACCGACGCGAAGAAGCTGTTGAATGCTTGGGTTACTTGAGCGAGGAGAAGGAATCACTCAAACTTCAAGGTCGTAAGCAGGCATCTCCAGGAGTTGACGAATAGCCCCTAGATTGTACGCCGTGTGAGTTAAGAAGATGGATTCTTGAATATGACGATCCGCAAAGATAGCTTAACTCGCGCGCTTTCGTCTTTCTCTTCGTTTCATCTCAATGCACGCACGGATTGCAGCAGATAGTTGTACCGCGTTCTTGCGAAGTTCGTTTTTATTAAACCTGATAGAGATTAAATGTCACAAATAATATCCCGGGACGGCACCACAATCGCGTACGACAAAAACGGCAACGGCGCAGTCCTCATCCTAGTGGATGGCGCGATGGGCTATCGTGAGTCTCATGTTGGAAGGCCGCTCGCTTCTGAGCTTTCAAAAGAATTTACGGTGATAACGTACGACCGCCGTGGCCGCGGTGAGAGTACCGACACTCAGCCTTATACGATTGAACGTGAAATTGAAGACATCGAAGCCCTCATCAACGAAGTGGGTGGAGCGGCTTTCGTATTCGGTTTCTCCTCCGGCGCAGCCCTGGCGATGGAAGCGGCAATCAAGATTGGCAACAAGATCAAGAAACTTGCCATGTACGAAGCCCCGTACAATTCTGACGACACTGCCCGGCAAGCATGGATGGATTATAGAAAGCAGCTTAAGGGACTGCTGGCAGTAAACCGCCGTGGCGACGCGGTGACGCTCTTTATGAGGTTGACGGGGATGCCAGCCGCCCATATAGATGAAATGCGCCAAGATCCAATGTGGCCGAGATTAGAATCGGTCGCACACACTCTTGTCTACGATGCCGCTGTCTTGGGTGATGATGCGTCGGTACCCATCGAGCGAGCAGCCGGTGTTGCTGTGCCTGCACTCATCATGGATGGCGGGGCGAGCTATCCTTTTATGCACATCGCAGCAACGGCACTTGCCAACGCTATCCCTAATGCACAACACCGCACCCTAAAAGGTCAGACGCATGAGGTCACTGCGGAGGCGTTGGCTCCTATACTCGTGATGTTTTTCAAGGTTTAAGCCATTTGCGATGCAATCAGTTTGATTTCAATCCATGCTATAGGATGCAGCGTCCAAACAACCGCCGAACAAGGCGCGGCACCACGGAAAGATATCAGAAAGTAAGTAGCAATTAACTTATGAAAATCCTTGCTATATCAGGAAGTTTGCGAGCGGCATCCTCAAACTCTTCCATCCTCGCTCATCAAGCGCACACACCCATGTCGCAATTGATGGCACAAAGGGATGGGCAAGGAATCAACCAGATAAAAGGCGGTGCGGTGCTCACCGGCGCAAGTTGCCTCCAGCAGCAAGGCCGACATGAGTGGTCAATTGATGCAAGCGCCTCATCCATTCGGCATATGTGGGCAGGCGCGGGAACGCGCACGGGAAGTTAGCCCGCACCAAGCGATAGGTTTGCTTCAAGCTAGCCACCTGAAACGAGCCTTGCAAAAGCGCAATGGTCAAAACTTCAGCGTCAGCAAAACGTGGAGAAGAGTGCGGCGAACGCCGCCAGTGAGCGCACTGCGGATGAGCTTTCAGGTAATCATCAATAAAGCAGTAGATTTCTGTCATCTGATGCTCTATGCTCTTCATCATAGGTCGTCATCCTGTGGTCGTAGAAGTTGTTTCGCAACTCCATTCTACAGACCGCACAAGGACTGGCGACATTTTCTTTTCAACTCATGACTGAGATTAACTCAAGAAGCGGCGCGGAGTCGCTTGTGTCCGTCTGTGATGATTCGTTGCGAATGACATGACGGTAGAGAATGTCGCGTTGTTGCGGGGTGAAGCCTGCTTCGCGTATGAGGTAGCGTAGCATTTTTTCGTCTGCTTGATTGTGTGCGCCCGCTGCCGAGACAACGTTTTCTTCAATCATAATCGAACCCATATCGTTTGCGCCGAAGCGTAGTGCGACTTGCCCCAGACGAAGCCCCTGCGTAAGCCATGACGATTGAAAGTTTTCGATGTTGTCGAGGAAGAGGCGCGAGACGGCGAGCATTTTCAAATAATCAACGCCCGTTAATTCATCTTTGATGCGGCGTCCGAGCGCGGTGTTCTCGCGTTGAAAAGTCCACGGAATAAAGGCTGTGAAGCCGCCCGTTTCATCCTGTAAATTGCGTATGCGTTCAAGGTGGCGAACGCGGTGAACAACACTGTCGCCGATGCCGAACATCATCGTCGCGGTCGAGCGTAAGCCGACTTTGTGTGCGGCGCGCATTACACCGAGCCACTCGTCTGTGGTGCATTTCGTAGAGACGCGCTTGCGCACTTCATCGTCGAGAATTTCGCCGCCGCCGCCGGGCAAACTGTAAAGCCCTGCGTCTTTCAAACGCGTCAGCACATCTTCATAAGAAAGCTTTGAGATGAGATGTATGTTGTGAATTTCGGGCGGCGAGAAACAGTGCAGTTGCACGCTTGGATAACGCGCATGTAATTCGCGCAAAAGATTTTCATACCACTCGATGCCGAAGTCCGGGTGAAGGCCGCCTTGCATCAAAACGCCCGTGCCGCCCAAGCGAATCATCTCTTCAATGCGCTCGGAGATTTGATCGACTGTCTGTACGTAAGTGTCTTTCGCGCCGGGGCGACGATAAAACGCGCAGAAGGTGCAGACGACGTTGCAGACGTTTGTGTAGTTGATGTTACGGTCAATGATATACGTGACGACATTGTCCGTATGCCAGCGCTTGCGAATTTCGTCTGCGGCAAGACCGATTCGCACAAAGTCGTGCGATTCAAGCAGCGCCGTGCAATCGTCTGTCGTCAAACGCTCGCCGGAGAGAGCGCGGTCAAGAATTAATTGTACGTCTTTTATTTCTTTCACTTTGATTCTCGAAAAGCGACGGTCAAGCGCATTCAACTTCTGTACTGTAAATATCGCGGCACACGTTAATCATAGCGCGTTGCTGCCATTATACGCCATCCGGGTTAACCTTGCTTTATCAGCTTTAGCGGGCGAACGTTTGGAATAAGCGCGTGTTTGTGCGCGAGAGCATAGAAGAGATCAAGGCCTGCGCGCATCTCCGCGTCGAGATCGAATGAAATATTTTCGAGCAGATAGGAACGAAGTTTGCCGGACGAAAGATCAAGTTCTTTTTTATAGTGGCAAACGATTTCTTCAATGCGCTCTAAGCCTTCATCACGTGCTCCGGCGAAATCAGCATTGCGTATGATCCATGTCGGGCTTTCAGCGCGCGCCATCCACATCGCAAAGACAAAACCAAGTCCCGTGTGCTCGCGCCACAGCTCTGCTAAATCATATACTAAAAGTCCTTCGCGCGGAAAGACCATTGCCGGATCGCCGATCAACAAAGCCGCGTCGTACTCTTCTAGCATACGCTGCACATCGGGCGATTGCGGCGCAACCAACGGCGCGACGTTCAAGAACTCACGAAAGATTACCTGCACCAACGCGGCGGATGTGCGCGATGAGCTATCAAGCGCAATTGTCCGCACGTCCTTTAACTTTTTGCCGCGCGTGGCGAGCACGACGCTGCGCACGCTGTGGCGCGCGCCAACGCAAATTCCCGGCACGACCGTAAGATTATTAATGCGCTGATATTCAATGACCGGAACGAGCGCCGCATCCACCAAGCCGCGCGCAAGCAAGTCTGCGCAACGCGCTGGAGCAGCATGCGTGACAAGCTCGACTGCGCGGCGGCGCGTGCCATGTTGAAAACTCCAGATGAGCGGAGCCGTATTCAAGTAACTCGATGCGGCGAGGCGCGGGCAGCGCATTTTCTCTTGTTCAATTGTTTCCTGATTCATGCTTTTCACGCGCGCTTCAGACGAGCAACGCTCTTGCACGTCATGCTAATGCACACGCGCGTAGAGCGGCAACAGACTGCATAGCACAACAAACAAGTTCATCATAAGCCGAACAAGCCAACGCGGTACGGCGCGGTTTTCGCGCGTTGACAGTTTTCGTCAACGCCAAGTACCATACGCCGCAATCTAATCACAGTTTGCAGAGGCAAAATTTCATGCCTATCTACGACATCAGCGCGCCGATTTCGATGGCTCAAACGCCGATGTATCCGGGCGATCCGGGCATTGAGATTAGTCAATCATCTTCTATCGCAAAAGGTGATGCAGCCAATGTCTCGCTCTTACACTTTGGCGCGCACACGGCGACGCACGTTGATGCGCCCGCGCACTTTATCGAAGGCGGAACAAAGATAGACGCAGCGCCGCTTGAACAGTTGATTGGTACGGCACTGGTGATTGAAATTCCGCCTGACGCGCGGGCGATCAACGCAGAGCACGTCTCGCCGCAAAAGTTGAACAATGCAATTCGCGTGCTCTTTAAGACGCGCAACAGCGATTTCTGGTCAAACGACTCCAAAGAATTCCGGGAAGATTTTACTTACATTGCGCCCGATGCCGCGCGCTCGCTCGTCGAGCAGAGAGTGCAGCTTGTCGGCATAGATTATCTTTCGGTGGAGCAGTTCAACTCCAAGCATTTTGAAACGCACATGACGCTGCTCACAAACTCTGTCATCATCATCGAGGGACTTGATCTGCGCGACATCAAAGCGGGCAGCTACGAACTGATTTGTTTGCCTTTGAAAATCGCAAGCGGCAGCGGCGACGGCGCTCCGGCACGCGCGATTTTGAGAACGCTTGACTAATCGGCGCACCCTTTGATCGCGCGTATTGGCATTACCATTTGACGTTACCATAATGAGTGAATCAGCTTCGCAACGACGACACCGTTTTGCGGTGGAACGTGCGCGCATGAGCGAGCATTCGATCCCGGAATTGATCGAATTGTTATCGAGCGCCAACTTGCGCACGCGCTTTCTCGCCGAAATGTGCTTGCGCGACGCGACTTCCACTTGACTCAATTTCCGGCCTGCGGCGCAGGCTAACGAACGCAAGCAAGCCGTTGAAGAATGGCGCGCGTGGTGGCGCGCGAATTCCGCTTCGTTCAAAAAGCGCTGGCAAACCAAGACGCAAGATTAATCAGTGTGACATCTATGACTTCTTCCGCAAACAAACAGTCTGCGACGCAGGATACGACGAACGACGCGAACTACCGCGCGCGCGTTTATGAAATTGTCCGACGCATTCCTTCCGGCCAAGTGATGACTTACGGACAAATTGCGGAGATGCTCGGCGAAGGTTACACGGCGCGCACCGTCGGCTTCGTAATGCACGCCGCCGATGAAGCGACGACGCCATGGCAGCGTGTCATCAATGCGCAGGGTGCGTGCTCGACGGGGCGTGTAATTCTGCCGCCCGATAAACAACAACGCCTGCTCGAAGCCGAAGGCATCCTGTTCGATGCGCGCGGGCATTGCGATCTGAACCGTTATCGCTGGACGCCGGATGATGCTGGAGAGGCAGCGAAGCACGAGCGCGACGACGGGCAGGCGAACCTTTTCGGTGAATAAATTCTCTTTAGGAGATTCTTTGATGAATAACGATCCGTTACAGCCACGCGCTCCCTACAAAGTTAGCGAGCCGCGCTATTCCGTTTCGCAGCATATGGTGACGACTGCGTTCGAGTTGCCGAACTTTCGCGTCGTGCAGAATCTGGGGATCGTGCGCGGCATTGTCGTTCGCTCGCGCAACGTCGTCGCCAACATCGGTGCGGCGCTGCAAACGCTTGTCGGCGGCAACATCACCGTCTGGACAAACTTGTGCGAACAGACACGCGCAGAGGCTTTCGACATTATGATTCAGCACGCGACGGAACTCGGCGCAAACGCTATCGTCGGCGCGCGCTATGATGCGACTGAAGTTATGCAGGGCGCAACCGAAGTGCTCGCCTATGGAACCGCCGTCATCGTCGAACCCATTGATGCGTCAAGTTCGTATCGCTCTTGAAAATAATGTAGCTTTCAGAGACAAAGCGCGCACGCATTACCGAACAGTTCGACCAAGTCGCTTTCGCACGCTTGCTCGGACTGTGACTCGGACATTTCTCGCATGGTGAAGCCACGCTGCACATGAGCGTGCGCGATGAGTTGAAGCAGCGCAAAGGCCTTCTGCACGGCGGCATCATCGCTTCATTAATCAATACAGCAGCGGCTTTCGCCGTTCTCACAGTGCTCGAAGAAGATGAGCGGGCAGCGACAATTGATTTAACAGTCAAGTATTTACGCCCGATTGCAGGCGGTCAAATCACTCCCCGTGCCGTTGTGCTGCGTGCTGGACGCCGCCTCGCGTTTCTTTCCGCAGAGGTCTCCGACGAGTCGCAAGCAATTGTCGCAACAGCACTTACTACTTTTGCCCGGCAATCTTAGCTCGACTTTATCCATTTTTAGAGCAGCAAAATGATGGCGGTATAAGTCTTTTGTTTTCAACGTCAGACTTTTTGAATGTCCTCTTTTTGACCGAGATTCAAAAAGTCTGGCGAATAATTGGGACGCTAAGTCTTTTATTTACGTCCCCTGTTTCCAAAATGGATAAAGTCGAGCTTAGAAATAAGTTTTCGATTCTGCTTGAAAGCTGGAAAATAGAGTGGACAAAACTGTTGTTACATGCCAAAATGTGTTTGCTCTAGCTGCTCTCTCGTTTGAGCGGTGATTGCTCCAAAAGAATCTTCCCATCAGACTCACTTCAGACACAACAGAGTCTTATTCGTTCCCGTATCACCATCATCATACATGCACACTCTTTACCACGCGCTGCTCGTCCAACATCCACGCCAGCTCACCTCTGTCCGCTGTGCCGAGCAGACCATCGCGCAACTTCACCGCTACTTTGAAGACGTAGTGCTCGAAAACAATCTGACGGCGTTGGTCGTCGAAAACATGCCGAAGGTCGCCGAACGCTCGATGCGCGACCTTGCGCGCGTGCGAGATATTGGGCGCGCCGCGCATAAAGCTTTCTTTTTCGTTTCGCCCGGCGACGCGCTTAACGATCTGTCTCTGCGTGGAGACGAAAAGGATCGCGCGCCTATTTTACTCACACGCTCTGATGTGGATAAAGGCTGCGAACGCTTCGTCGTGATCGCAGATGCACGCTTTTCCGCGCTGCTCGCATCCGTGCGCAGCACAGAAGAAGACGGCACGGAAAGCAGCGGCGACGAAGTGATCTGGACGTTCGAGCCGGACATAGTTTATTCCGCGCTCGAATATTTAATGGCGCGTGTGACCGCCGAGCGCCCGTTTCAAGCGACGGCCTTTGCGAGCGCCGTGCGGACTTCGATGCCGAAAGCGACTTCGCTTCAATTAACCGTTTCAGTCACGACAAAACTGGCGCGCCTTTTGCAGGAACAGGCCGGACGCGAAATCGCCATTAACCGCATTGCCACCGCAATCCGAAGTTCGCTCGAACTTGATAGCATTTTGCAAACGACCGTCAACGAAATCGGGCGTGCGCTAAACTTGCAACACTGCGCGCTGCGCGTCACGGGTGAAGCGGACAAGCATCTCACCAATTGCTATTTCCGCGATGGCAAAGAGGAAGACGGCGGCACGGAAGAAGCTGAACTAATGGGCGACCTCGAAGCCTATAACGTGCGCCTTGCCGGACGCTTCAAAAACTATGTGCTTGACGGACGCGAAAGCACTGACACCGAAACGCAAAATATACGCCCGCTTGCCGCCGTGCCCCTTATCTACCGCGAACGCTATATGGGCGTGCTGCTCGTGCGCTCCGACGATTCGACACGCATCTGGCAGGAAAACGAAGTATTGCTTTTACGCACCGTCGCCGATCAGGTAACGGTTGCCGTTAATCATGCGCGTCTTTACAAACAGAAAGAGCAGCAGGCGATGACCGACGGATTGACAGACTGCTTCAACCGTCGGGCTTTCGAGATGCAGCTTGAGCGCGATTTGCATCTAGCGACGCGTATGCGTCAACCGCTCTCGCTCATCATGCTCGACATAGATCACTTCAAGCGCGTCAACGACACTTTCGGCCACGACGCGGGTGACATCGCCCTGCGCACGCTCGCCGGATGTGTGCGCGAAGAATTGCGCGGCGTCGATACTGCAGCGCGTTACGGCGGCGAAGAGTTCGCTGTGATTCTGCCAGCGGCGGGCGTCGAAGGAGCGACGGCGGTTGCGGAACGCCTGCGCGCGCGCATCGAAAAAACAGAAGTGCCCGGCGTCGGCCACATCACGGCATCGTTCGGCGTCGCCACCTTTCCGCTCCATGCCACCTCGCGCGATCAACTTGTGACGACAGCAGACCGCGCGCTCTACAACGCCAAGCACACAGGGCGCAACCGCGTCTGCATTCCCGCTGAAGCCGAAACTGAACTGACCGACGAAATGTTTGATTTAAGCGAAATCGTCACCGGCTCGAGTGACCCACAGGCGACACAGAGCTTGCCGCTCGCCTAAAATTTTAGAACGAGCAAGAAAAAGGTAGAAGTGAAAAAAGCTTGAACGCTTTCTTTGCTTCTACCTTTTTCTTGCTCCATACTTTCGCCACGTTTCGACTGTATAATCCGATAATAATCAGCATGGCGTTCTCGCTCGCGGGTGGCGTCTACGCGCAAAATCACGCATGATATGGCTTTGCGTGTCACGCTGCTCGATTGAAGGAATGTCAGGCATAAGCTTTTGTCGCACGCGGTTTGTTGATTGATTTCGGTTATGCACGATCTACGAAAATTCGCGCTTTACTTTCGCCCTTATAAAAAATCGCTCATTACGGGCATTCTCTGCATCCTCGCCTCTGTGATGATCGGCCTGCTCGTTCCACTCATTGTCGGGTATGCCATTGATGAACTACGCACGGATTTGACTTGGTCGAAGTTAACGCGGTATGCGCTCGCAACACTAGGGCTAAGTTTCTTGAGCGGCGTCTTTCTTTTTTTGCAGCGCCGTATTTTGATCGGCATGTCGCGCGACGTGGAATACGACCTGCGGCAGGATTTCTACGCGCATCTCGTCGAACAACCGCTCTCTTTTTACCAGCAGCATCGCACAGGCGATTTGATGGCGCGCGCGACAAACGATCTCGCCGCTGTGCGCCAACTCGCCGGGCCGATGATTATGTACACGCTGCAAACCGTCTTCATCGTCGTTTTTGTGCTGCCACTGATGTTCCGTATCAGCATACGTCTAACTTTGCTGTTGCTCGTCACGATGCCGCTCGTATCTTTAACCGTAAAGTATTTCGGTCAACAGGTACACATTCGTTTCGAGAAGATTCAGGATTTCTTCGCGCAGATTTCCGCACGCGCGCAGGAAAATTTTACGGGCGTGCGTGTCGTTCGCGCTTACGCGCAGGAGCAATCTGAAATCAAAGCCTTTGAAAATTTGAACCGCCAATATGTCGAGCGCAATCTGAATCTCGTGCGCATCGATGCGGTGATGCGCCCATTGATGCAATTCCTGATCGGTTTAGGTTTCGTGCTGATTATCTGGTACGGCGCGCCGCTGGCCGTGCGCGGTGAAATTACAGTTGGCGAGTTCACGGCTTTTAATCTTTATCTAGCGCGTCTTGTCTGGCCGCTCATCGCGCTCGGCTATGTCGTCAATCTTTATCAACGCGGCACGGCAAGCCTCAAACGCATGAACGCGATCTTTGACATCGAACCGGCGATTCGAGATGCCACCGACGTTCGACCACAGCCGCCCGTCAAAGGACAAATCGAGTTTCGCAATTTGACGTTTCGCTATAATGAACGAGATGAACCTGTATTGCGTGACATCAATCTTGTTATTGAAGCAGGACAAAGCGTCGCCTTTGTCGGACGCACAGGCAGCGGTAAATCCACTTTGATGAATTTTATTCCGCGCCTTATCGAAGCGTCATCCGAAATGCTTTTCGTTGACGGCGTCGCGGTACGCGATTACCCGCTCGCGCAATTGCGTTCGGCCATCGGCTATGTGCCGCAGGAAACGTTTCTGTTCAGCGAAAGGCTTGCCGCCAACATCGCTTTCGGCGTCGAAAAACCTGAACGCGCCGATGGCGAATGGGCGGCGGAAATCGCCGGACTGGGTGACGACATTAAAAGTTTTCCAAACGGCCTCGAGACGATGGTCGGCGAACGCGGTTTGACGCTTTCCGGCGGCCAGAAGCAGCGCACAGCAATTGCCCGCGCCGTGATGCGCCAGCCGAAAATCCTGATTCTCGATGACGCCCTTTCATCTGTTGATACTTACACAGAAGAAAAAATTTTAGGGCAACTACGCGGCGTGATGCGTGATCGCACAAGCTTGATCGTCTCGCACCGCATCTCAACTGTGCGCGACGCCGATTTGATTTGTGTGCTTGATAAAGGGCGTATCATCGAACAGGGCACGCACGACGAACTACTCGCACGCGGCGGCGAATATGCAGACTTGTACGAACGCCAACTGCTCGAAGAAGAACTCGCGGCAAGCTGAAGGAACAGTATTCAGGAGTCAGCAGTCAGGAGTCAGAATGATAGGAAAACACATTAAAAACACCAACGCTAAGCGCTTTCAAGCAGGGGCAATCGCACTTGCTCTTATTCTGACTTCTGTCTCCTGACTTCTGACTCCTTCTTATATGTCCACAGTCGCCCAAAAATTTCACGAAGAAGAAGCCATCGGCAAGACGTATGACCTGCGTGTTGCGCGCAGGTTGTTGCGTTACCTGAAGCCGTATGTGCGTTCGCTCGTCATCGCACTTTTCTTCACGCTGACGCTGAATCTTCTCGGCATCTTGCAGCCAAAATTTACGCAGTACGCGATTGATTGGTATATCATTCCGCGAAAGACGGACGGACTGAATCTATTCGTGCTCGTGTACATTGCTGTGCGGGTCAGTGTTTTCATTCTCTCTTACTTTCAAGCCGTGCTGCTTAATTCCGTCGGCCAACACGTCATGTACGATCTGCGCGCGGAGCTTTACGATAAGTTGCAGCATCAAGAAGTTGCGTATTACGACCGCAATCCCGTCGGGCGAATTATGACGCGCCTCACGTCGGATGTTGACGCGCTCAACGAGTTGTTCACGTCGGGCGTGACGGACGTGCTCGGCGATGTAGTAATGATCTTTGCGATTATCGGCATCATGCTGTGGATGGATTGGCAATTAACGCTTGTGACGCTCATCACCGTGCCGCTGCTTTTCGCCGCGACGACTTGGTTTCGCAAACACGCACGGCGCGGCTACGATAAAGTGCGCACGCGCATCGCACGCATTAACGCTTTTCTACAAGAGCATTTTTCCGGCGCGCAGACAGTGCAGATTTTCAATGCTGAAAAACGTTCGCTCGAAGATTTTCATACGATCAATGACGATCACCGCAAGGCTAACATCGAGACGGTTTTTTACTACTCTGTCTTTTTCCCGCTTGTCGATTTAATCGGCGCGCTCGGCATCGCGCTCATTATCTGGTACGGCGGCTGGCGCGTGATGCACAACACGCCCGTCCATACAGTTCTTTCATTAGGCGCGCTTGTTGCTTTCATACAATACTCGCAGCAATTGTTTCAGCCGATCCGCGACATCTCCGATAAGTACAACGTGCTGCAAGCGGCGGTCGTCGCCTCGCACCGCATTTTCAAAACGCTTGACCTGCCGGTTGCGATCAAGACGCCCGAACATCCGAAGAAGACCGTTCGCGCCACAGGCCGCATCGAATTTGAAAACGTCTGGTTCGCTTATCAAGATGAAGAATGGGTGCTTAAGGATGTTTCGTTCGCGGTTGAACCCGGCCAATCCACAGCCTTTGTCGGCCACACAGGGTCAGGCAAAACGACGATTACGAATCTTTTGATGCGCTTTTACGATGTGCAGAAAGGGCGAATCTTGCTTGACGGTGTTGATGTGCGCGAATGGGATTTACAATCCTTGCGCGAGAACTTCGCCGTCGTGTTGCAGGACGTGTTTCTCTTCAGCGGCACAATCGAAAGCAACATTCGTTTGGGGCGCGCTGACATTACGGACGAGCAAGTGCGTTGGGCGGCGGGCGAAGTTCACGTCGATGAATTTATCGAAGGCTTGCACGGCGGCTATCAAACAGAGGTGCGCGAGCGGGGCGCTGGATTGTCCGTCGGACAAAAGCAGTTGATCTCATTTGCGCGCGCGCTGGCTTTTAATCCGGCAATTCTGATTTTAGATGAAGCGACGAGTTCGATTGACACAGAGACCGAACAATTAATTCAACAGGCCATCGAGCGTGTGATGCGTGGACGCACGTCGCTTGTCGTCGCGCACAGGCTTTCGACTGTTCAACGCGCAGACCGCATCATCGTGCTGCATCACGGCGAAATACGCGAGCAGGGATCGCATCAGGAACTACTGACAGCGCGCGGCCTTTACTGGCGGCTCTACAAATTGCAGTACGCAGACAAATCGAGTGATGAAGGCGCAAACGCAGAACCGTTCGGCAAACGCCTTCAATACGGTGATTGAATTGCAGCGCCGAAGTTTTGTTTCCTTTCACGCGCACGCTGTATCAAGAATCTGTGCTAATGATTCTCGTGTCGCGTTCTTATTTCTGCGCGGCAGGTAAGTTAAATTTCGCGTCATCAATCGGCACGTTAAATTTCACTTCCAAGAATTTCAGCGTTGATGCTTCAAAGCCGTCGAGTTGCGCGCTGCGTCTGGTGAATGGAATCTTTACTCCGTCCACTTCCCTGTAATCCTCGAAGTCCGTCGCTTCCGGGATCATACCGATCATCGTCTCCGTATAGGCAACGCGGCGCAGCAAGAGTCCGCTCTGTGTGTCGAAGTACAAACGCTCAAGCCGACTGTCAACGGTTCGACCTGTCAGCACATACACTTCGCGGTCATTGATTCTTTCTTTTCCGGCAACGCGCATTCGCGCGAACTGCTCTTTGAGTTTCCAATCACCGTAAAAATCCGCGCGGCGTTTTAATTGCACGAGCGACGCGCCACTTAACTCGCGCGTTTCTTTACCGTTCACAGTCCAACCCATCGTGCCGTTATAGCCCTGTAGCAACGTGCCTTTCGGTGCGGTGATAATCGCCAGCAATTTGTTCGGCGCGGCCATGTAAATTTCCAGCGGCGAGGTGGGCAACAAATGCTCACTGAAAGTTCCCTTGACGAACTGCGTCTTGAAATTTTCAACGGCGCGCTTGCCGCCCGTCGCTTCTGCATACTTGTTCAGTATCACATCAACTGTCGGCAACTCATCAACAGCGGCGGGCTTTGCGTTCACAGGTGCGCCATTTTTTGTTGATGCCGCGTTCGGCTTCTGATCTTCGGCGGCGAGGCTAATCGGAGGAAGATTGACCGGGTCTGTTTTTCCTCTGTGGCAGGTGTAGCAACTAATCTGAGTTCTTCCGCCGAACGCAATCTTGTTGGATTCAACCGTCAGTTGAATCATGCGGCGCGTGAATTGTTTGGCGGGCTTATCGTCGCTTTCCCAATTCCACTTGCCGTCCGCCGTTCGCACATGGCAGTGATCGCACTTCACGCCGAGCGAAGCCTTCATGAAATTCATCGTCTGGTAAAGCTGCGAAGCGGGTAGGCCTTTGAGCGACTGAATGTTTTTGAAAACTTGCTCGGCAGGCTTTTCAGCGCCCGCGTTCTGCTGCGTCGAAGCGTTATCGGGTAGCGCAACATGTGAAGCAGCGAGCAGGATGGAAGAACGCATCTCTTCGTTTACCTGTGAATGATCCGAAAACACCTTTGCGTCGTCGCTGTCAACGAAAGACGGCTCGCCGTCGTTAATATTGTGCGTGACGGCGCTCGCTCTTACGCCCATCCAATTGGCGACGATGAAGCCTAGCAACAACCCTAACGCAACGCCGACGAAGGTATGCAGCACTTTCCTTTTAATCATCCTGATCTCCTCAAAGCAGTATCTACGGCTGGCGGCTCGATTATAGCAGAGCTTTTTCTCTATATTCTCATCAACTAAAAAGGCTTGCGATTAAATTTAATCGCAAGCCTTACGCAACTCAAAAGGAATTTCTCCGACAGCTTCCGGGAAAGCAAACGCACATCGCTTAACTGCCGTTGCGCGGCTTCATCGGAACGAGGCTGTTGACGGAATTGTAAATTTGCAAATAGGTCTGTGTTTCGCGCGGGATAAGCGAGCGCCACGCCGCACCGCCGCGACGTATGTAGAGACCAAGGCGCGCAGGATTCGAGTTGTATCCGGCGGCGAGCAGTTCCGGGAAGGTGGCGATTTTAGTAGCGAGCGCGTCATTGATGTCCGTGTTAAAGGCCATATCGTTCCAAGTGTCCTGCATGTAAAGCAGCATCGCTTCGAGCGCGTTGCCGTGATTGCGCATTCCCGCGACGAAGTCAGGATTGAGGCCGACGCCCGGATGCCTTTGCCGCTCCATCTGATAAGTTGCAGGAATCATCTGCACCATGCCGCCCGCTCCGGCAAAGCTAACGGAGTAACGGTAAGTGTCTAATTCGTTCAAAGCATAAAGCGAATAGATTTCATCGAAGAGCGTGGAGCGGCCTTCCGTGCGAAAGCGGTCGTGATCTGTGTGTTCGACGATGCACAGTCTTTCGGCGACATCAATGATGTTCGGCGCAATAATCACGCCTCGGTCGCGCAAACGTTTTGCCGCTGCGTCAAGCATCGTGCGTACATAATTTTGTCCGGCTTTGACAAGGTCTCGCGAAAGCAGCGCCGGATGCGCCGACGTGTAGTAAGCCATTTCACGAAAGACGCCGCCTCGCTCAATCGGATATTGGACGACGAGCGGCACAAACGCGCGCCCCGCGTTATCGTAAACAGTAACGGCGGTGTTGACTCCATTGGCACGCAGTACACGCAGGCGAACGGGTGTACCGAGCGAAGAGATCAATCCGGCTTCGGCTCCGCGTGTTAAAAAGGTTTCTTTGGATACTGAGAGTAAGTGTATCTGCGATGAATCTGGATCAAGCGCGGCGAGCGTGACGAAATAAAGCGAAGGTGTCGCAGGCATCGCCGTCAGCATCGGGCGCGATTTTAGTAATCGCTCTGCTTCGGTTTGACGCGCGCTGATTTTGCTGACCGCAAGTGGATGCGCAAGCGTTTGCGGAACGAACGGGACGCCCACTGAAGATACTGTGATCGTCTGCGTAGAGTGGACAGACGGCACTGTGTCGGAAGCGCGCGGCACGGTTTGCGTGGTCGTGCCGGTAACCGGCGCGACGGGTTTTGTAGTTGCGGGAGCAGGCACGACTGTGGGTTGCGGAGAGGCAGTGGTACGCGGCGTTTGTTGCGTCGTAGGCCGCGCCGTGTTCGTCTGCGGCGATGGCGAGACGGTAGTTGGCGGTTTGGTTGTTCGCGGGCGCATTTCCTGTGGCGCAGGGGGCGCTGAAGGTGGATAAAAAGTTCCCTGTGCGAATGCAGGCAGAGCGCTTAATGTAACAGCTAGCAGTGACAGCACAGCCCGTTTTTTCATCATTGACTTTCGACTCCGTAAAACAATCCGCTTGTTGCAGGCGAACTCTCTATTTAAGATTCAGGCGCGCGACTTTCGGTTGTTCGAGCTTGCACTACGAGTCCTATATCTCTACTTCATTAATGATAAAGGCGCGTCTTCCTACCTAGCCATCACATCTCTGAAAACGATAAAGGTTGCAGTTACATACTATTTTCCGCGTATATGGTATCACGCTGCTCAGCGGAAATCTCACGCCTTCTCGACATTTATTAACGCAAATTGACCACTTGTGTTCTGTGTTAGGACAAAGTTACTGCACAGAAGGCTATTTAGCTATGTACTATTAATCATCCTGAACTCTAATGATTCGCTGATTTTTTGTTGCAAGTGACCCATCACAAAACGGTCACATTGCTTCTTGAAATCCTCATAACATATTTGCAATACTGTGTTTGTCGGTACGCAGTGCCTTCCACTTAAAAAGCAATCCCCATATAAGAAATAGAATTAAAACGAGAGGTGAAATTCCCCGCTTATGTTTAATAAAAGATTGTTCCCCTGCTCGCAGATCATGGTCGCCCTTATACTCTGCTTTTATGCCATGACAACCGCTAGCGCGCAGACCAACACAGATACACGTCAACGTCTTGCCAGCGCATCCATCAACGTAGACACAGTCGGCGTTCCCAGATTAGAGAACGATGTTTTCATCGTCTCGCTCGCCGAACCCAAGAATACGAAGATGGTGGCGGCAAGCAGCGACATCAAATCTTTGACCTCGCTTATCGCCCCGCGCGCCGCACGCTTTAACCAATTACTGTTGACCGCAATTGACGCGCGTCTCGGTGCGCCCTACGTTTACGGGTCATCGGGGCCGAACGTGTTTGATTGTTCCGGCTTTGTGTGGAGCGCTTTCCAATCGGCAGGCGTCTCATTTGAACGCACCAGCGCGCGTAACTTCTGGTCGCAATTTGCGCCCGTGAGCAAAGATGAAGAGCGCAAGTTCGGCACGCTCGTTTTCTTTAACGGCCTGACACATATTGGCATCGTTGCTGAAGATGGCGAAGGCTTTTATCACGCCTCTTCCAGTCACGGCGTCACCTATTCGCCGTTCAAAGGCTACTGGGCGAATCGCATTGACGGCTTCCGTCGCATACCGATTGCGGAGCAAAACTTAGCGGAGTAAACCGCACTTAAAAGCATACAGCATAAGCGAAAGGCCGACGTTAGCAACATAGCAGCGTCGGCCTGAATCTTTTAGAAAGCTTTTCTTCCGTGATTATTTGAGCGCCCCGGAAACGAAGCCCGCGCGATGCTCATGCTCACGCACTTTCCACACGACAGTGATCTTATCAATCGCCACGTAAAACAGTTTATCTTCATCCTTCAAATGCAGCACGCCGTCTTCGACCTTAACAATTTCCCCGCGCAAACTCGACGAACCGCCGCAGAAAATATCTACGCGCTGCCCCGTCATCTTGGAAAGAAAATCCTGCATTACTCTCAAACCTCACACGCAACCAATCATTGCCGAAAGAAGATAACAATCAAAAATCAGGACACCCAACAAAAGCAGACTTAAATACAGACAGACGAAACGCGTGCATCGCTGCTGTTCCTCATTATTACTTCTGACTTCTGTCTCCTGACTTCTGTGTGCATTGCTTTTTTTCCGGCGTCCACTGCCAGACCTGTTTGCCATTCTGCCCGTCCGTCATCTCTTCCTTCTGCTCAACCTTTTTCGGACGCCAATCCTTAAACGTGATTTGGAAAAGCGGCAGCACTTTTTCGTCGTCCTGCTGCTTGCGCTCAAACTTCAATACATCGTAATAAGCGCAACGCGTTCGCGCAGGATATTCGCGGCACACCGCCGGGCGCGCATGATAAATCGAGCAGCCGCGCGTTTCGCGATCAAGAAACATGCAGGCTTTATCAAAGAGCGTGTCTTTCGTGCGGCGCAGCACGCGTTCGCCTTGATACATGCGCGTGTAACGCTTCGTCGCTTGTTCAAACGACACGGCGAAATATTTGGCTAGACGATTAATGTCGCGCTTTGTCACACCGATGCGCTCATACAGCGAACAACAAAAAGCTGGACACTTTGTGCAATCAAAATGGACGCGCGGCTGATCGTCCTTAATTGTTTTCACCGCATCTTTCTTTGCCATCAATCTTCCCTTTTCCGCCTTACCGCCGCTTCGATTTCTTATATTCAGCCATCAGTAAATCCATAAACTCGCCGCGTCGCTCATACAAACGTTTCGGCTCGCGCCCGTCGTGTCGCGCCAGAGCATACGCCGTAATGAGCGGCAATGCCACCGTCGAATCAACATAACACACAACCGCATCCGGCAAACGATCAGGATCAATTTTCCCCCAAGACACTGCTTCTCCGGGCGTTGCCCCCGAATTGTGAACGACAATTCCGTTTGCCACAAAGTTATGCGTCTTTTTCACTTTCATGTCATAGACGGGAACGATTATGCCCGTTGGCTCAATGAAGACGACTTTGTGATTATCAATGTAGCGCTCCTTTATTTCTTTACGACTGATACCGAACATTTTCAAACGGCGATCAAGCGTTCGCCAATCAACTTGTAAAATCTCACAAGTTTCACCGATTTTTCCGCCCGCCTCAATCAAAGCGCTTCTGACAATTTCTTCGTCAATTTCGTGCTTGAAACGCGGGTTGTTTTCAAGTCTTGTTTTCTCACGATGTACTTCTTTTTCTTTTTCCGAAAGATTTCCCCAGCGCTCTGAAGAATCCTTTCTGAAGAATTCACGGCGGCGCTTTTTCTCATCTATGGGTAATTGACCGAACCATTCCCGCGCCCTTTGACGCCGGTACGCTTTTGATTCGGGCGACGCCTTAAGAAATTCTTGGCGTTTCGTTTCCCGATATGCTTCAAACTCTTCTACGGTCAAGTTGTCCCAAAATTTACGCGATAACTTTCGAGCCTTTTCCCCGGTCATTCGTTGACGATTAAGTTCTCTGAATCGTTCTTTTTCTTTCTCCGATTTTCTTTGCCATTCAATTTTTCGGTGATTCGCAACATGTGCGCGATAATCTTCCGCCGCCAAATTATCAAAATTATTATTCAAATGATTGTGGTCTAGGTGATGCGAAACTTCGTTCGGTTCCAACTTTCTGCCGAGCGCGAATTCCAACAGATAGCGATGTTCAGAAATTGTCTTACCCGTGCCTAAGCCAATTTGACGATACCCGTCCGTCGAATAAGAACTGTTAAAAGCTTTCAGGCTTTCACCCTTCCTCAAAGCTTTGAGCGGCTTGTACGAACCGTTGGTCAGCATCATCAGATGTTCGGGCGTCGCTAAAATTTCATCTTCGAGGTATTTGTCTTTGCGTTGTCCGCTAAACCAACCGTAACGCAAGCGCCAGACTTCTTTTTCGCCCGTTCTCCAAACTCGTTCGACTTCCGAAAGCGTAATTTTCTTTGTTTCATGGTCGAAAGAATAAACATAAAAACCGGATTTGCCGACGAGCCTTTCAATCGGAACGCCTTTCGGATAAACGCTTAAATCTCGCGGTGTATCAATCAATGTCCCTTCGGCAACGCACAAACCGCCTGTGTCGGGTCGCGCGTCCGTCACCTGCAAAAAGTAGTCGTGCCCGCGTTCGTCTATGCCTAAGACTTCCTGTATCTGCGGCTCTGTTTGCAGCATAAAATTCTTCGGGCTACCGCCACCCAAAATAAATGCCGCGTGTCGCCCGCCGTGCTTTTTGCCTTTATCGCCCAGCCCGTGAACCGCGCCGCGCTTTGCCGCCAAGACAATCGCCGCCGTTTCGTTGACATCGAGCGACGGATCAAAAGCCAGACGGTTTCCCTGCAACGCTTTCGCCGCGACGTTCATCCCGATGCTTGAATCGCCCGGCGACGAAGTATAAATCGGCACTGCGTATTCGTAAGCGCACGCCAGCAGCGATTTGTTTTCCAGCCCGAGTTTGCGCTCGCGCTCACGCACGTATTTGCCGCACAGATAATGAAACTCCGCCGTTGACATCGTCTTTTGGAATTCTTCTGTTTCGATCAGGCGTCGAAAAAATTCATCCGTGTCGAGCAACACAGAGTAATCAAAAAAGATGTCGTAGATACGCACGACTTCTTCTTCGCGCAACACGATGTCGGAAGTCTGCGCGTTGCCCTGATGCAGAGAAAGTCCGATGCCAAAGTGTGCGTCGTGATAAAGATTCGCGCCCGTCGAAACGATCCAATCAATGAACCCCGCCTGAATCAAAGGAATCAGCGCCGAGATGCCCAAGCCCGCAGGCGTCAGCGCGCCCGTCAACGTCACGCCGACGGTCACATCGTCTTCCAGCATTTTTTGCGTGAAAAGCTGGCACGCCTCACGCAGCCGCGCGCCGTTGTAAGCGACAAACGCTTCGTCAATCAAATCCGCCAACGCGATGTTCTTCGTGATCGGCGCAGGATCAATCCGCCGCCCCTGCAAAAACTTACTCTTCTTTTTCACCATTTACTTCTTTCTTAATGAACGTCCCAACCACAAACATCACCCTCTTGCGTTTTGAGCATTCGTTTGAGTTGTAACGCGCGCTCAACCGTTAATTCTTTTTGAGCCAAGCTATAACACATCGGGAATACTGAGCCATATTTAGCCAAAGAATTAGGCGCTGGATAAATAGATTCCATATGAGCATCTCTAAAGCTAACCCAAGCCTTTTGCGCTGTCCTTAGCTTTGCGATGAATTGCCTGTCTTCTTTATTTACTGAAACTAGCTGCTGATATACTCTGTTAAGCTCCGCATCAGCCCTTTGATACTCCTGCGCAGCGCATTGATTCATTTCAAATTGCGTTAGAGCATTCGCGCAAGGCTCTCGCTGTTTATGCTTTTGCGCAAAGCCAACTAAAGCAATTAAAGAGCATAAAATAAGAGAAGCACAAACAGTAAAAGTTCTCATGGCAACTCCTTGTTTGTAGATAAGGCTATTTCTTCTTTCAAACTTATTCAGCTCGCGCTTCTTCCGATGCGCGCCTTAAACGTAAGCGATTGATGCGGCGTTCGTCTGCGTCGAGGACTTCGACATCGAGGCCGTGAAAGTTGAGGTGTTCACCTACGCGCGGAACGCGGCCTGATTCGCTGGTGACGAGGCCAGCAATGGTTGTAAAATCATCATCTTCAATCTCTATATCGAAGAGGCGTTCGATCTTGCCGATCTCAATTGAGCCGGGCATTTCGTAGTAACCGTCTGCCGCTTCGACGATCTCTATGATTTCGTCCGTCTCCGTGTCTTCGTCTTCAATCTCGCCGACGATTTCTTCGAGAATGTCTTCGACGGTGACAAGCCCCGCGACGCCGCCGTATTCATCAATCACCATTGCGAGTTGCACGCGCGCCTTTTGCATCTCTGCGAGCAACTCGGAGACGTGTTTCGTTTCGGGCACAAAATAAGCCGGACGCAGCAGCGGCGCAATCGTGTCGCACGCCGCATCTTCGCTCCAGCACTGCAACAAATCGCGGACGTAGATGAGGCCTTCGACGTTGTCAATCTGCTCGCGGTAAACAGGCAGGCGCGAATACTTTGATTCGACGATTAAATCACGCGCTTCTTTCACCGTCGCCGTCGCCGGAAGCGCAACAATCTCCGTGCGCGGCGTCATCACTTCATTAACAGTTGTATCACCGAATTCGACGATAGAATGAATCAGCTCGCCTTCTTCTTCCTCTAAAATTCCTTCTTTTTCCCCGACATCAATAAGCGCTTGAAGATGATCCGTGTCGTCTTCTTCGTCATCGTCTGCGCCCGTTTCGATGCGATTTTCAGTCGGGCGAAAGCGATCAGAAAGCCTGTGCCAGGGAACGGCGAGATACGTGATGACGCGGTAGAAAGGTTGAAAAACAGGAAGAATAGAGAGCAGCGTTTTATCAGGGTTGCGCAGGCTGATTATGCGCGGGATAAATTGACGAAAGACGAAAGCGAGCGCGACGCTCAAGATGAACGCGATCAAAATAAAATGTGCGAATCCAAAGCGGCTGACAACGGACGCGATTAACACAGAGACGGCGACGAGCAGAATCTGGCTCGCCGCCGAGAGCGTAAAGCGAAAGCGCGGGCGATCTTCTAAAATCTCTCTGAGAAATGTGGTTGTCGCGGTGGCGGGCTGGTCTTTCGCTTCGGCATTGAGCCGTCGCAGTCCGACATCGCTCAATTGGCCGAACGCCAGATCAACGGTTGCGAGAAAAGCCAACGCGATGAGCAACACACAAGTGATTCCTATTTCGAGTTCCATGAAGCCAGAGGTGGGACTAGATACTCAGGCGACGGCGCAGTTTGAGTTCGAGGCGATTCATCTCGCCGTTGTCCGTTTCGTGATCGTGGCCGCACAAATGCAGCAGGCCGTGCAGAATGAGTTGCGCGATTTCATCTTCAAATTCAAGTTTGTGCTCGGCGGCCTGCGCCGCAGCTCGTTCGAGCGAGACGGCAATATCGCCCAACTCGTTTTCTTCAGCAACGTTCGCAACCTCAAAATGGCCTGCGGGAAATGACAGCACGTCTGTCGTCACATTGCGTCCGCGAAATTCTTTGTTCAATTGCCGCATCATTCGATCAGAAATAAAGGCAACAGTCACGCTTTTCCCCTCCGCGCCGATCTCATGCAAAGCTTTCTCGCCGAACGCACGCCACTCTTCGGTATCAACCCGATAACGACGCTGGCGATTAACGACTTCGATCATAGTAAATAGCGAATGGTAAATAGTAAATGGCAAAGACAAGCATATTGTCCATTAACCATTTACTGTTTACCATTGACCAGATTAAATGTTGTTCTTGGTCGTATGCGCTTCGTAAGCCTTGATTATCATTTGCACAAGGCGGTGACGTACCACATCTTTATCCGTGAAGTAAACGAACTCTATGCCTTCGACGCCTTCGAGCACGCGTTCAGCTTCGACGAGGCCGCTGCGTTTTCCCGTCGGCAAATCAATCTGCGTCACGTCGCCCGTAATCACAGCCTTTGAACCGAAGCCTATGCGGGTCAGAAACATTTTCATCTGCTCGCTCGTCGTGTTCTGCGCTTCGTCTAAGATAATAAACGCGTCGGCCAATGTGTTGTGGGTCAGTATAAAACCATCTGTGACGTAAAGCGCGTCGGGCGCGGCGACGCTGATGCACTGCGTTTCGGCTGCGCCGACAAGTTCTATGTTTTTGATGAAACGAACAGGACGCCCGCCGCCGTGTGCGCGATAGATTTCCGCTTTGCGTTTAAGACGAAAAGGCTCTAAATCTGCGGGCAAACGTATGTCCAAGATAAATGCGTCGTGGCGATAACCGATTTCGCGCCCGTTGGCGAAACCGGGTTTGCGTCCCGCCGCTTTTCTACTGCGCCAGTAAGCCACGCCGCCGAGCGAACGCACCAGAAACAGCACATCGTTTTTCAAACGCTCTGAAGTGGTCGTGTATTGAATACGGCAAGTTCGATTCGGCTGCGTGACGGGGCCGCCGTCCGCGTCTAACAAGCCCTGCAAAACCGCTAGGCGGACTTCCACACTATTGTAAAGATAAAGTTCAGGAACAAACTTCGTCGCAGAGTATGTGCCGCACAAATTTAATTCGCGTAAGGCTTCGGTCAAAGGATTGCGAATTACTTGTGAGAAATGGCCGCCCTTGCCCGCCAAAGGATTTGTGATTACATAATCCAGTCTGGATTTGCGCCGGACAGAAAGATTCATGTCGCCCAGAGAAAGTTCGAGCGAAGAAACCAACTCAACATCGGAAGTGCAGAAACTCGGTGAATTTTTGCCTGTGATGCAGCCGTCGCCAAGCAGCAAACCTAACGAGTACGGCTCAAGCGCAACTTCTTTGTGAGGCCATGCGACCGGCGCGGACAGCAGAGGCAATTCGTAGCGGTATTGATGAAAAGACCGCAGGCTGCTTTCCATTTCCTGCGTTTGCAGAACGCGCAAAGGCTTATCACGGCGCTTGTCTGAACTCGTGCGAACTGCCCACAGATGTTCGGCACAGGCGAGCGTGCTCGAATTATCCGTCATCGAAACGCGATAAACATTTTTCCTGCCCTGCGGAAAAACGCCGTTGACTTTAACAGGCCTTCCGTCCGAACCGATTACCTCATCGCCGGTTTCAACGTCGCCCATTTTTCGCCAGCCCGTCGGTGTTAGAAGTTTGCTGTCCAGCGTTTGCGCTCTGCCGCGCATGAAAGCGAGCGGCGCGACTTCGATAACGCGCTTTTCCAGAAGCTTCGTGACACGTTCATACTCGATCAAATCAAAGAGCGCATCGTAGAGCGGGCGCAAGTACGGGTCAACCTTGTCCTGCAAATCGCCCGGCAAAAATCCAAGCTTCTCGCCCGCTTCAACCGCCGGACGCGCCAGCACAATGCGATTAACCTGCTTCTGCATCAAAGCCTGCACAGCCATTGCTACTGCAAGATAAGTTTTTCCTGTCCCAGCGACGCCGACGCCGAAGACAACGTCGCGTGCCTGAATCGCTTCGATGTAGCGGCGCTGCGTGGCGGATTTCGGCGCAACCTGTTTTTTTCCCGCCGGACTAAAGCGCGCTTTCGTAAAATAATCGCGCAGAGAATAAGCGCGGTCTTCGGCGATCTGCGCAAAGGCTTCGCGCAGTTCTTTGTCCGTGAAGGTCTTGCCTTCCGAGAAAAGCGATGCGAAGTCTTCTAAGATATGCTCGACGGTTTCGACATCTTTCGGGTCGCCATCAACCGAAAGGTCTTGCCCGCGCGCGTTGATGCGCACGTCCAAAAGGGATTCCAAATATTTGATGTTCTGGTCGTGGACGCCGAAAAGCGTCTCGAGACCTCTGGGTGGAAGTTCGATCTTGTTCAAAAGGTAAAGCTATCTCCTTGCTGTGTGCGGACACAATAAGCCGTGCGGCGTGCGTGTGAATAAGAGTGCGGTAGGAGCGCTGGCATACGTTCTAGCTAAAGGGACGCTACTACAGGCCGCGCGTGAGTGTCAATGCGTTAAAGTGCCGATCAGCGCATTTTTAACAGGTCATACACGGCTTGACATGCTCATGCCTGATCTTTATACTTTTCCGCTTGTGCTTATTATCAGAATTTGCGTCTTGTATTTAGATGCAAGCGCAGGAAGATTCGATTTCTAACGGAGAGTTCTATGCCGAACCATAAATCAGCCGAAAAGCGTGTGCGCCAAAACGAAAAGCGCCGGATCGTAAATCGCACTAATCGCGGACGCCTTCGCACGTCCATTAAGGGACTGCGCACGGCGCTTGCCAGCGGCGACGCAACTGAGATCAAACGACTTCTGCCTACGACCGTCTCGGCAATTGATAAGGCCGTGCAAAAAGGCGTACTGCACCGCAACGCCGCCGCGCGCTATAAATCAAGATTGACGGCGCGCGTTAATCAAGCCAGCGCGAAATAGCGGATAATCACATAAGATTTATTGAAGCGAGGTGAGACGGATAATCCGTCTCACCTCGCTTTTTCACGTTTAGCTCCGACTTGCCGCCGTACCACACGGCTCAAACTATCTCCTAAAGATTTAGTTGACATGAATATTGTCTCGGCGTATACTCCTAAGATATTAGGAGACGTTCACATTATGATCCGTAAGAAGGTTGATCGGTTGACGCCGCTTGAGTTAGAGATTATGACGGTTTTGTGGGAAACCGGCGCGGCAAACGTGCAGACAGTGCAGCAGCATCTGGCGCGGGAATTGGCTTACACGACGGTGCAGACAATGCTCAACGTGTTGCACCGCAAAGGCAAAGTCAAACGCACGCTGAAAGAGAGAGCATATTTTTACCGTCCGGCAATCAGCCGCCAGCAGGTCGTCGGTCAAACCATGAAGGACATCATTGATCGCCTTTTCGGTGGTTCAGCCGAGAGCCTTGTGATGAGTCTGGTCGAAACACGCCACCTCACTCCCGAAAAGTTAAATGAATTAAACGACTTGATAGACAAGGCAAAGGAGGCGGGCGATGGAAACGATTAATCAGTTTGCGCCGACATTTTTGTTAAATGCCGTGTGGCAGATCACACTCATCGCGTGCGTTGCGGCATTCGGCGCATGGCTGCTGCGCAACACTGCTGCTTCGGCGCGTTATCGCCACTTGTTGTGGGTCGCCGCTCTCATACTAAGCGTCGTACTGCCGTTGACGAGTCTGCTTAACATCAACAGCACTTTGATCGAATCAATGCCTTTGCTTTCGCCGACGGCAGAAACGTTGGCGACTGCGGGAAACAATCCGGTAAATAGCACGACAGTTTCATCAAGCGGCGGCGCAGCATGGCTGGCAGCGTTTTTTCACAAAAGCCAACACCACGTTTTATCTGGGATGTCGGTGGCTTCGATGCTGGCGATTAGTTACATGCTGTTTCTGCTTTATCGCTTGCTGCGGCTCATATTAATTTGGCGCAGAACAAACTTTATACGCAAGTCTGCGCGCGCATATTCGTTGACGCAGGAGATGAATGAGACGGCGGCGCGTTGCCGTGCGGCGCTGCACTTGAACGAAGTGGAAGTGCTTTGTTCATCAAAAGTAAAAACTCCAATGATGTTAGGAATGCGTCGCCCAATCATCATTCTGCCAGAAAGTCTTTTTGAAGAAACTTCGGAAGAATTGCTGGCCTCTGTGTTGGGGCACGAGATGGCGCACATACGGCGCGGGGATTTTGCGCTCAATCTCTTTTACGAACTTCTTTACTTGCCGATTTCGTTCCATCCGGCAGCGGCGCTGGTAAAACGACACATCAATCGCACACGCGAACTGATTTGCGACGAGATGGTCGCAGAGCGCATCGTGGAGTCTTCCGTCTATGCGCGCTCTTTGATTCGTCTTGCCGATTCAGCCATATCGCTTAGCCGCCCCAACTACACGTTAGGCGTCTTTGACGCAGACATACTGGAGGAACGCATCATGCGATTAATCGAAAGAAAAAGATTCAGCGGCGCGCGTGCGGGTAAACTGCTGGCGTTCGCCATCGCGCTTGTATTAAGTGCAACAAGCCTCGCCGCTTCAGCTTTTTCGTTTCACGTCGGGCGCTACGTCAAGGAAGCGCTGAACAACAGAGAAACGGTGATTGTTGGCACTTGGCGCGCAAACTGGCCGCAGCACAAGGAACTTCCAGCGGTTGATCTAACGGTAAATTCGGATGCGGGCAAACTGTCCGGCACGATTATTTTCCACTGGTTGCTTTACAAGGAAGGAGGCGCGCCGGTCACAGGCCAAGTTGAAACGGCGCTTATTGATCCGAAGTTCGACGGCACAACCCTGTCGTTTAGAACAAAAGGCAAACGCCCGAACCGCGATCAAGAAAAATCGTTTGCGATGAAGCTTGTCAGCGATAATGAACTCCAACTCGTGAGCGATGACTCCAAGCAGGTTTTCCACTTAACGAAAAACGAAAAGTCCGCGACATCAACAATCGCCTCGCTGCAAACTACACAGACGAACAGCATGCACGCGAACGCAGCGCAGAATCTTATTGTCGGCGACTGGAATCTACGTGCCTACGGAGGCGCGAGCAATGGCGAAGAAGCAGAAGGCCCCGGCCTCTTGCTCAAGATAAAGACGGATGGCGACAAACTAAATGGCACGGCGATATCTTGGAAAGAAGCGGAGCCGAAGCAGAATTGGCAGAAAGTTGAATGGCCGCTCATTGAACCGAAGTTCGACGGCAACACTTTTACTTTTAAGGTACGCAACGGCGAAGAAGTTCTCGCGGGCGAGCTATCGCTTGTCGGCGATAAATTTGAAGGCCGCTGGAATTCGTCAAAGAGCAACCAGAGCGGCAGGCTAAAACTGACGAGAAGAGATTAGGGTGCGCTCTCTAAGCTGACAATTCGCAGATTAGCATTTCGAGTTGCAGGCGCGGCGTTCCTGCTGAAGTCTTAATGGCTAGATCGGCCTGCGCGACGCGTTCGATGCTATGAGCGAGTTGAACCGATTCACTGCGGCGTGCGGTGGTAAGAAACTCTTCACGCTTACTATAAGGCAGCGCGACGAGGCGAAAAACCTCTTCTTTCGGCGCGCCGCCAGCCATCAGTTCTTTGGCGAGCGAGAGCCTGTGGTAATTGCTCGCAATCAGTCCGATCAGCATCACAGGCTCCGCGCCATCGTCTAAAAGTCTGGCTAAAGTTTGCAAGGCACGCTTGCGATTGCGCGCGATCAAATGATCCGTCAACTCGAAATTCGAGAGCACGCGTGAACGTCCGACGAGCGCATCAACTGATTCCATAGTAATGCGCCCGTGTGTGTCGAGCGCTGCGGCGGCGAGCTTATCTAGTTCATTCGAGAGCGTGCGCACGTCGCTTCCGACGAGCGCGATGATCTGGTGCAACGTGCGTTCGTCCGCTTCTGTCTTTAATTCCTTCAAACGTGATTTAGCCCACGCTGCAAGCTCTATATCCGAAAGGGATGCAAACTCAATTGCTTTGCAGGCGTCAAGCAGCGTCTTGCTCAGCTTGCGCCGCTTGTCCAATTCGTCCGCGACGAAGATTAGCGTGGTGCTTTCAACTGGGCGCGCCAAATAACGCGCGAGCGCATCTTCGTCCGACTCGCGCAATTTTGCAAAATCCGTAACGCGCACGACGCGGCGCGCACACATCATCGGCAACTGCTCGGCGGCGGCTATCGCATGTTGTACGTCCGCGCTCGCCAGACTAAAACGCGCATCGTTGAATTCGCGCAAAGAAGCATTTTGCAATGCAGCGTCCGTGATCGCATCTGCCGCGCGGTCGCGCAGGTAAGTCTCCGCGCCGAATAATAAATAAAGCGGCGCGAACGTTTTCCCCTTCAACTCGCGCCACAATTCATCGCGCGTCAGCGTGCTCATTTCTCTTGGTTCACTCCAAAGCCGTTAACGAGCGTTGAAACGAGCGCTTCGGCAAAACTACGCGCGATGCGCTGCACCGCAGGGTCTTCTTCATTGAAGAATGAGCGTGGATCATTGGCAAATTCAAACTCGCCGCGAAAAATATAGTTTTGATTGTCATACAAAACGCGATTTTCAGTTTGATCGCGCACAGTGACGCCCGCCGTAATCGTCACTTCAAAGACACGCGCACGCCCGGAATTATCAAGCAGCACGCCCGTGAAATTAAAATCTTTGATTGTGCCTTCAACAACTGCGTCCGCTCCCTCGCGCCCGCCCTGCACGCGAAGCCCACGCCCTCGTCGCACGATTTCGTTAATGACGGCGGTCGTAAATCGCGTATCTAATTTATAACGCAGCGCGCGGCCTTCGGTTTGAAAAGCGGGCACGGCGATGTTGCGAATACGCGCGGGCAATTGAGTTTTAGTGACAGGCTTATAACACTCCGCAAAGCCCGTGACACACGCGAGCATGAGAAAGAGCGCGGCGATACGCCAAATCTTTTGGATGGATTTCATCCGTTATTTTCTCCGTTTTGAAACTTTGTCACTCACGACATGTTGAAGCGAAGCGCAAGTAAGATCGCGCAATCCGGCGCGTGCGAAAGGCGTGATGATATGAACCACCGTGCGACTTGTCAAACGCACTTTCCCAACAATGCTGAACGCAGGATGGCGTCGCTCACGCGCACTGTGTCACACGCGGCGCGCACGTCATGAACACGTACAATGTTTGCGCCGCGCAAAACAGCAGCGGCAACAGTCGCCATCGTTCCGTAAACACGCTCATCTGCCGGAACGTTATCGAGAATGCGCCCGATAAAAGATTTACGCGATGTGCCAACGAGCAGCGGATACTGGGCAAACTCTTTCACGAGTTCATCCAGCCGTGCGATCAGTTCCAAATTCTGATCGAAGCTTTTGCTGAAGCCAATGCCCGGATCAAACGCGATTTGTTCCGGCGCGACTCCCCGCCGCAGAGCTTCGATAATGCTCGCGCGCAATCCTCGCGTGACGTCCAACAAAATGTCTGTGACCGGCGCATGTGTGTGCATCGTCTCTGCTGTGCCGCGCGAGTGCATTAAAATTAGTCCGGCGTGATTTTCCGCCGCGATATTGGCGAGATGCGGATCAAATCGCAGGCCGGAAACATCGTTAACAATCTCTGCTCCGGCGTTGATTGCCGCGCGTGCCACCACAGCCTTTGTCGTGTCAACGGAGATTGGAATTTTTGTGGTCTTTGTGAGATGTTCGATGATTGGAACGACGCGCCGTATTTCTTCTTCGGCTTCGACAACACTCGCGCCCGGCCTTGTTGATTCCCCGCCGATGTCCAAGATGTCCGCGCCTTCTTCGATCATTTCACAGGCGCGCCGTAAAGCATTCTCAATCGCTAAAAATTGCCCGCCGTCGCTGAAACTGTCGGGCGTCACGTTGAGAATGCCCATCACAAGCGTGCGTTCGCCGATGACGAGCGCGCGGCGTGATAGTTTCCATTCGCGTGTGGGCGTTTCATCCATTTTGCTTTAAGGCTTAGAGGGCGCCGGATGTAAAAGCAAAAGGCAAAAGTCGTGAGGCTCTCGCCCGTTGACCTTTGCCTTTTTGTCTTCACTCTAGCGCTGCAACTTTACGCCGTCGCCGGATTGCTGCCTGTGATCGGCGGCAGGATCGGTTTAAGCGTCTTCGTCGCAGGTTCTTTCAACTGTGGGCGCTCGTCGTCGTTAGAGGTTGCTGCCGGTGGTTGATCGTCGTCGAGCGGAAGCCCTGCGACGACGCGCCTGATTTGCACGCTGTCGAGTGATTCGCGTTCAAGCAGCGTTTCCGAAAGGCGAATCATCGTTTCACGATTCTCCATGATAATTTCTTTCGCACGCTCATACTGCTCGGACACAAGCCGCTTTACTTCCTGATCGATCTTAATCGCGGTGTCTTCGGAAAAGTCTCTGTGCTGCGAGATTTCACGCCCCAGAAAAATCTGCTCTTCCTTTTTGCCGAACGTCAGCGGCCCCAAATGCGACATGCCGTATTCGCAAACCATCGAACGTGCTAATTCAGTCGCGCGTTCGATGTCATTTGATGCGCCCGTCGTGATGTCGTTCAAGAAGACTTCTTCGGCGATGCGCCCGCCCATCAAAATCGCGATCTGGCCGAGCATGTAATCTTTTGAATAGTTGTGGCGGTCGCCTTCCGGCAACTGCTGCGTTAAACCCAGAGCCATGCCGCGCGGAATGATCGTCACCTTATGCACAGGATCGGCGTTCGGTACTTTCAAGCCAACGAGCGTGTGCCCCGCTTCGTGATACGCTGTGATGCGCTTTTCGTCGTTCGTGAGCACCATGCTCTTGCGTTCCGCGCCCATCAAAACCTTGTCTTTGGCGACTTCCAGATCAGGCATCGCGACAAACTTTTTGTTGTAACGCGCTGCATTCAAAGCCGCTTCGTTGACCAGATTGGCGAGGTCTGCGCCGGTAAAGCCGGGTGTGCCGCGCGCAATCACGCTGATGTCAACGTCTTCGCCTAAAGGAATCTTGCGCGTATGAACTTTCAGGATACCTTCGCGCCCGCGCACATCGGGTCTTGAGACGACCACACGACGATCAAAGCGTCCGGGACGAAGCAGCGCAGGGTCAAGCACGTCCGGCCTGTTTGTCGAAGCCATCAAGATGACGCCGTCGTTCGACTCGAAGCCGTCCATCTCGACAAGCAGTTGGTTCAAAGTTTGTTCGCGTTCGTCATGCCCGCCGCCGAGTCCAGCGCCGCGATGTCGTCCGACAGCATCAATTTCGTCAATGAAGATAATGCACGGCGCATTCTTTTTGCCTTGCTCGAAAAGATCGCGGACGCGGCTCGCGCCGACGCCGACGAACATCTCTACGAAGTCCGAACCGGAAATCGAAAAGAACGGCACATTGGCTTCGCCCGCGACAGCGCGCGCGAGAAGAGTTTTGCCTGTTCCGGGAGGCCCCATCATCAGGACGCCTTTCGGAATGCGCCCGCCGAGCTTCTGAAATTTCTGCGGCTCTTTGAGAAATTCAATGATCTCCTGCAATTCCTCTTTCGCTTCTTCGATGCCCGCCACATCTTTGAACGTCACGCGCTTTTGTTGATTATTCAGAAGCTTGGCGCGCGATTTACCAAAACTCATAGCTTTGTTGCCGCCCGCCTGCATCTGGCGCAACATGAACACCCAGATACCTATGATGAAGAGAAACGGCGCGAAGTTGAGCAGAATGCCCAAGAACAGACCGTTGCCGCCCGGCTCTTCTTCAACCTTTTCAACTTTCGACTTTCCGTTGGCGTCCTTTTCAACAGACGCCTGCATTAAATCTCTCTTTACGAATTGGTTCTCAAGCGCCGTTTTATATTCGTTGCCGGTATTTCGATCAATTGCGACGACCTCTGCCTGTTTGAGAGTCATCTGCTTGATGTCGCCGTTCTGGACTTTTGAAAACAGCTCGCCGTAAGAGAGCGGCTGTGCGACCTTGCCCTGCGCCTTCGAGTAGAAGTTATAGAGCAGTAGCGCGCCAACCACTATGAATAACCAGAAAACAATTTGTCTCGCCGTGGAACTCAAAATATTTCTCGCCTCCGATTTTCCATCATACCTTAATGGAAGGTCTTTTGTCGCTCTCGCCAGTTGCCGTTTTTCCGCTTCGCCGGACAAAGAGCGTCTGCCTTAAACTTTCCGGCGAAGCCGTTACATTAAGATGCCCGGTAACGGTGCGGCGTTGCGCTTTCCGCGTTATCACTCAAACTCCTGTGAAAGTCCCGCGTTCCTCGCTCATACAACTTTACTTTCCGGCAAAAGTCGCAATGTACGGCAATTCGCGCCAACGCTCGCCGTAGCCCAGACCATAGCCGAAGACGTAGCTTTCATGCGTCTCAAACAAGTGCCAATTCGATTGCAGATTGACGCGCCGCCTGTCCGGTTTATCCAACAACACGCACAGCTTTACTTCGCTTGCGCCGCGCCCTTCCAACTGCTTTATCAAATATTCCTGCGGCACACCCGTATCAAGCACGCTTTCGACGAGCAGCACGCGGCGTCCTGTGATATCCATTTGCGTGCTAAAGGAAAGGTCTTGCACGCCGCCGAGCGAATCATGGTCGTAGCGCAGAAAGGCCGTGCGCGGCGAAGACTTGATAGCACGCAACAAATCAGCGAGAAACATAAAGCAGTCTTCCGAAACGCCGAGCACTGCGAAGTCCTGTTCCCCGTAAGCACGCGTGATGTCGGCGGCAAGCTCCTGAACTTTGTCTGCGATCTGCCCCGCACCGTAAACTTCAATTATCTCGTCGGCCATTAATTACACACGCGCCTTTCAAATGGAAAAGTAACTGCCTTGCTCCGATCATCGCACACGGGCGACGAAGCAAACGTTGATTTTAGACGGGTGTTAATTCTTTTTCAACTTTTTTAGTCGTTGTTTCAGTCAACTCTCGCCGGATGAAAGCGAATCCAACGCCGCCGCCGTTCGACGTAAGCGCCGCACGGCAGCAGCGCCTTGCGCCCGCCACGTTCGCCCGCCAGCAATTTCTCGATTGCGACGAGATGCACTAACTCAAGACGACGCAAACTGCCCCTCTCGCGCACAATCCATTGCCGCAGAGCGCGCCTGCGCAAAGCGCACGGTGCGGCCTCTAAAACCTCCACGCGCAGCACAGACGAGCGCGACGATTCGATTTGCATTGTCGCGCGCGCTTCCGTTGTTTCGCACGCTTCAACGAGCAATTGTTCGGCGGCAAGTTCGAGAGCGCGCGCGTCGTCGCGCAACAAACTAGCCGCGCGTGAAATCGCTGCGACTGCGCGCGGATTAAACGTTTCCAGCAAAGGCACAAGTTTGTGGCGTAGGCGCACACGCGCGAAACGCTCGTCCGCGTTCATTTCATCAATTCTCGGCTGCACGCCGCGCGCGGCACAATACTTTTCCGTTTCCGCGCGCCGCGCCCAACGCAACAAAGGCCGCGCCAGCAACACGTCTTCGCGTCCACCGACGAGCGTGCGCAGAGGCTTCATGCCGCCCAAGCCTTCCGCGCCGCTTCCACGCAAGAGGCGCAGCAGCACTGTCTCTGCCTGATCGTCCATCGTGTGACCCGTGAGAACAAAGCGCGCCCCGCATTTTGTCGCCGCTTCCAACAGAAACTCGTAACGCGCACCACGCGCCGCCTGCTCCAGATTGTCCTTTGCTTTTGCTGCGCGTGCGCCGACGGAAATCTTTTCGAGCACGGCATCAAAACCGAGTTCCGCCGCCAGCGCTTCAACCCAACACGCGTCCGACGCTCCCGCCGCGCCGCGCAAACCATGATCGAGATGTGCGACAGTCACATCGAGCGTTAGACGAGCAGCTTCTATTAACTCCGCGAAAGCCAGCGACAGCGCCGTCGAATCCGCGCCGCCCGACGCAGCGATCACAACGCGCGCATCATGCGCTGGCAATCCAAGATCGAGCCACTCCGCAAGCAGGCTTCGCGCGAAACTGCTTAACTGTTTCTTCGCGCCACTTTTATTTTTCGCGTCATGTTTTCCGATACCACGCATCACACTCGATTGTCCGGCGACGCAGGCGTAAACGTCAACGTCCGCAAAAAGAAAAGCAGCCGCGTGACGAACACTTCATCACGCGGCTGCTGAACTTGAAAGAGCTTTGGCAAGCAGTTTCTCAGGCGACGATCATTGTGCCTGTGCCTTCATTCGTGAACACTTCCGAAAGCAAAGCATTGCGCAGTGAGCTATTAATGATGTGCGCGCTTTTGACGCCGCGACGCAGAAGCAACGCGATGTTTTGCAGTTTCGGAATCATGCCGCCTGTCGCCACGCCGTCGCGTACCAGCTTGTCTATTTCCTCAACCGTCAGCTTCGACAACTTTGTTTGCGGATCATCTGTACGCAGATAAACTCCGTCCACATCTGAGAGCAGAATCAGCTTCTCAGCCTTCAAACGGACGGCGATTTCCGAAGCAATCGTGTCTGCGTTGATATTAAAGACCATCCCGTCCGCATCTGCGGCGAGCGATGAAATCACAGGCAGATAGCCTTGATCCATCAGCACGCATGGCAAGCGCACGTTAATTTCCACAACATCGCCGACGTGACCGAAATCAACCAACTCACGCGTGCCCGTCGCACGATTCAAAATCTCCTGCTCAGGCCTTCGTTCCGCGTGCACGATGCCGCCGTCAATGCCCGACAATCCCACCGCCTCGACACCTTTGCGCCGGAGCGCGGCGAGAATATCCGTGTTGATTTTTCCGCCGAAGATCATCTTCGCCATGTCGAGCGTCGCGTCGTCCGTCACGCGTCGCCCGTTTATCACTGTCTGCTCAACGCCCATTCGCGCGGCCAGATCGTTCAATTGTTTGCCGCCACCATGCACGACGCAGATGCGTATGCCGACTTGGTGAATGAGCGCCAATTCTTCGGCCAGCGATGCGAGATTCAACGCGTCCTCCGTCGCTTTGCCGGACAACTTAACGACAAACGTTTTGCCTGCAAAGCGCTGTATGTACGGCAACGCTTCGCGCAAAAGATCAAGTCGCGGCTGCATCAAATTAAATTGCTGGCTCACTATCTTTGCTCCACAGAAAAAAGCCTTGCCATAACCGCCTTCTGCGCGTGAAGGCGATTCTCCGCTTCATCAATTACGACTGATTGCGCTGAATCAATCACCTCGTCCGTCACAATCACATTACGACGCACAGGCAAACAGTGCATAAAGATCGCATCACGCGTGCGTTTCATCTTCGCCGCTTCGACAATCCACTCACCGCGATAGGCCGCGCGATACGCGATGTCTCGCTCCGGCGTGCCGTAAAAGTTGCGGCTGCCCCAACTCTTCGCGTAGATCACTTCCGCGCCGTCAAACGCTTCTTCAATGTTGTTCGTCACTCGCACGCTACCATTTGCCGCGCGCGAATGCGTTTCGATGTCGCGCATCAATTCTTCGTCAAGTTCATAGCCGAGCGGATGCGCGATTGTGAGTTCGTGTCCCATCTGCGCCGCCGCGAGCGCGAAACTGTTCGGCACGGCCATCGGCAAAGGCTTCGGATGCCAAGCCCAACAGAGTACGACGCGCTTACGCTCATGTCCGAGCTTTTCGCGGATCGTCATCATGTCGGCCAGCGCCTGACATGGGTGTTGCATCGCCGATTCAAGATTGATGATCGGCGCTCTCTTCGCATAACGCGCGAAAGCACAGAGCACAGGATCAAGCCTTTCTTCTTCCCAATTCTTCAGAGCGGCGAATGTCCGCACGCCGATAGCGACGCAGTATCTTTCAAGCACGCGCACAAACTCCGCAACGTGTTCCGTCTTGTCGCCGTCCATCACAACATTTTCGGCGTGCTCCAACGTCCAACTTGTCCCGCCCGGTTCAAGCACGACGCTGTTTCCGCCAAGCTCATAAATGCCGACCTGCATCGAAGCGCGCGTGCGCAAACTCGGATTAAAAAAGACGAGCGCAACGGAACGATTCGCAAGCGGCTTCGCTTGATCTTCGCCACGCTTGAATCGCAACGCCGATTCGATCAACGCATCGAGTTCTGCGCGCGTCCATTCGGCTGTCGTCAAAAAATCTTTCGGCATAATGGAAAACAGATTCCCTTTCTTTCATCTGCTTCTCTTTATATTTTCATCCTACTCTGTGGCTCTGTGACTCTGTGGCTAATTTTCTTTTAGTTGCTCTTAATATCTTGAACCAACTCGCCGCTCGCCCAACACGCGATAGTCTTTGCTGCTCAGAGCTTTTTCGGGAAGCTGCCGGTTAACGTAAAGCGACTTGCGTTGAAAATTATCAAGCGCTAACCCCGCGTGAAAGATGATGCCGCAACTGATGAACACGGCGGCAAATATACGCCAGCGCCGCTGCTTCAGAAACTCGTTCCAGCAATAAAAACTGTAGAGCATCGCAACGGGAAAAGTAACATAGAACGTATGCGAATACGGCTCTCTGAAAGAAAACACAAAGCCCACGTACAGCAGGCAGACTGTGGCGAGCGTAAAATATTTCATCGCACGCCAATCCTGCGTTGCGCCTTTTTTCTTAAACCATAAAACCAGCAGCGCGACGGGCTGCAAGATTCCTAACGCTCCGAGAAAAACGATGAACGGCACAAGCCAAACTTGTCGCTGCATAAAAGCAAGCCGCGCGCCGGAATTTCCGCCGATAAAACGCGCCAGCTCAAAACTCGCGAAAGACAAAAATCTTCCCAGCACGCCCTCTACAACATTCAAATGTCGTAGCAAATTGTGCCGATTAAATTGTACAACTTCGTTTGTGCTGCCAGCGCCGCCCGTCAGTCCATACTGCGCATACGTCGGCAATAGAAAAATCCCCGTCAACATCGCGCCGCAAGCGAACCACACGAGTGACACGAGAAATTTGTTGCCCGAAATTTTGTGCTGATAATAAAAAGATACGACCACGTATGGCAGCAGCACAACCCAGGACATGTGAAACTGCATGACCCACAGAAGCGCCGCGCCCATCATCATATTCGCCCATCGAAGCGGAATAATTTTCGCAGTCAAGAACGGGTACGTTTCAATCGCGCCGACGAAAAACAGTATGCCGCCCGCGAGCACATACGAAGGATTAAAAACATGCGTCGAAAGATTGAGCGTCCACGGCGCAGTCAAGAGCCACGCCCACACAAACCACTTCGGCAGTTGGGGCAAACGTCGTGTGCAATACCACGCGAAAAAGCAAAGGCTCGCAAACGAGAGTAGATTTAAGAGCACATACGGCGCTTCGGGAATGGGCAGCACAAAAAACGGCAGACCACCAATCAAGCCCTGTAACGCGCCCGGTATCTGAATCGTGTTGGTGACATCCGGCCCGAAATAAGGCCATGCTCCGGTCGTATAAAATTTGAGGCCGATCAAATAAATCTGCTTTTCATCTTCGTTCCAAAAATCCGAAGACAAGCCGAAAGCTAAACGGAAAAGAAACGCGAGCGTCAGTAGCGAACCAACCGCGAGCAGCGTTCTTCTTTGTTTAAGAAAATCCATAAACCAACGCCGTTGACGCAAGCGACTCGCTCTCACGCGTCAAAGGCTAACGCGCCGTAATCTGTTTGAGCACGTCAACAAACAAATCAATTTCTTCGCGTTTCAAACACAGCGGCGGTAAAAGACGCAGCACGTTTGCGTCGCTCGATGTGCCCGTGATGATACGACGCTCAAGCAAAGCACTATGCACGGGCGCGGCCTTTTCTTTGAACTCCAGCCCCAGCAGAAAACCAAGCCCGCGCACACTCACAATCTGCGAAATATCTGTCAGACGCTTGCGCAAATAAGTTTCCATCTCTACAACGTTCTCGCGCATCCCTTCAACTTCAATTGCTTCGAGCGTCGCATTAACTGCCGCCATCGCCAACATTCCGCCGCCGAACGTCGTGCCCAGATCATTCTCTTTAATCACGGACGCAACGCAATCATTCACGAGACACGCGCCGACGGGAACGCCGCTTCCGAGAGCCTTTGCGAGCGTAATGATGTCCGGTTCAACGCCGCCCGCTGCATTGCTTCCGGCAAAAAACCATTCGCCCGTGCGCCCGACACCCGTTTGCACTTCATCGAAGATCAGCACGATGCCACGCTCTTTTGCGAGTTCGCTTAAAGCTTGATAAAAATCTGGCTCGGCCATACGCACGCCCGCCATCGACTGCACAGGCTCAAGCATAATCGCCGCCACTTTTTCATCCGCGAGTTTTTCAACTGATGCAATGTCGCCAAACTCCGCGAACAAATGTCCCGGCACGTTCGGGCGTCCGAGTTCTCTATATTTGCCGAGCGCCGTCGCGCTGATCGCGTCCGCCGTGCGCCCGTGAAAGCCACCCGAAAAAGTGATGATGTTTTCCCTGCGTGTGACAAGCCGCGCCATACGCATCGCGTTCTCGTTCGCTTCCGTTCCAGAGTTGCAGAAGAAAGCTTTCGTCATACTCGCGGGCGCAATCTCGACAAGCTTTGCGGCAGCGCGAGCGCGGATATCCGAGTAAACAAGGTTCGAGTAAAAAAGCAACTGCGACGCCTGCTCTTTGATCGCTTCAACCACGCGCGGGTGGCAATGCCCCGTCGCCGCCACCGCGTGCCCGCCATAAAGATCAAGATAACGCTCGCCCTCGCTCGTATAAATCCATGCGCCTTCACCGCGCTCTGCGGCAATCGGCATCTTTTTATACGTCGCGAGTTGATAACGCTCTTCCGCCGCCGCCGTCTCCGCAAATTTCGTCGTTGCTGTTTCAATGGTCATATTTTAGGCTCAAAGATTTCGTGGACGTTTCCGAATGGGTCTTGAAACGCAGCATAGCGGCTGAACGCATTTTCAGCCGGTTCTTTATGTAGAAAGCTCACGCCTTTCGCGCGTAGGTCGAGCAACGATTTATCAATAGAAGCAACTTCAAATACAAAAACTGAGCGCGCAACCCGACTATAATTCTCCACCGTGGCACTTCTTTCGCATTTGAATGCGATAAAGTCACAGCCCTCATGCGCAAAGGCAAGATGATTGTCAGTCTCATCCTTTAACGGAAAGCCCAAAGCGTCACAATAAAAGTGCTTCGCTTCTTCCAAATTAGGAACAAAGATCATTATCTTTCCAAGTTTCATCGCAGCAGCATAGCTTTCTTAATTTTCTGCTCAAACCTTCACAATCTGTTATGACGTTTAACGGATAATCTTACGGATTGCTGCCCATCAACATCAGTCCGGTCTTTTCATCAAAGCCGAACTGTAGATTCATGTTCTGCACGGCCTGACCCGCCGCGCCTTTCACCAGATTATCGAGCGCTGAGAAGATCACAACTTGCCGCCCGTGCGCCGCGAAACCAATGTCGCAGAAGTTCGTCGTCTTGACCCAATTGATGTCCGGCGAGCCTTCGACAAGCCGCACGAAGAACGCATCCGCATAGAATTCGGCGAAGACTTCGCGCACGTCGTTTGTCGTCATTGCGTCTTTCGTTTCGACGTAAATTGACGCGAAGATGCCACGCGCGACGGGCAAGCTGTGCGTCATAAAAATAAGTTCGTTTGACCAATCGCCGACGCGCGCGAGTTCTTGTTCGATCTCCGGCACATGCTGATGCGAGAAAGGCTTGTAAGCGTAAAACGAATTCATGCGTTGCGGGTGATGTGTGTTCGCCGCAGGCTTCGCGCCCGATCCAGACGATCCTGTTTTCGCGTCAACCACCACGCGCCCGCTCAAAAGATTGTTCGCCACAAGCGGCGCAAGTCCGAGCAAAGTTGCCGTCGCAAAGCAACCCGGATTGCTGATTAAACGCGCCTTCGCAATCGCCGCGCGGTTCGTTTCCGTCAGGCCGTAGACGAATTCGCTTTGCGCGCTCATCATTGTGTGCTCGCGTTCATAATATTTCGCAAAAATTTCACCATCGCGCAAACGAAAATCGCCGGACAGATCAATCGCCTTTACATGTTGCGGCAAGCGCGGCGCAAGCTCCATCGCCTGACCGTGCGGCAACGCGAAGAACACGCCATCGAGTTCGCTTAAACTCTCCAAATTTTCCGGCGCACGTGTGAACCTTAGATCAGTCAGTCCATTAAGATTGCGATGCACTTCACCAACCATCTTGTCCGCATGTTCGTTCGCCGTCACCAGCGCAATTTCGACATGCGGATGCTGTAGCAGAATGCGCAAAAGTTCCGCCCCGCCGTAACCAGACCCTCCGAAAATGCCGACGCGCACTTGTTTCATAATGCTGTAGTCGAACGTTGGTGCTACCTAAATTCGTTTACTTTATGCTGATGACGAGCGGAATCGAATCTGAAGCAATCCACTCATTGCCATCGTAATACTCATAATGCGCGTGCCGTCCCGATGATGCTTCCGGTTCAAAATCTACGAACGATGCGAGTTGTTTTAGGTTTTCCGGCGAGCCTTCTATCAACACGGTCTTTTTGCTTAGGAGCGATACTTTTGTCGGACATTGCTTCTTGATAAAGAGCAACTTTTGAGCCACAGAAGAATAGGGAAATGGATCAACTCCGTGATTTGTTTCAAGCGAAACAGTGCAATGGTCGCCTTCCGCAAGGTCAATAATTGTCTGCCTCACTGTTAGCAATTCATCAACAGTGCCGGAAACTTCCAAGCCGCTATCGCTTATGTAAAGCACGATCATTTTGTCTAAATTACGCTAGGTTAATTTTTCTTGCACGATACGGAAAAGCCGCGCGCCGTCTCTTCTGGCGTTGCCCGCCGGAACATTAAACTCTTGTTCAATGTAATCTTCGCCCATCTGCGAATCCGTCACTGAACCGGCCACAACGTCAACTTCAATACCGCGCCGCCGGAATAATTCAATGCCGCCCCACGCGCCGACGTAATCCGATGCGCAAAAGACAATCGCCGCCGTCGCCGCGCGCAACTCCGCATCTTCAAATACGGAATCCACCGCGTAGCCGCCGAGGATTCCGTCGCCGAGTTCAATCACGATCATCTCCGGCGCGCTCTCGTTCAAACGCGCAATGACGGCCTTCGCCACCGGCGCAAGATCGCCTGCGCCGACGGTTGAAGGCAAACCGCAATCGAGAAAGCTCGCCGTCGCAATCGCGCCATGATCCGCCATGTTGAGCGTGTCGCGCAAACAAGCGACGCCGGACAATTTCGCCGCCGCGACACGCAACCCTGCGCGCGTCGCTTGCTTGATTAATTCCGTCGCCGCGTAAGTCTTACCGCTGTTCATGCACGTTCCGGCAATGATGACCAGCGGCGCAGTCTCGCCTAAGCTTTCACGCGGCGGCAAAGCAGCGTCGCCAATATTGCGCGCACGCCCGTTTTCATCGCACGCGATGCCCAGCACCTCGACGCTGATTGCATCGCTCAAACTCGAATGATGTCCGGTGCAACGCCCGATCACGCCGCCCATATTCAATAGATGCAAATTGTCGCCCACCGTCAAAGTTTCTGGAACGTCCCCGACAAAACCTTTCAAAGCGCGGCGACGTCCAAGCACGCCAACAAGTATGTCGCCCGGATTAATCTTCGCAAGCCTGCCGGTCGGAAGTTCCAGCATGTTGTACGTCGCGCTGTCGGTCAACGCACGCACGACAACAACATCACCCGCGCGTGGGACTCCGGCGCACTCACGCGTGATCCACACAGTCTTCTGTAAGTCGAGCGGCGACGTCGCCGAACCGAGCTTGTCTGCCTCGATCAACGCCAACGGTGCGCCTATCGCAACAGCATCAACATTCACAGGCATCATTGACATAAAACGAGCCTCTCGCTTTCTTCCAAACGTTCTTTGATTACTTTGACGAATTAAATTTCAGGCGGCGCTATCCGCCAGATTCCGCAGACGCAAGCGCAAGGCATTTAGTTTAATAAAACCTTCCGCGTCGCGTTGATTGTAGATGTCTTCGGCCTCGAACGTCGCAAGCTTTTCGCTATAGAGCGAGTGTGGCGCGCGGCGTCCCACGACAGTTACGTTGCCGCGATAAAGTTTCAAACGCACTTCGCCCGTCACGTCTTTCTGTATGTCGTCGAGCATACGCCGCATCACTTCAAACTCCGGCGCGAACCAGAATCCATAATAGATACTTTCCGCAAACTTGACGCCAAGCGAATCGCGTAGCCGCACGACTTCGCGGTCAAGCGTGATAGATTCGAGAGCGCGATGCGCCGCCTGCAAAATGGTCACGCCGGGCGTTTCGTACACGCCGCGCGATTTCATTCCGACGAAACGATTCTCGACTAAATCCACGCGCCCGATGCCATGCGCGCCGCCGATCTCATTTAAGCGCGCGAGCAACTTTGCCGCCGCCATCGCTTCACCGTTTACCGCAATTGGCTCACCGTGCGCGAATTTGATTTCGATGTATTCTGCTTCAGCACGCGCTTCTTCCGGCGCTTTTGTCATTTGAAAAATGTCCGCAGGCGGTTCCGCCCAGGGGTCTTCAAGAATGCCGCCTTCGTAAGAAACGTGCATTAGATTGCGATCCATCGAGTAAGGCTTCGCGTGCGTCGCCGTCACAGGGATGTCATATTTTTCGGCATACTGGATCAAATCGCTGCGGCCTTTTAATTCCCACTCACGCCAAGGCGCAACGACCTTGATGTTCGGCTCAAGCGCATAGTAGGTCAACTCAAAACGTACTTGATCGTTGCCCTTGCCAGTCGCCCCGTGTGCCACTGCATCCGCGCCTTCTTTACGCGCGATCTCAATCTGGCGTTTGGCAATAACGGGACGCGCCAGCGATGTGCCGAGCAGATACACGCCTTCGTAAACGGCGTTCGCCTTCACAGCCGTCCACACATAATCGCGCACAAACTCTTCGCGCAAATCTTCTATGTAGAGCTTCGACGCGCCCGTCGCTTTCGCCTTTTCATCCAGCCCGTTTAATTCTTCGCCCTGCCCGACGTCCGCGCAATAGCAAACGACTTCGCAGTTATAGCGCTGCTTGATCCAACGCAGCATGACGCTTGTATCAAGTCCGCCCGAATAAGCCAGCACGATTTTGTTGATCTTTTTTTCTGTCACCATTCTTTCCTTCAAACAAAAAGTTTCCAAATCTTCTGTATCGTCGCGCGCCGCTGTTTGCGCTCCGCGAGTGCGACGAAAACAGTATCCTCGCCCGCCAATGTGCCGACGATTTCCGGCAGACGCGCGCGATCAATGCCGACCGCCACCGCCGAAGCGAGTCCCGGCTCACACTTGGCAACGATCAAAGAATCGCCCGCCGCATCAAGGCTAAGCAAGCCGTGCGCGTTTCCCGCAGAATTCCTTGAGCGTTGCGGCAATGTGTACTGCCCTTTGCGCTTCACGATGCCGAGTTCCAACAAATCGCGCGAGACGCTCGACTGCGTGGCGATGATTCCGGCGCGCTCAAGGTGAATCGCCAAATCCTCTTGCGTGCCGATCTGCTTTGCTCTGATAAGACTTAATATCTTTTGCTGTCGTGTTTCTTTATTCATGCGTATTATGCAATTACTTTGCATATTGTTTGCATAGACGCATAAAATAGCATTCCGGTTGCATAGAGTCAAACATTTAGCGTGTGTTAAGCTAGCGCAATGAAATAGAGCCGGGCAGACAAGAGCAGGTTTTAACAAAGGTAGTAAACATACTGAGTCGGAGAATTTGAATGAGCGAGACTAAAAATTTATGGGGCGGTAGATTCACCGGCGAAGCAGACGCGCGGTTCGTTGAATTCAATCGTTCGTTCGGCTTTGATCGGCGTTTGTTTGCGGCGGACGTGCGCGCAAGCCTCGCGCACTGCGAAGGTTTACGCGAAGCGGGTGTGCTCATAGCAGAAGAAGCGAGGCGCATCACGGCGGGATTGGAAACAATCCTTCGACAGGCGGCTGAGGACGCAGAGTATTTCGACACAGCCGATGCCGAAGACGTGCATTCCTTTGTTGAAGCGCGTCTCGTCGAACTTGTCGGCGATGCTGGTCGCAAACTGCACATGGGCAGAAGCCGCAACGATCAGGTGGCGACGGATTTTCGTTTGTGGCTGCGTGATGAGATTGATTCCCTTTCGCAAAAAGTGAAAGCGTTGCAAGCCGCGCTGCTCGATTCGGCGGAAGCCCACGCGGATGCGGTGTTGCCCGGTTACACGCATTTACAACGCGCGCAGCCTGTCATGTGGGCGCACTGGTGTCTCGCTTATTTCGAGATGTTGTCGCGCGATTGTGAACGCTTGAGTGACGCGCGCAAGCGAACGAACGTGATGCCGCTCGGTTCGGCGGCACTCGCGGGCACGTCGTATCCCGTTGATCGTGAAATGGTGGCACAGGCGCTGGGCTTCGACAGCGTTTCGCGTAACAGTCTGGACGCGGTGAGTGACCGCGATTTCTGCGTCGAATTTGCGAGCGCGTGTTCCCTGATTATGGTGCATCACTCGCGCCTCGCCGAAGACATTATTCTTTACGCGACAACGGAGTTCGGCTTTCTCGAATTGAGCGATGCAGTTGCAACCGGATCGAGCTTGATGCCGCAGAAGAAAAATCCAGATTCGATGGAGCTTGTGCGCGGCAAAGCAGGACGCGTCTTCGGCGATACGATGGCGCTGCTCACGATGCTCAAAGGCTTGCCGCTCGCTTACAACAAAGACATGCAGGAAGACAAGGAAGCCGTCTTCGACGCCGCCGACACCACCAGTCAATCGCTTGAAGTTGCGGCGACGGTTTTAGGCAACATGCGCGTGCGCGAAGACCGGACGCGCGAAGCTGCGGCGCGCGGTTACATGAACGCGACGGAGTTAGCAGATTATTTGGCGCGCAAGGGCGTGCCGTTTCGTGAAGCGCATGAAATGGTCGGGCGCATCGTGCTTCATGCGGTTGAGCGCGGCGTGGAAATTCAAGAATTGACGATGGAAGAGATGCGCGAATTTTCCACGCACATTGAAGAAGATTTCCGCGAGGCGCTGTCTTTAGAAAAGACGCTCTCAACCAAATCACAAGCGGGCGGCACAAGCCCGGAACGCGTTGCCGAAGCGATCAGTGCGGCGCGCGCAGTATTGAATCGAGAAGCTTGATGTTTACGGCGACGAGGTTCGTCAGAAGAAGCGACAGCGCAGGGCGGAAGTTGGAAAATAAAAGAGCGGCGACGTTTATTCACGTCGCCGCTCTTCATATGTCGGCCTGTTAAAGTTTCGCCTTGGTTTTAGTCTGCGGCAACCGAATCGCGCGTTGCTTCGCGCTTACCGATGCGGCTGTGGCGCATACCGTAAACGAAGTAGATCAAGAGGCCGAGCGCCATCCAGTAAATCAATCGTTTCCAAGTATCGCCCGGAAGTCCCGTCATCAGGAATACTGCGGACAACACGCCCGCCGGAGCGACGAACCACACTGCCGGAGTTTTGAATGGACGCTCGACATCCGGTTGCTTAATGCGCAGCACAAGCACGCCCGCGCAAACAATGGCGAAGGCGAACAGCGTTCCGATGCTGACGAGTTCACCGACGAGGCCAATCGGCAAAAGCCCTGCGGCGATCATCACTACCGCGCCCGTGATAATCGTGGTGATGTAAGGCGTGCGGAAACGCGGGTGAATCTTGGATACTACGGGGGGCAGCAGTCCATCGTTCGACATCGAATAAAAAACGCGCGTTTGTCCGAGCAGCATGACGACGATGACCGAACTCAAGCCCGCAATCGCGCCGAGTTTGACGATTGGCGAAAGCCACGTCAGGCCGATTTTATCAATGCCGACGGCAATCGGTTCCGGCACGTTCAATTGGTCGTAAGGCACAATGCCTGTCAGCACAAAGCCGACGAGCACGTAAAGGATCGTGCAGATGATGAGCGAGCCGAGAATGCCTATCGGCATGTCGCGCTGCGGATTTTTGGCTTCCTGCGCGGCGGTGGAAACTGCGTCGAAGCCTATGTAAGCGAAAAAGACGACTGCCGCGCCGCGCAGGATTCCGCTCCAACCGTACTGACCTTCGGCAATCTTTGGCGGAATAAATGCGCCCGTCGGATTGGTGGACGTGACCCAGTTCTGCGTGTTGACGTAAGAGATGCCAGCGAGGATAAAGGCGAGCACGATGATGATTTTAATGATGACGATGACATTGTTTGCCTTTGCGGATTCCTCGATGCCGATGGTCAAAAGAATCGTCGCAACCACGATAATCAGCATTGCCGGAATGTTGAGGAAGGCTCCTGTGCTCGTCCATGCTCCCGTCGCTCCGTCGAAGGCGTAGGGAGCGTTGACTAACTGCGCGGGCAAGGGGATGCCCAAGTTCTTTTCAAAAAAGCTGACGACGTAACCAGACCAGCCGATGGCGACGGTCGTTGCGCCGAGCGCGTATTCGAGCACCAAATCCCAACCGATGATCCACGCGAGGAATTCGCCCATCGTCGCGTAAGCGTAAGTGTAGGCGCTGCCCGCAATCGGCACGGTCGAGGCCATCTCCGCATAACAGAGTCCGGCGAAGGCGCAAACGATGCCGCCCAAGATAAACGACAGCATGATGGCTGGCCCTGCGTTGGCCGCCGCCGCGTGGCCTGTCAAAACGAAGATACCCGCGCCGATAATCGCGCCGATGCCGAGCGTCGTTAAGTTTAGCGCCGAGAGCGAACGCTTCAGGCCGTGTTCGCTGGTGCTCGCGGCCTCCGCCTTCAATTCAGCGATTGATTTTTTGACGAACAAATTTGCCATTCTAATCTCCTCAGAGGGAAAGAATACGAAGTGTGTTAAGCGTCCGATTTTTCGTTGCGCAAGTTATGTATTGCCGGAGAATTTCATACATCGAAAGCTGCGCGGCTTTCGTGTTAAAGCCGACAGGCGTTCTTATTATTTACTCTTCGATAACGTCGTCGGGCGTAATGCCGTGTCGCCGCGCAGATGACCGCCACAGAAAATAAACTGGAATGCCCGTCAGCACAATCAACAATCCCGGCCACGTCGTCGCCGTTTGATAAACGAAGAGCACACACAGAATCACCGTCGCGCAAAGGATGTACAGCACGGGAATCACTGGATAGCCGAAAGCTTTGTACGGACGTTCGGCGTCGGGACGTTTCCAGCGCAGCAGAAAGATGCCGAAGATCGTCAGAATGTAAAAGATCAGCGCCGCCGAAATAACGTAAGTTAAAAGATCGTTGTAAAGACTGCCGTATTTAATCGCTCCCGTCGCCGCATCTGTTCCTGTGACGGTACGCGGCAAAACAAGCAACGCCGCCCAGATGCCTTGAATAAGAAGTCCCCATGCCGGAACGCGTTTATCGTTGAGCCGCCCGGATGATTTGAAGAAGAGTCCGTCGCGCGCCATCGCGTAGTAAGCGCGTGCGCCCGCGAGGATCAAGCCGTTGTTGCAGCCGAACGTCGAAACCATAATTGCGACGGCCATCACCAGCGCGCCGTAACCGGGAAAGATCACATCGGCGGTGGCGGACGCAACGCGATCATTCGGCACAGTCTTGATTGCTTCAAACGGCAGCGTCGCAAGATACGCGACGTTAGCGAGCAAATATAACCCGATCACCAGAAATGTTCCGAGCGCGAGCGAGAGCGGTACGTTGCGGCGCGGGTTCTTCACCTCGCCCGCCGTGAACGTGATGTTATTCCAAGCATCTGCGCTAAACAGCGAATTGGTTTGCGCGACACAGATGCCGACGAATAAGCCGATTGTGGTTGCCGCAGTAAGCCCGTGTCCAACGTCCTGCAAAGAACCGCGCACCGTCCACAAATCGCCGAAGTTCGCGCTCATCACAGACGGATTTCTTAAACCGACCAGAATACCGAGCACAATCAAAACGAGCAGTGCGCCCGTCTTCGCCGTCGTGAAAACATTCTGTACGATCTTGCCAAGCTCAAGCCCGCGCGTGTTCATCCACGTTAACAGCGCGATCAGGAGTAGTCCGATTAGTTGTGCGGTTGAAAGCGAGACGGCGTAGTTGGAAGAAAGACGAACAGGTTGGATAATATAATTCGATTCGGAAATGCGCGGCCACAACACGCCCAAGTATTTGGCGAAGCCGACGGCGACTGCCGCAATCGTTCCCGTTTGAATGACGAGAAAAAGCGTCCAGCCGTAAAGAAAGCCCCATAGCGGCGAGTAAGATTCGCGCAGGTAAACATATTGCCCGCCCGCCTTCGGCATCATCGCCGCGAGTTCGCCGTAAGAAAGCGCTGCCATCACGGTCAAGAGTCCTGTGATGATCCAGACGACGAGCAACCAGCCGGGCGAGCCGACTTGTCTGGCGATATCCGCCGAAACGATGAAGATACCGGAACCGATCATCGAACCGGCGACGATCATCGTCGAATCGAGCAGCCCCAAACCACGCACAAATCCCGTCTGCTTATCTTCCACCGCGGCGACCGTCTCCGCCATCAATGCTTACCTCCGAAGATCGTTTCAAACGTTCAATTAAAATTCCCGTTCGCCGTCAAGAAGTATCTGCGACAACTGCCCGCGCTTCCTTCACATGCACCGAGAGAATTTTTAAGGATACAACGAAGCTTTTGTCGCGCCGCCGGAGAGAAAGTACACGCGCCCACTGAAAATTTAGCTTAAACTTATCTTAACTGTCTTTAACTTTAGGTTGGCTTGACGATTCGCCACCGATCTATCAATCAGGATAAAGCTGCGCGGCTAAAAACACTTGCGCCGATTTTCGCTTGGACAGGTATCCGATGAACGAAGGCGCATTATACCCGTTTCGCGCCCTGTGTCGAGCATTTTATTAGTGCTCATGTTACATGAACGCGCGCGGCACAGCTTTTAGTTGAAGCTTACCGCAACTTTGCAGGTCTAGCGGTACGCCCTTTGCTATATTCTCTTTCGTCAGCTATTTCGAGACGCAAAATCGTACACGGACGAGTTGCGGTAACGAATTATTCGCCGCCTCGCTAAGTCATAAATAATTGAAAGGGAGAAAGAAAAATGAGCGACTATAAAAAGGATAGTGTTGGTGAAGAGGCTTCGGCCTTCGGACAACGCGTCAAAGGCGATGTCAAGGAAGCGGCGGGCGCGGTGACAGGAAATCGTTCGCTTGAAAAAGAAGGCGCGATGGAAGGCTCTATGGGCAAGGCGCGCCAAGGCCAAAATACTATGCTGACCGGACTCTTCAGAGACAGAGAGAGCGCCGAAAAAGCTTATAGCTCGATGAGCAGCCGTGGCTACACCAAGGATGATGTCAACGTGATGATGTCGGATGAAACACGTAACAAATATTACCCGGCGGGCAGCACTGCGACATCCGATCTTGGCGATAAAGCGATGGAAGGCGCGGGCGTCGGCTCGGCCATCGGCGGTACAGTCGGCGCGGTTCTCGCCGGCATTGCGGCCATCGGCACAACGGTTGCCCTTCCCGGCCTCGGTCTGCTTATCGCTGGTCCGTTGGCAGCGGCTCTCGCGGGCGCAGGCGCGGGCGGCTTGACAGGCGGACTCGTCGGCGCTCTCGTTGGTTCAGGTATTCCTGAAGATCGCGCGAAGGCGTATGAATCGGGCATCAAAGAGGGCGGCATTATGATGGGTGTCACGCCGCGTTCGGACGATGACGCGACTTATCTTGAAAATGAATTCAAGACCCATCGCGGCGAACACATCTATCGCTAAGATAGAAACTCATTTGCCGGAACGAGAAAAGGGAAGCCAAACGGCTTCCCTTTTTCTATGAATCTTATATTGATCCCGCCGGAATTCTACCCTTTACGCTATCATGTGGCTTGTCAACAATACCTTCAAACGCTTGCGCAATTCCGAACTTAAGCCCTGAAAGCTGATCCCGAAACCGTGTTGCGCGTCGGCGTGTGCGACGATGCCTTCGATTGTCAAAGGTTCGCTTATTCCTTCTACGTCCAACTGCAAACGAACCCGCGCGCCGATGGGCGGAACGGCTTTATTCGCTTGCAGTAAACGCACGCCGATACCGCCCAGACTAATATCACTGCCCTCACCGCTCGCCTGAGTTGACTGTGGCGCTTCGCCCATGACGACCATGAATCTTACAGGAGCTTTCAAAGGATAGCGCGGGTAATGCCGCTTGCGTCCCCACAGGAAACGCACTTCAAATGTCTCACCATAAACAACGTCATTAACTTGCGGCATGATCCCGAACATTCCTCCATCAAACATTAAACTGCGCGGACACGACGCGATCAACGTTTGCAAAAGTAACACATTCGCCAGCACTGTGAAAAACAATTTAGCGCTCTGCGTTCACGCTATTTGCGCGTCGCACAGTAAGCTTTCGTCGCGCACGCTTTACGCTACCCGCACAGCGCAATTATACTTGTCATCTCTTTAACTTTCGACCAAACACCGACAGCACCGCGCAAGTTTCGTTCGTTGCTTTTGTCGCACACGTCTAGGATGAAACAGGCACAAATGGATTCAGACAATTCAGCGCCACCGCTCGGCGATATGAGCGCGGCAGATTTTCGTCGGCACGGCCATGCGATCATCGATTGGATCGGCGAGTATCTTGAAAACACGGAGCGTTATCCTGTGCTCGCGCCCGTCCGCCCAAATGAGTTTCGCCAGCAGCTCCCAGAATCTGCGCCCGCACAAAGCGAAAGCATGTCTGCAATCATCGCAGACGTTGACCGCCTCATCGCGCCCGCGCTGACGCACTGGAATCACCCTGCCTTCTTCGCTTACTTTTCCATTTCCGCTTCCGCGCCCGGCATCTTCGGCGAACTGTTAGCGTCTGCCTTTAACGTCAACCAGATGCTGTGGCGCACCGCACCCGCCGCCACAGAACTAGAAGAAGTCACGCTCAACTGGCTACGGCAACTGCTCGGACTGCCCGCAGAATTCGCCGGAATCATTTATGACACAGCGTCCGTTTCGACGATGCACGCGATTGCCGCTGCACGCGAAAATCTAAACTTACAGATACGCGAACTCGGCATGAGCGGGCGCGATGATCTGCCGCTTCTGCGCGTCTACGCGTCCGAACAAGCGCATTCATCAATCGAGAAAGCTTTACTCGCGCTCGGACTCGGCACACGCGCGCTCTGCAAAATTCCTACGGATGCAGAGTTTCGCATGGATGCCAATGCACTGGCGCGTGCCATCGAAGCGGACAAACAAAACGGCGCGCTTCCCTTTTGCGTTGTCGCCACCGTCGGCACAACCTCCACGACGAGCATTGATCCCGTCAAAGAGATCGCAGACGTTTGCGAGGCGCACAAACTCTGGCTGCATGTTGATGCTGCTTACGGCGGCTCGGCGGCGATTGTGCCGGAGATGCGCCACGTTTTAGCTGGCTGCGAGCGTGCCGATTCCATCGTTACCAATCCGCACAAATGGCTCTTTGCGCCGATTGATCTATCTGTACTTTACTGTCGCCGCATGGATGTTTTGCGTCGCGCCTTTTCGCTTGTGCCAGAATATCTACGGACAAATGATGATTCAGAAGAAGTGCGCAACGGCATGGATTACGGTATTCAACTCGGACGCCGTTTCCGCTCGCTCAAACTCTGGATGGTGCTGCGCTATTTCGGCCACGAAGGATTAGCCTCGCGCATACGCGAACACTGCCGCCTCGCGCGACTCTTCGCCGCTTGGGTTGAAGCCGCACCCGATTGGGAACTCACAGCGCCCATTCCCTTCAGCCTCGTTTGCTTTCGCGCGTGCCCGAAGAATGTCTTGAACGAAAACGAAGAACAACGCGCCGCACGCCTAGATGCGCTCAACGAGGCGATCATGCACGGCATCAACGCGACGGGCGAAGCATTTCTCTCGCACACAAAACTAAACGGCGCGTTTGTGCTGCGGCTCGCCGTCGGCAACATACGCACCACCGAAAAGCATGTCAGCCACGCGTGGCAACTTCTTAATGAACAACTGTCACACCTCACATAAATATTCAGCCGTCGCATTCAATCGTACTCAATGTTACTCAACGCTTCCTTGAAACATACCACTATGAAAAGCCTGCGCTTCTTTGCCGCTATCGTTTGCTCGCTTCTCTTCGTCGCATCTTCACTCACGGCGCAAACGCGGCGCGCGATGACCGCCGCCGATACGCTGCGCATCGCCGCCGTCAGTGATGCGCAAATTTCGCCCGACGGCGGGCGCGTCGTCTACACGGTCTCCACTACCGAAGGTAATGAAACGCGCAGCACGCTGTGGATCGTGCCAACGACATCGAGCACACAAACGCCCGCGCCGAAATCTGCGCCACTTCTTCCCGCCGGATGGAACGCCACGAATCCGCGCTGGTCGCCCGACAACGGATCAATCGCCTTTCTCGCCACACACGACAACCAGAGCGGAATCTGGATTCTCAGTCTTCCGAAGAATTACGGGCAGTCTGCCGGTGACGGCACGCCGCGTTTTATCGCGCCCGTTCGTTCGACAAATTTCTTTATTACTTATGCGGGCGAAACCTTCGCTTGGTCGCCAGATTCACGCCGCATCGCATACATCAGCGCAAGCGAAGACACAAGCGATGTGAACGACGCGGGCAATTCCGCCGCACGCAAAGAACAGAACACAGACGATCCACGCGTGATAGACCGCATTCAATATAAATCGCGCACAAGCTTTTCAGATCATGCGCGCACTCACGTCTGGATCACGAATGTCGAGCAACCTAATCCGCGACAGTTGACCAACGGCGCATACTACGATCACGCCGTCACCTTCAGTCCACGCGGCGACGAAATCGCGTATCTCTCCAATCACGAATCAGACCCCGACGCCGTCAACAACTCCGACATCTTCGCCGTCAACACAGACGGACGCACACGCCAGATCACGAACACCAAAGGCTGCGAGTACGAACCAACATGGTCGCCCGACGGCAAACTCATTGCCTACACAGCGACGAAGCGCCCCGTCACAACCATTGATAGCATCGCCGAAGACGCGCACGTTTGGCTCATCGAAGCGAGCGGCGGCACGGGACGCGAACTCACTGCCGCGCAAGATCGCCGCGCACGCTCTCCACGCTGGTCATCAAATAGTCAAACTGTTTTTTATCTTGCAGGTGATCGCGGGCAAACGCTTCTTTACGGCGTTGGTTTGGGAGCAGGCCGTGTGCCGCGCGCGATTGTTTCTTCAACTTCAAACAATAGCCGCAATGATTCGGCAACTATGGCTCAAGTACGCTCCTTACAAATTGGCGGACTAAGCGTAAGTTCACGTCCAGTTCCAGAGTTCGCTTTCACCTTGAGCGACGCCCTACATCCCGCAGAAGTTTGGACAGGCATCGCTTTCGGCCCATTTCCGCGACTCGAAAAGCGCATCGGCTTTCATAACGATAACTTTGTGCGCTCACTCGCCTTTACCGAACCTGAAGAGATCAACTTCAAAAGCTTCGACGGCACGCCGGTTCAAGGTTGGCTGATGAAGCCGCTTGACTTCAAGGAAGGGCAGCGTTACCCGCTTATCTTGAGCGTGCATGGCGGGCCGCACGGCGCATACGGTTATAGTTTCAATCCAGCGTTTCAGGTTTACGCGGCGCGCGGTTACGCTGTGTTGTATTTGAATCCGCGCGGCTCGACGGGTTACGGGCAAAAGTTTTCCGACGGCACAATCGGCGAGTGGGGCGGCGGCGATTATCAGGATTTGATGCGCGGCGTTGATGAAGTTACACGCACGCGGGCTTGGATTGACCCGAATCGTCTGGGCGTCACGGGCGGCTCTTATGGCGGCTTTATGACGAACTGGATCATCACGCAGACACCGCGTTTTCGTGCCGCCGTTTCGTCTGCTTCCGTCAGCAATCTCGTCAGCTTTTACGCCACGTCGGTGTATCAGGATTTGATTCACGCGGAGTTCAACGGCTTCCCCTGGGACAACTACGAAACGCTGTGGCGCTGGTCGCCGATTCGTTACGTTAAGCAGGCACAGACGCCGACGCTCTTTCTACACGGCGAGCAGGACAACGACGTACACATCACGCAGGCAGAAGAAATGTACATGGCCTTGCGGCGACGCAGTGTCGAGACGGAGCTTGTGCGTTACCCGCGCGAAGGTCACGGTCTGCGCGAGCCGCGCCATCGTGTTGACGCACTCCAACGCACGCTCAACTGGTTCGACAAATATCTCAAACAGTAAGGAGCAGCCGAAGCTTTTGCAGTTCGTTAAAGAAAGTTTTATTCGTGCGACGCCCGCGCGCGTGTTCGCTTTTCACGAACTGCCGGACGCCATCAATCGCTTGCTGCCGCCTTGGGAGAAAGCGCGCATCATTCAGGCCGCGCCGAATCTTCAAGTAGGCTCGCGCGCCATCATTGACACAAAGCTTTTCGGTTTCTTCACAGTGCGTTGGGTCGCAGAGCACACCGCTTACGATCCGCCGCGCATGTTTGAAGACGTGCAGATCAAAGGGCCGTTTCACTTGTGGCGTCACCGTCATATCATTTTGCCGCACGAAGCGGGCACTCTGCTGCGCGATGAAATAGAATACGAACCGCCGTTCGGTTTTCCGGGAAAACTTTTCGCGCCCGCGCTCGTTGCGCCGCAGATCAAGCGCATGTTTGAATATCGCCATGAAACAACGCGCCGCTGGTGCGAAGGAGAAAGCAGTTTTCAGTAAGCAGTTTTCAGTTTTCGGTTCTTGGCCGAACGATCTTCACGATCTTACTGAAAACTCAAAACTGTAAACTGATAACTGATCCGTTATGCTGACACACATTGTTGTTTGGAAATATCGCGCGGACGTTGAACAAGACTTGCGCGAAGAGCATGTCGCGCGGCTTCGCCGTTTGAGTTCGATGATTCCCGAAATCGAAAGTTTCGCCGTCGGCTTTGACACGCTGCATCTCCCACGCTCTTACGATACGGGACTTGTCGCCGTTTTTCGTGATCGCACCGCGCTCGATGCTTATACGATTTACCCGGAACACATCATCGCCGCAGACTTCGGGCGCAGCATTAGCGAGCACGTCGCGTCAATTGATTTTGAAGACGAGCGTTAAGTGCAGTTCATCTGAATCCAATTGATCCCGATCATCTTCCGGCGCGTGAAAGGAGCGGACAGTGAAACGTCGTCTTACGATTGCGCTCGTCGCGCTGCTGCTTGCGTTCTTACTTTCACAACTTCCCTTTATTTATAAACGCCATCAACTCGGAAACTTGCGCCATGCGATTGAAGAATTGAAATCGCAACGCATCGCTTCAGATTCAAACAACGCTTACGCTGATTATAAAGGCGTGCTGCACGTTCATTCCAACTTGGGCGGGCACAGCACGGGCAATCTCTCCGACATCATCGAAGCAGCGCGCGCCAACCAACTAGACTTCGTGTTGATGACAGAGCATCCAGCGAAAGACATGGATACGACGGAGCAGACTTTAGACGGGCTGCACGGCGGCACACTCTTCATGGCGGGCAGCGAAATAGATGCGACAGGCGGCGACCGTTTACTGATTACAGGCAAACATCCAGACAACAAATCGCCAAACCACAATGACCCGACGCTTACGCAAAAGCTTATTGACGAAGCGGAGACAGATGGCAGACTCGTCTTCATCGCGCACACGGAACAGTTCCGCAGTTGGGACACGGCGGCGAATTACGACGGCATGGAAATTTACAACATGCACGCCGAAGGCCGTCGTCTCAACTTTCTGAAACTCTTCTTCAATGGCCTATGGTCATTCGGCAGTTACGCGGATTTGTTGTGGATGGATTCTTATTGCAGACCATCGGAAAATCTCAAGCGTTGGGATGAAGAAACGGCGCTGAAGAATAAAAGGATCGTCGCCATTGCGGGCAACGACGCGCACGCCAATCTGGGCATCAGCTTGCAACAGTTCACAGGCAAAAAGATTTTCAGTTTGCAGCTAGACCCCTACGAGCGAAGTTTCTCAATCGTCCGCACACACGCCCTTCTCGAAAAAGACCAACCGCTCACTTCCGAAAATCTTTTATCGGCGCTCAAACGCGGCCACGTTTACGTTTCCTTCGACGTGCTCGCAAACGCCAGCGGCTTCAATTTTACTGCCGATAATAAAAGCGAGAAAAGAATCTGCGGCGACGAAATTCAACTTCAGGACGGCGTGCGATTAAGCGTCGCCGCGCCCGTACAGCAAACTCGCATACAACTTCTCAAAGACGGTCACGTTATCGAAGAAGCGCACACAGCGTCTGGCAAAGATTTTTTCGTGAAAGAGAAAGGCGTTTATCGCGTTGAAGTCTATCTCGAAACTTTACCGAAACCTTACGGCGAACAACCTTGGATTATCTCCAACCCGATTTACATCAGATGACAATGCTATGCTGAATTCTTAACCACAAGTTGTATGCTAGTCCTTATCTCTAACGAAAATCTTGTGCGCACTCTTATAAACAGTTTGGTTTCTAAAAGGATGAAATTTTATGTCTTCACGTTTTAGCAGTATTCCCTTCATACAATCTTTAGAAGAAACAATCCGCGAGCTAATCAAGCCACTTGAAAGCATACAGGGGCAAATTTATGAAGAAGAAGGAGGCGGCTTGCCCGATGGCTTAGACTTGCTTATGGGCGAATTGACAATGGTTGCCTTGATCTTTACGAATGTTGATTTGAACATATCGGAGGAAGAAACAGACGTTCTCAATAACTTTCGTCAATCTATTTACGGCAACGAATCCTTTGCTCTTACTTCCCACGACTATCGTGAGCTTTGCCGAAAATTCTTACGCATCCACCCAGATAGACGCATATCGATAGATTACACACCTTATAGCGTTCAATACCTACAAATCTATGATCGTGAACATGGAACCGAATATGCAGAGAGAGCAAGAACTATGTTCTTCCGGCTTGCGAATGCGATAGTTAAAGCTGACGGCGTAGAGAAGTCGGAAGAATTGATGACACTATTAAACTTTAAGGAAATTCTCTATTCATCGAATTCCACCTATACTCTCTCTGGGAGAGGAGTATCCGATTCTCCCCAAGCGTTAGCAACTGAAGAAACTAAGCCGCAAAGCACCGATGAATTAATGCGAGAACTCAATTCCCTTATAGGTCTTGAACAAGTTAAGAATGACGTAACTCAACTTGTAAATTTCTTAAAAATCCAACAACTTAGAGAATCTAAAGGCATGGCTACTACCTCGATTTCACGCCACCTTGTTTTTTACGGGAATCCGGGAACAGGCAAAACTACTGTCGCGCGTTTCTTAGCGCACATATACAAATCTCTCGGCATATTAAGCAAAGGTCACTTGATTGAAACAGATCGCTCCGGCCTTGTTGCAGGATATGTAGGACAAACAGCCTTGAAAGTTAAAGATGTTGTGGATAAAGCACTTGGCGGCATACTTTTTATTGACGAAGCATATGCCCTTAGCTCAAATAATGCAGGAGGGGATTACGGACAGGAAGCAATTGATACTTTGCTCAAGCTAATGGAGGATAATCGCGGTGATTTAATCATTGTTGTCGCCGGATATACAAGTAAGATGGACAACTTTCTATCCTCAAATCCGGGACTGAGTTCGCGCTTCAATAAATATCTTAGTTTCGACGATTACACTCCCTCACAATTGGTCAGCATATTTGAATCAATTTGTGCAAAAGCGAGCTTCCAACTTTCGCTCGCAGCAAAGGAAAAGCTCGAAGCCCTTTTCACAACACTTTATGAAAGCCGAGATGAAACATTTGGTAATGGCAGGCTCTCTAGAAATCTGTTTGAGAGAACAATAAACAATCAAGCGAATCGGATAGTTTCAATAGCAAACATAAATGAACAAGTTCTTTCTACAATTGAAGCAGGAGATGTTCCTGATATGGCTGATTTGCAAGGCATCAGATGAATAGCCGCTTCTCGCATAATAAAGTATTCGAGCCGCTCACATGACACCACGATTGTCATGATCTTCCTCTTGGTCAAGCTGAATGCTCTCACCGAACGGCAGATCAATCATGGCGTAAGCAATCCGAAAAGAGAATCTAACGGCATGAGTTGCAAAATACTTCCAAAAACGACATCGCCCCACACGGGACGTATTCCCGTCGGGGCGAGCGCGCGCCGGAAAGCTCCGTGCGCATTTTTCGGAAGCGGTGCGGACAGTTCAGTGTGCGTCACCGGCTGGCTGTAGAGAATCGAGTGTTGATTCTTCTCGTGCGAATAATCCAAGTATCAGGAAATCGCGCGTACAGCTTTCCACTTTTTGTTAAGTGTGCAGAAATTTATTCCTCTTCTGCCGCTCTGTCAAGAGTTATCTTGACCGCACGCGAACGATACGCGTCCCGTTCGTGGAATCATTTATCGCCGTGCTCGTGGTGATTACCTTCGACAGGCAATCCCGCGTTGACCCAATCTTCTTTGCCGCCGACGTAATCTCGCACATTCGTGTAGCCAAGCGCCGCCAATTCACGGGCGGCGTTCTCTGAAGCGTGTCAAGTAGGCTTGGCGCAATAAACGACGATGTCCCCAGCCTTGTCCGGCAAGAACTGCGGCGCTAATTCGCCTACTTTGTCGGGCGGCAGATTGATTGCGCCCGGCAGATGCGCGTGCCTGTAATATTCGACGGGCAGCGTTTCGACGAGCGTGAAATTCTCACGGCGATCAATCTTTTCCTTTAACTCTTCGCGCGTAATCGTCGCGTCCATGTTCATCCTCCGTGTGGGTTTACTGAATTTTTCCCTTGACTATACGTTTATCAAATTCCTTAACGTGAGCATACGTCCGGCAAAACCAGCGCGCTATACACCTGAAACTTTCCACGCCACGCAATGGCTTTCCTCACAACGATTCAAAAAAGATTTGGTCAACGTAGCACCAAGCCCATTCTTCGCCCGGCTCGAAAGACTTGATGATCGGATGCTTCGTCTTTTGGAAATGTTTCGTCGCGTGCTTGTTCTTCGAGTCGTCGCAGCAACCGACGTGGCCGCAGGATTCGCACAAACGCAAATGCAGCCACGTGTCGCCCGTCTTCAAACAATCTTCGCAACCGTCTGCGTCCGGCGTCACCGCGCGGATTTCGCTCAGATGCGTGCAGGATGTAACCATCTTTCAAACTCCTTTCGCGAAAGAACAATTGGCGATTCAGCAACGATGAACAATAAATCAGCAAATGGAACTTTCATTCGTTATTCATCGCTTTGCGTCCATCATATTTCTACCAAGAGTGCTCGCGCTTCGCTGCTTCGGGCAGAATCGAAGGCGGCGCGCTGCCCATTAACGAAGCTGTCGGTTTCTTCTCCCACGCGCTCGATTGCCAATTGTCAATAGTATTCGCGCCAAGCACCCACGGCGGCACAGTCATCAATAAATAATCTGCGAGCGCATTAACATACGGCTCATACTTTTTCCGTATCTCTGTTAATTTCCGCTCGGCTTCCGCGCCTTCTCTTAAAGGCACGCCTGCTTCGGCGAGTCGCGCGCGTAAAACAGCGAGCGTGTCCGGCGCAAGCCGATCCTTCGGACATGGATGCGGCGAAGTATTAAAAATCTGCGCGATGTCTACGACGGCGTGGCGCGTCATCGCAAACGTTAGTTCTGCTTGCCACGCGGGGCCGCTGCCGTCTATGCCGACCATCACGAGCGCGCATGTGTCTAAGATAGTCGTCACCGCCGCGAGCCATGATTGATTCGTGTGCTGCGAGCGATAGTAGCTGAGCACAGGATACGAAAGGTGGCTCTCCATCAACTCCGAAGACCATCTTTCCCAATCGCGCAGAAGGTCTGTCAATTCCTTCATGCCTTGATGCTGCCCGTGGCGACGCAACAGTTCGGCAGCAGTCGGCGGCGATCCGGCGCGCGCATCGAGTAAAGAGATATTAGTTTCGCGCCGCGAGAACGCTCCATAAACGACGGGCAGATAACCGATCACAATGGCGAGAAAGCCGAAGCCGACTCCCGCTTCTAAAACCGCGAGTCCGCGTCCGAGCGCGGCGTGCGGCGTGACATCGCCGAAGCCCAAAGTGAAGAACGTGACGCCGCTCATATAAAGAAACGTGCCGAACGTTGCGACACCTTCCGGCGCGTTGAGCTTTGCGCCAAGCGCCCACTGTGTCATCGCAAAGCCGACAATCAAACAAATCGCCCACACGCAAAGCAGCATCAACAAAGAAAGCGGGCCGAACACGCCTAAGAATTGTTCGCGCCGCCTCGTGGACGCCAGACGCTTCGCAAGGGCGGAATAAGGCGTCCACGTCGCGCGATAAAAAATGCGTGCCAGACGCACACGGCGCGACACGCGTCTCGGCAGAACCATTGACTCGAAGCCATCCCACAAAGACGTGGCGATCAATGCGATCCCGATTAAGCCGACAAAAATATTCATTGACATTGCTCCCAAGCGTGCTTCGTTAAACCAGAATTTGTTTCCCCTGTTCGATTATTTCCGGCGAGGTGCAAATACTTTGACGTTTTGGTAAATCCTAGTCCCGTCGTCAACGAAAATCAAAGTCCGTAATGAAAAATCAAAGCCTGTGCGAAGGCCTGCCGATGTGTATGTGCGCGCCCGTTGCCGAACCCGGCACGGCGCTGCGAAAGGCGATGAACGGAATTCCTGTGCGCCGCAAGTAATCCAGCAGCGCGATTCCCTGCGCGCTGTCTGGATGCACTGCCACGTCCATCGCGTTGCGGTGATCGAAGCCGAGGCGATCATGCACGTTTGTTTGTCCGAACGCGCTGACGGGCAAAGCATGACCAAATCTCGCCGTAAAAAAGTTCGTGATCTTTCCCGCATCCGCGAACAAAGAGAATCCGCCGGGGCCTTCGTAGCGCACATAAGAAGTCGTTCGCACATAACCGCCACGCGCGAGCGGCGGCGCTTTCGCCAGCAGCGCGGCGGTTTTTTCTTCGGCGACGGTTTCGTTGATATGCGTGATCTGTTTATCTGCAGCGTCCATACTTTCGCGCACTTTATCAATCTCGCTTTGCGCGGAAGTTACTTTGATTTCGCTCTCGACGATTTTTTGTTTAGCGACGAGTCCCTGCGCGTAAAGTTCTTTCAATTGATTGCGTTCCTTGACGGCAGTGCGCAAATTGGCTTCGCGGTAAACGAGAAGTTGCGCGAGGCTCGCTTTGGAATCATTGACGGCCCTGATTAATTCGACGCGCCTTTTGGAAAGTTCATCCGCCGCCTTTGCCGCGTCGTTTCCGACGTTCTTTTTCGTGGCGCTGGAAACAGGTTTGCGCTTCTTCTGCGCGTAAACAGTCAGGGTGAAATGCAGCGGCGCAGCAAACGCGAGCGCGACAAAGATTATTTGAATAATTCGTTTCATTAATGCGCCGCCGTGACGCCTTTGCCCGGCCTGTTTGCTTTGAGGAAGAAGACAAACGGCGTGACGCACACGACGCACACACCGATAAGCCAGAAATTGTCTATGAATGCCAGCATCGTCGCTTGCCGCAAAATCGTTTTACCGAGTAGGTCGTTCGATTGATTGACGGCCTGCGCCGCGTTCGCGCCGTGGCTCATAAACACTCTGCCTGTGTTTTTCAGGAACGATTGATACTGATTATCATATGGCGAGATGTGGCTTGAAATTACGCTTTGATGATATTGCGCGCGACGCGCGAGCATCGTCGTCACAAGCGAAATGCCGAAACTGCCGCCGATGTTGCGCGATAGATTAATGATCGCCGAAGCCTTGTTATTCTTTTCCTGCGGCACACTGCTAAAGGCCACCGTATTGATCGGCACAAAAAGAAACGCGAGTCCCGCCGCTTGAAACATACGCGCGTAAACAGCCGTGCGAAAATCAATATCAAGATTAAAACTCGTCATGTGAAACAAGGCGAGCGCAGTGATAATCAGTCCGGTCAAAATCAACCAGCGCGCTTCGACCTTCGAGAGCATAAGGCCGATGAACGGCATCATCAACATAATCAGAAAGCCGCCCGGCGAAAGCGCAAGGCCAGCGTCCGTCGCCGTGTAGCCCATTAAGGTTTGCAAATAAAGTGGAATCAAAACCGTGCTGCCGAGAAGCACAAACCCTAAAAGCAACATCATCATGTTCGCCATGAAAAAGTTGCGGTCTTTCAGCAAACTGATTTCCACCACAGGGTCTTTGTGGTTCAATTCCCAGAACACGACGATGATGAGCGCCAGCGCCGCCGTGACAGCGAACAAAGTGATGAAACTTGAACTGAACCAATCTTCGCGTTCGCCTTTATCGAGCACGACCTGCAACGCTCCCAAACCGACGGCGAGCAGCCCTATGCCTATGTAATCAATGTTCAAAGTTTCGCGCAGTTTCTTCATTTGCCGCGCGAGATACGGCGGGTCTGTGACGAGTTGCGAAGTCAACAACATAGAGATGATGCCGACGGGAATGTTGATAAAGAAAATCCAGCGCCAGCCGTGATTCTCCGTAATCCAACCGCCAAGCGTCGGGCCAATCGCGGGCGCAGTCACCACCGCGATGCCATAAACGGCAAAGGCCATGCCCTGCTTGGCGCGCGGAAACGTGTCACGCAAAATGGATTGCTCGCTCGGTTGCAGTCCGCCGCCGCCGATGCCCTGCAACACGCGAAAAAAAATCAACATGCCTAAGTTCGGCGCAAGCCCGCACAGAAAAGAACTGATCGTGAAGAGCGCGACGCACGACATGTAAAAACGCTTGCGCCCGAACAGCGTTGAAAGCCAGCCGCTCATCGGCAGCACAATCGCGTTCGAGACAAGATAGCTCGTCAAAACCCATGTCGCTTCATCTTGTCCCGCCGAAAGATCACCCGCGATGTGCGGCAACGCAACGTTGGCGATAGACGTGTCAAGCACTTCCATGAACGTCGCAAGCGTTACGGTGAGCGCAATCAACCAAGGGTTATGGAGCGGACGCCACTGCTCTTCTGCGGGTACACTTTTACCGGCGACAACTGAAGGAACTCCGCCCATGCTTCCGCCGTGTGCAACTGCGGCACTGCTGCTCATCTGACCTTGACCTTCGGCACAACGGACATTCCGGGCGCAAGCAGACGGTTCTGGTCTGGCTTTTCATCGAAGACGATTTTGACGGGAACGCGTTGCACGACTTTGACGTAATTTCCCGCCGCGTTTTCTGCGGGCAATAAACTGAAACGCGCGCCCGTGCCGGATTGAACGCTGTCAATGTGCGCCTTGAAAGATTTGCCGTAAGCATCAACTTCAATATCGACGGGCTGATTCGGGCGCATGTCTCTGAGTTGCGTTTCTTTGAAATTGGCCGTCACCCACACGTCGCCCGGCACAACGGCGAGCAAGGCTTGGCCGGGTTGAACGTAGGCGCCTTCTTCGATGGCTTTCCGCGTCACACGTCCCCCTTCCGGCGCATAAATCTTCGTGTACGAAAGATCGAGTTCAGCTTGTTTGACAGCCGTGCGCGCCTGCTCTATTTCTGCGTTCGCAGTCTGCACATCGGATTCCCGGACGGCGATTTGTTGCGGCGCAGCGCCTGCTTCGTTAAAGCGTCCGAGAGCCTGACCGACCTGCGCCTGCGCGCCCGTGATGCCTGATTGCGCCTGCCTGTAAACGTCCGCCAGCGCCGCCTGCGCCGCACGCGCTTCGGCGATTTGCGCGTCTACCGCCGCCGCACGCTTCTGCGCCGCTTCGAGTTGCGCATCGGCTGTGCGCGCCGTCGCAATCGCTTGATCCAAACGCTGGCGCGAGACTTCATCTTTGCTGTAAAGCTCTTGATAGCGTCCGACATCAGCGCGCGCGCGTGCGGCTTCGGCGTCGGCTGCGCCAATTTGTGCGCGTGCCTGTTGCGCGTTGGCCTGCGCTGTTCCAACGCCTGCTGCCGCTTGATTCACACGGCTGCGCGCGGCGGCGGCCTGCGCACGCGCTTGCTCGACGCCGGAACGCGCGAGGCTGACGCCGGACGAAGCTTGCTGCACAGTTGCGCCCGTCGTCGCACGCGTGAGCGAGACGCCGGACTGCGCCGCGCGTTGTCTTGCGCTCGCGGCTTCGAGTTGCGCTTTAGCTTGCGCGAGTTTTGATTCGAGATCGCGCGCGTCTATCTCTGCGAGCAAATCGCCTTCTTTAACTTCTTGATTGTCCGTGACGTAAACTTTTTGCACGTAACCGGAAATCTTCGGGCTGATTTGAATCACGTGGCCGTCTATAAAAGCATCGTCGGTTGATTCGTAATGCCGCGCGTTGAGATAGTAAAGCAAACCGGCGATTACGCCGACGATAAGCACGACGCCCGCGAGGGTTAAGACAATTGCGCGCTTGCGCTTCGACTTGCGCCCCGTTTCGGGATCGTCTTGCTTGGCAGGTTCAGACGGATTGTCCACTTCCGCTGCGACCTTTTCAGCCGCCGTATCTTTCATGTTTGTTTTCTGATTGGTGTCGGACGATGCGCCGTTTGCCATAGACGAATCAACGCTGAGTTGACTGCTGTTTTGTTCGTCGTGCGTATCCGGCTTTTGTTCTGCCATTACTATGTCTCCGTTTTACAAACGAAACGTTTCTGCCTGTCCGAGCGCGGCGGCCAAATTAGCGCGCGCAACATTGTAGGCGGCGAGCGCGGCAACGTGTGTCGCGCGTGCATTCTCAACTGCCGTTTGCGCGCCGATGACTTCGATGTTGTCAGCGACGCCCGCCTGAAAGCGATCACGCGCAAGTTGCAGTTCGCGTTCGGCGAGGCGCACTGTCGCTTCCGAGGCGCGTACCTGTTCGGCGCTTGTTCGCGCGCCAACGAGGGCAAGCCGCACATCTTCTTCGACTTGCCCGCGCACGTCGCCGAGTTGTAACTCCGCTTGCCTTTGCTGGCTCGTCGCGACGCTCAGGCGTGCGCGTGTCAAACCGCCGTTGAAGATCGGCACGTTCAAGCGAATGGCGGCGCTGCGCGTCGGCAAATCCGACTGAAAAGGCGTGTTGCCGCTCAAGCCGTAATCGCCCGTGAAGGCTACGGACGGCAATTGCTCTGCGTTGATCGCGCGCCGTTCCAACCCGCGCTGTGTGAGTTCCGCTTCGGCGATGCGTATCTCATAGCGATTCTGCGTGCTTTGCGCGAGCGCGGTGTCGATTGCCGGAAAAGTTTCCTGCGTGAATTGCAACGTGTCCACGAGCGTTAAAGGCGCGCCCTGCGGAATACCAACGATGCGTTGTAGCACGAGTTGTGTTTGCTCTGCGCTCGTTTGCGCTTCCGTGACACGCACGACTTCCTCTGCAACACGCGTCGCCGCACGCGCCACGTCAACGCCCGTTGCGACACCCGCGTTGCGTTGATCCTGTGCGAGTTTCAATAAGCTCTGCGCGAGTTCAAGATTTGACTGCGCGGCGCGTGCCTGCTCGCCCGCGCGTAATACATCCAGATACGCGAGCGTCACGCCCGTCGCTACTTGCTGGCGCGCAAGCGGTTCCTGCAAACGCGCCGCTTCGATTCCGAAACGACCCGCGCGGTAGCGGCGCAGCGCGCTCAAATCGAATATCGCCTGCGCTAGATTAAGCCGCGCGTCGAAATTATTGAACGGCCCGACGAGCGTCGGCGCGCCGGAAAACTGTATGCCCTGCGCGCGCAAATTGACGGTGCGGTTGGCCTGATAGCTTGCGGCGGAAAGATTCGGCAGCAGCGCAGATAAAGATTCTCTGGCAAGGCCGCGTGCTTCTTCTGCACGTTCACGCGCGAGCAGCGTTGCGAGATTATTTTGCAGAGCAAGCTGTATCGCTTGCGCGAGGCTCAACGTGGACGGCGCGCCGGTTACGACAGCCGCGCCGGTTTGCGTGCCACGCACCCCACGCGTTGAAGGAGCGCCGCCGATCCCGTTCCCCGCTTGATTGCTTTGAACGGATGTGCCCGAAGGTTCTCCGGCAGCGTTGCCCTGCCCGATTGTATTGCCCGGACTTGCGCCCGTCGGACTCGCCGTGCCGCCTGTGGTTTGCCCCGTCGGATTCGCGCCGCTTTGATTCGCCTGCGTCTGGCTCGCGCCGTTCGGCGTTCCCGTTTGCGTGGTTTGACCGGGCGCAGTCGGACTAGCCGTTTGTCCCTGATTCAAAATACCGGAGCCGCTTTCGCTCACACCGCTTTGATTTCCCGTGGTGGTCGCCGGAGTGCTCTGATTGGAAGACGTTCCCGCGCTGCGCCCGGTCGTGCCCGCGCTTCCGCCTGTGCTCTGTCGCGCGTAAACATGCACGGCTGTCAAGGCAGAGACGAGCACGCAAGTCATAAGAAGATTCAACAAAGTGGCCGCGCTTTTCTGCTGTCTTCGACTACACTGACTCATTTACCTTTTCCCCTTGTTTCGCGTGCGCCCTGTACGCTACGCCGCAGCTTCGTTAAAAGAGCGCTCAACGTCGCTTTCTCTGTTTTGTTTAATCCCGCGAACACTTCTCGCACGACCCTGTAGTGTTCCGGTAAAATCGCTTCTAATAGCGCTTCGCCTTTTTTCGTCAGGCGCGCGATACAAATGCGGCGATCACTTTTATCGGTAGTGCGCTCGACTAGACTTTTTTTCTCCAGACTGTCCACAAGTCCCGTGATGTTCGCTCTGGTGACGAGCAATAATTCGCTCAGTTCCCGCATCGGGCAGCCTTTGTTTTCGCAACGGCTCAGTATCATCAGCACGTTAAAGGCCGCCATCGACAATCCGTGCGCGTCTGCTTTGCGTGAAACGCGCGCATGAATGACATCGAAAGTGTAAATAAGATTGAGCAACGCTTCGACGGACGGCCAGTGAAATTCCTCGTAATCACGGTTGTGGCAATTCATACGGTCTAGATAGTGGTGTTCCCGCCGGTCTACTGCCGCCGCTATCTGTAGTCTATTTTTCAGCATAAGCAATCGCCGCTCGCTAATGTTACGAACCAATCAGTTTACTCCTTAACTATTCTACCGTGAAGATATTAATTGTCAAGAAGTAAACTATTATTAAAAACTACTGTGCTTTATAAGTTTTTTAGGTGTTGCCTTCTCTTAGTGGAGACTCAACTTTTCTCTCAGGTGTGCGATGGAGAATTGCCACTCGCCTTTGATTGTTAACTCGTTTCGTTCTTTGACAAGCGTCTGCACCTCGCCGTCAAGTTCCTCGATTGAACTGGCGCGCCAACGCGAACACTTCTTCGGCGGGCAGATTCTCATAGAATGAACCCGCGTTATGCGTGTTCAAGTTGTCCTACACCGGCACGATCTGCTCGGCCTGCGGGAACATGTCGGTAACTCTTTGCATGAAGCGGCAGTTTACACCGATGAATGAAATCCATCGGAGAGAATATAGCGGTTTGCAAATGCGTGTGACCGTGCTTTCTCTGTGCGACCGCTGTGACCTCTGTGCGCCTTTGATGAATGCTTTGGTCGCATCCGAATGCAAATCGCTGTAGAAAGTCCAATTCGACGCAAAAAGTACGGGCGCAAAAATAAAGAAGCGGCGAGTGCCGCACCGCATCGCCGCGCTAGTCATTCTCAGGAGGTGGAATGTCCTTTTAGTAAATTGCTAAAAGAGCGCCGTTTCCCGAAATTTCAATTATCAGCAGTTGAAATGAAGGTTATGTTAACGTTGCTGCACGGTTAGGCGCTGGCGCTGAGTTCGTGGCGGTCTAGTTTGAGATAGAGGCCGCGGCGTGTCAGGCCTAGTTCGCGTGCGGCGCGCGAGATGTTGCCGTTGTGTCGGCGCAAGGAGTCTGTAATCATGCGGCGTTCGAGTTCGGCGAGCGCGCCCGCGAGCGAGGTGCCCGGTTGCGCCAGTTCGCGGATAGAGGAATCGTTAGACGTGCCATATGACGGTGCAGCGTTCGAGTTCGTGGCGAGGGGCGCGCTGATGCGGCGCAACTCGGGCGAGAGTTCGTCCGGCGTGATCGTGGTGGTGTCTTCGGAGCGCGCGACGATGCGTTGGATTTCGTTGCAGAGTTGGCGCACGTTGCCGGGCCAATCGTTGACCATCAGTAAATCAATCGCCTGTGGTGTGATGGTGATGTCGCGCCGTTTGAACTTCGCAGAGTAATGGTTAATGTAATAGTTAACGATGCTCGGAATTTCAGAGCGACGCTCGCAGAGCGGCGGCACTTTGAGGCGTATGACGTTGAGGCGATAGTAAAGGTCTTCGCGAAAACGTCCGTCGGCGACCATCTTCTCAAGGTTTGAATTCGTCGCGGCGATGATGCGCACATCAACTTTCAAAGGGCGTTGTTCGCCGAGCGGTTGAATTTCACCTTCCTGTAGAAAGCGCAGAATCTTCGGTTGCACGTCGAGCGGAAGATCGCCAATCTCATCCAGAAAAAGTGTGCCGCCGGTCGCCGATTTAATAACGCCGGGCGAATCTGTGACCGCGCCGGTGAATGCGCCGCGCCGGTAGCCGAAGAGATACCCTTCGGTTAATTCTTTCGGCACGGCGGTGCAGTTGAATGGAATAAAGACTTTCGAGCGGCGCGACGAAAGCGCGTGAATGGCGCGCGCGACGAGTTCTTTGCCGGTTCCCGATTCGCCCGTCACAAGCACTGTCACGTCGGACGAGCGGATTTTGTGGACTTCTTCGACGAGACGCGTCATCGCCGGGCTTGAATGAATAAAACCCGGCATTAAGCTTCCGCCTACGAGCGCATTTTGTTCCTGCGGATTACGATTGACTCCGGCGCGCAGAGCGCACACATCCATGCCGAGTTTTGTGACGCGCAGCAAAGGTTCGAGGGAAACGCCGCCGGGAAATTCAAGGCAACCGCGCGGACTTGTTAACAGAAGCGCGGGCGGAGCATTCGCGCTACGCAAAAGAATAATGTCCACGTTGTGCTTGCGCGCAAACTTTTCTCGTTCGGCGTCTGTCTGCGTGAATGAGATGTCTGCGACATAGCGCGTAATCTCTCCGGGCGTGCAGCCGTGTGCGACGGTAATGCTGGTGCGTGCTTCGTCTTCATCTTTGTTCGGCTCGGCGACGAGCACTTGGCGGGCGCGCGTTTCCTGTTGAATGACGGCGGCCAATTCGCGCAGCAGGAGTTCGCGCGAGGCGACTGCTTCGGCGAGCCGCAGGGTTAAGAGCTGCGTCAGCGCGGAAGGTTCTTCAAATTGTTCTGGAGCATTGCGGTCGAGCGCGGCGAGCGCCTTTTCCGTTTCCGCGAGAGCTAACTGCGCCCCGAGTTCGCGAAACGTATGCGCGGCGCGCGAGAAATGTTCTGCGGCGCGCTCTGGATGCGATACTGCGTAAGAAAGGCCGAGGCAGTGATGCGCCAGCGCGTTGCGATAGCGATCACCGAGCATCTCGAAGATCGAAAGGCTGCGCCCGAAATGGCTGGCAGCAAGCGTCTGGTTGTTTTGCGCCAGCGCCAGCACGCCGTAGAGTCTTTGTGCTTCACCTGTGAGTGAAAGGTCTGTCGCCGAATCGGAAGTATCGTCCGTGACCTTTTGCAGTTCTGCCGCGCCCTCCTGAAATTCGCCGAGCAGCAAGTGTGCTTCGGCAATTAACAAGCGCGAATCGCAGATGGCCTGACGATCCCCGATGCGTTCGGCAATTGTCAGCGCTTCGCTTCCTTCATGGAGCGCACGCGTCGCATCTTTCATGGCGAGATGGCAACGACCAAGCGTGCGCAAGGCTTGCCCCGCATACCACTTATTGCCGTTTTTTGTGGCGAGTTCGACGGCGCGCTGAAGGTCTTTCTCCGCTTTCGCCAGATCGCCGCGCAGCAAGTAAAGTTCACCGCGCGAATCGAGAACCATCGGCACTTGCTTGCCGCCGTCGTCCGTCTCAAAGACGAGTTCGAGTGATCGTTTGAGAGCATCCTGGGCGCGCGTCCAATCGCCGATGACCATTAAGTTGATGGCGAGATTATTATAACCAAGCGCGGCGTTTGCTTTGTGCTCTGTGCTCTCGTAGTAGTTGATCGCTTTCTCAAGATAGCGTATCCCGTCATGCGGGCGTTTGAGGAACCAGCACGCGCCCGCCATGTTAGCGTAAATCTTGCCGAGCATAAACGGCGCGGGATGATCGCCGACGAGTTTCAGCGCTTGCTCGTAATTCTCCAGCACCATTTCGTACTTGCCGACGTACATATCAGCAAGGGCGATACCAAAATAAGCTTCAGCCAAGCCCTTCCAATCACCTGTCGAACGGAAATGCTCCAGCGCTTTTTTCGAGTAATCGCGCGCAATGGTATATTCGTTGATCTTGCGGTAAACATGGCCGAGCGCAATATAAATCGCGCCAAACTGTTCGTCTGATCCGCCTTCGCCGACTTCACGCAAAGCGGAATTGAGCAGCGCGATGGCCTTCGGATGATCTCCCGTGTTGACGTAGGCGCGCGCCAGTTGCACCCACAGCGAAGTTTCAACTAATGCGTTGAGGTTACTGCGCGCCTCACTCGCTTCATACATATCAATGGCTTCGAGCGATTCGCGGTAACGTCCCTGCATCTCAAGCGCAGACGATAGAGCACAACGCGCCTGCGCGAGCGGCAATACATCACGCCGCGTGTGTTTGACGAGCTGGCGCAAACGCGTTTCGGCTTTGCTCGAAAGGCCGCGATCAAGCAATAAACGCGCCGCTTCAAGCTCTTGGGCGGGAGACGCCTGTGACGACTCAGCATTTTTCCCGGAGACATGAAAACGCGTGCGCGCATCATCCAAGCTAACGACATCGTTAGTCTCGCCGCGTCGCGTCGCCGCATCAGTTTGCACTGATGTCTCCGTCGGTGCGAGCGCTGCTGAAGTTGATGTGCGTGTGCGTTTCGTCATCAAAGTTTCACTTAGATGTTTTATAAAGACCTAACCCGAAGAAAATTCCGGGCGATCTTGAACTGTATTTGTTGCAACAGGTGAAAGGCAGCGCCGCTTGGCCTCAGACAGCAACGTGCGTGAAAGATTTGAACGAGGCTAACTTAGCACAACTCACGATGAGTTCGCCATATCCGGGCGAATCACAATGACAGCGTGCCTCTATCGGTCTTGATTTATATCGCAGCCGCTGCCCCATCCGGCAACGCCACATCGTCCTTACCAACGCGCACAGACGCAACTTCTTCCGGCGCGGGATACTGCTTCGTTCTCAATTCTCTTTCCAGCACAATGCACAATCCCATGATGAAATAAAACACTATGACGACTTCCGAATCACCGAAATTGTAGTGCACCATCGCGCTTGATAAAAAACCTGCGAGGCCGCCGAACGCGCCGAGCACAAGACCGTGTTCGATCCAATTCTCATTCACGGTGCGTCGCACAAGCCGCCGCAGCATACGCGCGTAGAGCCACACGAACACGAGCCACGCAAGAAGCGTCGGCACACCACGTTCGAGCGCTATTTCCAAAAGCGTCTGGTGCATGTGTCCCATCGGCAAACGACCGTGATCGAACAATCCCCACTCGTGCCGGTATCTTTTAATCGAATCCATGCCGACGCCGACGAGCAGATGACGCGGCTTGCTGACAAGCAAATGCCAGCCTTCTCGATAAACAGTTTCGCGCCAAGTGATTGATCCATCGCTCTGGTCAACAAACTTGACGTTGCGCTTTTGCTGCAACACGAAAAGCCCTGCGGGAACAAGCAGCACGGCGCACGCCAACATCACCGGCGCAGTGCGTCTGGATGCGCCCGCCAGCACGATCACAAACGCCGAAATCAAAAACGCCAGCCAAGCTGCGCGCGTCACAGTCAGCAGCAAACATGCGCCCATGCCGCACAGCGCAGCACCCAGCAACCAGCCACGCCAACTTTTCTTCGACGGCAGCGCAATGAACAATCCGCACGCGAGCGATAAGATCAACTGCAACACTTCTGCATAAGTCACGTAATGACCATAAAAACCACTCGCACGCCAATCGCGCCCGCGTGACCAACTTCCGATGCCAAGCTTCTCCGTCGGCGTCGCGCCCTCAAGCAAACGCCCGCGCGCAACTTCCAGCGTCGGCGTTGCCTCGAAGTGATAAATTTTCACGCGCGCCGTTTTATCGTTTAGCGAAGTGGAATCTGCAAGCGCATTAATCAATTCTTCCGGGCGATGAAGACGCCGCCCGTCAACTTCGAGCAGCGTATCGCCGTCGCGTATTCCCGCCGCGTACAAAGGACTCGCTGCCGAAATCCTTTCTACTTTCACGCCGCGCCCGACAGCACGCTCGCCAAACGTGTACATGACGTTAATCATGCACGATGCAACGAGCGTCAGCGCCAGAAGGCGCAACAGACGGCGCGAGCGTATGTTTTCCGCGACGAGATACACGATGGTAAACAAACTCGCTGCGCGCATTTTGCCGATAGACGTGTAAGGATCATAAGACAGCAGCGAAGAAAGAAACGTCAGCGCAAAGAACACGAGCAGCGCGTAATCAATCGGCGTGCGATAAAGTTTTTGACGTGGGCGCACAAACAGGTAACGCGCGACCCACGCCGTCATCCCAATCATCCAACTGATTTCCGTCGCGGCAATCGAATGCGGCGCGAAGATCGCCAGCGCAACAATCCATCCAACGATGATACGGTCAAGCCATACGCCCATCGCGCTCATTCTCAGTTCGCGCGTTGCCGTTTGCGAAGCAGCATCAAAAGTTCTCGTTGCGTGTAAACTCATGCGTTCGGATTGCTCGTCAAAAATGTTCTGGCTTTCAATATGCGTCGTCGCCGCGCAGCATGACGGGCAGCGTGCGCAAGATAATTTTTAGGTCAAGCAGCAGCGACCAATTTTCGATGTAGTAGAGATCGAGCCGCACCATCTCGTCAAACGACAGGCGATTGCGACCCGAAACCTGCCACAAGCCCGTGAGACCCGGCTTCATGTCCAAACGTTTGCGATGCCACAAATCGTAGGCTTCGACTTCGTAAGGAATCGGTGGACGCGGGCCGACGATGCTCATGTCGCCGCGCAGCACGTTCAACAACTGCGGCAATTCATCCAGACTCAAACGCCGCAGCACGCTTCCGACGCGCGTCACGCGATTATCGCTGCGCAGTTTGTAAGCAGGGCGCACATCGTCGCCAAGGTTCGCGTCCGGCGCTCCGGCGATAAAGCGTCGCTGGTATTCGCGATGCGCCGCATCATCCGCGTCAATGCGCATCGTGCGGAATTTGTAGAAGAGAAAAACGCGTCCATCCATCCCGACGCGCTCTTGCAAATAAAAGATAGCTCCCCTTGAATCGAGCTTAATGAGCGCAGCAATAATCAACCAGACAGGCGCAAAGACCGCCAGCGCAAGCGACGAAACAACGATGTCCGAGATGCGTTTGGTCACGCGTGCAGCGTTCGACAGCGGCTCGCGGAAAAGGCGTATCATCGGCAACGCGCCGATCTGATCTATCTCTGTTTTACGCGGCAGAAAATTGAACAAGCTCGGCGCAATGCGAAATTCCACTTTCCTAGTTCGGCCACAACGCATCATTACTTCAAAGAGCGCATCGCCCGGAATACTCGTGTCCGTAACGATAACTTCGCTCGCTCTGGCTTCACGAATCACGTCCGGCAAGCCATCTAAATTGCCGATCACGGGCACGCCCTCGAACTCTTCCGGCGTTTCCGCATTGATCTCGCCATTCTCTATAACGCCGATCACGCGATAGCCTAATTCCGGGCGCGCGTGCATTTCGTTAATGCACAGTGCGGCGACGCTGCCGCGCCCGACAACAAGCGTTGGCAACAAATTTATTTCACGCCGTCTGGCAAGCGTTTGCGCCCAGCGCACGGCAAAACGCACGATCATGTAACTCGTCAGCGCCAAAAGAAAATCTAAGACAAAGACGCCGCGCGCATAAGAGAAAGCGCGGAACGAGTAAATGCCGCGATACATAAACGCCGCCGCGACGATCAAAAGCGAAGCGGTCGCGGTCGCCTTAAAGATACGCACGGCCTCGTCCACAAACGAAAACTCACCACGCAAACGATATAGATCATAGTAAGCGAACGTGAGCGCGCGAATCGGCACAACGAACAGCAGCAGCGCCGCGTAAGGCAGAAACTCCGCGCTCCACTCGAAGCGCACGCTATCGTAAAACTTCACCGCCGCGCCGCCTTCGCGTAAGTAAAATGCCGCAGTGAAACAGAACGCGGCGAGCAGCATGTCCGTCGCCGCGAGCGCCGTTTTCACAGCCGGAATCACCCACGCGGGCGCGCGTCCCGGCGCACGCACCACACGCGCATCAAAGACTCTTTCTGTAATTTGATTAATCAACACAACACAATGCCAGCGCTTTTACTTCGCACGCGAACTTTAGCAGCTTTCGCGTCAATCGAATGTTCACGCATCAAGTATTAAATCCGTAACTGCCGCGCGGACTTGCAGCGCGCGACGTGTGTGCGCCGCGCTTTTCTTTTGCACAGGCAACGCGTCCAAATCAGCGCGTGAACTAATGCGCCGCATTCTGCCTTCGCGCATAAGTTGTTCGTCAATTGCCGCCCACTGCCCCGCGTAAATCGTCCACGCGGGCACACCGAGCGCCGCCGCTTCTCGATTCATTGTGCCACCCGCGCTGACAATCAAATCAGCCGCCGCAATCAAATTCGCTCCGTCCAGCGCCTCATTCGGAAGAATCATGTTCGCATTCGCCTGCGCCAAATATTTTTCACGCTGTGCCGCGCTTCGCGCCAGCAAGATCATCTTTACATCTGAACGCACACGTAAACGTGCGATTAACTCGTCGAACAATTCGTTGTCGAAGCGATGATACAAAGCCTCGCGCGCAGGCGGACGCAGCACCGCGAGCACATCACTTTTTTCCACACCGAGTTTTTTCAAAGTTTCTGCAAAGCGCGGATCGGGCGCAAAGTCCGCGAGATAAACATCTTCTTTGATGCCGTCATATCGCTTTACTTTTTTGTCATGCGCGCCATAGCGCCGGAGCGCTGCGTCTGGAAAAGCGCGCGGCACAATCACGCGCGACGCGAGTCTGAACGCAAGATGATTCGCCGGTTGATGTTCGTAATCCATCAGCGTCACGCACTTGATTCGAGCGAGGCGCGCCGCCACAATCTGCGCGTAAGAATTATGGCTGACCGCCAGATCAAAGCCACCTCGCACGCGCACCCAACTTCTCAAAGCCATCGCACGCCCAATCAGATTCCCCGCCTTGTTCGCTAGCTTGCTTCCGCCATGCGCGCCGATCAACGTCGCATCAAGTCCGGCTGCCCGCGCCAATTCGATTGTCTGCGCAAACTCACGCGCCGTTATTTCAACTTCATGCCCGCGCCGCTCAAACTCTGGAATGAGCGCGCGAAAAAAAGGCACATGCGGCGAATTCGCCAGATCAATCCAGATACGCATAAACGAAAGGCGAGTTTACAGTTTTCTGTTTTAAGTTTTCAGTAGAAGGCGCACACGTCCACACTGAAAACTTAAAACTGTCAACCGGAAACCGAGTCATCCTTCGCATTCATTGTTTCTAACAGTCTTGCCAGCGCGTAAAGCATCCATGCCTGCGACCAGCGCATGTAGGGCGTGCGAACTGTGTAGAAGCGGCGGCGTTGATAGTAAAAGAATCCGCTTGGATCGCGCAGTTCGCGCACAGCCCAGCGCGCAATCTTTTCAGCGAGCTTTGGTGCGCCCGTATCAAGCCACTGTAATTCGACGAGCGCGGCGATGCTTGCTCCCGCCGAGTGCGCGTCCGCCGGATAAAGTTTGTCATGGTAGTATTTCGGCCACCCGTCTGCAAGAAAGAATTGCTCGCGCCAGAACTCGTAACCGCGCCGAATTGCATCAGTAAATTCATCACGCCGCGCCCGGTGAACGTCGCCGTTAGCCGTATCAACGAAGCCATTGCTAACACTATTACCAAACCGGACGCAATTGTTCGCTTCGATAATCCGTGAGAGACTTGTCAGCACAAAAGCCGTGTGGAAATTATCCGCCCATGATTGAAATCCTGCCGCGCCATACGCCCAAGAGCCATCCACGCGCTGGCGTCGCACAACGTAACGCGCACCGCGCCGCGCCAATTCGCGCAGGCTTTCTTCGTTCGTCAACGCCGCGACGCTCGCCAATGTTTCTGCCGCCAGAAGACTTGCGTTGAAGACACGCGTTTCATCAAGCGGCGAATAGCTCCAGCAAATTTCCGCGTTCATGCCTTCGCCCACTTCTTCACTGCGCCGCAGATCATGCAAGATAAATTCGCACGCGCTGCGCGCCACATTCAAATATTCTTCGTCATCAAAAGCACGCGCCGCTTCGATGAACGCGCGTGCGGCAAACGCCGTCGGCACAATCGTCGGAGTATTCTTCGGCGCATAAAAAGCGCGTCCCTGCCAATCGAAATTGTAACCCCACGCCGCGCCGTGCCATCCACCGAGCCGCGCGGCTAACAGATCATCAAGCAACGCACGCGCTTCTATCTCTGCCTGCTTCGTTCTACTCGCGCGGAAATCTGCCAGCGCCGCCAGCGCAAACAGCGCCGTTCCCTTACTATTTCTTTCCACGGGAACACGCGCGAGTGGCCGCAAATTTATCGGCGAACGTTTGAAGCCTTGCGTCCAGACAAGCCGCGCGATGCGCGAATTTTTAAGCGTCGTCGCCTGAAACAAACGGCTGTTCAAACCATCGAACGGATCATGCCCCGCAAACTCACGCGCGCGACACCACCCCGCCAGACTTTCATACGCGCTCTGTAGTTCATTCATATATCCATCGCCGATGCGTGACTCTCGATGCGGCGCGGCGTTTCGATAAAGCTTTCGTGCCAGAGTTCAAACATCAGAAGTGTCCATAGAAGTTTACGATGATTCGCAATTCCGCGTTCGTGTTCGTCCTGCAAGCGCGTGACGTAGCGTGGATCAAATAGTCCGTGACGACGCAAACGTTCCGGCGCGAGCAGATCGCGCGCGAGCGGACGCAGTGTTTTCTTCAGCCATTCCGCGACCGGCACGCCGAAGCCTTTCTTGCCACGCTTGCCGACGAACGTGGGCACAAGTTCGCGCGCCGCTTGCTTCAAAATGTATTTCGAGGTGCGCCCGCGCAGTTTGTAATCAAGCGGAAGCGACGCCGCGTATTCGGCAACGCGTGTATCCAGAAACGGCGCGCGCACCTCCAACGATACGGCCATGCTCGCGCGATCTACTTTCGTCAGAATGTCTCCATCCAAATACAAACGCGTGTCCAGACACTGCATTCGCTCAATCATATTTTCGGCATCGCAATCTTCAAGCAGTATTCGGCGCGCTTCACCATACACGTCTGCGTTCGTCGCGCGCTGTACTTCTGCGGTTAACAACTGTGCTTGTTCGTTTGGCATAAACGAACCGAGCCAGATGTGATGCCGCGCCACGTCTTCATAATCTGCGCCCGCGATGAAGCGACTCGCCTTGTAATCGAGCGAGAAATTTTTAGTCTTCACAGGCATCCTTCGCACAAGTGGTTCGACGAGCGCACGCCGCAAAGCACGTGGCAGACGTGTGTAAGTCCTAGCCCATTTGTGCGCTTGATAAGTCGGATAGCCCGCGAAAAGTTCATCGCCGCCGTCGCCACCGAGCGCAACCGTGACGTGCCGCCTTGTGAAACGCGACAACAGATACGTCGGCACAAGCGACGGATCGCTCAAAGGTTCGTCCATCCACGAACCAATGTCACCGACGAGATTCGCCGCGAGGTTCGCGCTTAATCGTTCTTCGTGATGATCCGTGCCGAGAAACTTTGCAACGCCGCGCGCATACGTTGATTCGTCAAACGATGATTCGGCAAATGAGATCGAAAATGTTTTGACGGGTTCGCTTGATGCGCGCACGGCGAGCGCCGCTATCGTCGAAGAGTCCACGCCGCCCGATAGCAGCACGCCAAGCGGCACATCCGCCACCAATCGCATTCGCACGGCATCAAACAGCAACTCGCGCAAATGCTCCGCCGCCGCTGCTTCCGTTGGCACAGGCTCCGCGTTTTTGTAGCTCAAACGCCAGTATGGTTTGACTTCAATCACGCCGTCTTCAAGAGTGAGCGTGTGAGCGGCGGAAAGTTTATTGATGCCTTCGTAAATCGAAAGCGGCGCGGGCACATAATCGAAAGAAAGATATTGCCGCAACGCTTGCAGATTCAAACGCGGCTTAACGGCTGGATGCGCGAGCAACGCTTTCGGCTCGGAAGCGAAAAGAAGTTGCCCGCCGAACACGCCCCAGTAAAGCGGCTTTTCTCCGAAACGATCACGCGCGAGCAAGAGCTTTCGCGCACGCGCATCCCACAAAGCGAATGCGAACATGCCGTTCAGATGTTCAAGCATCGCCGCGCCGTATTCTTCGTAGAGATGCGGCAACACTTCCGTATCCGATTGGCTTTTGAAACGATGCCCGCGCCGCTCTAGCTCTTTGCGCAGTTCGCGGTAGTTATAAATCTCTCCGTTGAAGACGACACTGATGCGCCCGTCTTCGCTCGTTGCAGGCTGCTCGCCCGTCGCCAGATCAATGATAGCGAGACGACGCATTCCGAGCGCCACACAATTCGCCGTCATCAACCCTTCCGAATCAGGGCCGCGATGCGTCAAACGCTCGCACATCGCGCGCAAAGTTTCCTTCGCGCCATCGTCGGGCGACGCTGTGACGCGCACATTTAAGTTGCACCAACCGGCGATGCCACACATAAATCAAATAATGAAAAATTAGACGCGAAGAGTTTTCGCTTTGACGCGCGATTATTTTTCGCGTTGTGCGTCGAAGCCGATTTTCTCGCGCACCGCATAGATCGGTTTCGCTTGCGATTCATGGTAAGTGCGGACGAGCATTTCGGCCAGCAGTCCCATTAAGAGAAATTGCACGCCGACGGCGAACATGACAATGGACAGAATCGGTAAGGGATTTTTGATGAACGATTCGCCTTCAAGTTTTCTGATGATCGCCCACAAGCCTGCCAGCAGCGAGACGGCGAACGCGATCATCCCGAACGTGCCGAATACATAGATCGGTTTCGTTTGATACGACGCCATGAATTTGATCGTCATCAAATCGAAAACTACTTTGAGCGTGCGCGATAATCCGTATTTCGATTGACCCATTGTGCGCGGGTGATGCTCTACAGGAATCTCTGCGACGCGCGCGCCAGCCCAAGAAGCGTAGATCGGAATAAAGCGGTGCATCTCGCCGTAGAGCCGCACGTCCTGTAGCACGTCGCGGCGATAAGCTTTCAAAGAGCAACCGTAATCATGAAGCGGCACGCCGCCGATCCAGGAGATCAAACGATTGGCGAGCATCGAAGGCAGCTTGCGCGTCAGCATCTTATCTTTGCGAGCCTTGCGCCAGCCGGAAACTACATCATAGCCTTCGTTCAATTTCTCGATCAGGCGTTTGATGTCCGCCGGATCGTTTTGCAAGTCCGCGTCCATCGGAATGAGTATCTGACCGCGCGCCGCATCAATGCCCGCAGACATCGCCGCCGTCTGCCCGTAGTTGCGCCGTAGAGCGACGACCCGCACGCGCCTGTCAAGCCGCGCAAGCTCACGCAAAGCCTTTAGACTTTTATCCGTCGAACCGTCGTCAACGTAAATAATCTCTGCGGTTGTACCGAGCGCGGCGAGCGCTTCGTCCAACTTCGCGTGTAGCGGGCGCAAGTTCGGCTCTTCATTGAAGACGGGCAGAAACACGGAAATCTCCGGCGCGCCATCGTCTTCAGTTGCGACGGGCTGCCGCATCAAAGTTTCTTCTTCGGCGACGGCAATGCTCGCCCGCGCCGTCACATCGCTTGGTCGCCGCATCAATGTATCTTCTTCGTCGTAGTAACTCATCGCTTGTTCTTTGATGTTCGTGCTTAATTGTGGAACTGTCAAGCGACGCGAATTACAAGTAGTAGGTCAGTTTGAATCTAACTCACAAAAGTTAAGAATACCCTTGATACTCCCCAGCTTTTTGCTTTTGCCTAGTGCCATCTCCGATGACGAAATCGCATGACACGACTATATTAGTTAGCTTGTTAGCTGGCGCGTTCTGTCTTTATCTTTAACTGATCTTCTTTTAGCGATTCTGAAATGCTTTTAGAATCGCTATCATCGAACATTTCCTCTAGCCATGTAAGAAGAGGAGTTACGTGCTCAGATTGAAGTAGTTTTCTATAGACGCGAGTTTGTCTTGTTAGCTTGTTTTTACTTACGAATTCTATGAAGTGTTTAAGAGTGGCTTGAGCGTGCTCTAACAAGAGCCAGTAATCATTCCTTGATGCGACACCAATATCAGAGCCATGTACGACGGTTGACCTTAGATCATAAACACGCAAGACTTGTTGGGGCGTAGAGCAATTATCAGGATTGACTTCCATGCCTAACAGATACCCTCTGTAAGCGATTTTTTCTCCCTTTCTTTTATCGTCTTTTGTGGTCAGCAGTGTTTCTAAAGCAGTGCACAGGAAAGATATTTTAATATCGGGGTCTACCTCAGAAATTGACAGTCCAATCCAATGAAGTGTTCTCTCGATTAAATCCTTTAAGTTAGGTGGAAATTTTTGTATTAGCAGAAAATCTTTATTAGCTTCTCCTATATGTTCGACCAAAAATTCTGCATAATCATATTTGATAGCAGAGTGTTCCGCATCCCATCCAGTCCTAACCATAGCCGAATCTGTCTCTCTCTTAACTGCGTATTCCTTTGAGAGTTCAAAAAATAATTGCTCATCGTAAATGAATTCGACTTTAAGATAATTCTGCAAAACTCTTAGCCGACGAGTCGCTTTAACTCTAGCTCGCTTAACAATCTCAGCAACGTTATTACCTTTCTCATTCACGATTATGATATTTTGATTTTCAAAAACCTCTGAACCGATCAGATGATTCTTTTCGTGATTGAACCCCCATGTAATGAGTTGCTCTCTATCGTAATTAGCAATAATGCAGTCCCAGAATTTAATCTCCTCTATCTTCGCATTTAGATTGTGGACTTTGAAGAGTATTTGGTAATTCTCTTCCGGCTTAATGATTTCTTCCAGAAATTCTTTGATTCTGTTATTCAGATTACATTGATCCTTGAACTTCTCCTTATCCTCTATCATCCCTTGAACAAGTCCTGAGAGTTTTTCATTCAGCTTTCTGTTTTCAAGATGTTCTGTCTGCTTGTCTTTCCTTAGCTCCTGATAACTTTCATGTAAAAATCTCTTTTCATTACCGGAGAATGTCATACCATTTTCTTCAAAGACCTTAGACGCTGCTTGCTCAGGTATCCATCCACATATATACGCCCAAAAAAGTCTTTTTTGGTCAAGGCTCTCTCCACAACTTTTAAGATAAGTTTGCAGCAAGGTAGCTAAATGCTTTTTATGATTCATAATCCCCCTTATTTGTCAGATGCAGCTCGAAAGTCAAACCAGAGTTAAATAGTCTCGTTTCTCAAGCTGGCCCACCGCCGAATTACACGCTGATGCGTCCAAAGCCGCGCCAGCTATTGCTGTTGTGCCAACTAATGTTTACGTCTGAGGCGTTGATACTGCGCCACCATTCTTCAAATTCCGCGCCTGTTATGTAAAAGGCCGTCGGCGCAATCAAATGATCGAAGACGATGGCGTGCTGTTCATGCCAGCCGAAAACGGAGATGGCTTTCAGGTAATCGTTATAAAAGAGATGCTGCGCGAGTTTTGCGCCCGGTGCGCTTTTGTTCAAAGGCGCGTACAGGAGTTTCGTCGCCGCGTAGAGCGCCATCGCCGGTAACTTTGAGATGTGAAGCAGCGTGCGCGGGCTGATGCGCGAAGTTATCTTTTTACGCAGAGGATTGATCCAGCGCATGATCCAGAGATTATTTTCCGCGCCGTAAACCCACGCCGAAAGATAACCGCCCGGTTTAACTTTCGAGGCGAGCGCCGTAAAGCCCGCGCGCGGATTCGGCAAGTGATGCAGCACGCCGACAGAGAACGCGTAATCGAAACTTCGGCGCAGCGGCAATTTGTAAATGTCTGCCTGAATAACGTGCGCGTTCGGTAGATCGCGCGTCGCCGTATACGCCGTTTCCACTGCCTCGCTCACGTCAATCGCCACGACATCGCGTGCGCCCCACTCTGCCGCAAGCCGCGTGTGCCGCCCTTTACCGCAACCACCTTCGAGCATAATTTTGTTTGCGAAGAATTCCGGCTCGACGGGCGCGATCCAACCTAAGAATTGCTCCGCGTAATGCTTATCCGTGTGCGTAAAGTGTTGCCACTCCCAACCGAAGCTCGCGGCGGTCGCGGCCTTATCCAATTCAATTGCGCTAAGATCAACGAAGCGCGGAACGCCGCGCACAATGGGAAAGCGGCGCGCGCAAACGGCGCATTTCAAAGCTCCTTCAAGAATTTCATCGGCCTTTGATTGCCTCGCCGAAAGTATTTCAATCGCACCGCCACATTCGGGACACGCCAGATACTGCAACAGCCGCTCTCTCATAACATACGCACGCCAGCCCTTTCACACATCCGTTTTTTTACATGTGCTCTCTCTTCTCAATTCTTCGTGCCGCGAAACCATTCGACGAAGCGGCGTATGCCTTCTTCGATCTTCGTCTGCGGATTGTAGCCGAGCAGCCTTCGTGCCTTCGCTATGTCTGCGAAAGTTTGCGGCACATCGCCCGGCTGCGCTGGCTTGCGATCAATGACGGCGTGTGCATTCAATTCCTTTTCCAACAGCGCGATCAATTCGCAGAGTTCCACCGTCTGCGATTCGCCCAAGTTAATCACTTCATACATGCTTTTGTCATAGTCAATTGCCGCGCGCACGCCCTGCACAATGTCCTCGACGAAAGTGTAATCACGACGCGTTGTGCCATCGCCAAAGACAGGAATCGGTTTGCCTTCGGTTATCAGGCGCGCGAATTTGTGGATCGCCAGATCAGGCCTTTGCCGCGCGCCGTAGACCGTGAAGAAACGCAAACACACTGCGCGCACGCCGTACAAATGCGCGTAGGTGTGGCACAACAATTCGCCCGCCGCTTTCGTCGCGGCATACGGCGAGATAGGTTGCCTAATCGGATCATCTTCGCTGAACGGCACTTTCGCGTTGATACCATAAACGGACGAGGACGAGCCGAACACAAACTGCTTTACACCGTGCGCGCGTGCGAGTTCCAACAGATTGATCGTGCCCGTCACGTTTGTCTCCGCGTAGAGCACAGGTTCGGCAAGCGACGGACGCACACCGGCGCGCGCCGCCAGATGAACGATCACGTCGAACTTCGTTTCCTCAAATATTCGCGCGAGCGCCGCTTGATTGCGAATGTCTCCTTCGATTAAACGATAGTCGGAGTTTGATACATGGTTACGAACGTTTTCACGCTTGATCGAAGGTGCGTAGAAATCGTTAAAATCATCAATGACTGTGACGCGCCAATTTTCTTCGGCTAACAAACGATCCACGACATGCGAGCCGATAAAGCCTGCGCCGCCGGTCACGAGTATGTTTTGTTTCTCAATCAAGTTCCGCTCTGTTTCCTTTTGCTATTTATTTCCCATCGATAAACGCGCGTTGCCATAATTCCAGCGTGAGCAGTTGGAACACTTGCAGATTATAGTCTTCGCGGCCAGAGAGATTAGCGGCGACAATGCGCTGCACTTCTGCCGGGCGAAAAAGCCCGCGCCGCCTGATTGTTTCTTCCGAAAGCAAATCTTCGACGAGCGGCCGCAAAGCTCCGCGCAGCCACGCGCGCACGGGCGCGCCGAAGCCTGCTTTTTTTCGCCACACAACATCGCGCGGCAAAAGTTTTTCGGCGGCGCGCTTGAGTATGTATTTGCGTTTCAGGCCGCGCAATTTTAAGTTTGGCGGCATCCGTGCCGCGAGTTCAACCAACTCGTGATTAAGAAACGGCACGCGCACTTCTAGGTTCGCCGCCATCGAAGTCTTATCCGTGTACGACAGATTGAGACACGGCAGAAAAGTTTTCAAGTCAACGTAAAGCAATTGATTGATCGGCGCAGCATTTTTGACACGCGCGAAATAACGACGATGTTCGCGGTACGGATCAAGCACACCGACACGCTCGCGCAACTCTTCCGTATACAGTCGCTCCTTCATACGCTTCGTAAAATATGTTCCGTAACCTAAATAGCGATCCTCAAAATCAAGCGCGGCGCTCGCGGCAAACTTCTTGGCATTGCGGAGCGGCGCGGTAAATTTTCCGGGCAAGCCGCCGGGCAAAGTGCGCGCGAGTATCGCCATGACAGGACGGCGAAGAAGTTGCGGCACAGGATCGAGCGTGCTCGCAAGTCGCATCGCAAGTTGGCGCGGATAGCCCGCGAAGACTTCGTCGCCGCCGACGCCGGACAACAGCACAGTGAGCGTCTCGCGCGCCGCACGCGAAACAAGATAACTTGCGATCACGGCAGGATCAGCGACGGGTTCATCCATGTGATAAACGAGCTGCGGCAAAAGATTAGCGACATCCGGCTTGAGCATCATCTCGTGGTAATCCGTGTCTAGCAGTTGACCGACACGACGCGCCCACACAGTATCGTCCGGGATAATGTCGTAACGTAAATCATCCGGCTCGAAGCCGATTGTATATGTCGAGACGCGCCGCCCATTGCTGTGCCGGTTCATCAGCGCGACGATAGCCGATGAATCAACGCCGCCGGACAGAAACGAACCGAGCGGAACATCCGCGACCATTTCCATCTGAACCACGCGATCAAGCGTTTCCAGCACACGCTCCTGCCACCAAGCTTCGCTGCGGCCTTCTTCTATCTCGCCGAACGAAACATCCCACCACTCGCGAATATTGACACTTTGCCCGACTTGAAACATAAGCGTATGGGCGGGCGCGAGTTTCTGTACGCCGCGAAAAACAGTGTGCGGATCGGGCGTCCATAGAAAAGTTAAATACTGATCGAGCGCCGCAGGATCAAGCTCCGGGCGTATGAGACCGGAAGCGAGTATCGCTTTGATCTCCGAAGCGAAGACGAAAGCTTCGTCCGCTCCGTTCTTAATATGCGCGTAGTAGAGCGGTTTGACGCCGAGACGATCTCGCGCGAGCGTTAAGGTGCGCGTGAGAGAATCCCACACGGCGAAGGCGAACATTCCGTTCAGGCGCGGCAGACATGCCATGCCCCATTCGGCAAACGCGTGGAGCAGCACTTCCGTGTCCGTGTCTGTCTGAAAGCGATGTTGTTTTGCTTCGAGTTCGCGGCGGAGTTCGCGGTAATTATAGATTTCGCCGTTGAAGGTAAGCGCGAAACGCCCGTCCGGTGAAAGCATTGGTTGATGCCCCGCGCTGCTTGTATCTATGATCGCAAGACGGCGATGACCGAGCGTGACGTGCGGCGCTTTTGCCGTCTCATCAACTGCTGCGGGCGCAGTCCATATGCCTTCATCGTCGCGCCCGCGATGCTCTATGCTCTGGAGCATCGCGCCGATACGCGCGGCTGAATCTACGCTGATGAGTCCGGCAATTCCGCACATAAAGATAGGAGTCAGAAGTCAGGAGTCAGGAGACAGAAGGTGTAGCGCCCGCAACGCTTGCGTCGTTCACAACTATGCCACATTGATAATATTTTCCGCGCTTGCATCGCCTGCATCTATTCTGACTTCTGACTCCTGACTCCTGACTTCTGTCTTTTAACTCCTGACTTCTGTTTCTCTTCCAACTTTCTTTCGATCAACTCACTAACTCGTTCGGCGCGCGCGTCCCAAGTATCGGCGGCGACTGATGCCTGACGCGCACGCGTTTTTTCGTCGCCGCGTTCATTCAATGCCTCTTCGATAAGGCGTAAGAATTGATCGTGATCGTCGGCCATCGGCAGCACGTTACGCATTGATTCAAATTCGTGTAGGCGCGAGATAACAGTCGGCTTGCCCGTCGCTAAGTATTCGCGCACCTTGAGCGGCGCTGTGTAACTCGTCCAGGTGTTCGTCACATCCCAAGGCAGCACGCACACGTCAAAGCCTGCAGCGTAGCGCGGCAACTCTTTGTAAGGCACGGTCGGGATGTAATGCACGTTCTTCAAATCATCCAAATCCATGCCCCGCGCGCGATTGCCGATAAAAACCCAGTGCCAATCGGGGCGTTCGACGGCGGCCTTTTTGATTAGCGCCTGATCTATCAGCCAAGGCTCGACTGCGCCGAAATAACCTAGACGCGGGCGCGGAATTTGTTCCAACTCCGGCGCAACTTTCGTCGCTTTGTTCGCCGCCTGTGAAAAAAGATCGTAATCAACGGCCTGCTCCAGCAAATAAGATTTCTCGCGCCCGATTGTCGCTTCCTCAAACATCCTATGCCCGGAATAAAGTATTAGATCGGCACTCGCAAGGAGGCGTTCATGTAGGCGCGTGATGTGCGTCGGGTCAGTCGCGTGATCCATCGTGTTCGCGTCGTACTTATCAACGACTAAATAAACCACGAGCGATTCATTGAGTCGTCCAACCATCTCGGCTGCCGTCGGAATGGCGAGCCAGAGAATCGGGCGTGTGACGTTGCGGCGCTTGGCGAGCCTATTGATCTGCGTCGAAAGCAATTCACGATTCACGATGCGCGCCGCGCGGCTACCGAAGAACGGCAATGTCGGCGGCGAAACAACCGTAATGCCTTCCTCCGTGTCCTGCGCATAACGCGCGTAACTTCGCAGCTTGCGCATAATGCGCGGCAGCAAATCTTTGTGCGCGAGTGAAGGCAAACCCATTGAAATCGAATTGATGAAGACGACTTTGTTTCCGGCGCGCGCAAACCTGCGCATCAAATGTTCGCTCTGGTGCGTGTGGTGATACCACCAATCTTCCGCGCCGAAGCATACAATGCTTTTCCCTGAGAGCATGTTGGAATCGAGAGCTTTCTTAAATGTGTTCTAACTGCTTTTGACTTCTTCGCGTTCGCAAGAGCGGCACGAAATCTTTGCCCGCATACTAACATGCAACGAATAACGGCAGCACAGGCGGCGGCTTCAAACGCTCCACGTGCAACAAGATCACCGGACAAGCTCACTGTACAACTTGGTTAGATTGCGTATGTGCGACTCAATGCTGAATTGCGCCGTCGCCCACTCTTGAGCCTGCGCGCCAAGCTCTGCGCGCCGCGCTGGATCGTTGATGAGCGCAAGCAGCTTATGCGTTAAATCGTCGGCATCTTTCGTGCGAAAGACCGATGCGTAAGTGCCTCCGCCGGACACTTCAAGCAGCGATCCGATGTCGGAGACAACCACCGGCAAGCCCATCATCATCGCCTCGATGCACGCGAGCGGCAAGCCTTCCCACAAAGACGAAAGCACAAAGATATCGAGCGAGCCTAGCACGTTTGGAATGTCCGAACGGTCTCCCAAGAAATGCACTTGATTGCTAATGCCTTTATCGCGGCAATAGTTGACACACTCATCGTAAACATGCGGCGCGGCTTCATAACGCCCTCCGGCGAAAACGAAATTCGCGTTCGGCACTTGGCGAAACAAAGAGGGCAGAGCCTTGCACACAGTCATGTGATCTTTTCTCCTGCCCGGATAAAAATTGCCCACCATGCCGAGCAGAAGTTCGTTGTCCGCGAGACCTAGTTCTGCGCGCAAGTTGCCATGCGCCGAACGCAATTCTTTGGCATCAACGCCGTTGTAAATGACTTGGAAATTTCTCGTCGTGTCGAAACCGCCTTTCGCAGCAAGGCACTTTAGAATATCTTCGCTGCACGCGACGTTGGCGCTCAAACGCTGGCTCAGAAACTTCAGCGCGGCGCGATTTTTCCTGTCCACTTCGCATAAATGAAAACTGAGCACGGTCTTCGCCTTTGTTCCAAACGCAGCAAAGTATGCGTGCAGCGCTTCAACCGCTTGATGTGTGTGAACTATCTGAACGTCATGCTCTTTGATAACTTTGTGAAGCCCTAAGATGAGCTTTAAGTCAAATGGAGCGCGACGCGGCAAGCTGATGAATTCTGCGCCGGATGAACGAAACTCTTCTTCGAGATTGCCGCCGCCGGTGGCAACGAAAGTTAAATCCAGATTGTTCGCCTTCGCGTTACGGCACACGTCTAGCACGAGCGTTTGAATTCCGCCGCGATTAAGCGTATCGAGTATGTGCAAAACTTTCATCGGTTCAATTGAAAAGGCTGGCGCTATGATTGAACGTTAAGCGCAAGCAGAATACAAAAGTGTAATAGTATAATTGATCTTACCTTATGAGTCGGCAAACGGATCAATCAATAATCGTGAATACCGTCTCGGTCGTTGTGCCTTCTTACAATCACGCGCCGTTCATCGAGAAGTGTCTGCAATCTGTTCTGAATCAGACGCGTCCGGCGCTGGAATTGATCGTTATTGACGACGGCTCCGGCGACGAGTCAGTGCGAATTATCGAACGCACGTTAAAAGATTGCGCTATCCCTTGCGAATTGATTGTGCGCGAAAACAAAGGCTTGTGTGCAACGTTAAACGAAGGATTAGCGCGAAGCAAAGGCATTTATTTCGCTTATTTAGGCTCGGACGATGTGTGGTTGCCGACCTTTCTTGATGCGCGCACAAGGCTTCTCGAAGCGCGTGCGAATGCCGTGCTCGCTTACGGCCACGCGTATTCGATTGACGAGGCGGACAACATTTTAGATTGCACATGCGATTGGGCAAACTATGTTGACGGGAACGCGCAGGAAGCGCTTTTGGCGCGCGGCCTTGCGCCGATGAGTCCGACGGTGATGTACCGTCGCGCGTCGCTTGCACGCCACGGTTGGAACGAAACATCGAAGCTGGAAGATTACGAACTTTATTTACGCCTGAGCGCGGATGGCGAGTTTGCTTTCGATGAACGGATTTTGTCGGCGTGGCGCAGGCACTCGTACAATACGAGCCGCGATCTTGATTTCATGGCGGATGAATGTTTTGCAACGCAGCGCCGCGTCGCAGATTACTTAGGACTCAGCGCCGAACAACTTGCAGAGTTTCAAACTGCTCTCAAATGGAAATACGCAGGAGATTTTGCGCGCAACGGCGACAAACGAAAGGCGCTCGATCTGATGCTGCGTAATTTGAGCGGCGCGTCAAACGCAGCATCCATTGCGTGGCTCGCCGCCAATATCTTTACGCCGCCACGGATTAGACGTTGGCGCAGGCGAGCTTTCCAACGACAAGCAAGGGGGCACTACGGCGACGTGAAGATTTAAGACGCGCGAAAAACCGTGTGGATTGACTGGCTTGTTTCGCACGCTTTAAAGGCAACGCGCTCGTCAACGCCTCACTCGTCTCGCGCTTTTCTACGACAGTGCTTCACATTGAAGAGCGCAACGTCGTCGCGTTTCAGTTGATTGATAGCCCGGAAGCAAATACTGCGCGCGGTGATCGCACCGGCCACATTCCGGGCGTCGTCAGCCACTCTTAAATTGGACAACCGATTACTCTGCATCAAACGTTTGAGATGAAGCCTGAGAAACACACCAACAAAAGGTCGGGACAATCCGCAGGTATTACGCGCGCCGCACGCGCCTCCTATTCATCGCTGTTCTCTCCTCTATTGCGTGTCCCACATCTAGGTATGAGAACTTATCAAATCTGGCGAGAGAGCGGGATTCAAGGACTCAAACAACAAATCAAGTATCGAAATCGCTATCAACGCGCAGAAAAAGTCTACCGCGAATGGGTCGCAGCTTATGACACTTTGACTGCCGCAGATCGCAAGGCTATCGAAGCGCGCATCAGTGGATTATTGTTTAAGCCGCTGATTTCCATTGTCATGCCTGTCTATAACGTCGAAGAAATTTGGTTGCGGCGCGCGATTGACTCCGTGCGCACACAACTTTATGAGCGTTGGGAACTGTGCATCGCCGACGACAACTCAACTAAACCGCATGTGCGCGTTGTTTTAGAAGAATATGCGGCGCAGGATGCGCGCATCAAAATTGTTTTCCGCAAAGAGAACGGACACATCTCCGCCGCTTCAAACAGCGCGCTGGAACTTGCGACGGGAGAATTCGTCGCGCTTTTGGACAACGATGATGAGCTTTCAGAGCACGCTTTGTATTTAGTAGCCGAAGAAATCAACGCCCATCCTGAAGTTGATTTGATCTACAGCGACAATGATTTTATTGACGAGCATGGTGCGCGCCACAAACCAAATTTCAAAACGGATTGGAACCCAGACCTTTTCTATTCGCTAAACTTAATCTCGCATCTGGGAGTTTATCGCAGGTCAATTGTTGAACAGATCGGCGGCTTCAGAGAAGGCTACGAAGGTAGCCAGGATTACGATTTAGCTCTCCGTGTGATCGAACAAATTCCTGAAAAACACATCCGGCACATTCCGCGCATACTGTATCACTGGCGCGCGATTCCCGGCTCCGTCGCGCTGAATTCAAATCAGAAAGAGTATGCACACGAAGCGGCGCGCAAGGCCATCGGCGCCCATTTTGAGCGAACGAAGATTGACGCCGCAGTAACGCAAGGCCACGAATCATTTCATCGCGTCGTTTATACGCTACCGAAATCTCTGCCGCTTGTTAGTTTAATCATCACGACGCGAGACCGTGTGGAGTTGCTTCGTCAAATAGTTTCAGGGATTCTTGAAAAGACTGATTACAAATTTGTCGAACTATTAATTGTGGATAATCAAAGCAGCGAACCTGAGACACTGAAATATTTGAGTGAAATAAAGAACGATCCCCGCGTCAAAGTGCTTCGCTATGATGCGCCGTTCAACTACTCCGTGATGAATAATTTGGCGGCGCAGCACAGCACGGGAGAGATCATCGGGCTTATCAATAATTACATTAAAGTTATTTCCCCCGATTGGCTTAAGGAGATGGTCTGCCACGCGCAACGGCCTGCGATCGGAGCCGTCGGCGCCAAGCTTTATTACGCCGACAATTCCATTCAACACGCAGGCATCATCACAGGCATTCAGGGCATTGCCGTAAATATTTACAGGCGCGTTCCGAAACGAATTGCCCGGCATGTCACGTTCATTAACGTCATACAAAATTTCTCTGCAGTGACGGCGGCATGTATGATAATGCGCAAACAAGTCTTTGATGAAGTGGGCGGCTTAGATGCGGCGAATCTGCCCGTTGCATACAATGACGTTGATTTTTGCCTGCGCATACGCGAGCGTGGTTACAGAATCTTGTGGACGCCGTATGCGGAACTTTATCATCTTAAATCCGCTTCACGAGAACCGGATTCAACGCCGCAACGCTCGGCGCAGTTTAGAAGAGAAATCGATTACATGAAATCCAGATGGGGACGCCTTCTGTCCAACGATCCTTACTATAATTTGAACTTAACGCTGGATGGAGACCCATTCGAGTTGGCGTTACCACCGCGAATGTCAAAGCCTTGGAAAAACTGAACGGCGCTTGTGTCGCTCCCGATCATCAAAGCCTATTGTCGTAAGGAGTAAAACTCTCGTGCAATTTTCCGTCGCGATGTGTACTTACAATGGAGCGTTATATTTGCGCGACCAATTGGAAAGCATCGCCGCGCAACATCGGCAGCCGGATGAACTAATCGTTTGCGATGACCAATCCGTAGATGAAACGCGAGAGATAATTTGCGCTTTCGCTTCCGCATCATCTTTTCCGGTGCGGCTGCACGTTAATGAATCGAGGCTCGGTATTATCCGAAACTTCGAGCGTGCAATCAGGCTCTGCGCTGGAGACATTATCGTTCTCGCCGATCAGGATGATGTCTGGCACAAAGAAAAGTTGCAGCGCATCGGGAAAGTGTTTTCATCAAATACCGAAACGGGACTCGTTTTGTCGGACGCGGAAGTGGTGGATAAAGACTTGTGTTCGATGGGATATTATTTGTGGCAAGCTACGTTTAACCGTAAAGAGCAAAAACTTTTTGACAAAGGCGAAGCTTTCAGTGTGCTGTCAACGCACAACGTCGCAACCGGCGCGACAATGGCTTTTCGGGCAAAGTATAGGGATTTGATTCTGCCGATCCCGGACGACACGCCGCTTATACACGATGGATGGATTGCTTCGTTGATTGCAGCCGTCGCAGAAGTAAGTTTAATTCGCGAACCGCTCATCAAATATCGCCAGCATCCACATCAACAGCTTGGCATCCGGCTTCCCGACACGAAACCGTCACCCGAAAGGTTCTTCGGTGAACGACGCGCGAACACAGCGGCACTCGGAAAGGCTTCCTTTCTGGAAGATATTGCCCGGCTCAATAAGATTCGTGAAAGGCTTTTGACGATGAAAAACGTTTTCGATGGCGCGAAGGCGATCAAATTTCTGGAAGCGAAGGCCTCTCACATACAGACGCGCGTTCTGCTGCATGACAAAGAATCAGACCGTATCTCACCGATACTCAAAGAACTATTATCTGGACACTATCATCTTTACTCGAAGGGTATACGCAGCGCTGCGCGAGATTTCTGGTTCTAGCTCCATGCGACGATTCGTCGTTAAGGACTGGCGGTTCACCGCAACGATTTGTATTTCACTATGCCCATCGAAATTCAAGCCGACACTCTTTCAATTGATTTCCCAACGCCCACCAGCGCATCGAGAATACGATCAGCCGCATGACCATCCCACAACGGCGGCAACTTCGCGTGTGACGGCGTGGCGTGGCGTGGCGCACCGAGCACGTGACGTGCAGCAGATGTGATTTTATCTGTATCCGTCCCGACGATTTGATTTGTTCCCATCGAAACAGTGACGGGACGCTCCGTGCTTTCGCGCAGCGTGAGACATGGAATGCCGAGCGCCGTCGTTTCTTCCTGCAAGCCGCCGGAGTCCGTCAGCACAAGCGCCGCGCCGCTGTACAGGCGCAGGAAATCAAGGTAGCCGAGCGGCTCAATCAAATGTAAGTTTTCAAGGCGCTCGACGCGCTCTGCGAATCCGAATTCCATGATGCGTCTGCGCGTGCGCGGGTGCACAGGAAAGACAAGAGGGAGACTATGACTAATTTCCGCAAGCGCATCGAGAAGACGACTGAACGTCGCGCGCTCGTCAACGTTCGACGGGCGATGCAAAGTAAGCACCGCGTAAGCTTTTCCGGCAAGACCTAAATCTTCACGCACCGTCGAAACTTTGGCGCGTTCAAGCTGCGCGAAAAGCGAATCTATCATCACGTTACCGACTAAACAGATACGTTCGTCCGGGATGCCTTCGGCGCGCAAATTGGCGTCGGCGTCTGGCGATGGAGTAAGCAGTAAATCCGCGAGTTGATCGGTCAGCACGCGATTGATTTCTTCGGGCATCGTGCGATCACGACTACGCAGGCCAGCTTCGACGTGTGCGACTTTGATGTGGAGTTTCGCCGCGACGAGCGCACAGGCGAGTGTCGAATTAACGTCGCCGACGACCAAGACCCAGTCAGGTTTTTCTTCGAGCACAATCGGCTCGAAACCTTGCATGACGAGGGCGGTTTGCATGGCGTGCGAGCCTGAACCAACATTCAAATGAACGTCGGGTTGCGGCAGGTTGAGGTCAGCGAAGAATGCGTCGGACATCGCCGCATCGTAGTGTTGCCCTGTGTGCACGACGAGCGGCGCAAACTCGTTTGCGCGTTGCCGCATCGCCGCGACAATCGGCGCGACTTTCATAAAGTTAGGACGCGCACCCACCACATTAATGACTTTAAGCATTAAGCCGGAACTCGAAAATTAGAAGCCAGCACACAAGCAGCAACTATCACGCTTGTCTTTCTGAGGACTGCTTTAGCCGCGCTTCAAAGTCGCACAATTCTGGCGCGGCTGTCTCGGCGCACATCGGCGCTTAAAGCATTGCGCGTGTCCACCACCAGCTTCGCCAACTGCGTCACTCTTCGGTAATCTATCTCGCTGTGATCCGTCACGATCACCACCGCATCACTTGCTTTGAGTTCTTCATCCGTCAACTCAATCGAATGAAGTGGTTCGCCGCTTGAGTCCGTATGCGCGTCATCGAAAGTAATATCAGCGACAAACGGATCGTGATACCCCACATCCGCGCCCTTTGTTCGTAGCCGATCAATAATCGAGAGCGCAGGGCTTTCCCGCACATCGTCAATATCTTTTTTGTACGCCACGCCAAGTAAGAGAACACGCGCGCCGTTCAGCGCCTTGCGATCATCATTGAGGCCGTCGGAGATAAGTTGCACGACGTGTTCCGGCATACGCGAATTGACTTCTTCCGCTAATCCGATGAAGCGCGAATCAAAGCCATGCTGTCTCGCTTTCCAAGACAAATAATGCGGATCAAGCGGAATGCAATGCCCGCCGATTCCCGGCCCCGGATAAAACGCCATGAAGCCGAATGGCTTGGTTGCCGCCGCGCGAATCACTTCCCATGTGTCTATGTTAAGCGCGTAGCAGAGGCGCGCCATTTCGTTCGCCATTCCAATATTTACGGCGCGGAAAGTGTTTTCCAGAAGCTTCGCGGCTTCGGCAACGCGCGCTCCGCTCACGGCGTGAACCTGATTGACGATCTGGCCGTAGAGCGCGGCGGCGACTTCCGTGGAATCTTCGGTTGAACCGCCGACGACTTTCGGAATATTGTGCGTTTGAAACTGCGGATTGCCCGGATCAACTCTTTCGGGCGAGAAAGCGAGCAGGAAATCTTCGTCAAGCTTGAGGCCGACTTCCTCGAACATCGGCAAGAGAACTTCGTCGGTCGTGCCGGGATACGTCGTTGACTCTAAGATGATTAATTGGCCGCGCCGCAGACGCTTTTGTATCTCCGTGGCGGCGGCGAGAATATAAGAAACGTCCGGCTCTTTGGTCTTACGTAAAGGTGTCGGCACGCAAATGATAATCGCGTCGCACGTCTTCAAGTGATCGAAATCAATTGTCGCGCGTAGGCGTCCGGCTTCAACGAGTTCCTTCACAGTGCTCGACGGCACATCAGGAATGTAAGACTCGCCCGTGTTAAGCTGTTCCGCTTTGCGCGCGTCAACTTCAAAGCCCGTCGCGTCGAAGCCTTTGTGCGCAAACTCTACGACAAGCGGCAACCCGACGTAACCTAAACCGATTACGCCGATGCGCGCGCGCCTGTTTTTGATCGAATCCAAAAGCTCATTTTTCATCATTGTTATTCCAGATTTGATAAATAGGAAAGCGAGCCAGCGAAGGTTCGCTCAAACGAATAAGATTATTTGAGGCGTCTGCGGACTGTCAAGCAACTGCCCTTCGCGTAAGACCGCGCGATAATCTGTGCGAGACTTCGCAATTGAAATTTTCGCTTACTTAACCCACTCGTCGGCAATCTCTGTTTCAACTTTGATGGGCACGCGCGTGACGTATTCTGCGCCCGCCGCGCACATCGTGTCTTCAACTGTTTTAGCAATTCCTTCGGCATCCTTTGCATCCACTTCGACGACGATTTCGTCATGCACGATATTAACGATGCGCGCTGAAGAGTCACGCAGTTTATCATGCAGAAGCCGCAACGCGCGTTTGAGAATGTCGGCACTCGACCCTTGTATCGGCATATTTTTGCCGTTGCGCTGGGCAAGCGAGGCAGCCTGTTTGTCTGCCGGATCAAAATTGAACCGCGCCAGACGATTTGAAAGTGTCCGTGCTGTTCGTTCGCGCAACGCACGTCGCGCAGCTTCCCTGAGCCATGCGTCAAGCGCGCGGTAAGTCGCAAAGTAACGCCGCAGAATATCTTCGGACTCTGTTAATGAAAGCCCCGTCATCATCGAAAAGCGTTGCGCGCCGATGCCGTAGACGACGCCGAAGTTCAAGCGCTTGGCGAACGAACGCTGATCTGCCGTCACTTCATCGAGCGGCACATTGAAGACCTGCGCGGCAGTCACGCGGTGTAGGTCTGCGCCGGAATTGAAAGCGTCTATGAAGCCTTGATCGCCCGTGACGTGCGCAAGAATGCGTAGTTCAATTTGCGAATTGTGGCTGACAAAACCGTTGCTCAAGTAAGTCATCGGCCCCGGCACAGAGAGATCGAAGACTTCCTGTTCACCCGCCCGTTCGATGGAAACGACTTGGAGAAACAGTTGTTTGTCGTGAGTGATGCGACGCAAACCCAATTGATCGGCAATTTCGGGATGACTTTGCTCAATGCTTAAAGCGAGCGATGCGCTGACGGGACGCCCAAGAGAGGAAGTGTTATTTAGTAATTGCCGGATGTCACCCGACAAATTCATGGCGCGCACTTTCTGTTGCAGGTTGGGCAGGTTGCCGACAACGGTTTTACCCGTCCAGCGTTCTGCCAACGCAGCTAATTTACTTTCCTTGCGCCGCGACAAGAATCCAATGCGCTCTTGATACAAAGTCAAACCGGAGGCAACGATGTAGACCATCCAGCAACAAAAGCGTTTTTCCGGGCCGGTGCCGGTTTGTTCGCGTAACGTCGCGGGAATGCCGAGCGCCAGCAACAGTTGATGAACTTCACGAGCGAGCCTGTGACGCGAAGAAGCGAAACTGACCTTGCCGGTCTCACTGTTCGTCACGGAACCATCGGCTTCAAATAGTCCACGCAAATAAGCTGCGACGACTGAAGATTTGCTGCTCCACAAGAAATCGGGCACGCGATCTTTTGCCGCGCCGATTTGCGCGCACCAACGCGCCAGCGTTGTGCTGTAAATGCCAGCTTCGATCACGCCACGGTAGCGACCGCGCTCATGCACAGTTAAACCAAATAAGTCGCGCGCCGATTCGTTGAGCAACGTGGCAATCTCGGCGTCTCTGTCGTTGACGACCCACCTTAAAGTATTTCTCGCAAAACTGCCGTCGCCCGTCATGTAGCCGAGAAATAAAGCCAGCCGTTCGTCGCCCACGCACGGTGTCGCCACTTCCCTTTCATTGAAATGTGCGCTTGTGCCTGACGGCAGCATTTCGTAAGCATCGCTTTCGCTTAAGCCGCGTCCCATTTGAATCGCCACAAAATCGGTTGCCTGTAGTTCTCCGATTCTGCGCCAAACGTAATTGCCTTCGCCATCCAGCACGCGAATACGATGCAACGCTGTGGCCGTTAACGTGTAACCGTTCTTCAACGTCACAGTCGAAACCGGAAGCAGACCGCGCCTGATTACCGCCGCAACGCTCGCCTTACTTTCATCCTCAAGACAAACGCGGTCGCCGACAAGCACTTTCTCAATCGGCACTAACCCGCGCGCAGTCGCCACACGCGTTCCCTTGACCACACAATAATCGGCGATCACAAGTTTGTTTCCATCTTCGGCGCGAAAGCAACGGCGATATTCAATGGCGTGCGGCACCTGCTGGATATTCGGCTGCGTACATGCAAATCTGCCGGTTGGTGCGCCGATCTGGTGAAAGTTGGCATGGATGCGCCCCGTGTGCGGATTAATGTAACCGCTTTTCGGATCGAGTATGTTCTCGCCATAGCTCGTTAAGGATTTCTGCACCGTGCGATATTCGAGAAGCTTTTTGACGACCGGATATTCTTCGGCTAAGGGTTGCAATTTCCAGTTGCGCGTTGAATCCGGCACGGGCACGCCCAAGCGTTTCAAAGCTTTCGTTAATTGCACGTGCGAATCAATGTTGAAGTCAACGCGCGTCTCACCGAAGAGCGAAGCTTGCTGCAATGTGCCTTCGGCCAGCATCTCCTGCAACTCACCGGCGAGACGCGCGCGCAATTGTTCAACGTTTGTGATCTGCTCGCGCCAGCGTTCTTGATCGAGATAAAAGCCCGCGAGTTCGAGTCCGGCGACCGGCAGTACGCAATCGAATTCAAGCGTCGCGCATTTAATTAAATCTTCCGCCTTCAATCGTTCGACGAGACGTTCACGAAGCGGCACAAGTACGGCGGCGTCGCGCGCGGCGTATTCCAATTGCGCAGCGGATAATTCGCCGCTCCAATCGCTCAACTGTTCCGCTTTATCAACTCGCTCGTCAAGGTAACGCGCCGCCACCGTTTCCAAACTATGACGGTCTTCCGTGTTGCCTGCCGAAACAAGTTGGCTCGCCAGCAAGGTATCGAACAAGCCGCCGAGTTCCACACCCAACTGATGCTTTACCCACTTGGCATCAAACTTTGCGTTGTGTGCGATCTTCACAGGCCGCGCGTCTGCAAGAAGTTTCTTGAGCGGCGCAAGCGCTTTGTTTTTGTAAACACTGTCACCGTTTTCCGTGCCGCTATTATCGGCGAAGCGGTCAAGGTCAAAGATGTGTACGTTACCGTTTGGCGCGGCGAGTTGCACGAGGCGTATGCGCCCGCTGTAAGGATCGAGCGAAGTTGTCTCCGTGTCGAAGCCTAAGACGGGATGCTGCGATAACTCATCAACGCTTGCGCGCAGTTGAGCGGTGTCTGTAACTAATTTGTAATTCGTATCCATACTTTTCAGGCCGTCGCAAGTTGCGGCGCAGTCGCTTGCGGGCGGACGAACGCAAGAAGCAACACTGCCGCCAATGCGCCGATCCCTGCGCTCACAATAAACGCCACGCCCGCGCCGTACCACTGCCACAGCGCACCCATCAAAACAGACGCGGGCAAGACCGTAATGCCGAACGCCAGATTATACAAACCGTAAGCCGTGCCGCGTTGATCCGCGCGCACAAGGTCTGCGACCAGCGCCTTCTCCGCGCCTTCCGCGAGGCCGAAGTAAATTCCGTAAACTAGAAACAGCGCCCACGCCACACCGACTGATGAAACGAACGCGAAGCCCGCGTAAACAGCGGCGTAAAGCAACCAGCCGGAAGCAATTAAAGTGCGCCGTCCGAGACGATTCGACAACCCACCGCCGACAAGCGAACTCAAAACTTTACTGACGTGCAGTGCCGCCCACAAAAGCGGAATCATCGCCGTTGAAATTCCAGAGGTGCGCGCGCGCAGCAATAAAAAAGCGTCCGACGAATTCGAGAGCGTAAAGAGTGCGACGAGCGCGAGAAAGATTTTGAAGTTGCCGGTGAAGCCGCGCAGACTAAGGCGCGGCGGTTCGAGACTGACCGCGTCAACCCTTTCTTCCCTCTTTTTTTCGCGCACGAAAAAGGCCGCGACGAGCACTGCCGCAATCGCCGGAATCGATGCGAGAAGAAAAACTTTTTTGTAATCGCCTGCGGTCGGCGCGTCGCTATCCGCTGCAACGAAAAGTAGAATGGCGAGGCCGAGCAGAGGGCCGATGACTGCCCCGGCGTGATCCATCGCGCGATGAAAACCGAAGGCCAGCCCGCGTTGTTCGACAGAGACGGCGTCGGCAATCATCGCATCGCGCGGCGCGGAACGAATGCCCTTGCCGATACGATCCGCTAAGCGTATCCCCAAGACCTGATGCCAGTTCGTTGCAAACGCCAGCAACGGGCGCGCAAAACTTGCGAGCGCGTAGCCGAAGACGACGAGTCCTTTGCGCCTGCCGCGCCGGTCGCTGAAGTATCCGGCAAAAAGTTTGAGGAGACTTGAGACGGATTCCGCTGCGCCTTCGATCATGCCGATGACGGCGGGCGACGCGCCCAAAGTAAGCGCGAGAAAAAGCGGTAGAAACGGATAAATAATTTCGCTTGAAGCATCGTTCAAGAGACTGACGAAGCTGATCGCAAAAACGTTGCGCGGAAGGCGGCTGTAACGCTGCCAGAGACGCGGCGCTGTTTCGTCTAGTTTTTCGGGTGTAATGCGCGCATCGAATTGGTCTGCGGCGTCTGTGTCTGTTTCTGCCAAGATAATTGTGCGCGAACGTTCAGGATAATTTTAGCGCGGCGAATTTTGCGTGCGGCGTTGCGTGCCGGTTGAGTGGCGCTCGGTTTGCGTTGGCGATGTCGTCGTAGTCAAAGCGCCGAAATTATACCACCACCAGAACGCGCCGATGAGCGCGGCGAAAAGAATCACGCCAACCAGCATCAAACGAATCGCCAAGCGCATCGCCCGCCGCACGATGAAGAATCCAACGGCGGCGACGAAGATTAAAACAACAATGCCTGAAATCGCGATGCTCATAAAAAGTTCAAGCGCAGGATGCTGGCGACACTGTTAAGATGCAGGCGATATGGCGTTGAACAATTAGTGCGCCCGCTCTCGCGCCTGCTTTATCATCCGCTTGAGTGCGTTTATTTATCTCGATTGTAGCTTGCGCGGACAGTCGTCTTGATGTTGCCGCGTATGTTGAAATCACCTTCGATCTCGACACTTAAAGGATCGCAGGCGCGTATGAAATCTTCGAGGATGACGTTCATCACGTGCTCGTGGAAAATCTTTACTTCGCGAAACGAGTTAATGTAGAGCTTCAAACTTTTTAATTCCACGCAACGCTCGAAGGGCACATATTCAAGCCGGATCGTAGCAAAGTCAGGAAAGTCGGAAAACGGGCAGATGGCTGTGAACTCCGGCATCTCGAAGCGTATCTGAATTTTGCTTCCGACGTACTCGTAAGGAAACGTGTCGAGCGGGTAAAGATTCATTTCCTCGCGCGGCGTCGGGCGAATATCCAAACCCTGCCCATTGACGGGCGCGCGTTCAACTTCGTTCGCAACTTCATTCATCAGTAAAGCCATCACAATATCTTTCGCTTTTCGCATGAAGCGTAAAAATTTGCCGCCTGTTTTATTTGGAAAAGAAAACGGCCTTCGCTTCAAAAAGTAATCTTACATGAGCGGCGCGGGCGCGGGCAACCGATGCGTAGAAAAGCGCGAGGGCAGCGTCTTTAACGGCTGCCCTCGCGCTTTTGTTTGAAGTGACAAAGGTCGAAGCGATTAGGTTCCGCGCGCAGTTTACCCGCGTGGCGATCCGCCGTTCGCTCCGGCAAAATTAACGGCGAGACAAATTGCCGTTGTTGCTGTTCGTGGTGCTGTTGCTATTCGTGTTGCTATTCGTGTTGCTATTGCTGTTCGTGTTGCTGTCCATGTTGCTATTGTCGTTCATGCTGCCATTCATGTTGCCGTTCATGTTCGACTTTTCGCGGTCTTTGCCTTTGCTCATGTTGTCGCCGCTCATCTTCTTCATGCTCATCATACTGCTCTCCATTTGCTGCGCCATTTGAAGGTGCGCCTGCACGGTCGGCAAGTTTTTTGAAGCAGCCGCTTTGATGTCGGCGTCAGAGCCTTTGCTGATTTCGCTTTGGAAATCTTTTACGGCCTTGCGGTGATCTTTGTCGCCCGCCATTTTGATGTAATTCTTGTCAAAATCCGCGCCGGACATGGCGGACATTTTGGTCATCATTTCTTTCTGCTTCGGACTCACGTCGGTCGGCAGCGTAATACCCTTTTGACTGGCGAGCGCTTTGCCTTCTTCGCTCAACTTCGTGTGGTCATCAATCATCTTTTGCGCATACTGTTTGACGCTGTCGCTCGAAGACTTTTGCAAAGCCGTTTGCGCCATTTGAATTTCGCCCATGTCAGTCATCGCGGCCTGCATCATAAACTTGCGGTCTTGGTCGCTGACGCCGCCCATTGCCATCTTGCCGCCGTTCATATTGCCGCTCATTTCGCCATTCATGTTCGACTTTTTGCGGTCTTTGCCTTTGTTCATGTTGCCGTTCATGCTATCCATGTTTCCGGCGTTCATATTACTGTTTTGGTTCGTCGTTTGATCCTGTCCGGCAAGCGATGCGCCCGCGAGCGCAACCGACATACCAGCGGCGACGAGCACTGCAACAAATCCTGTTTCGCGTTTAATCATTACTCTTCCTCCGTGAATTTACTGTGAAAATTTATTTGGGTTGTTTTCGTTCGATGAAAGGAGGGCGCGAAAGGCTGCCTTTCATCAACGAAAATTGTTTGTGCGCGTCATCATTTCTAATACCGGTTGAATACAAGAGCCATGCGGCCTTAGCTTGTCGCGCGCTTGAGGTCGCGTATACGGTCGTGCGCTTCTTTAACCATGCCGTACTGCCGCTCAATTGTTGATTTAACCTGAGCGGGCAAATCCTCTTTGAGCGCTTCTTCGTAATTCGCCTTCGCGGAATCTTCGCCGCTCTCACATTCTGCGATCACGGCGGCTTCGGATTCACCCGTGACGGCGGATTTGATGTTGATCCAGCCGCGATGCAATGTCGCCACAACGCTGCCCGTTTTTTCGGGATCGCCGCCGAGACCACTTACTTCTCCCTGAAGTTCTGCGGCAAACTTGGCGCGTTGTTGCGAGTAATTAGTAAAGAGTGTTTTCAACTCGCTGTTTTTGACGCCGTCGGCGGCGGTGCGAAAACCGTTTTCGCCGTCCTTGCACGTCTCAATCAGATTATTCAGCGTCGAAATGGCATTATCGTAGTCCATTACTCGTTCTCCTTGAAAGTTTGAATTGTTGCTTGCGTGTTATCATACTCTTCACGCGCGAAATTTGTCAGGTCGCGGCGACGTTTGTGGCGCGTCCGGCGACGAAAAGTTTGACGAGCACGAGACCTGCGACGAAGCCGCCGATGTGTGCCATGTAAGCGACGCCGCCGCCCGCTTCCGAACCGCTGCCGAGTATGCCGAGTCCGTTGACCAACTGAAAAACAAACCACAATCCGATAGCGATGACAGCAGGCACGCTCGTTAAGAAGTTCAGCAGAATCACTTTCACGCGCCGCTTTGGAAACAGCAAAAGATAGCCGCCGAGGACGCCCGAAATCGCGCCCGATGCGCCGAGGCTAGGAATCAATTGATCCTGCGCGGTGCCGAACGCAGCGGTCACAAAAACGTGCGCGAGCGAGGCGATGACCCCGCACAGCAGGTAAAAGATCAGATACCGTATGTGCCCCATCACGTTCTCAAGATTGTCGCCGAATATCCACAAAAACAGCATGTTACCGAAGATGTGCGCGATGCCGCCGTGCATGAACATCGAAGTCAAAAGCGTCAGGTAAACAGAGCCGGGCGTCGGTTGCAATCCGGGCAGCGCCACCGGTTCGCCGCTCGCCGGATTGCGTACCATGTGGTCTGGCGTCGTGACATCGCGCCCCGTTTCAATCTCCAGCGGCACGGTCGAAAACTTGTAAGTGAACTGATCGTTGCTGCCGAGTCCCTGCAAAAAAACAAAGACCAGCACGTTCACGAGAACCAGCACGTAATTAACCAGCGGCGTCGCAGTGCGATCCGAATTGTCATCGCCAATCGGAAAAATCATGTACGCAATTTCCCTTCAGTCAAACCATCGCTGGAAAAACATTAGATGAGCCACAGAGACGCAGCCGCAAGCAGTTTTGAGTTTTCGGTTATCAGTTTTCAGTTTAGAAGTTATGGCACAGAGCTACTATCTTATGTACTGAAAACTCTAAACTCAAAACTGAAAACTGTTTCCTCTGTGTCTCTGTGGCAAAGTTTTAATCGCCTTGCGCGGCAGCTTGAGCAAAAGCAGGCTCGCGCAATGCCGCATCCAAACGAATTTCCTGTGGCGTGCCGAAAACTTTTGCACGGTCGTCGTCGAACTCGCCTTCCCAACGAGCTACCACAACTGTTGCGAGACAATTGCCGATTAAGTTAACGCACGTGCGTCCCATATCCATCAATTCGTCAACGCCGAAGATCACCGCGACACCGATGGGGCCAATACCGTTCGGTAGAAACGTGTTGAGCGTTGCCAGCAAAATCACTAAAGATGCACGCGGCACGGCGGCGACGCCTTTCGATGTTGCCATCAAAGTTAACATCATCACGAGTTGCTGACTGTACCCCAGATGCTGTCCGGTCGTTGCTTCCGCTGCCTGCGCGACAAAGACGGACGCCATTGCTAGGTACAGCGTCGAGCCGTCGAGATTGAAACTATAGCCGGTCGGCATCACAAAACCGACGATACGCGGCGGCACACCAAGTCGCTCCATTACTTCCATCGCTTTCGGCAGCGCCGCCTCGCTGCTCGTCGTCGCAAAAGCAATCGTTGCAGGCTCTCTCACGGCTTTGATGAATTGCCTGACGGGAACGCGGAACAACAGCGCCACCGCGCCGAGCACGAAGACAACGAAAATGACGAGCGCGAGATACAGCGAGCCGATCAAGAGTCCCAAATTTTTGAGCACGCCCAAGCCCTGCGTCGCAATCGTGTGCGCCATCGCCGCGCCGACGCCGATGGGCGCAAACATCATCACATAGCCCGTGAACTTGAACATGATCTGCGACAAACTCTCGCATGCGCGCAAGATAGGCCTGCCCTTCTCGCCAATCGCCGACAACGCCACCGCGAACAGCACAGAGAACGCGACGATCTGAAGCACGTCGCCGCGCACCATCGAATCAATCACGCTCGACGGAAAAATGTGAACGATTGTTTCAACGAGCGTCTTCGGATGATTCTGTTCGATCTGTTTGACTGTCTCGTTCGCGCCCGCCACGAGCGCTACGCCGACGCCCGGCTTGGTCAAATTAACGACGGCGAGGCCGATAAAGAGCGCGATGGTCGTCACGATCTCAAAATAGATAAGCGCCTTTGCGCCCATGCGCCCGACTTTTTTCAAATCGCCGCCGCCTGCGATGCCGACGACGAGCGTTGAAAAAACGAGCGGTGCGATAATTGACTTGATGAGATTGAGAAAGATGTCGCGCAGAAAAAATAGACGGTTGCCGAGGTCTGGACTAATCCAGCCGATAAAACCGCCAAGCACGAGGCCGATCATGATCTGCGTCGTCAGCGACGGGCGATACCAAGGACGGCGCGGTGATGCTTCAGCCGCGTCGAGCGATGTGTTTTGAGGAGTATTCATTCACAATACCGTTATGGTTACGTCTCATTTGCCCCAGCACAATTTATCGCGCAGCACTTCAAAATAATTGCGATTGGTCGGCTGCACGATCTTAAACCGCGCGCGGCTTTTTTTAATTAGTACGCGGTCGCCTGCTTCGAGCGGAAAACCAATCTGCCCGTCGAGCGTGATCGCCACTTCTTCTTCCGGCGTCTTAACACATAGTTCAATCAAGGCGCTGTCCGGCACAACCAGCGGACGATTCGAGAGCGTGAACGGGCAGATCGGCGTTATCACAATGGCTTCCATCGACGGGTAAATCACGGGGCCGCCCGCAGACAAGTTGTACGCAGTCGAACCCGTCGGCGTCGAAACGATCAAACCGTCGGCGCGAAAAGCGTTGACGAATTGTCCGTTGAGCCGCGCTTCGATTTCGATAATACGCGCGAGCGCAGATTTGTTAATTACCACATCATTCAACACCCGCCCGTGAAGCCGCCGCGTCCCGTCGCGCAAGACTTCGGCATCGAGCATCACGCGCTCGTCGAGATGATAATCGCCCGCAAGAATTGATTCGAGCGCCGGGAAAAGTTCGTTTGTGCGAAACTCCGCCAAGTAACCGAGACTGCCGTAATTGATGCCGAGCACAGGCACGTCATGCTCGCCGACGAGACGCGCGGCGCGAATCATTGTGCCGTCGCCGCCAAGCACTACGAGCAGATCAACGCTTCCGGCGAGGCGCGTCGCTTCTTGAGTCTCAATCGTGCAACCCGTCTCGGCTTCGATCCGCGCGCGTTCAAGTTCCGGTTCGCCGACGAGCGCAAGGCCGCGTTCCTGAAGCCACACGACGAGTTCGCAAAGCATTCCGAGCGCTTCCGGTTGCGCCGGTTTAACGATCACGCCGACGCGCCGTATCTGAGATTTCTCCTTCATTCGTTCAAGAGAAACAAAAGCGCGCGAAATTGGCGCGTGCAAACATGTACACTTTCAACGGTCTGCTTAAAAAGCAAACCACACTGTTACAACTTTTCCGGGACGTATCGTTGAAAACTTTATTGATGTATTTGAAACGGGCAAATAATACAAAGCGGTATGGTAAAGTGTCAATGAAAGCGGCTTTCGGAATTATCTAAATTTACCTTCAAGGCATGAACTTAATCAATGACAATTGACGCTTAAGACAGGCAAGCTTCTGACGGTACGGCGCGTCTGCATGTTCAACTATCGCGTTCCATTACTTCTGGAATTACCCGCCTGCTTGATTTCTTTCATGCTCCACACTCGCGCGAGACGTGCGAGTTCCGCGCCGTTCGACTGCGGATCAACGAGACAGAGCCAGACGGGAGTGGGCAGCCACGCCCAAGCCGCGCCATAAACCTGCGTGTTCAATTGCTCAATGCGATGCTCTGCGCGCGTCTGTAAATTGAGCGGCGGCAAATCTTCCCAATCTTCGTAACAGGCATGTTGAATGCACGGCGCAGGCTTGGCGCGCGCGTGGACAAGACAGCCTGTGCCCGCCTGAAATAAAGGGCACGCATAAGTCTGCGCGAACGTGTCGCCCGTCGCCTTCAAGTTATAACGCTCGATTGTTTCCCGCGCTCTTCGATAAACGTGGCGGCGATCTTCACACGTCAAACGCGGTGTGCGTTCAAGCGTTTCGCGCAAATGCACTGCCTCAAGTCGCGTGATGTGAACGTTGACGAAATGCGCGTCGGTGCAACACACGCCCTGCGTCGGGCACACGCGGCAATCCTTTGCGGCGTGCTCGTAATTCAATTTAATGAAACTTTGATATGAAGCCTTGACGCGCCGCAATTCTGCGAGCGCTTTGGCTTCCGCTGATTTATTCATCGCCGCCTCGCTCATAAAAGGCAAGAAATTCCGTGTTGCCTTCCGCGCCGCGCACAGGCGATTCAATCACGCCGCGCAAGTTCATTCCAAGCAAGCGCGCCGCATCGTTTACTTCCAAGACGACGCGCCTGTGCTTTTCAGTATCTGTGACGATGCCGCCGCGCCCGACTTCGCCGCGCCCGACCTCGAACTGCGGTTTGATGAGCACGATCAATCGCCCGGCTTTCGCAAGCAACGGAACAACGGCGGGCAAAACTTTCGTCGCAGAAATAAACGACACGTCCATTACCGCAAGATCGAATTTTGCATCGAACTCTTCCGGCTTCAAATAACGCGCGTTCACTCCTTCGCGCACTTCCACGCGCGAGTCCGTGCGCAGTTGCCAATCAAGTTGATTGTGCCCGACATCAACGGCGACGATTTTCCCTGCGCCGCGCTGCAATAAACAATCCGTAAAGCCGCCTGTGGATGCGCCGATGTCGAGACACGTCCAATTCTTTACGTCAACGTTGAAGACATCGAGCGCCGCTTCCAATTTCAAGCCGCCGCGCCCGACATAGCGCAATGCCGGATCATCCGTACCTTTGACGCGGACGGGCGCGTCCGGCGCAATCATCAACGAAGGCTTTTCGACGCGTTGCTCGTCAACCAGCACGAGGCCAGCCATCACCAGCGCGTGTGCGCGTGTGCGCGACGGCGCAAGGCCACGCTCGACCAGCAATTTATCTATACGCTCGCGTTTCATACTGAAAACACTTTAACCCATCCCGCATGGAAAACAGAGCACAGCAAAAGCCGCTTGCGAATGCTGTTAAGAATTCGCCAGCGGCTTTTGAGATTTCAGTTCGCATTGAGCACGCAAACTTCGCAGGAGATTTTACGGTTTCTGTCCCTCGAAAATTTCTTTGATCCGGTTGAGTTGCTGCGTGGCGCGCTCAACCTGACGCGGCAGCGGCGCGGCGTTCGGTTGCTCTGTTTGCGCACGGCGGCGCTGCTCACGCGCGGCTCTACGCTCGGCACGCGCTTCATCTTCACGAACACGTTCGTCATCGTTGCTCTGTGCATCGTCCTGCGATCTTTTATTTCGCGTCATCACAACCGGCGGCAATGAACTTTGCTGCGGTTGCGGCACAAACGATTCGACGCTGCCCTGTCTGCGTTTATCGCGCGTCGCGTTTGAAGCGGGCGCAACAAGCGTTGGCGCGTTGTCCGATTGCTGAGCGACTGTAGTTTGTGTTTCAGTTTTTGCGCTTTTCTCCGGCGCGGCGGCGTTATTGGTAGTAACAGCCGTTGACGAAGCGGGCGCATTTGTCTTCGCAGCGTTGGCCTCAGTTTGACGGCGATGGCTAAGCATAAGCCCGCCCGCGATGCCGACTCCAATAGCGGCGGCGACGATTAAAGAGAGCGGCAGAATGCGTCTGGCGAGCGGCGTAGCGGTCGTCGCGTGGAACATCGAAACAGCGCTTCCTATGACGCCACCGGAGGCAGCCAAAGGCACAACGGGACGCGCCGCAAGCATCGTGGATTCTTCATTAAAATGGGGCGATGGAAGCGGCGCGTCGTATTCAGTTCCGGTCGGAATAACAAGTTTTGAGTGGTGTTCCATAATTTAGTTGTAGCAAAACCTTCGGTTCAAGCGTGATCGCAAAAGAATCCAGCAAACTTGAGGCCAGACAACGAAGCTGCCTTGAGCATAATATTTAACGGCCTGAAACGCTGTATTTGATACAATTTTTGATGCGCGAGAACCTTTTCTGGTGCGCCGGTAGGTTTCCTTTCAACTTTTTCGTGCATTCAATAAGAACGCCCCTGTTCGCTTCGTCAATGGAAAACGCCGCCGTTCAATTAAGCAAGCCGATATGCGAATGACGCATGAACATCGCCGAGTATATGGCTATGCGCCGGACGCATTGTTCAAACCACGCTAAGCTCGACTTTATCCATTTTGGAAACAGGGGACGTAAATAAAAGACTTAGCGTCCCAATTATTCGCCAGACTTTTTGAATCTCGGTCAAAAAGAGGACATTCAAAAAGTCTGACGTTGAAAACAAAAGACTTATACCGCCATCATTTTGCTGCTCTAAAAATGGATAAAGTCGAGCTAAGAAGCTGTTTGGAAATTCGTTTTTGCGCTGAAAGCGCAGACAGAAAGTAGCCGGAGGTGAAACCTCTGGAACGGCGGCGCAGCGAGAATCGCGCATTGAAGATGCGCTCAGACGTATCTCGGCGCGCGGTCAGCGCGGAAACAGCCGACGCAAACCGGAGGGTTCACGTCCGGCTACTTTCCTTCTCGCCGCTTCGCGGCTACATAATAAGTTTTCAAACAGCTTCTAAGCTCGACTTTATCCATTTACGCAGCGTAGCAGAGCGCGTCCGTCAAGCGGTCTAATAATGCACGATCTACTTTTACGCTGTCAGTGTCAAAACACGACACGCGAAAACCTGCTTCGCG
>JAABUR0100000300.1_pt1 | contig 113386 bp, 91 predicted proteins | sample 5560091 | NCBI WGS metagenome assembly JAABUR01 (sample SAMN10711879, study PRJNA513375) | rock metagenome | isolation source: Antarctica rocks | place: Antarctica: Victoria Land, University Valley sud | reverse complement strand
TTCTTCGATTTTTTGCTTTACCTACCCTTATATTAGTATGAAACTAAACGTAATGAAGGCACTTACAAGGTCAAAATAAAGCTGATATTGATATGCATTATTGACTTTCTTTCGCTCTAGATCAGCGTCTTGTAGAAACTTTGACTGCAGTATATCTGAATGACGTCGAACGAACTCATAAGACCAGTTTTTGCCTGGCTGTTTTTCAGATATATTATACGCAAAAACGCGAATCATGACATTGAGAGAAGATATATCACGCTCGGTAAGCTTGTTGATATAGCGAATAAGCTCTTTTTCTTGTTGGTTCGAAAGAATTGACGTCGTTTGCTTGCTTTTCTTCACGAAGACCGTTTTGCCCCTATGTCGTCGCGACAGCGTGCTTCGATTGATATTGAATTTCTTTGCAGTTGCAGTGTAGTTAGATGAGTCTTGCAAAGCTAGATCTGCAAGCGCTGCCTCAATTGAAGTCATATTGAATTTGTAATTGATTTTTGAAGAAAGATGAAAGTAGTAAAGTGAGATGTGCACGAGATCGAAACGTGCATTGAGTCGAGAATACTTCTATGTCATAGTCATACTTCGATCATTTGATGAAACCAGCTAAAACTGGTTACAAGCTCATCAAGCTAGCATCAGTTAAAAATATCTGTTTAGTCGAGCTTCTAGCTCACAAGCTCTAATAGTCACTCATCAACAACTAATAGCTAGCTACAAGCGCTTGTATCTTTTGATGACAGTCATTTGCTCAAAAGACATCAATTGCTCAAAAGATATAATGCGCAATACATGTTTGCTTTTCGTATGTTTCTACATTCAAGATTCATATGTAATCAAATAAATCATTTGATGAATTGATTATTTAAGTAGCTATTTAATCATCTATTTAAACATGAAGAATGCTTGGTAGAAAACTATGTAGAAAGTTATGAAGAATGCTTGGTAGAGTGCTTGGTAGAAAAACATGAAGAGCGCTTGATAAAGAAACATGAAGAGCATTTGATAGAAAAACATGAAGAGTGCTTGGTAGAAAAACATAAAGAGTGCTTGATAGAGTGCTTGGTAGAAAAACATGAAGAGTGCTTGATAGAAAAACATGAAGAATGCTTGGTAGAAAACATGAAGGGCGCTTGATAGAAAAACATGAAGAGCGCTTGATAGAGAAACATGAAGAGTGCTTGATAGAATGCTTGATAGAAAAACATGAAAAGCGCTTGATAGAAAGTCATGTAGAGAGTCATGTAGAAAGTCATGTAGAAAGCATTGTTTGACTCATGTTATGCGCTCGATCGACGCGTATTTTGAAGCATGTAGAATGTTTGATAGAGCATTTGATAGAAAGCTCAGTCGATAGCTTAATAGATAGCTTAGTAGAAAGATCAATAGAAAGATTGATAGAAAGATCAATAGAAAAATCAGTAGAAAGATCGGTTGAAAGATCAGTAGAAAGCTCACTAAATGACTCAATCAAAAAATCAGTAGAAAGATTGATCGAAAGATCGGTAGAAAGCTTATCAGTAGAAAGATCAATAGAAAGATTGATTAAAAGATCAGTAGAAAGCTCACTAAATGACTTGATCAAAAGATCAGTAGAAAGATCAGTCGAAAAATCAGTAGAAAGCTCAGTGAAAAGCTCAGTAGAAAGTATTGTTTGAAGCACTGTTTAACTTGTATTATGCGCTTAATCAACGCGTTTTTTGAAGCATGTTTTGAAGCGAGTAGATTGACTAGTAAATGAACGAGTAAATAGCTGAGTTGATAGCTATGTTGATATTTTGATTGTTGTTGTTCTAGAAAGTAGAAACTATGAAGGGAAAAAGAAGGTGAAAACTTCAAACTTTCTAGCGTCAGCTTTATAACGCTCGAAGCGAAGATTATTAAGTAGATAGCTGAGCATGTAGAATGATGAGTAGGTAGAAAGTCATGTAGAAAGCATTGTTTAAAGCATTGTTTGACGTGTTTTATGCGCTTGATCAACGCGTTTGATAGAAAGTAGAGTGAAGAGTAAATAGATGAGTAGAATAAAGAGTAGATGAGTGAGTAAATAAATGAGTAGAGTGAAGAGTAAATGAGCGAGTAGATAGATGAGTAGAATGAAGAGTAAATAGACGAGTAGAATGAAGAGTAAATGAGCGAGTAGATAGACGAGTAGAATGAAAAGTAGATGAGCGAGTAGATAGATAAGTAAAATAAAGAGTAAGTGAGCGAGTAAATAGATGAGTAGAATGAAGAGTAAATGAGTGAGTAGATAGATGAGTAGAATGAAGAGTAAATGAGCGAGTAGATAGATGAGTAGAATGAAGAGTAGATAGACGAGTAGAATGAAGAGTAAATGAGCGAGTAGGTAGACGAGTAGAATGAAAAGTAGATGAGCGAGTAGATAGACAAGTAGAATGAAGAGTAAGTGAGCGAGTAAATAGACGAGTAGAATGAAGAGTAAATGAGTGAGTAGATAGACGAGTAGATTAAAGAGTAAATGAGTGAGTAAATAGATGAGTAGAATGAAAAGTAAATGAGTGAGTAGATAAACGAGTAGAATGAAGAGTAAATGAGCGAGTAAATAGACGAGTAAAATGAAGAGTAGATGAGCGAGTAAATAGATAAGTAGAATGAAGAGTAAATGAGCGAGTAAATAGATGAGTAGAATGAAGAGTAAATGAGCGAGTAAATAAATGAGTAGAGTGAAAAGTAGTGTTAAATCAGCTAAATCAGCTTGTAGCTGATCTATGTAGCATGTAAGCTAATCAACAATGCAAACTCAGCTGACAGCTAGCTTGTAGCAAACGTCTCATTTAGTAGCTAGCATATGCATCTTGAGTGCATTAGTATTGAATAAACTCTACTCACTAGCTCACAAGCTATCTAAGCTCTTTGTCAAAACGTTGATGTAATCTTTGCGCTTTAATAACTTTGTAGAATATTAGAAATCATTTTATATAAAGAGAATTTAACGTGCAGTACTCTTTAGATTGATGAAAAGATGAATACAGATAATTTGTTATCAAAGTGTGTTGTGAGCAAATTTGCTTTCATTTAACATAATTTGCAACATGAGAATGAAAGTTGATTTTTGCTTCATTTTTAATTTATCAACTCACAACTCTTTGTTCTTCTGATACTCATTATTGCAATAAACACTTTCACTTTATTTATTGCAAAGCTCAGTGCATACATCATCTGTCATCAACATGTAGTGAAATTTGTAAGTGATTCAAAATAGAGAAAATGTCACATGTATTCTTATTTCACTCTTCAACATCATGACAGTAATCATCTCACATTCTATCATATGACTTCTAGAAATTCTCAGAACTAATGACAATGTTTGCATATCTGCTAGTCTTTCAATATGTCATGAAGACTTAAGTCAATTTCAGATACGTAAGCAGACTTCAACTATGATGAGATTTCGTCGAATTAAATCAAGATGATGATCACTCAAGATCTTGTTATTGATGATGATAAGTATGATGCATTGAAGATATGCATTAAACAAATGCTGAAAGACGTGAAATTACTTAAAACATCACTTGATAATAAAATTGAAAAAGAGATAGTCAGAAAGATTGCAATCATCATAAATGATGAACTCTTGCATCTTTTGATAAAAGATCATCAAGTAACATAAAAAGATGCATGTTTTATAAAGTGAGTGAGATGAATAAATAGTAAGAAGAAAGATAAAGCAATGAACATAAAGACAGAGAAATCTGCTCATCTGATTAAGCAAGCACAATTCAACTCAGTCTCATCATTCATCTTATCAACAATAATTAACTTTGATCACATGATTTTAACTTTGAATGATACAATAAATAATAAGATGATTCATCATTCACAGCTTTTTATAGCGAATGAAAAGCAAAGCAATTTCACTTTAAAGAACATTAATTTTGATAATTATCAAAGACAGCTTGTTAGTAAGACAATGTTCAACTTTGAAAAGAAGAAAATTATTTATAAAGTTGAAGACTTTGAAAAAGTTAAGATCAGAAATGCAGTCAACTTTCATGTTGCATTGATAGATATGACAAAGAAGAAGATATTCTACTACATCTTTCAAGTTCAAGCTATAGAAAAACATAAAAGAAGTGAACATAAGAATTTCATGCAGTGTTTAAGCAGCGCAGTTGAAAGTACAAATAACTTCACTTTATTCAAGATCTCATCAGAAGATGAAAGTGAATAACTCATCATGAAGAAGTGAAAGCTTTGCAGAGAAGTTCATCTCAATGTTTTGATGATGACTCTTGAAGTTCTTAACGTCATTAAGACTGTCAGTTTCAATGAATCACTTTCTTTGACAACAGATTCTTTGACAATTAATGATGACTTGAACATGAAGAAAGTGATGAAATACAATCAAGAGCACATCAATCTGTCTTTTGTCATCAACTTCATTTATATCATTCAAATGTAAGTGCAAGTGCAAAGCAATCATGTAATAAAACAAGCTAATTTCATGATATAAATTCAAAGATCTGCAGAAACAATAAGCATGCACTTAAATGAATGAGAATATATTTCTTAAAGTCTTACAGTTTTGAAAACATGATCTAAGCTGTACAGACATCAACGATAAGAAAATCAACAAAGATGCAGATGCAGATCAAAATGTGCAAGTAGAGAATATAATACAAACTCTACTACTCATACAAGCGTTGAAAATATATTGACAACTTCATGTTGAAAAAATGATTTAATATGAAGAGTTTCAATGCAATTAAATGAGAATGAGAAAAATAAGTCTTTTTTACTTCTTGAAGCTACAAACAGAATAACATACTTACTTTTCTTCATTCACAGATTATTCAAGTCATAGAATTGATAGTGATGAAGCATTAACTTCATCTTGCTCATGCAAAAGTCAATCTTTTTCATGAGAAGCTTGATGATAAACATCTGCTCATTGAATCTCAGAAATTTTCTCAGAATCTTGAGATGAAATGTTCATCAAATGAGTCATGATCAATGATCTGTTTCTGTGTGAAGAGCAGTTTCACAGCGATGCTAAAGTCAAATCTTGAATCAATTCTGATTCTACTGTCTTCAATCTTGATATCAAATTGACAGAATGAATTCGTAAAGACATTGATATCTGTATCATGTTTTAATATCAAACTGTATGTGAATCATCACTCTGAAAAGAACAAACTTCTTTTAAAAAATCGCTTGCTGTTTCAAGATTGAAAGAAGATAGAAACAGATAAGAATGAAATTGACGTAACAGTGACAACTTTCATCGAAGAACAGAAATGATTTGTAGTGCTGACTGAATCGAAGTTGTACAAAACACATGTGAAGCATGTCATTGTCAATCAAAGAGATGTTTGAAATGAAATCAACAGAAGTAAAAGAAGAGTAACTTTGTATGATTCATGAACATGCTGAAATTGAATACTAAAAAATGAATTTCACATGAAGAAGAGCAAAGATTCTAAGATCATAAGCATTTTACGAGCATTCAAACGTTGCATACACTTTGTACTGTGAGTTTATTCAAGCACATTTTTTGAGATTTCATCAGATGATTTAGATCACTATGTGAAAATTCTGAAGCACTTTGATGAATGAAAGAATGAACACATTCTAAAGTCAAGCAATTCAGAGAAAGTGCTGTTATGAAACAAATCGATGTTCAACACATTAAAACATAAACATGATGTACAGATAAACGATGAACTGCAAAAAATCATAAGAAAATTTGATAAATTTCTCACTTTTCTTATGATTCAACGTTTATCATCAATGAATTGATTCAACGCTCTCTGCATGAAGCTATCTTCTCATGAGATGCAAGATGTAAACTGTTCAATCATTGAGAAGTATAAAAAGATGCATGCAAGACTCAAGAGCAAGACTGCAAGAAGTGTAAAAGAAGAATTGCAAGTACATATTGATGATTGAGTATCAAATGATAAGAAGAAATCAATGTCTGTGTTTTCTTTCTTCAACTTTGTTCAAATCTCATAACAGATGAGACTGTGTATTACATTCTCATATCTTGTTGAATTGAAGATAAAGCACAATTTAATGTTTATCTGAACTGAACTTGTCTGTAATAAATAATTGACAGTTGTTGATAACTGTCTTTATGATGATAATATTGAGAAACTGTATGAATCAAGCAGCAAGTTACAGCAAGTCATGAAGATATTAAACAAATCTATAGTCATCAAAGATGATCAGAGAAAAAGAATTCTGATAATGTTCTTCTTTTCAATCATAGCAAAGATCATTTAATTAATATGTTTACTTGAATTCTTTCAATCATAATTTCTATGTTTTGCATCATGCATGATGTTTTCAACTCGTTGAGTGTCAAGTATATTTGTTTCTTTACTAACAACGAGCTAGTATTTTATCAAGATTCATGAAATGAACGTTGCATTCTTTTATAGTGATTTAAGTTTCAAAAATTGACAGAGTTTGATCAATAGTTTTCAAGACATGAAAAAGAATAATTCTGATCTCAATATTCTGATTAAAACTACTGAAGTTCTAGAAACAGATTACACTCTTCATTATGCATTTTGAGTGATATTGATGAAGTTCAACTATATGATTTAAATGAAACAGCAGACTTTTTTTCAAATCAATAAATATGATCAAATTGCAAAGAAGACGTAAGCATATTAATTTTATACTTTGAAATTTGATGTCAAGAGACTTATTAAAGATTGTCAGATGTGATGTCAAATCTTTTAAAATGATACATATGATGATAGTAGAATGAAAGAAATGAATGATGAGAAGATGAGAAAGAATAATCAGATAGTAAAGACTGTGTGAGAGACTTTAGTTTAATGCTTTTGCTTCATAGTTTGTTAACTATTATCAACAAGTCGTTATTAGTTATTTCAGTCAAAAGAAGTAATTATTAACAGCAGAAGCATAGACATGATGACATAAGTAATAAGATGCTGTGTTTTGAAATATTAAAAATGCAAGAAAAATAACATCATGTGTATATTTTCACTGTCATAGAAATATGACAATTTATTATTTTTTACTCTGATTATTCAGATGATTTACCTTGTCAGATAATAATTTATCATTTTTTATTCTGTTTTTACATTAACAATGTGTTTTCTAGATATTCTAGAAGTTATTAAAATCAAACTCACGCAAGACTTATGACATGATTGTAATACAACTAAAGTTACGTCTCTTTGTATTCATCAGATTATTATCATCAAGTCTTTCAACTATCAACACAGCTTTCATGATCATACTTTGTGATAATCATAAAATTTAAGTGTAATAGAAATTATTAGTTTGTCTTGAAATTGAAATAACAGCATTTCATTTCTGCACATTCTTCGTTGCATAGACAACATTGCATCTGTATCACATTCATGTTTCTTTTAAGTCTTTAATGCTTTTCAAGACTCATTGCAATTCTGTTGCATAAGAAAAATCAACATGTTCAGTATGAGATCTTCAATGATCTTTTACAATAAATTGCAGTGACATAACTGAATCAGAAAGATGATGCAGAAAAACTTAATGATCAATGATGATAAATGAAGTGAGATCATAATGACAATGAAGAAGAAGATGATATCTTCAAAAATATATGACATAAAACTTGATAATTGTTAAAATTATGTCTAGATGATACAATCAATGAAGATCAGAGTTGATAGTGCTTGATCTTTAAAGATAACTATAACTGAATATTAAGAATACAGAAGAAGATTGATACAAGAACTTCTATTTATGTAATGTTCAGAGACTGCACTAGACTTGAAAGAAATGTGTTTGTGACATAAGAAGAAAATGATGTAAATGAACAAGATGTTGATGAAAGAAAAGAATGTTAAAAAAGAAAAAGAATGTTGAGTCAGAAAAAGAGTGTTGAGTCATATCTGAGTTAAATCTGAGTCAGATCTTGACTAGATTGTTGACTAGCTTTAATCATTATGCAAAGAACTTGCTAGCGTTCACTGCAAATTGATTAAAGCTTCAGTCTTGTTCAGTCTTATCAATCTTGATACACTCGTAACATTACTTTCTTCTTCGAAAATTTATGTTTGCATGAATGTAGTTTATTTGCTCACTTTTGTTAATAGTTATTTTGATATTTAGCGCGATTTGTTTGAATATAACTTATGAAATTCATTCAAAACTTTCTCTGAGTCATTGAATTTTTCTTTATCAACATAGTATCATTTGTTGTTTCTATCTAGATTTGTTCATTTGATCTTGTACTGTATTTGATCTCGATAGCATCTGAAGTTCAATATATCATTTATCTTTCAATGCTTATCATCTTTAATAGTGATTGATCTGAGTGATTCTGAATGCTGTTCTGATAAAGAATCTTCTGAATACAATTGCAGTAGCTTTGAGCTGAACATTGAATGCAGATGCTTCATGCTGACTGATAAATGAAGATAATAGAAGATACTCACTTTGACAGTGATTTGATAGAGATTTAGCTGTTTATTTTTCAAATCTTTGCAAAGTCTTGTTGTCTTGATGTTTCTAAAAGATAGTCAAATTCAGTCATTTACTTCATATGTAATGTCTCGTTTATGTTTATTGATTTGAACTTTGATGATCAGCTTCGTCTTTTTCAATTGTTGATGATTGAAGCTCAATAACTCTTTTATTTGAATGACAATATCATCTGCTTTTCTAGCTTCAAGTCGTTCACAAGTTGTTTCATAGTCAGTCGTATCTGAATTGAAACTCATTCAAAGGTGAAATTCTTTATTGAAGTAAAAGAAAGTCATTGAAGTGATTGAGAAGATATTAAAATTGTCGCTGAATTTCATCATAGATATTCATTTGACTCAATCGTTCTGTATGTAATTGCAGTAAATTCTAAGTTCGTGTTTGACATCTTAATTGACTTGTTTCAATTGATCATTGATCTCAGAATAATAGACTGTGAATAAACTAGCTGTGATTCTCAGTCACTTGCAAAGACTTTTTCACATAGTCAATATGAATTGAGAGTCTCTGTTTGAAACAATAGAACTAAGTAGATCATGCAGTCAATAAACATTTCATAGCATGATTCAAATCATTTCTTCAACTGAGATGTCATTGTCTTCTCAATGACAGAAAACATAGTGACATTCTTTGATGAGATGATATATAATTGTGCAAATGACATTATAGTTTTCTGACAAAGATAGTTCAGTGATGAAGTTCATAGCTATATCTTTTCAACGTTTCTGTAAAATCAAAAGAGAATGATGAAGTTCATTGATGCTATCTTTAGAGACTTTGCTTCGCTGACAAGCATGACAGTTTCAAATATATCATTGAATAGTAGCTTGATGATTTGATCAATAGTAGAAACGCTGAATTAGATCAATGATTTATTTATTGTCGAGATGAGAGATTGAAGATTAATCATGCACTTCTTGTAGTAATTTCGTGTGCATGTTCTCAGAAATTCACAGTAGATCTTTTCTAAATAGAACATCGTCAATGATTTCGCAGTTCTTCAGTTTAGTAATATGAAATTTGAGCTTGTTTTCGTTCATAGCTTGTTTATATTCGCTGCAGAACTCATTTGTTTGATTGATTATATATACTTGTTGATAGAGATTTGCTTTTGATTCAACAGATAAAACATCAACTTTATCAGAGATCAGAATAGTTTGAAAACAATCTTTAAGACGTTGAGCTGATTCAGAGACGTTTTCTAGAAACATTCTGATTAAAGCATCAACTTTAGTGTTTATTTTGTCTGATTTAAAGATGATTTGAAAGTTGAACTTTAATAGAATGTTCAGATAGTTGACTTGTCATCGACTTAACTGTTTGTTTTTCATAAAGATCTTCAAAGTCTGATGATTGATAAACATCTGAATGAGTAGTTCAATGCATTTCAGCTCGAATCGTCAGTGTTCAAAACATTGAATAATGACTAGCAATTTCTTGTCATAGATGTGATAATTGATTTCAGCGAGAATCATGCTTTTGCTGTAGAAGATTATCAAGTGAAGAACTTTCTCATCATTGTACTGAGATAGTATTTCATCTTTTACATAGTTCAAAGCATTGATCTTCAGAATAGCTTGTCGTTTGAGATCAAAGTGATGAAGTATTAAGATCGAGCTGATTTGTTTCTTTAAATTGTCAAAGACTTGAACACAGATCTTGTTTCAAACAAAAGATGTATTCTTTCTAGTCAGCTGAGTGAATAATTTGACTAGCTTTAAGAAGTTCTTAATGAAATGACGATAGAAGTTAATAAATCTCACGAAGTTCTGAATTTCTTTTAGATTGATTGATGTTGAGATCGTGTCTAGAATCTAACCACACTGCAGCGAGATAGTGCGTAGCTGAATAGAATGTTTGATCAATAGAGGTAGCTATAACTAGGAAACTAAGAATACAGAAGAAAGAAGACAGTTTCGAGCTGTATCTATAGTAGATCGAACAAAGAAGCGAAGTAGTCGATTTGCTAAAGCTCGAATAGATGAAATGTTTCAGCATATTTCGATTCGAAACATCGCTGTTTCTTGTTCACATACCGAAATTTCTAGAGTCTATTGACTAGACTCTATTCAATGTCGACATGCTTTGTAACATTACTCTCTTCTCTTTAAAAGTCATGTTTCTATGACTTGTAATGTAGTTCATAGCACTGACGTAGAGCTCGACGCTCGTCTTTCTACCAACCTTTCTATTGATCTTTCAGACCATCGAAATGCCTATTGTAGCAGGCTCACTATGAGAAGAAAGAGCGATCATTGAAGCAGGCTCACTAGTTGACACAGAAACACGAGGTAGGTCGATTCACTGATAGGTAGAGCGATGTAAGTAGATAGATCATCGCATTGACAGCGTCTTTGTAGCAGGCTCACTAGAAGGAAATCAACTAGCTCATCAAAGAGGTCGATTCTGATCGTGCCATTGAAGCAGACTCACTAGTTGACACAGAAACACGAGGTAGGTCGATTCACTGATAGATAAAGCGATGTGAGTAGATAGATCATCGCATTGACAGCGTCTTTGTAGCAGACTCACTAGAAGAAAATCGACTAGTTCATCGAAGAGATTGACTATTGACTTGCCTTTGTAGCAGACTCACTAAATTGACCTGAATTTGAATCGAGTCGAATCAAATTTGATGACACAGATTATTTTGACTCGACTGATTCACAAGCTTTTTGAAAGAGAAGAGAGTTTGTGATTCTCTAGCAATCAACGATCATATGTTTTCGTTGATTCTATTGATCGAGTGAATCAATGCTACTGAATGAGCGATAAGTTCTCTAGCAATTCAACAGTCTTGTCGTTGATTCTATTGACTCTCTGATGTTGTTCTGTCTTTCGAAGTCGTCGATCATCAGGTAAACAAATTTCTTTAGACTTGTTTCGTTGTTCGTTGAGTGTCTTGAATGAATATTGATACTTGTATCGTAGAGTTAACGAATTCTTAGTTTAATGTTGAGATCGTGCCTAGAATCTAATCACACTGCAGCGAGATAGTGCGTAGCTGAATAGAATGTTTGATCAATAGAGATAGCTATAACTAGGAAACTAAGAATACAGAAGGAAGAAGACAGTTTCGAGCTGTATCTATAGTAGGTCGAACAAAGAGACGAAGTAGTCGATTTGCTAGAGCTCGAATAGATGAAATGTTTCAGCATATTTCAATTCGAAACATCGCTGTTTCTTGTTCACATATCGAAATCTCTAGAGTCTATTGACTAGACTCTATTTAATGTCGACACGCTTCGTAACAATTGAAGTGATTCAGCTGACTATGACTGTTACTTTGCTGAAGTTCATACGAAGATTTAGTTCTGATACAATGACTTTTAGAAAGACAGTCTCTTCTACATTGAATTTGCACTTTCGAATATTCATCTGCAGTTCAGCTTCGCGTAGTTGACTCAATACTAGTTTGACGTAATCTTTATGTTTCTTTCTCATTTTGCTATAAATGAGAATGTCATCTAGATAGACTTGACAAAAGTCGTTCAGAAAGTCTCATAAAACATTATTCATATATTGCTGAAAGAAAATCAATTCATTAGTCAGTTTGAATGATAGCATCTTGTATTTATATGCTTCTAAAGCAGTGATAAAAGTGATGTAATTCTCACTATCAAGATGCATTTGAAGTTTGTTGAACGCTGATATGATGTTCAATCTAGTCAGATGCTTGCAATTCACTATTTTATCAATGATCTCATTTATCAGCGATAGAGAATATTTATTTCTTTTGAAAATGACATTTAACTTTTGATAGTTCACGCAGAATCAAAGATCTTCATTTGCTTTAAGAGTGAATAGAACGAAGAAGAAATAAAGAGTCTGACTAGAAGTGATGAATTTCTTTGACAGATTCTCGTTTAAGTACTTCTTTACTTTCAGAAGTTTGACAGAAAACATTCAATAAATTCAACAGTGAGAAAGCATTGAATCACTGATGAGTTCAATTTTATGATCATAAAAGCGATGAAAGAGTAGTTTATTCAATTGAGTTCAATTGTAATTGTAATTGTAATTGTAATTCATACATTCTTGTGACATCGATTTAGACTCGACTCATGAGAGACTCTATGCTACTTATATCGAGTGAACAAAACTCTCTGAGGAAGAAAATCACTCGTCGTCTATACGACTGCTTCGCGCAGTCGAAACAATGAGATTGACACTGTGTTATCAAGTAATGAATCTATAGCTTCTATTCAGCGCGTGACGCTCGAGTAAACTCTTGATGAAAGTGTCTGTGCTGTTTGATTATGACGCATCGTCTTTGTTCTGCTCTTCATTGACGATATTCTATACAACGATGTTTTGATTCGATTCTCGATTCGAAGACGAAAGACGTTTTCTTTGCATTCGTGATGCTCGTGATTGTAACGTACGTAGAGCTGTGTTCTCTTACTCAATGATTGTCATTCATTGAGCAGAGAAATATGTGATGAAAGAGAGATGCACACGATGAGAAGATAAAGTGTGATTGTACTGAGTAATTCTTTTCTTCTCTTGATTTGACTTGTGTCACGTAGACGTTGAATGAACTGTTAGTATAGACATGCGATTGCAATCGTTCAATGTTTGACTCTGATCAATGAAAGAGAATGCGTTCTGATCATTCTCTTGAGCTCTCGATTTTCCACGTAAATAGATGAATGACTTGACGTCAAGTAAAGAAGGTGAGCTCAAGTCTTCTCAGTATATCAGCGTGATCGACAAGTCACTACTTCTTCGAGCACTGTAGTCACGTCTCTCAATACTTGAGACAACTATTCTATCTGATATCTTTTCATCAATTACTCGACGACACTGTTGATGTGATGAAGACGTTTCGATATCGACGCAGTCGACGAGTCGCAAATTCTTCAATCACTTGTAGTCACAACTTGCAGACTCTTCATCTGAGTTGTCTTTTTCATCAGTAGTATCTTTTCATCTCTTACTGACATCGACATGTCATTAATCTTCTTCGTAGATCGATTGTGACTGTTAGAAGAAGTGTTGTCGCGTGAGTGAAAACTCTGCATGATGACTTTTCTGATCACGCAACGTTCTAACATCGTTTGAACTGCGTTGAATTGAGATCTCTTGACTCTTTTGACTTCTATTCGAACACAGAATAGAATCAAAAGATTCGTAGTCGACATCACGTACAGATGAATCTCGTTGTCAGCTCAATTGAGTTCAATCAAAAACATCTAGAAACTCATGATATTTTAATGACAGCTTCGCTTTAATATCTTTCAAATTCTGAGTAGTTTCATCAATTAAAGAGACGTTTAAAGCGTTCAAATTGCACTGAGTATTGTACGCGATTTCTTTATTGATGTTCATCATGAATAAAGCAAAGACTTTGATCTGATTCTTCTTTGAATGATTCAACAATGTTTTAAACAAAGCTGCGTTTATGTTTTGAATCAAGAATGACTCTTTCTGAGCAGTGATTGAAATGAATCGTTTGAGCATCATAAAAATCTTAGTCTGAATAATTGAAGAAAATGAAGATAATCGTGATCAACTTGAGTGCTTTGAATTGAAGAGAATTGAAAAAACCGAAATAGAAGTATTCAATTGATTGAAAAAAACAATGACGTTGTTTTGCATATTCAGTAATATTTCGTTTTTATTCATTCAGAGCTTACTCAATATGACTTCATGATGATTAATATCAGCTATCAACATTGATACAGTCAATTTCTTATAACTTTCGATGATGAGATTGAATAGAATTTTATGAGTGATGATTTTCTTAAATATCTTTTCATCATAATCTCTTATTAGCTTCTCTTTTGTCAGTGATATAGATTGAATTTCCAGTTTCTTGCATACTTTATCGACTAGATTAAAATGTACAATCATGTAAATGATTGAATCACTGTCTATTAAAGAATGAAGACTGAAAGATTGATTCTGAGAGATGAGATAAACGTTAATTAGAAACAACTTTTCAAAGTAATTTTCTTTCAATAGAATTTCGTCTAGTTTACACAAAGATATAATCTTTATTTCTTTGATGACTTTTGAAGAGATGACTAGTTTTTTGAATCAAAATTCGAATCAAAATCGAAGTGATCATATTCATTGTTCACTGCATTGATTCTAGTAGATTGATTTAAGCACTCTTTAAAACTATAACCTAATTTATGATATATGAAACAGATTTCAACTAGAACGTCTGCTTTCTTAATGCTAGTTAAAATCGCGTCGCGCGACTTTAGCTGATCAGACTTCGAATGATCAACTGACTGAGTGACAACAGTCGCTTTATGAAAGATAGTCTTTGAAAGATCATTGACGCGTTTGAGCTTGTTTTTGATCTCTTGAATGACTCACTGATTATTATTCAAATGAATCAGGTAGAAATGAATTTCTTTTAGAAAATCAAATTGAACTAGTTGATTTACTCAAATGAATCAAAGATGAGAATTGATTTTATCTTTCAGATCGATGATCAGTTGCTTTTCGTGATAGTCTAGATAGAAAGATAGACGTTGAAACTGAGTATAAAATTCATTGAATTTCTTGAATTCTTGAATCAAGTTGTAATATTCTTTACGAAAGTTGACTTTCTTATTCAAATCATTAAACAACTGAGCTAGCTCTTTCAAAAGATCGTCAACAATCTTATAAAGATTAACACAGTCATGTTTGCATCTAGCTTGAGTGATCTCAGCTGCGTCATCAAATAATCTAGAATGTATATAACTCAATTTGACTCGTTCATTAAGAAAGAGATTGACGTTGATCTTTAGTTTATTCTGAATTTTTCCGTATCAGTTCTTTCAAATAGAGTTCTTTTCATCAGTAAACAGCGAAGAATTAGGTATTTTTTGAGATCTAGAACGCTCAGAGTAAATGAATGCAGAAGAAGTGTTTTCTTTAGCTTGAAGTCTAGTCTTCAACTCTTTGATTTCGTCTTCTTGTTGTTTATTTAACTCGTAGAGTTGATCTGTTTCTTCATTAAGAACTAGGCTTTAAGTCTTTCAGATTTCGTAGAACACAAGAAATATTATCATTTCAACAAATGATTCGTCATCTTCATGAATGAATGACGCAGCGCTTGATGATTTCGATGAATCAGCATCAGAGATTTGAGAGAAATGATTTCAAAATTCTTCAAAATGCTCTTCAGTAGACGAATGACTAAGCATGATGAGATTTGTTTGAAAGAAAATCGAATGAATGATGATGATTGAAGAAGAAAAACGTATGAGATGAGATTCAATCTTCAACAAAGAAGATGAGATTTGTTTATTGATTGATTTGATTGATTCTCTAGCAAACAACGAAGATTCTTTATCATTGAATCTATCGATCAATTTGATTCTTGAGCAATTCACGAAGATTCTTTATCATGATTCTCATAATCAAGTGAACTTTGTGTACTTAATGAGTAATAAGTAGTCTAGTAATTCAAACAGTCTTGTCGTTAATTCTATTCAATTCTCTAGTGTTGTTCTGTCTTTCAATTGTCATCGATCATCAGGTAAATGAATTTCTTTAGACTCATTCTGTCTGTACAAGTATGTTGAATGAGTAATGAGATCAGTATCATGTGATTAACGAATTCTTAATATAATGTCAGAATCATGTTTAAATGATACAATCAATGAAGATCAGAGTTGATAGTGCTTGATCTTTAAAAATAGCTATAACTGAATATTAAGAATACAGAAGAAGATTGATACAAAAGCTTTTATTTATATAATGTTCAAAGACTGCGCTAGACTTGAAAGAAATGTGTTTGTGACACAGAAAGAAGATGATGTAAATGAATAAGATGTTGATGAAAGAAAAGAATGTTGAAAAAGAAAAAAAGTGTTGAGTCAGAAAAAGAATGTTGAGTCATATCTGAGTCAAACCTGAGTCAGATCTTGACTAAATCGTTGACTAGCTCTAATTATTACACAGAGAACTCACTAGCATTCACTGCGAATTGATTAAAGCTTCAGTCTTGTTCAGTCTTATTGATCTTGATACACTCATAACAATAATGAGCTGACAAAGAAAAAGCTTCAAATGATGACTGCAAAGATTATCATCATCTTTAACAAAGAGATTGAAAGCATATCACAGAATTAATTGCATAAAACATTAATGATCATAACTCAGCAATTGAACAACAACGAAAGATGAAGAGCACAACATTAAGAATGAACACATAAAAACATTTAGTGTCAAAGAAAGTTGCAAGAAGAGATTAAAGATGATAATGCTGATCAACTATTGTTGATGTCAAAAAATTCTACAACGTTGCTGACAATGAAGAAACCAGATAATCAAACATCATTGATGAGTTCTATTCACTTAACTATGAATAAAAGATAAGAAGAGATCAATCTGCTGAACATGCAATTTGAAGAGTATAAAAAATTATTGATTGAAAAGAAAATTTACGACGTGATGAAGAATAGAATTCTTTATGATAGTGAAGATATGAGATGAATTGAGATTAAAAATGAGCGATGCTGATAAACTGTGTTGATAGAGATGACAGCAAAGAACTGCTGTGTTACAAGCATATCAAGACTGAACAAGGCTGAAGCTTTAATCAATTTGCAGTAAACGCTAGCGAGTTCTTTGTGTAATGATTAGAACTAGTCAAGATCTAGTCGAGATCTGACCTGAATCTGACTCAGATTTGACTCAGATATGACTCAGCATCTTTTTTCTTTTCTAGCATCTTTTAATCAGCTTTTATTGTCTTTTAAATAAACACACTTCTTTGTGTTACGAGTAGTTAACAGATGTTTATGACAAACACATTTCTTTGTGTCACAAACATTTTTCAAATCAACATCTTTCTTATGTTTCAACACGTTCTCTTTGAGACTAGCGTTGATCTGAGTAACTACTATATAGAGTGTGTTCTTCTTGCTTTTTGTATCTTCTTTCTTCTGTATTTTTAAAGTTTTAGTTATAGTTATCTTTATAAATTAAACATTCTAGTCATGCACGTACTCTGATTAGTTTCTAGACATGATTTCAACATTACTTTAAGAATTCATTAATCACATGATACTGATCTCATTACTCATTCAAGTTCACTCAACTGATAACAAGATGAGTATAAAGAAATTTGTGTATCTGATGATCAACAACATCAAAAGACAGAATAACATCAAGAAATTAATAGAATCAACGAAAATATACAATCATATGATTGCTAGAGAATTTATCGCTTAGTCAATAGCATCAGTTCAAATCGATTAATAGAATCAACGATAAAGAATCTTCGTTGATTGCTTAAGAATCACAAAAAAACTCTCAAATCAGCAACACTCTTCTTTGAAGACTAAACACTTTAACAAACAATCTCACTACATACTATCAAGCATTGTTCTTCGCTCGATCATCAACTCTTCGCTATGACTTGATCATCTGTGAACAATTTCTTCAAGAATAATCAAAGCTCTTATTCTTCTGACACTATAAATTCAGTCATTTATTCTGAGCTATCACTTCGCATATTGAAGTATCTTAGAATTAATGTTGTACAAAAACATCGATACTCTTTGCCTTATTCTCAGACTCTCGATAAATCTCATGAAGCTTCTACTTCATGAAATATAAAAAATGTAAAGCAGCTACAACATTGAGTTGAACAAGACTCAAAGATTTTTCTAGAAGATTTAAACAGTCTTCAAACTTAATGAGATCTAGGCGTGAAAGCTTGTGAGCTATTTGACAAGATATTAAGCGAACAAATATGAAAGACTCGTTTCAAGAAAATAAATAAAGTCAAAAAATGCTTGAATCAATTAAATCAGACGTTTTGAAATCAAGTGACTGAATTGCAACATCAACTATGATCATTTAAAGAGATCACTTCTTTCTCTTTTATTCTGTTCAATTTCTTCAAACGATTTCAAAAGCTTTCGAATTCATCTCTGTTTACTGATGAAAAAGAATCTATCTGAAATGACTGATAAGAAAAGATTCATGACAAGCTAGAAATCAACATTAATCATTTTGATATCAATAGAACTATTCTGATTTACGTTCACTTCAAAATCAAAGAAGACGCAGTCAAAGCTACTTTAACTTGACATCAACAAGATTCATTAAATCTTTATGTCACAGTCAATGATCTGTTAAATGAACTTGCTCAGCTTTATGATGATTTCAACAAAGAGACAAACTTTCGAAGAAAATATGCTAATCTCACTTAAGAAAAGAGCAAATTCAGTGAATTTTATTCAATGTTTCAGCGTCTGTTCTCTTATTTGAAATATCACGACAAACAGTTAATCATTGATTTACAAGACAAGATAGTTTATCATCTTCATGCAGCTTGAAGTAGTCAGTTGATTCAGTCAGAATCTCTTAATGAAATTCGTAGTTATCTGATTCATTTGAACAATGAGCATCAAGTCATGAATGACATCAAAGAAAAGAAATTCTTGATCAAAGTCAAAAAGCAAGTCATCTTTGCTGAGAAACGAGATTCATTGAATCTCTATAGAAAGATCGAAGTTACTATACTTGTCGATCATTCAAAGCTGCGTGACGCGATTTTAACTAGCGTCAAAGACATTGATCTACAAGCTGAAATCTGTTTCATCTGTCACAAATTAAATCATACTTCTAGAAAGTATTTTGATCGATTTAAAGTTAATGTTCTAAAAGATGATAAGTTTGATCATTTAAACTCTGAATCAGATTTTGATTCAAAAAACTAGCTATCTCTTTCAGAGTCATTGAAGAAATAAAGATCATATCTTTGTGCAGTCAAATCAAAGTTCTATTGAAAGAAAACTATTTTGAAAAGTCGTTTCTGATCAATGCTTCTTTTATCTCTCAGAACAATTCTTTCAGCCTTCGCTCTTTAATAGATAGTGATTTCGTCATCTACATGCTGATACATGACAAGCTAGTCAATAAAGTATGTCAGAAACTTGAAATACAATCTATATCACTAGCAAAAGAGAAGTTAATACAAGACTATGATGAAAAGCTAGTCAGAAAGACTATTACTCATAAGATTTTATTCAATCTTACAATTAAAAGTCATAAGAAATTGACTATGTCAATGCTGATAGCTGATATTGAGCATTATGAAGCTATATTGAGCAAATTCTGAATGAACAAAAATGAAATATTATTGAACATGAGACATGATACTATCATATTTTCTAATCAATTAAATATTTCGATTTCGATTTTTTTGATTTCGTCAAATACAAAGCACTCAAGTTGATCATGATCAACTTCGATCTTTTCAGCAACTCATAGCAATGCTTCAAAGATTCTCAAGCACTCAGTTTCAACCGTTCAGAAAGAGTCATTTTCAATTCAAAACATAGACGTCATCTTTTTTGAAGCACTAGTAAAACAAAAAAAGAAGAATCAGATCAAGATTTTTGCTATGTTTGTTGAAGACATCGATAGAGAAATCATCTACAATACTCAATGCAAACTAGATGTCATAAACGTCTTTTCAGTTGATGAAACGACTCAGAATCTAGAAGATATTAAAGTCAAGCTATCATCAAAGTATCAAGATTTTCTAGATGTTTTTGATCGAGCTCAGACAGACAAGCTATCATCTCATCATTCATATGATCATAAGATAGAGCTTACTAGTGACGTAACGTCATCTTGCTGTCGAGCATATTGAATGTCTTTTTACAAGCTTCAGAAAGTAAAGAAATATCTGAACGAGAATCTTTTCAAAGAATTTATAATCTTTAGCAAAGCTTCGTATTTCTCATTTATTCTGTTCATCTTAAAAGCAAATGAAGATCTACGATTCTACGTTGACTATCAAAAGCTCAATGTTATTATCAAAAGAAATCGCTACTCTTTATTGCTCATAGATAAGATGATCAACAAAATAGTTGATTGCAAGCATCTGATTCAATTAAATATCATTTCAACTTTCAACAAACTGCAAATACATTTAGATAGTGAAAACTACACTATCTTTATCATCGCTTTAGAAGTGTACAAATCAAAAATGTTATCATTTAAACTTATTAATGACTCTGTCTTGTTTCAGCAGTATATGAATGATGTTTTATGAGACTTTCTAAATGACTTTTGTCAAGTCTATCTAGATGACATTCTAATTTACAGCAAAACTCAATGAGAACATAAATAACATGTCAAAATGATATTGAATCGTCTACAAGAAGCTGAACTACAGATAAATATTTGAAAGTGCGAATTCAATGTTGAAGAAACTGTCTTCTTAGAAGTCATAATTTCAGAACAAGATCTTTGTATGAATTCTATCAAAGTGAAAGTCATAGTAAATTGAACTACATCGATCAATCTAAAAGAAGTTCAGAACTTCGTGAAATTTATTAACTTCTATCATTGTTTCATTAAGAACTTCTCGAAGCTAGTCAAATCATTCACTCAGCTGACTAGAAAAAACACGTCTTTTGTTTGAAATAAAGTCTGTGTTCAAGCTTTTGATGATCTAAAGAAACAGATCAGCTCAATCTCAGTTCTATAATACTTTAATTCAGAATGATAAACTATTCTGAAAATCAATGTCTTTGACTACATCAAAGATGAAATACTATTTCAGTACAATGATGAGAGTGTTCTTCACTCAGTAGCATTCTACAGTAAGAGCATGATTCTCGCTGAATGCAATTATCACATCTATGACAAGAAATTGCTAGTCATTATTCGATGTTTTGAACATTGAAGACTCAAGCTAGAATGCACGAAGCTGCTCATTCAGATATTCATCGATCATCAAACTTTGAAAATCTTCATGAAAAACAAACAGTTAACTCAACGTCAAGTCAATTATCTAGACATTCTATTTGAGTTTAACTTTCAGATCATTTTTCAATCAAGCAAAATAAATACTAAAGTCAATGCTTTAATCAGAATGTCTTTGATCAACGTCTCTGAATCAACTCAACGTACTGAAGATCACTATTAAATCATTCTGACACTCAATAGAATAAATATTCTAGTTATTGAATCTGAAGTTGATTTCTATCAGCGAGTAAAAGATGTCAACAAGATGAATGAGCTTTGCAATAAGTATAAACAAGTCATAAACGAAAACAAGCTCAAGTTACATAGCATTAAATTGAAGCACTGTAAGATCATTGACGACGTTCTGTTCAGAAAAGATCTACTGTAAGTTTCTGAGAATATGCATATGAAATTGTTAAAGAAAATTCATGATCAGTCTTTCATCTTTCATTCTGACAATTAAAGAACTACTGATCTAGTTCAACGTTTCTACTATTGATCAGATCATTGAGCAACGATTAAACGTTACATTTGAAACTGTCATGCCTGTTAACGAAGCAAGACATCTAAAGATAGCATTAATGAACTTCTTCATTCTCTATCAATTTCACAGAAACGCTGAAAAGATATAACTATGAACTTCATCATTAAGCTATTTCTATCAAAAGATTATAACATCATTTGCATAATCATATGTTGTCTCATCAAGAAACGTCACTATGTTCTCTGTCATTGAGAAGATGATGACATTTCAGTCAAAGAAATGATTTAAATCATGCTATGAAACGTTTATTGACTTCATGATTTATCTAGTTCTATTGTTTCAAACAGAGACTCTCAGTTCATATCAATCATGTGACAAAGTCTTTGCAAGTGACTAAAAATCACAGCTAGTTTATCAACAGCTTATCATTCTAAGATCAATGATCAATTGAAACAAGTTAATCAAGATGTTGAATGCAAACCAAGAATTTACTGCAATTACATGCAGAACGACTGAGCAAAATGACTATCAATAATAAAATTCAGCGAGAATTTTAATATCTTCTTGATCATCTCAATGACTTCATTCTACTTTAATAAGAATTTTCACTCACGAATGAGTTTCAATTCAGATATAACTAACTACAAAACTACTCATGAACGTCTTGAAGCTAGAAAAGCAAACAATATTATCATTTAAATGAAAGAGCTTCTTATTTTTAATTGTCAGCAATTGAAAAAGACGAAGCAAATCATCAAAGCTTAAATTAATAAACATAAACGAAACGTCATTTATGAAGTAGACGACTGAGTTTGATTATTCTCTAGAAATATAAAGATAACTAAATCATGTAAGAATTTGAAAGATAAATAGCTAAAACTCTATTAAATCACTGTCAAAGTTAAAATCTTCTATCATCTTCGTTTATTGATAAGCATGAAGCAGCTGCATTTGATGTTCAGTTCAAAGTTATTACGTTTTTATTTTGATGATCTTTTATCAGAACAACATTCAGAATTATTTAAATCTCTCACTATCAAAGATGATGAGCATTAAAAGATAAATGATATTTTGAACTTTAGATGTTATCAAGATTGAATACAATACAAGGTCAAATGAATAAGACTAGATTGAGATGATGAATGATACTATGTCAATAAAGAAGAATTCAAGAGCTTGAAAAAAGTTCTAGTTGAATTTCATAAACTCTATTCAGACAAGTCATACTAAATTGAAAAACAGTGAAAATTTTTGCGTTTCATTTATTCTATTCATGTAAACATGAATTTTCGAAGAAGAGAGTAATGTTACAAGCATATCAAGATTGAACAAGGCTGAAGTTCTAATCAATTCGCAGTGAACGCTAGCGAGTTTTCTGCGTAATGATTAAAGTTAGTTAAGATTTAGTCAAGATCTGATCTGAATCTGATTTAATTTTGACTCAGATATGACTCAGCATCTTTTTTCTTTTCTAGCATCTTCTAATCAGCTTTTATTGTCTTCTAGATAAACACACTTCTTTGTGTTACAAGTAGTTAACAGATGTTTATGACAAACACATTTCTTTGTATCATAAACATCTTTTGAATCAACATCTTTCTTGTGTTTCAACACGTTCTCTTTGAGACTAGCGTTGATCTGAGTAACTACTATATAAAGCGTGTTCTTCTTGCTTTTTGTATCTTCTTTCTTCTGTATTTTTAAAGTCTTAGTTATAGCTATCTTTATAGATCAAACATTCTAGTCATGCACGCACTTTGATTAGTTTCTAGACACGATTTCAACATGCTGTTGCTTTCAGTTCATCATTGATTGATTCTCTTCAAATCAGTAACTAGAAAATTGTAAAAATTATATTAATTTGTTCATTAACTTTGAAAATAGTAGAATCAATCTTTGCTACTTCAACATCTGAGAATACGCTTAAGTCATCAATCAAATGTTACAAACTGCAATCATGAAAAATCTTGAAAAGAGATGCAATAGTTAGATTGAAAAAGACTACATGCATGCAGAACTCAAGAACGAAAATTCAAGAAGAATAGAAAAATAACTGAAAGCACACATTGATGCTCTGATTTCATTAACAACAAAGATCATGTTTGTGCTATACAAGCTTGTGAAGAAAATTTCATGATTAATGAGCAAAAGTTTTATTACTTTTTTGAATTAACAATATTTGCAACATTTCAGTTCTAAAGCAAAGTCTTTGATACATCGTCAGCGAAAACTTGCTCTTTAGCAATGAAAATTTCGCGAAGAAGAAGTAATTAACACTCATGAAAGAAACACTCGATTGTCAAGAGATTTCTCAGTAAACATTGCTTAATCTTTGTCAAGATCTTCAGTGATGAAATTATCATCTGCAACATCTGCTTTACAAATTCTTTGTTCAAGCATGATTACTTCTTTGAACGAAAATCGTAAGCAATTTCGTCAATGAAACAAGATTTCTGTCAATGTTAAAGAACTTAGATAAATTGATGCAGTTATGAGTAGATTGATCTTCAACGCTCTAAAATGCAAGCAGAGTGTTAAGATGAATGATGATCTACAGAAAATCATCAGAAGATTTGATAAACTTCTCACTGTGCTCATGATTCAATGACTATCATTCATGAATTGATTCAACACGTTGTGTATGAAGCTATCTTTTTATGAAGTGCAAGACGTGAACTGTCTCATTGTCATAAAGTATAAAAAGATGCAAGTAAAACTCAAGAACAGAACTACAAGTGTAAAAGCATACTTAATGATAAACTCAGAATTGAATTTAAATATTAATGATGATTTCAAGAATAAAAGTCTCTGTCACAAATGTCATGATTCTTCAGATGAATTCTGAGTAATCAACTGTTTTCATGTTTACTGCAAAGAATGTCTTAATGCTCTCGTTTATGAAGTCATTAAGCATGATGAAGAGCAAACTGCATGTTTAGATTGCAATAGTATTTACATTGAGTTTTAATCATGCAACAAGTTAAAAAAATTGCAAATAAATGTTGAAAACAGTGAAAGAACTTTCTTACGCACTTGCAAAGATTTTGAACAAGATCTTAAATAAATTAATTTCAATAATTTGATTTTTTCATCTTTGAAAATGACAATGATGCAGATGCAGATTGAACTGTAATTGATGAAGAAATCAAACAAGAAGATTATTATCTTCACTCAGTTTTACATGCTGTAAACTCTCATCATGTCATGAGTTCTCTGACTTGAGAACAAGTTAATTGCAAAATAGCATGAAAGTGCTGAATTATCTTTTTCAACAGCGTGACTGAGTCTTTGTCAACTATCACGACAAAATGAGTCAGAAAGCTCGTGATCATGTCATCATCATGTTTCGTGATGATTTAATCACAAAAATCATGATCATCTTTCTCAAATATGATAATGTTAAGCTTAATCTCATCATGATCTTGCACATCATCTGCATTGATTTGTGATGAAACAGCAGTATGAAACAACAAGTCTTCTGTTGCATCTTTCACATTGATCAATTCTTCAAAATCTTTATCATTCATCTTGTCATCAAGAACAGCGTTGATGAGAAACTGCAGATGTTGCAGAACAGCAAGCGTGAGATCATTGATATCATCATTGATGACATCAAGATGCTGAATCAGCTGAGCTTAATGAAGCTGATGCAACTGTTTGAGTTGATGAACGTTAAAGAGAATAAGAAGTCATTTATTCTGATGAATAAAAGCAAGAAGAATGAGAATGTTAATGAAAGAATGTCAGCAATGAAGAATTATGAATTGAGAGTGAGAGAAATGTTGATTGTGATTTCATGAATCTAAGTTCTTTTTTTCTTCTTTTTTTCTTCTTTTGACACATCATTTCTTTCACATTGCTATTTTCTTTTTGCTTTTCTTCTTTTCTCGCTCTTTAGTACTTCTTGATCAGCAATGAACACGTCGTTTGCACACTGCATGCATGCATGCATGCACGCATTCAGCTTAGCTGATTCAACTTTATTCACATAAACAACATTATTCATCTTATTCTGTATTTTATTTGAATTGACGAAATTCTTCTTGAACATCTCAACAGTTTCTGTACATGAAATGCAAAGAAACTTGAAGAATGAGAAGAATTCTTCTACTCAATTCTAATCATTCAACGATGCTTTCTCATCAGATCTCTGCAAACTATAAAGGTTTGAAACAGATGATTCTTGATGATCTGAGCTTCGTCAAGCATGATATGATGAAAATGAACTTAATGAAAGATATCATGATTCTTCTTGTACATCTTCGTTCATTATTCTCGTCTACAAAGTCATCAAGCATGACAAAGAGCAAACTGCATGTTTAGATTTAACTGTGACATCATGTACATCAAGTTTCGATTGTGTGATGAGTAAGATTCAGAGTTCTTCAGCAATAAAATGCACAGTTCGCGTTTTTAATTTGCACATGCAAAGACAAATTATCATAAATTTATTGAAATTTATCTTAAGTAATCAGAGTTCTTCAGCAATAAAATGTGCAGTTCACATTCTCAGTTTGCATATGCAAAGATAAGTTTATTGTAAATCACTTAAAATTTATCTCTGATAATCAGAGTTTTTCAGCAATAATATTCACAGTTCACATTCTTACTTTGCATAATGTGCGAAGATAATTTATCAAATCTTCTCTTAAATTTATCTTAAATAGTCAGCTTGAACTCAAAGTTCTTCAACAATAAGATTTGCAGTTTGCATTCTCAGTTTGCATATGCAATGATAAATTATTGCAAATTTTCAAATCTATTTACACTTTTGAGTAAGTCATGAAAACATTATCACAATTTCAATGCAGTGAAGTTAGAACATGAATTTGACAGAGTAAATGAACATTAAGATGTTAATCTACTCATTCTCAGTTAATAATTAAACATAATAGTGTCAACAACAACAGAATTACATGCTTTCAAAGATTGCATATCTTTAAGTACATGTCGTGTTTTTTTCTTCTTCACTCTTTTTTTCTTTTATCTCAGAACTTGATTGCATTTATCAGTTCATCATGTATCAAGCATTATTTCACGTCGTCTTCTAAGTGAACTGTCATGATAAGTAATAAGAATAAGAAGAACTTGAATACTGCGATTGATAGTCAGATGTGTAGCATGTATTATGAATTGTTAACATGCAGTTAACTGATTCAATAATCATGTTTAGTTCATTTATCAATGAGATGTCAAAAGAAGAGTTGAGAAAGTAAGCAATAATTTTAACATATCATTAAAAGAATCTGAACTCAGATTTAAAAGATAAGAACGTGAATTTCTCAACACATTGAACAGCTTAAATGATGATTTATTATCTTAAAAACAGTGATCTGCAGAATGATTGCAGAAGAAGGCAAAATCAATGTCAATATCATTATATATATTTTCAGTTAATATGATCTCAACATAGTTCACTAAAGTCATTCGATTTTTCAAGAACATCTTGTCAAAGAAAAAGACGCATTAGTGTAAACAGCATTTTCACTCGTCGTTATCAATCTCGTCATCTTCTCAGCTCAATGAGCGAATCTCAAAGTTTCAAAGATCAACAGAATTTTCGTCAAGTTTTTTTGCATTGAGTTCATGATACAACGCAGCACAGATTGATGATTTAAATAATAACTTTAGAAAAATTCTTTGAGCAAAATTCAGACGACGATCAAGAATAGTCTTTGCTGCAACTCATGTCGATGTGCTTAGATACATAGAACTCATTCTACTGATAATAATTATGACGTGTGAAGTAGAAAAGAGCATAATGTCATGATCAAAGCTGCAATGAGTTTTCTTAAGCAATCTTATGTGCAATTTCTGAAACAGAGATTGCGCACATCAATTAAAACACAGATCATGAACGAATTACTTTATCATGAAAAAATTAACAATAAACGAAGCTTGAAAGATAATGTGCAATTTAAATCTTGTCATATCATCAATAAATTGACAGACACAGTTATATGATTTTATTGAACAATATCAAGCATAAATAATGTTTCAGATTCAAGATGTAGTGAAGAATCATTATGTCTTTTACAAGAAAGTCAATACATCAAACTATGTCATCAAATTGTTAGTTAATGATAACTTCATCAGTTTTGATATTGAAAAGATAAACATCTTCACAGACGTGATGCATTGACTGACATGTATTTAGTTTAAAGAATGTTGTTTTCTAGCTTCAATGATCATGAAGATCACTGCTGTCTTGTTTTTCAATCAAGAAGATCATAGTTTTAATCAACTATCAAACATGAGAATCATGTTTACTGAGCTGAAAGACAAAATCATGATACTCATAGCAATTGCAATTCAACATGTCATCAGCGAATGAACAAGTGATCAGAAGAAGATCAAGAAATGAAAAGAGACTGCAGTAGAAAGTATAACATCTCAACTGTTAATGTTCTCTTGTGCTTTATCTTTAAAATAATTGAACAATGATTGACTAACATGCAACAGTAACACATAAGCGAATGATTAAGAGCTGATGAAAGCAAATTGAGACTTGAAGAAATTTGATATTGAGCATGCTGCATAAACGCGTCGTAAATCATGTTGAATATCATGAAAACAATGTATTTAACAGTATCTTTGCGACGTATAATCTCAATTGCAATCAGATAGATGATCTACTGACTATTAATGCGTCTTGAAAAATTATCAGAGAACATTTTTTCTCTTCTCTTACTGATTCAAGATACTTGTCAATGTATTCTGTGAATGAAGTCTTTAGTCTCATAAGAAATCAAACATTGCAGCTCAAAAAGTCAAACAACACAGAAATTGTAACAGAAAAGACAAAGAATACAACAAATCAATCAAAATCAATGAATAATGATGAACATGAAACACTTCAAGAAATATTGAATGATGAACAGAATCAAGATCAGAAGAATGATTCAGATGTAAGCATTCATTTTTCAGCTATAGAAATGAGTGATAACTAATGCAAGATAAATGTCTAAAGAACTTGAAGACACAATTGAAGTTGAATCTGATCAGATTTCGCTTGACAAAGTCAGAGATACATATTAACTACAAACATCAAAGATGAAAGATAGTTGAAAAATGAGCTACGCTTGATCATTCAACAACTTTTGCAAGCAGCTGAAGATAAACATTAAGACTCTATATTATTGAAAAACAAATGAAAGTGAATGTGTATTAACATTTGAAGACGAGAATCAGATTTTTCTGAAGAGAGTAAAGAAGAAATTGAATGTCAATGTTGATGTTCAACAAGAAAGTAAGAGTGATTATATAGAACTCAAGTGATAGTAGTAGAATATTTTGTATATGAACAATGAACACAATCATAAGTTGCTTTGATGCTTTTAGTTCTATTGATTGCAAGTAACTTATACTCGTATAAATGAGATTCTTACGCAAACGAAATTTCTGCGCACTCTAACCTAGAAAGATTAGCAACAGATAGTATCAAGTTTAGCGTGCTAAAAATGACACTAATATAAATAGTTTTAGTTAACGTGCGCAGAAATCTCGTTTGCGCGAGAATCTTGTTTATATAAGTACAACGTGCTTGCAAGAATGAAGAATTGTACAAGACATTATGAAATACATAAGCTTGTCTTCAAGAAACTAAAACTTTTGAGTAGTGCATGACATGATGTTTCAATGCAACAACGAGGTAAATCTGAGTAAAATATCTCAATTTACCTATCATGAAATAATGACGTGATAAGTATTTATCAAGAAACGTGCACAGATTACAAATTTCACATACTGATAATAACGAGCGCTGAATGTGAACACTGATCAGATGACACATATCATGTATTGTATTATTTGAGCATAAAAAGTAAATAACTGTCATCAAGAGCTACAAGTGATTGTAGCTAGCTATTAGTTGTTGATGAGTAACTATTAAAGCTTGTGAGCTAGAAGCTCAACTAAACAAATATTTTTGACTGATGCTAGCTTGATGAGCTTGTAGTCAGTTTTAGCTGATTTCGTCAAATGATCAATGACTCAGACTGTGTTATGTCTTTGCAATGTATGTAATTGCGATGCATGTACATTGATCTGATAAAGCGAAAAATCGATTGATTTACTGCATCATACAAGCGTGTAGATGTGCAAAAGCTGAGTCGTGCCTTCACAATGTATGTATGTGTGACGTATATGAGTTACAATGTGTGTGCAAAGACGTTGCTATTGTTCTATGTATATGAGCAAAGACTGTGTCATGTCTTTGCAGTGTATGTGATTGCGATGCATGTAAATCGATCTGATAATGCAAAAAATCAATCAATTTACTGCATCTTGCAAGCATGTAAATGTGCAAAAGCTGAGTCATGTCTTTGCAATGTATGTATTTGTGACGTATGTAAATTGATCAGAAAATCGAAATTGATTGATTTACTGCATTGCACAGACGTGTATGTGCGCAAAAGCTAAGTTGTGCCTTTGCAATGACTGTGTGAATGTCGTATATTAGTTGCAGCATGTGTGCAAAGACGTTGCTGTTGTTCTGTGTATATGAGCAAAGACTGTGTCATGTTTTCGCAGTGTATGTGATTGCGATGCATGTAAATTGTTCAGAGAATCGAAATTGATCAATTTACTGCATTGCATTGATGTGTATATGCGCAAAAGCTGAATCATGTCTTTGCAATGACTGTGTGAATGTTGTATATTAGTTGCAGCGTGTGCGCAAAGACGTTGCTGTTGTTCTATGTATATCATCGACGTTTTGACAAAGAGCTTAGATAGCTTGTAAGCTAGTGAGCAGAATTCATTCAATACTAATGCGCTTGAGACGCATATGCTAGCTACTAAATGAGACGTTTGCTACAAGCTAGCTGTCAGCTGAGTTTGCATTGTTGATTAGCTTACATGCTACATAGATCAGCTACAAGCTGATTTAGCTGATTTAACACTACTTTTCACTCTACTCATCTATTTACTCGCTCATTTACTCTTCATTCTACTCGTTTATCTACTCACTCATTTACTTTTCATTCTACTCATCTATTTACTCGCTCATTTACTCTTCAATCTACTCGTCTATCTACTCACTCATTTACTCTTCATTCTACTCGTCTATTTACTCGCTCACTTACTCTTCATTCTACTCGTCTATCTACTTGCTCATCTACTTTTCATTCTACTCGTCTATCTACTCGCTCATTTACTCTTCATTCTACTCGTCTATCTACTCTTCATTCTACTCATCTATCTACTCGCTCATTTACTCTTCATTCTACTCATCTATCTACTCACTCATTTACTCTTCATTCTACTCATCTATTTACTCGCTCACTTACTCTTCATTTTACTTGTCTATCTACTCGCTCATCTACTTTTCATTCTACTCGTCTATCTACTCGCTCATTTACTCTTCATTCTACTCGTCTATCTACTCTTCATTCTACTCATCTATCTACTCGCTCATTTACTCTTCACTCTACTCATTTATTTACTCACTCATCTACTTTTTATTCTACTCATCTATTTACTCTTCACTCTACTTTCTATCAAACGCGTTGATCGAGCGCATAAAACACGTTAAACAATGCTTCAAACAATGCTTTTTACATGACTTTCTATCTACTTGTCATTCTACATGCTCAGCTATCTACTTGATAATCTTCGCTTCGAGCTCTATAGAGCTGACGCTAGAGAGTTCAAAGTTTTCATCTTCTTTTTCTCTTCATAGTTTTTACTTTCTAGAACAACAACAATTAAAATATCAACATGTTCAGCTATCAACTCAGCTATCAACTCAGCTATCAACTCAGCTATCAATTCAGCTATCTACTCATTCGTCTACTAGTCAATCTACTCGCTTCAAAACATGCTTCAAAAGACGCGTTAATTAAGTGCATAACATAAGTCAAACAGTGCTTCAAACAATGCTTTCTACTGAGCTTTTCACTGAGCTTTCTACTGATCTTTCAATTGAGTCATTTAGTGAGCTTTCTACTGATCTTTCGATCGAGTCATTTAGTGAGCTTTCTACTGATCTTTCAACCGATCTTTCTACTGATCTTTCTATCAATCATTCTATCAATCTTTCTATTGATCTTTCTACTGAGCTATTTATTGAGCTATTGACTGAGCTTTCTATCAAACACTCTATCAAACATTCTACATGCTTCAAAATACGCGTCGATTGAGCGCATAACATGAGTCAAACAATGCTTTCTACATGACTTTCTACATGTTTCTCTATCAAGCGCCCTTCATGTTTTCATATCAAGCGCTCTTCATGTTTTTCTATCAAGCATTCTACCAAGCACTCTTCATGTTTTTCTACCAAGCGCCCTTCATGTTTTTCTATCAAGCGCTCTTCATGTTTTTCTACCAAGCACTCTTCATGTTTTTCTATCAAGCGCTCTTCATGTTTCTCTACCAAGCATTCTATCAAGCACTCTTCATGTTTTTCTATCAAGCACTCTTCATGTTTCTCTACCAAGTGCTCTTCATGTTTCTCTACCAAGCATTCTTCATGTTTTTCTATTAAGCGCTCTTCATGTTTTTCTATCAAGCATTCTATCAAGCACTCTTCATGTTTCTCTATCAAGCACTCTTCATGTTTTTCTATCAAGCATTCTATCAAGCACTCTTCATGTTTTTCTATCAAGCGCTCTTCATGTTTTTCTATCAAGCATTCTATCAAGCACTCTTCATGTTTCTCTATCAAGCACTCTTCATGTTTTTCTATCAAGCGCTCTTTATGTTTTTCTATCAAGCACTCTTCATGACTCTCTACATGATTCTCTATCAAGCATTCTTCATGTTTAAATAGATGGTTAAATAGCTACTTAAATAATTAATTCATCAAATAATTTATTTTATTACATACGAATCTTGAATGTAGAAATGTACGAAAAGCAAACATGTATTACGCATTATATCTTTTGAGCAATTGATGTCTTTTGAGCAAATGACTGTCATCAAAAGATATAAGCGCTTGTAGCTAGCTATTAATTGTTGATGAGTGACTATTAAAGCTTGTGAGCTAGAAGCTCAACTAAACAGATATTTTTGACCGATGCTAGCTTAGTGAGCTTGTAGTCAGTTTTAGCTGGTTTCGTCAAATGATCGATGATGAGCAAAGACTGTGTCATGTCTTCGCAGTGTATGTGATTGCAATGCATGTACATCAATTTAATAAAGCGAAAAATCGTTTGATTTACTGTCTCACGTGAACATGTAGATGTGCAAAAGCTGAATCATGTCTTTGCAATATATGTGTGTTTGTTGTATATGAGTTTAACATGTGAATAAAGCGCTGTTACTGCTTTGTATGTAATTGCGCTACGTGTAAATCAGCCTGAAAATGCGAAAAATCGATCGATTTACTGCATCACGTCTGTCTGTATGTGCGCAAAAGCTGAATCATATCTTTGCAATATATGTGTGTATATTGTATATGAGTTTAACATGTGAATAAAGCGCTGTTACTGCTTTGTGTGTGATTGCGCTGCGTGTAAATCGATCTCAAAATGCGAAAAATTAATTGATTTACTGCATCACATCTGTCTGTATATATGCAAAAGCTGAATCATGTCTTTGCAGTATATGTATGTATATTGTGTATAAGCTGCAGCATGTATGCAAAGATGTTGCTGTCACTTTGTGTATATGCAAGCTTCAACACATTGATGACTGCGTTGTTATTGCTTCGCTTTTCAACTGTGTGTGAGCTCAACGCATGAGTAAAGCGCTGTTACTGCTTTGTCAATGTTGATGAGATTGTTCAGCTCTTCTGACAAGCATAACTTGCAGAAGATTCATAGTCAGCATCTCATACAGATAAATCTCGTTGTTGATCAAAGAAGATTCATTTTCAATCTCAAAAATGAGAACTGAACTTTAAAGATAATGAAAATGCGAGATTCAATGAATAACACATTGAAAAAGGCGAAAATCGATCTAATAGTTGTCATGATGGTCAAAATGCAAAAAGAAAACAACATTGTTTTGACAGTTTCAAAAAAATACACAGCAAATGTCTTACTAGCACAAAGAGCAATATGAAAGCATGTTTTTAATGTTAAAAGCATTAAGAAAGACGAGAAATGACACAAAATAGTCATACACAGTCTGAAAATCGAAATCTTCAACATAGATTGATCATCAAGTTGAGTTTCGAGTTAACATTTTGAATTTGACTTAATTCAAAGTCGAGTTGCTCACATTTTCAACTTGACTCAAGTTGAGTTGCTCTTATTTTCAACTCAATTCAACTTGATTCAACTGAAAATTGAGTCAATTCGACTTGACTCGTCAAGAACTTGAGCTTGGCATCAAGAGAGCTAAATATAGAAAATTTTCCGATTTTTTGCTTTTGCATTACCTTTTTGCATTATCTTTTTGATAGAAGTCATGACGGGAAACATGAAGACTATATAATAGAAAGTCATGAAGAGAAGTCATGATAGAAGAGTCATGATAGAAGAGTCATGATAAAAAAGTCATGAAGAAAAGCTATAAAGAGAAGCTATGATAGAAAAGTCATGAAGAAAAGCTATGAAGAAAAGTCATGAAGAAAAGTCATGATGAGAAATCATGAAGGCTGTTTGGTAGAAAGATTTGATAGAAAGTCATGACGAGAAACATAAAGAGAAACATGAAGAAGAACATAAAGAAAAACATGAAGAAAAACATGACGAGAAACATGATGAGAAAACATGAAGATTGTTTGACTTTGATAGAAAGTCATGACGGAAAAACATGATAGAAAGTCATGAAGAAAAATCATGTAGACTGTTCAATCAAGCTATTTACATTTATCTAATATCTTGTCGAATGAAGTCAAGTTTTCGAGTCGAGTTGTTGAGTCAAGCTTCTCAATTCGACTCGAGTGCTCAGATTCAACTTCTCAACTCGACTCGACACTTTTTCAAAAAAATTTCAACTCAACTCGATGTGATCAGTTTACTTCAACATGAAAACTGAAATGAAAAATCTAAAAACTGAGTTAAAGTCGTACAATCTTGAATTGAAACTAATAATCAATTCTATATGATTATTAAAGAGTGAAAATCAATCATAAAACAAACATGCATCGATAATCTTAGCATTTAGAATCAAAGCAGAAGTGCAAAGACATTTGAAAAAATGACTCTTAGCTGCAAGATCAACATATCAAACAGTTGATTATTGAGACTATTGATTAAATGATCAATGTCAAAAATGTCAAACATTCAAGCACTTACAGAATAAATGTAACAAATTATCAAAATGCTTGTACTGCAAGCGAAATCATCAGATCTGAAATCATAAATATCAATTATCTACATGCAAAGATAAGTAATCATGCAATCACATGATTTTTAGATGCTGCAACTGTCAAAATGTGCACTTTGCAAATAGTGTAATGTGCAAAACATATCAGACAGCTCAGTTTATTAGCTCACAAAAAGATCATTTAGTTACGAAATTGTAATGAGTATTGCATTCAAAATGTCATAAAACAACGCAAATGATGAAAGCTTTGCAAACATGTTGAATATTTGAATTCTACAACACAATTGCGCAAGATCAACGCAAATTATGCATGCATGCATGAAATTTGCGAAAAACAAGACAGATATTGTTATACTACAAGAATCATGAATGAAAGACAAAAATATAACAATTTCGCATTCATTGTTTATCTGCATCAAATCAAATGTTCAGAATACTTGAGTCAAAGTACTGATATTTATTGCGAAAAACGTAAAGAAATTTACATAAACATCAAGATCAGACATAGTCAATAATGAAGATATGCAAGTGATATCAATAGCAAACAATAAAATTCAGAAAGAAATTTTATTGTTCAATATTTACAACAAAAAGTCACAAAATGCAGATGATGAGCAATTATACATGATTGAGCGAGAATTAGCAAAAGTTATGCTAAATTCTGAGCAAAAAGAATCAGTGATAAAACTCATCTGTATGCAATGCTGACTACAAATCTACTGTTTAACTACAGTAAAGTTTAAAGATTATTAAAAGTTTGAATGATATTGAGATGCTGCGTGATGATGAAGTGTTATGCATTGATCACATGCAAAGTTTTCGCGATTGTGCAGACTTTGATAATCTCAATGTGCATGCAAATGAGAAAGTCAAATAAAATGCAGAACTATAAGAAAAATCGCTTATGAAAATCATTTGATTCAGTATCTTGTCATCATGATGATAAAAACTGAGACAGAACATTCTCATGTTTGATCTGTTAAAAATGATTAGCAGAAAGAACTTGAGTCATAAATATTCTTTAAATTTACATGCTAACTATGTATAAATCTTGTTAAGACTGCATGTCTGTTACTATGACATAAGCAACTCATATGACTCATTAAGTTCAACATAAGCAAACTTGAGAGTTTCATTAATATTGTTTAACAGATGTTTAAATACAAACATTCTATATGTGAGTGATACATTGATGAGAAGACTTTGTTAAAAGAAGAGAAACACAAGCGAGTTAATAAAGAATGATTGAACTACGCTGTTTGATTAAAAGTGTAACATATGAACATTTTTGCAAAATATAATTGATTTGCACAAGAAAAATCTTTACAGATAACATAAAATAAATGAGTTGCACATTTTACAAGCGAAGCAAGCATCTGCAAGACATGATATACAATGATGATGACTGTTAATCTTAAGAATCTCATTTCTTCACTGAGCTTTGACTTTTGAATGTTTTGATGATAAAGTCAATCTCTAGTCAAAAACATTATTTGTATAGTTTGAAAGAACAGTAGCACATGTTAATGTGATTAAAGAAGAAATTGACTGCAATATGCATGCATATTGCAGATGAAATGTTTGCAATTCATGCTTAAGAAGTAAACTGTTGAAATTTGAGTAATGAGAGATTTCGTTCATCTTGAACTGTGAATCTGCTGCAAGAAACTATTTCTCGCTAAGAAGAAAATCAACATAAAGATTGTGTCTTATGTATGTTGCATGCAACATATGCAACATATTTTCGATAAATTAAGAAGTGCAAAGACAGACTTACGCAAATATATTAAATATTGAACAAAGTGCAAAAAACACTGAATTCAATAAAAGAAATCGAAATTTCTCACTTCAAGAAATCATGAGATCAGAAAATTAAATATCTGATAAAGATGCAAATTGAATTTGCAAAAAATGAAACGTGTGAAACAATAAATACACACTATAAAGAATTGAAAACAATAGTCAAAAAGACGAAAAACATAGTGATGTACATTGATGCATTGCAAACTTGAAAAAAGATAGCAGAGCTCAAAACAGAAATCGAAATCGCGATGATATTTACATACGAGTCGATTAGATGCAGCAAGATGACAAGCGTGATCGATGAAATAATCATAACGAAAGCGAAATTGCAAGCTATCAACGATGCAATCGCGATATGCAGCGAAAAAGCATCTGAAGACAGCGAAATTTGAGTGTACACAGACAGTCAAATAACGCTGCAAAGACTATAAGCAAAAAGCAATGTCAACTTGAAGTTATTTAATAACATATGACAAAATCTGATCAATCTGCAACAAAATTGATGTCATATTTGCATACAATAAGTATTGAGTTGCAAAAACATCATCGAAAACAAAGCAGTGAATCAATTGATCAAAGACGCAACATAAAAAAGATTACCAATCAACATCAGAAAAAGAATAATCATGAGTTTCATCAAAAAGCAAATAGATAAAAAGATAAAAGAGCAATGACTAATTGCATGAAACGACAGTATCAAAAAAGAAAATCAGTATCAGAAGCACACAGCGAAAGTGAATTTGAGTTACAAATCATTAAAGAAGCTTTGAAAAATAAACAGACTGATGTTTTCAACGTTTATACAGCTAAAAATGAGACATGACTATTTTAAAAGTTATTTGCATCAATTATCAGAGAATAATTCAAACAAATGTTATGAAATATGCAAAACAAGACAAATGTTGAAGCACTTACTACTGAATTGCAAACATTATAAAGCAGAACAGATCAGCAATGAAACTCATTCATATGCAATGCTGATTACAAATCTACTGTTTAGCTATAGTAAAGTCTAAAAATTATTAAAAGTTTGAATGACATTGAGATGTTGCATGATGATAAAGCGCTGTGCGTTGATTGCATGCAGAGTTTTCGCAATCATGCAAACTTTGATAATCTCAATGCACATGTTACAAGCAATCTGCATGCAAATGAGAAAGTCAAATAAAATGCAGAACTACGAGAGAAATTGCTTATGAAAATCATTCAATTCAGTATCTTGTCATCATGATGACAAGAACTGAGATAGAACACTTTTGTGTTTAATTTGTTGAGAATGATTAGCAGAAAGAACTTAAATCATGAACATTCTTTAAATTTACATGCTAACTATGTATAAATCTTGTTAAGACTGCATGTCTGTTACTACAACATAAGCAACTCACAAGACTTGTTAAGTTTGACACAAGCAAACTTAAGAATCTTGTTAATATCATTTAACAGACGTTCAGATACAGACATTTTATACATGAATGATACGCTGATGAAAAGACTTTGTTAAAAGAAGAGAGACACAAGCGAATTAATAAAGAATGATTGAACTACATTGTCTGATTAAAAGTGTAGCATATGAACATCTTTGCAAGACATAATCAATTTGCATAAGAAAAATCTTTACAGATAACATGAAACAGATGAGTTGCACATCTTACAAGCGAAGCGAGCATTTGCAAAACATGATATACAATGACAACAATTGTTGATCTTGAGAATCTTATTTCTTCACTGAGTTCTGACTCTCAAATGTCTTAATGATAGAATCAATTTCTAATTGAAGACATCATCTGTATAGTTTGAAAGAACAGTAGCACATGTCAATGTGATTAAAGAAAAAATTGACTGCAATATGCATGCATATTGCAAATGAAACATCTGCAACTCATGCTTAAGAAGTAAACTGTTGAAATTTGAGCAGTGAAAGATCTTGTTCATCTTGAACTGTAAATCTGTCGCAAGAAAACTCTTTGAGTAATTTCTCAAGCCTAAGAGAAAAATCAGCATAAAGATTGTGCTCTATGTATGTTGCATGCAACGTATACAATATATTTTTGATAGATGTACATGAACAGTCAAATGACTTTGCAAAGACTAAATGCAAAGAGCAACGTCAATGCAAAGTTATTTGATGATATACAACAAAACTTGATCAATTTACGTCAGAATCAGTGTTAAATTTGCATACAGTAAATGTTGAGTTGCAAAAGCATTATTGAGAACGAAAAAGCAGATCAACTGATCAAAAGTGCTGCTCAAGAATTATCAGTTATCAACAACATGAAAGCAATCATCATAAGCTTCGTCAAAAAACAAATTTGCAAAGAGATGAAATTACAATGGTTAAATGTCTGAAAAAGCAGCATCAAGAAGAAAAATCAGTATCAAAAGCACATATTGAATGTGAATTTAAGTCATAAATCACTAAAAGAGCTTAGAAAAATCGATAGACTAACGTTTTCAACCTTTATTCAGTTGAAAATGAGACACGAGTATTTCAAGAGCTATTTGCATCGAGTATCAGAGAATAATTTGAACAAATGCTATGAAATATGCAATGCAAGTCAAACGTCAGAGCATTTACTACTAAATTGCAAGCATTATAGATCAAAGCAGATAAAGCTTAAGAAAAAGACTCAGCTCAAAAACACAGACATCATATTGATGCTGTTTGTCATCAAAATCGAAAAAATTGCAACACTAAAGTATTTGAAAAATACTCGAATTGCAACAAGAAAATGACTATTAGAAACGAAAGAGTAGAACGTGAAGAGTGCGAAGAAACGAAGAAAAACGAAAGTATGATTGCAAGAGTTTAAGCGAGAGCGCTTGTATGCACAAACTATCAATGTGATTGATCAACAAAAAGATATAAAGCAGCGACTTTGATCAGATTAAATATAACTTAGCATACACACAGCGTCTAGACAGTGTCATAGTCATAAACTGCATGCACTTAATGAAGAAATAAAAAAAATAAAGCAGAACAGTTACAGCTTAAAGCAAAAGCACAGTTCAAAAACACGAACACTATATTGACGTTGTTTATCATCAAGATTGAAAGAATTGCAATACTAAAGTACTTGAAAAGTACTTGAATTGCAACAAGAAAATGACTATTAAAAACGAAAGAGTAAAGTGAAAAGAACACGAAGAAGCGAGAAAATGAGAGCACAAGAGAAAGAAGTTGTTTGATTGAAAGCGCTTGTTTGCGCAAACTATCAATGTGATTGATCAATGAGAAGATATAAAGCAGCGACTTTGATCAAGATACATGTAATTTAACATACATACAACGTCTAGACAGTGTCATAGTCATAGACTGCATGCACTTAATGAAGAAAAAAAAAATCTGAGCAAAAAGTTATTATTATCGAAGACTTTAATGTACATCATAGCTGATGAAACGCAAAAATTTCAAACTTTATTAGAACGAAAGCGTTAATAAAGTGAGTAAATTTACATAAGTGCAATCTAATTAACACTTCTGATATAAACACATATTACAGCTATTCAGATCAGTCAAGCTCGATACTTGATTTAGCATTTGCATCAAAGAATATGTGCAATCACATCAAGAATTGACATATAAATAAGAATGCAAACACAGAATTCAATCATAAAGTAATTCTATTTACAATAGTTACAAAAAAAGTAAAGTTGATTGAAAATTCATTGAACGCGTCATACAATCTGCAAAAAGTCGACTGAAAAGACTTTGAGAAGCATTTGCAAAAGACGAAAGACAAAATGATGATCAAGATGCAAAGAATCACAAGTTTAGAAGCAAAAGTCATTTATTTGACTAAATGCATCAAGAATACAGTGAAATTATTCGTATTTAAACAGTGAATATGCGCAAAATCAAAATTCTGATGAAACAATGAACTCATTGAAATGCAAAAGACGTTGTCGTCAAAAAAGCGAATCTGAAAAAGATGCAGAAATGATGACACATGAGCAGAGATAGTGCAAATGCAAAATTCGTATTATGATGCAATAAAGCTGATCAAAAATCAACTCTGAACCAATTTTTTGAACAACGTCAAAGAGAAAAAAGTGTTTCAGACATACAAGTTCACTAAATCACGTCTAATTAAAAAGCTATCTTCAATACAAAACTTGCAAAAAGAATTGAAAATTAAATTCAATGAAAAGTGCGAGGCATTTCTGAAAGCAATGTACTCATCATCTTTGAAAATTCAAATCAATAAAGAATTACTATCAAACGAAAGTATACAGTAATCAAGAGTTATCGAAGAGAAAATCAAGTACGCTATTAACTTCTCAGCATTCAGAAAAGCACTTAAATCAGACGAAATGTTATTTGCAATCATACAGCGAGCGTACAAAACTATATCAAAAATCTTCAATTTAGTGTATTCAGATTTGATCAAAAATGACTATCATTCGAAGATATGATGAGAAGACACGAGAATTATTCTAAAAAAATCAGACAAGTTGAATTATTCAATTTTGAAGACATACAGAATTATTACGCTGCTAAACTGTTTAGACAAAGTAGCAGAAAAAATAATAGCAGTGCAACTGTTATACACAGCTGAAATTAATGATAAGTTGCTGAATTTTAATCAAATAAAAGACAGAAAACAAAGATCAGTTATAAATGCAGTACTAAATCTGATACATGATGCGCAAATGACAAAAAGTCGAGAAAACACACTTTTCTGTCTACTTCTAAATGTTAAAGAAGTCTTTGATCATGTTGCATTGAAACAGCTGATTAAAATATTGATTAAATTGAAAATATCAATTAATTTAATCAATTGAATAAAATGTTTCTTACAAAATCGAATTATTAACTTAGCATTTGACGACGAACGTCAGAAATCAAAGAAAATAAGCATTGAAATATCACAAGACTCATTTATCTCGCTCATTTTATTTCTAATTTATATTCGATACTTGTTTTCAAAGATTCGCGCAAAGTTCGAAAATTTACAGTCACTCAGCTATATTCATGATGTGATGCTATACATTGAGGAAAGAAATATTGATAAGAATGTGAAAATGCTGAAAAACGCAGCAAAAATCACTTTCACATGAGCTGAGAACAATGCAGTGCAATTCGATGACTCAAAATCTGAATTAATACACTTTGAAAGTTACAAGACAACACTCAATCAAATGATTATTCTACTCAATAATATGATCATAAAATCAAAGACATGCGTACGATGACTAAAAGTCTGACTGAATCGAAAGCTCAACTTCAAAGTTCATGTGCAAACGAAAATCATGACAGTCACAAGAACATTACACTCGTTGTTTAAATTAATGAATAGTGAGTGAGAATTAAATGTCAAATCAGAAAAGCAGTTATATCTGATATGCATCACGTCTATTAGCGATTATGACGTCGAAATATGATGAAATAATCAAAAAAGCTACTTAGTCAAATTTCACAAACTGCAAAACGCTGCATTACGAAAAATTCTGAATGCATTTCAAACATCATCGATAAATGCTATGCAAATAGAAGTTGAAATCTGATTAGTGAAGATGCAATTAAATCAAAAGTGCAAGAACTATGCAATTTGAATAGTTGAATTATTGAAAAAACATTTTATCAGAAAAAGAACATTTATTTCATATTTATTTTAATACTTTATTGAATTGAATCTAGATTTGAATGCATTGAAATATCTGAACTGAAACAAGATGAAGACGAATTTATCTTAAAAAGTCAAGAAGTGCAAAGACAGACTCACGCAGATATATTGAATATTGAACAAAGTGCAAAAAACATTGAATTCAATAAAAGAAATCGAAATTTCTCACTTCAAGAAATCATGAGATCAGAAAATCAAATATCTGACAAAGATGCAAATTGAATTTGCAAGAGATGAAATATGCAAAACAATAAATACATACTATAGAAAACTGAAAACAATAGTTAAAAAGACGAAAAACATAGTAATGTACATTGATGCATTGCAAACTCAAAAAAAGATAGCAAAGCTCAAAACAGAAATCGAAATCATGATAATATTTACACACAAGTCGATTAGATGCAGCAAGACAACAAGCGTGATCAATGAAATAATCATAATGAAAGCGAAATTGCAAGCTATCAACGATGCAATCGCGATATGCAGCGAAGAAGCATCTGAAGACAGCGAAATTTGAATGTACACAGACAGTCAAATGACGCTGCAAAGATTAAAAGCAAAGAGTAATATTAACTTGAAATTATTTAATAACATACGACAAAATCTGATCAATCTGCAACAAAATTAATGTCATATTTGCATACAGTGAGTATTGAGTTGCAAAGACATCATTGAAAATGAAGCAGCAAATCAATTGATCAAAGATGTGACATGAAAAAGATCAACAATTGACATCAGAAAAAGAACAATGATGAGCTTCATCAAAAAGCAAATAGACAAAAAGATAAAAGAGCAATAACTAATTGCATGAAACGACAGCATCAAAAAAGAAAATCAATATCAAAAGCATACAGCGAGAGTAAATCTGAGTTACAGATCATTAAAAAAGCTTCAAAAAATAGACAAACTGATGTTTTCAATGTTTATACAGTTAAAAATGAAACATGACTATTTTAAAAGCTATTTGCATCGATTATCAGAGAATAATTCAAACAAATGCTATAAAATATGCAAGATGAGATAAACATCAAAGCACTTACTACTGAACTGCAAACATTATAGAGCAGAACAGTTACAACTTAAAGCAAAAGCACAGTTCAAAAACATAAACACTATAATTTTTTTTTCTTACTCAATTCAACACTTATTGTGAGTCTATGCGAGATTCTATATCATGTAGCGAGCATCGCTTTAGCGCAGCATTCTTTTCGTCTATGAAATCACTTTTTTCTGCACTCTATACTGTAAGTGTTCTCAATGCAAGAACTCTATGAGCTTGTTTCTTCTTCATTTTTCTCTTCTTTCATCTGACTTTTCAATAATATCACAGCTTGAAACTGATTCAGTATGATTGTTGAGAGCATCATTTGAATCGTTGCTGTCATCATGCTTGCAATTTCTAAAAGCATTTTCAAGTTCGTGATGTTTTTCTTTCATTGCATTGATCTTCTTTCTGTCTTTCATCTGAAACATGTTAACAGAACATGTTTAATTAACATTTGATCATCATTGCACTTGCACGTTGTTGTTGTGACATTGAATACACGTCTCTTATGTAGAAATTTATTGAAGTCAATCTTTTCAATTCGTAGCTGCGTCAGTAATGCGCTGTGAGACTTCACTTGATCTTTGTGTAGATACAGATGTTGATGAGTCACTTCTGACGTTAGATATTGAAAATGAGCTGCGTTAAATTTCTCTTTTCAGACTATTCTTCATGTTTGTCTGATCTGTTTCTGTATGAGCATCAGTCGCGTTGCTATCTTCGTACGCTGATGCTCGATCAGCAATAGTGATAGTTTATGTACATCGTCAGTCATCTTGTCTGTCGCTTCATTTTCAAGCACTTTCGCATATCTCGTCACTCAATGCAACTTCAGCGTGACTCTTTGAGAGTGAATGTTCTCATGTGCAGTCTGAATTCATTGCAGACATGTCTGATTTCTTGTTGATGTCATGACTTTCACTGTTTTCAGAGAGATCTGACTGTCACTATATATTTTGTATATCTTTTTGTAACTCTCTCGATTCGCTGTTGCTACATTTGCAAGATGTTTCACTTTCGCGATCAATCTCTTCAGTTTCTTGTGATGAGTGATGACTAAGATCGATTCTTTCAGTCTCTTATTTAGCTTTCAGTTGACTTTCATCATGATCACTGTGATGTCATCTTCACTATTGTTATCATTCAAGTAAACTCTTTGTTTCAATGTGAATGTGTCAAGACTGTGTTTCTTTATTGACATTTTCTTGTTTGCAACTATAATCATCTTCAATGACTTCGTTCAGAAAAACGATGTGTAAAGATGACTTTACTTCATCTTTGTTCATTCAAGAGTTTCTTTCATTCACTTTCTCTTCAGCTGCAGAGATGTCTTACGCAGTTTTGATTTTCGATCTCTTTTTGATATCAAGTCATTGTGAATTCAACGTATCATTGCTTCAATAACTTCGTCTGATTTTCAAGCATTCATGTTTATTATTGATCTTTGTATCAGCTTTCGTAAGTGAATATCTATCAACGCTGTGTTTATTTCTACTTGTAGAGCTTTCATTAATGTCACATGATAAACATTAATGATTTGTCACAATGCTTTTTCTTGTACTGATCTTAGCTTGACATTCAGATCTTTTCAATGATTCTTCACTTCTTGTGATGTATATCATATGATGACTTCGTGACTAAGCAGAGAGTGTATCATCGCGAAGTATATTTGCTTTCTTATCATCATTGATGAATTTCAAGTAGATTCAATGATTGTTTGCATGATTTTCTGTTTAATCATCAACTTTGCTTCAACATGATGCATGTGAGCCACTCATTTTAGCTTAAAGTTGAGTTAAACTTTCAAAATTCTGATGTCTGATTTTGACTTAATCTGATGTTCTGTCAGCTTTAAGCTCTCATTCATATTGAATCACTTAAAAGTTCTTGTAAAATGAATCAGCTCATGCTTTGTCTTTAAAAATTTGATGTCATGCGTTTTTGATCACTGTTCACATCTATCATAAATCTCATTAAGAACTTTGCAATTACACTTCATAAACTTCTTGTATGTTAGAATGTTGACATTGTTTATGAAGCTTGTGAAGTTAGTTCTCAGCTTAATGTTGTCACATGCTTTTAACAAGTTTGCATTGTAAAACAAGTATAATATCAACAACAGCAAAGAGTCTTGTGATATATTGATGTTCACGCTGCATTTCATCATCATGTAATCATTAATTGTGATGATGATGCATTGATCTTTCAGAAAATTCTTCACAAATTCAAAAAGCAGTCTGAAAACTCTTCTCTGTTTCATGTCATGTAAAAGTCTGTCGTATGTCATATTGTTGAATGCATTCTTCTTATTCAGACTCAGCAGCAAGACTACTCTTCTTCTTGTATTACTTCATACAATGTATATCTTTTCTGTAATAAGTTGCAAAGTTGTATCTGTCAATCTGTGCTTATGAGCTTTCATCTGAATGTTTAATATTAAGTTGCAAGCTTTCATGATGTTTTGCAGATGTTCAAATATGATGAACTTCAGTATCTTGCTCAATGTGTTAAGTAGCACAACTGATTTATATATCTTTGCATTAAAATAATCTTTCTTGTTTGACTTATGCATCACTATTGTGATTGCATTCTTGAACTGAGTGAACTGTATTTCTTTCTGTAGACATCTTTCAAAAAGAGTGTGTATTTATTCTGATGTGTCATCAACAAGTCTGCACATTACTTTATTCATGTATTTTGTGTGTTTCAAAGTCTTGTCAGATGTCATCTTGTAAATGACTCTTTTAATCTTGCAATGCATTAATGAAGCATCATTTTCAATCAAGAATGAATACTCAAAGTCTTTTATGTTCAGCATGAAAATTTCTGAAGATGATGAAAAGTGAGCATGAAACATCATCTCTGTCTTATTCTGTGCTGTCGTGATAATGTTGAAGCATTCTGATTTCATCAGAGAGAAAATTGTCGTTTGAGTCAATGTGTCTGAGACTGCATTTCTCGCTCATTTCGTAGTTTGAAACAGTTTTCTTGAGAATTGCTTAACGTTCTGCATAATCTTTCAATATTCACTGCGTTTCTATTTTCTGATGATCTTGCTCTTCTTGTTGCATGCTTAAATGTACTCTATTCAGTTTCTGACAATTCAACAATTTCTTTTCATTCATCATATGCTTTTGATGATCTTCATGCACTTTCTCGTTCACTTCGCTTTGATCATTTCATGTGATCTCGCTTAAAGAGTGAAAGTTTCAATGATCTTCTTTAGTGCATTCAGCAGCTGCTTTGTATATTCATTAATGCATTGACATCTCACTTTCTGATCTGACAATGATTTCAACATTTGTTTTCTCAGAGTATTAATGAACTTCTCTTCGTTCATTGTCTTTCAGTTGCAACATGATTTTCGCACTGACTCTTTGCAGACTCTGAAATCTATAATTGTCTGTATTGATAAATGATTCAAGAAGTTTTTCATTTTCTCGTTGATTTTACATTTTATCAATCTGTTTGTGATGTCATCTGTCATGAAGACTAAATCTATCGTTGTTTAAAATTCTTAATAGTCTCTTGTAATTGTATCTCAAGATAGCATCAATGATGCTTTAATGCTTGTGATCATTTCAATTAAATCATTTAACAATAAATGTTATCTTGAATAAAATGATTCTTCTTATGTGAAGTGATGCAGATTGAAGTCTTTTACAAGAATGCATTCTTTTGACATGTGCAGCGCTTTTTCAATGTCTGAAAGATTTTCTTTTTCATGAGTGACTTCATAATCGCTGAGTGATGAATTGTATATTTTGTAAATGTGTATGATTTTCTGTGTCATCTGTGCATCATCTGTTAATGTTCATAGTGTAATTGTATTTACATTCTTGAAGCATCATGTTGAATGTCAGATGTTACTGTTAATCTTCTTGTTTATGTAGAAACAGATTTTATCTTCATTATTCTTCAGCATGAAGTTAATTGTTAATGAACAGTACACTCTGAAATTTTCGTTGAATTGTCAAAGTTCTTGAAGAATCAAAATGTCATAATTTCTTATCTTTTTCTCATGCAGTAATGCTATCATCACTTTGTTTCTGAACTTATGAATGTTGTACTGTAGTATTCAAAGTTCTTTTTGTTGAGACATCAAAGTTTACATTCAAAGCTGATTAATATTCTCTTGAATGTCTGTGAAGCATCTGTCTCTTCTGTAAAATCTTCAACAGAGAATAATTCTGACAACAATGTGACTGATGTTGATTTCAACTCATTTGATCTCATCTTCTTAATCAAGTGATTCATTATAGTGTTTTCTGACGTGACTGTTGCACTGAGCAGATGACTTTCATTTATCGAGCATCTCAACTTTCTCTTCAAGCTATTGCTCATCAGAAATTTTAAATTGATGAATGTTTCTGTGAATATCTTCAACGTTTTTTCTTTGAGCTTTTCTTGTTCTCTTATGACGTGATATAAAAGTCTGTTTCTTATAACTCTTTTTATTCTCTCTTTTTTGATTTGTTGTTTGTGACATTAAGAGTCAAAGACTTTGTATGTATCTTTACATGCTTTGCATTTTCACATATTTTGAGTCTGTTTATGAGAATAATGTTTCAAGAGATGATTCATCATGCAGTAAACACATCTTTGCTTGTTCTTGCATTCATATATCTTGTGATCATATTCTTGATACTTTAAACACTGATGTACTCTGCAGCTCAAGTCATAAAACTGCGTGATTTTTATGTTGATCTCATGATATACTTTCTCATTGATGAGCTTGTTTATCAATTCAGCGTTAACTATGCATATCATCAGCGAAACATATTTCTTATGTTCACTCTTCTTTATTAGTCACTTGATCTTCTCAATCATAATCTTTGAATATATGTCTTTGTTGATCTTGATCAACATCTTTGCTTTCTTTTTTTCAATGTCTTTAAACGTTTCTTTGATTCTAATCTTGTGTACTATCACTTCAAAGCTCACTTTGCGCAGACTTGCATTCAATAACATTTCTCTGATTCAAAAGTTATTTTCTTTCAGTATCTTCTTGCTGTCTTTTATCTTAACTTGAAATATGAGTAGATTTAATCATCTCTTCATCATTTCTATATCTTTACACGTTGATAGCATCTTGTCGACGTTGCTTTCTCTTGTTCATTCTACTATGTTTTTCGTTGTAATCATCATGATTCTCTTTATTTTCTCTTTCTCTTTGATGAAGATCTTCACTTCAAGTTTCTTGCAATAATTTTGCATTGATGATGACATGTCAATGCTGAGAGCAAGATGACTTCTAAATGATGTTGTTAACTTCTTGCTTACTCTCTTCGCTCAACTGTCAACTTATTTCTTTTCTTTCGCGAACTTTTTTTCAAGTCTGCATGTTATCTTTTTCAATCTCTTCAACTGATTCTTTATTCACTGATTGATCATCGACGCATTGACGCGTTAACGCGTCAGCTTTTCTGTCATATTCATCAATCTTTTCATCTTTTTTCAGAGCATCAGCTCGTTGTTTTTGCGCTCGTTGAGCTCATAAAAAACTCGCAGCTTGTTTAATTTCTCTTGTATGTTTTTCGTCTTAATTAGATTCTTCTGCAAGATGATGATATTCACTTCTCATTCACTCATTAACATCATGTCAACAACGTCTCTCATCTGCTCTTGATGATCAAAGTGAAGCATAAGCATTATGTTAATAATGTGCTATTGAATAAAGCAGTTCAATAAATAGGTTTGATTCTCTCGACTACGTTTTTTTTTATTTCTAAAAGTAGTATTGAACATCATCTTCATCGACAATGTCAAACACTATATTGATGTTGTTTATCATCAAGATTGAAAGAATCGCAATGCTAAAGTACTTGAAAAATACTTGAATTGCAACAAGAAAATGACTATTGAGAATGAAAGAGTAAAGTGAGAAGAATATGAAGAAATGAGAAAATGAAAGCATGAAAGAAAGAAGTTGTTTGATTGAAAGTGCTTGTTTATGCAAACTATCAATGTGATTGATTAATGAGAAGATATAAAGCAGTGACTTTGATCAAGATACATGTAATTTAACATACACACAGCGTCTAGACAGTGTCATAGTCATAAACTGCATGCACTTAATGAAGAAATAAAAAATAAAAAAAAGACAGATATTGTTATACTACAAGAATCATGAATGAGAGACGAAAATATAACAATTTCACATTTGTCATTTATCTGCATCAAATCAAATGTTCAGAATACTCATGTTAAAGTACTGATATTTGTTGTGAAAAACGCAAAGAAATTTGCATGCACATCAAGATCAAACATAGTTTTTTATTTTTTATTTCTTTATTAAGTGCATACAGTCTATGACTATGACACTGTCTAAACACTATGCATATGTTAAATTACATGTATCTTGATCAAAGTTGTTGCTTTATATCTTTTCATTAATCAATCACATCAATAGTTTGCGCAAACAAGCGCTTTTAATCAAACAACTTCTTTCTCTTATGCTTTCATTTTCTCATCTCTTCATATTTTTTTCACCCTACTTTTCTGTTTTTAACAGTCATTTTCTTGTTACAATTCAAGTACTTTTCAAGTACTTTAACATTGTGATTCTTTCAATCTTGATGATAAATAACATCAATATAATGTTCATGTTTTTGAACTGTGCTTTTGCTTTAAGCTGTAACTGTTCTGCTTTATAATGTTTGCAATTCAGTAGTAAGTGCTTCAACATTTGTCTCGTCTTGCATATTTCATAGCAAATGTTTGAATTATTCTTTGATAATTGATGCAAATAGCTTTTGAAATAATCATGTCTCATTTTTAGCTGTATAAACGTTGAAAATGTCAGTCTGTTTATTTTTCAAAGCTTTTTTAGTAATTTGTAACTTAGATTCACTCTCGCTGTGTGCTTCTGATACTGATATTCTTTTTTGATGCTGTCATTTCATGCAATTAGTCATTGCTCTTTTATCTCTTTATCTATTTGCTTTTTGATAAAGTTCATGATTATTCTTTTTCTGATGTTGATTGTTGATCTTTTTCATGTCACATCTTTGATCAATTGATTCACTGCTTCGTTTTCAATGATGTCTTTGCAACTCAATACTCATTGTATGCAAATATGACATCAATTTTGTTGCAAATTAATCAGATTTTGTTGTATGTTATTGAATAATTTTAAGTTGACATTACTCTTTGCTTTTAATCTTTGCAGCATTATTTGACTGTCTGTGTACACTCAAATTTCGCTGTCTTCAAATGCTTCTTCGCTGTATATTACGATTGCATTGTTGATAGCTTGCAATTTTGCTTTCATTATGATTATTTCATCAATCACACTTGTTGCTTTGCTGCATTTAACAGACTCATACGTGAATATCATTGCAGTTTCAATTTCTGTTTTGAGTTCTGCTATCTTTTTTCAAGTTTGTGATGCATCATTGTACATCATTATGTTTTTCGTCTTTTTGACTATTGTTTTCAATTTTCTATAATGTGTATTTATTATTTTGCATGTTTCATCTCTTGCAAATTTGATTTGCATCTCTGTCAGATATTCAATTTTCTGATTTCATGATTTCTTGAAGTGAGATATTTTGATCTTCTGTATTGAACTAAGCATTTTATGCACTTTGTTTAATATTTGATATATTTGTGTTAGCTTCTCTTTGCAATTCTTGACTTTTTGAAATAACTTCATCATTAACTTGTTTCAATTCAGATAATTTGTCATGTTCAGATTCAAATTCAATTCAATGATGTATTAAGATGAATATAATATGAATGTTTGTTTTCTTGTTGAATGCTTTTTCAATAATTCAACTATTTTAATTGCATAGTTCTTGCATTTTTGATCTAGTCATACTTTCACTGATGAAATTTTAGTCTCTATTTGCATGACTTTTATGAATGATGTTTGAAATTCTTTCAGTATCTTTTGTAACACTGCGTTCTGCAGCTTGCAAAATTTGATTACGTGGTTTTTTTGATTATTTCACCAGATTTCAACGTCATAGTTGCTAATGATTGTGATGCATGCTAAATACAACTGTTTTTCTGATCTCGCCTTTAATTCTCACTCACTATTCATTAGTTTAAAGAGTGAGTGTAGCGTTTTTGTGACTGCAACAATTTTCGTTTGCACATGCATCTTAAAGTTGAGCTTTCAATTCAGTCAGACTTTTAATCATCATATGCAGATCTTTGATTTTACAACTATGTCATTAAGTAGCATAATTGTTTGATTGAATGTCACTTTGTGACTTTCAAAATGAATTAATTCGAATTTTGAGTTATCAAATTGCACTGCATTTTCATTTGCTCATGTAAATGCAATTTTCGTCATCTTTTTTAGCTTTTTCACATTCTTGTCAATGCTTTTTCCTTCAATGTACAGTGCAATGTTATCAATGTAACTGAGTGACTGTAGATTTTCAATTCTTGCGCGAATCTTCGAAAATAATTGTCGAATGTAAATTAGAAATAAAATGAGTGAAATAAATGATTCTTGTGATATTTCTGTGAAATTTTTCTTTGACTTCTGATGTTTTTCATCAAATGCTAAGTCAATGACTTGATTTTGTAAAAAGCATTTTACTTAGTTGATCAAATTGATTAATATCTTCTGTTTGATCAAATTCTTGATCAGCTGTTTTAACATCACATGATCAAAGACATCTTTGACGTCTAGCAGTAAATATGTAAGCGTGTTTTCGCGACTTTTTGTCATTTACGCGTCGTGTACTAGATTTAGTACTGCGTTTATAATTGATCTTTGTTTTCTGTCTCTCATTTGATCAAAGTCTAGCAGCTTGTCATTCGTTTTTGCTGTGTATGACAGTCACATCGCTATTAGCTTTTTCACTATCTTGCCTAAGCAGTTTAGCAGTGTGATAACTCTGTATGTCTTTGAAATTGAATAATTCAATTTATTCGATTTTTTCAGAATAATTTCTGTGTCTTCGCGTCATATCTTTGAATGATAGTTACTTTTGATCAAATTTGAATACATCAGATCAAAAATTTTCAATACGCTTTTGTATGCTTGCTGCATGATTACGAATGACATATCATCTGATTTGAATGCTTTTCTGAGTGCTGAGAAGTTAATAGCATGCTTAATCTTTCTCTTGATAATTCTTGATCACTGTATACTTTTGTTCAATAGTAAATTCTCATTGATTTGAACTTTCAAAGATGATGAATACATTGCTTTCAAGAATGTCTTGCACTTTTCATTAAATTCAGTTTTCAACTTCTTTTGCGCATTCTGTATTAAGAATAGCTTTTCAATTAGTTGTGATTTAATGAACTTTTATTTTTTATTTCTTCATTAAGTGCATGCAGTTTATGACTATGACACTGTCTAGACGCTGTGCATATGTTAGATTACATATATCTTGATCAAAGTCGCTGCTTTATATTTTCTCATTGATCAATCACATCAATAGTTTGTGCAAACAAGCGTTTTCAATCAAACAACTTCTTTCTCTTGTACTTTCATTTTCTTGTCTCTTCATGTTCTTTTCACTCTATTCTTTCGTTTTTAATAATTATTTTCTTGTTGCAATTCAAGTACTTTTCAAGTACTTTAGCATTGCAATTCTTTCAATCTTGATGATAAACAATATCAATATAATATTCATGTTTTTGAACTATGCTTTTGCTTTAAGCTGTAACTGTTCTGCTTTATAATGTTTGCATTTCAGTAGTAAATGCTTCAACGTTTGTCTTGTCTTGCATATTTCATAGCATTTGTTTGAATTATTCTCTAATAATCGATGCAAATAGCTTTTAAAATAGTCATGTTTCATTTTTAGCTGTATAAACGTTGAAAACGTCAGTCTATTTATTTTTTGAAACTTCTTTAGTGATTTATTGAAAATATGTTGCATACGTTGCATGCAACATACATAAAACATGATTTCTATGCTGATTTCTTTCTTAGCGAGAGATAGTCTTTTCTCTCGCAGCAGATTCACAGTTCAAGATGAGTGAAATCTTTCATTGCTCAGATTTCAACAGTTTACTTCTTAAGCATGAGTTGCAGATGTTTCATCAGCGATATGCATATGTATTGCAGTTGATTTCTTCTTTAATCACATCAACATGCACTATTGTTCTCTTAAACTATACAGATGATATCTTCAACTAGAAATTAATTTTATCATCAAGATATTTAAGAGTCAAAGCTCAATGAAAAGATGAGATTCTTAAGATCAACAGTTGTTATCATTGTATATCACATCTTGCAGATGCTCACTTCACTTGTAAGATGTACAACTCATTTATTTCATATTATCTGTAAAGATCTTTCTTATGCAAATTGATTATGTTTTGCAAAGATGTTTATATGCTACACTTCTAATCAGATAACATAGTTCAATCATTCTTTATTAACTTGCTTATGTTTCTCTTCTTTTAACAAAGTCTTCTCATCATTGTATCATTTATGTATAAAATATCTGTATTTAAACGTTTATTAAATGATATTAATGAGATTCTTGAGTTTGCTCATGTTGAACTTAACAAGTCTCATGAGTTGTTCATCTCGTAGTAACAAACATGCAGTCTTAACAAGATTTATATGTAGTTAGCATGTAAATTTAAAGAATGTTCATGATTCAAGTTCTTTTTACTAATCATTCTTAATAAATTAAACATGAAAATGTTCTATCTCAATTCTCATTATTATGATGACAAGATACTGAATTGAATGATTTTCATAAGCAATTTCTCTCATAGTTCTGCGTTCTATTTGACTTTCTCATCTGCATGAAGATTGCTTATAGCATGCGCATTGAGATTATCAAAGTCTGTGCAATCGCGAAAACTCTGCATGCGATCAACACACAGTGCTTCATCATCACGCAGCACTTTAATGTCATTCAAACTTTTAATAATCTTTAGACTTTACTATAGTTAAACAGTAGATTTGTAGTCAGCATCATATATAAATGAGTTTCATCATTGATTGATTTGATGAACTTGTATGTCTGAAACACTTTCTTTTCTTCAACTTTGTTCAGAAAGTTGATTCAAAATTGATTTTTGATCAACTTTATTGCATCATAATATGAATTTTGCATTCGCATTATTTCTGTTCATGCATCATCAGTTTTGCATCTTTTTCAAATTCGCTTTCTTAATGACAATGCTTTTCACATTTTGATGAACTCATTGTTTCATTAGAGTTTCAATTTTGCGCATATTTGCTGTTTAAATACAAATAAATTTACTGCATTCTTGATGTATTCAATCAAGTAAATGACTTTTGTCTTTAAATTAATAGTTCTTTGCATTTTGATAATCATTTCATTCTTCGTCTTTTGTAAGTGCATGTCAAATCTCTTTCAATCGACTTTTTGCAAGTTGTATGATGTGTTTAGCAAGTTTTCGACCAATTTTATCTTTTCTGTGACTATTGTAAACAGAATTACTTCATGATTGAACTTTGTGTCTGCATCTTCATTCACATGTCAGTTCTTGATGTAGTTTTGCACACTTCTTGATGCAAAAGCTAAATCAATTACTGAGCTTAATCTTTTGAAATAGTTGTGATAAGTGTTTATATTCAATGTATTAATCAGATCACAGTCATGCATTCTTACTCAGTTTACTAATGCTTTCGTTCTAATAAGATTTGCAATCTTTACGTTTCATCAATTATGATGCACATTAAAGTCTTCTGCAATAATAACTTTTTGATTGTCATTTAGTCTAATCTTTGCTAACTCTTGCTCAATCATGTATGATTGCTTCTTCTTTGCATTTTGTGCTTTTTCGTTATATATGTTAAGCAACAAAATCTCATCTGAAATTTTATTGTTCGCTATCATTATTGCTTGTATATCTTTGCTGTTAACTATGTTTGATCTTGATGTGCAAATAAACTTTCTTATGTTTTTTGCAACAAATATCAATACTCTGACTCAAGTCTTTTGAATATTTGATTTGATGTATATAAATGATGAATGCAAGATTATTATATTCTCATCTTTCATTCATGATTCTTGCAGAATAACAATATTCGCTCTGATTTTCGCAAACTTCATGCATGCATGCATGATTTGCGTTGATCTTGCGCAGTTGTGCTGTAGAATTCAAATATTCAATTCGTTTGCAAAGCTTTTGTCATTTGCAATATTTTGAGAGTTTTCTGATGTGATACTCATTATAATTTCTCGATCAGATGATCTCTTTGAGCGCTAATAAACTGAGCTGTCTGATATGTTTCACACATTATGCTATTTGCAAAGTGTGCATTTTGACAATTACAGCACTTTGATATCATGTAATTGCATGATTGCTGTTCTCTGCATGTGAGCAGCAAGCATTTATGCTTTCATGTCAAATAATTTTGTTCACAAAATAAGCATCTTGATGATTTATTGCACTTGTTCTGCAAATGTTCAAATGTTTGACATCTTTGACACTGATCACTTGATCAATAATCTTGATATTCAATCGTTTAATATGTTGTTTATTAAAAATATGTTGCATACATTGCATGCAACATACATAAAACATGATCTTTATGCTGATTTTCTTCTTAGCGAGAAGTAGTTTCTTTTGCAGCAGATTCATAGTTCAAGATGAATGAGATTTCTCACTACTTAAATTTCAACAGTTTACTTCTTAAGCATGAGTTGCAGATGTTTCATCTGTGATATACATATGTATCACAGTTGATTTCTTCTTTAATCACATTAATACACATTACTGTTTTTTCAAGCTATACAGATGATGTTTTTAACTAAAAATTGATTCTATTATCAAGACATTTAAGAGTCAGAACTCAGTGAAGAAATGAGATTCTTAAAATCAACAGTCATCGTCATTGTATATCACATCTTGCAGATGCTCATTTCACTTGTAAGATGTACAACTCATCTGTTTCATGTTATTTATAAAGATTTTTCAATCAGCGATAAAATTTATCTGTATGTGATGCTGACTATGAATTTACTGTTTAACTACAGTAAAGTCTAGAAATTATCAAAAGTTTGAATGATATTAAGATGCTGCGTGATGATGAAGTGTTATGCATTGATTGCATGCAGAGTTTTCATGATCGCGCAAACTTTAATAATCTTAATATGCATGCTACAAGCAATCTTTATGCAGATGAGAAAGTCAAATAGAATGCAGAACTATGAGAAAAATCACTTATGAAAATCATTCAATTCAATATCTTGTCATCATGATGACAAGAATTGAAACAGAACATTCTTGTGTTTAATCTGTTGAGAATGATTAGCAGAAAAAACTTGAATCATGAACATTCTTTAAATTCACATGCTAACTACATATAAATCTTGTTAAGACTGCATGTTTGTTACTACAACATAAGCAACTCATAATATTTATTAAGTTTGACATGAGTAAACTCAAGAATCTCATTAATATCATTTAATAAATGTTCAAACATAGACATTCTATACATAAATAATATGCTGACAAGAAGACTTCGTTAAAAGAAAAGAAATATAAGCGAATTAGTAAAGAATGATCAAACTACGCTGTCTGATTAAAAGTGTAGCATATAAACATTTTTGCAAAATATGATTAATTTGCATGAGAAAAATCTCTACAAATAATGCAGAACAGATGAGTTGCATATTTTACAAGCAAAATGAGTGTTTGCAAAGCATAATATACAATGATGATGACTGTTGATCTTAAGAATCTTATTTCTTCACTGAGTTCTGACTCTCAAATGTCTTGATGATAGAATCAATCTTTAGTCAAAAACATCATCTATATAGTTCAAGAAAACAATAACATATGTTGATATGATTAAAGAAGAAATCGACTGCAATACACATGCATATTACTGATGAAATATCTACAACTCATGCTTAAGAAGTAAACTATCAAAATCTAAGCAATGAGAGATTTCACTCATTTTGAACTGTGAATTTGCTGCAAGAGAAAAGACTATCTTTTGTTAAAAGAGAAATCAGTATAAAAGTTGTATCTTATGTATATTGCATGCAACATATGCAACATATTTTCAATAAATATACAGCAAAAGTGAATCTGAGTTACAAATCATTAAAGAAGCTTTGAAAAATAAATAGATTGATGTTTTCAACATTTATACAGTTAAAAATGAAACATGATTATTTTAAAAGTTATTTGCATCGATTATTAAAGAATAATTTGAACAAATATTATGAAATATGCAAGATGAGACAAATGTTGAAGTACTTACTATTGAACTGTAAACATTATAGAGCAGAACAGTTACAGCTTAAAGCAAAAGCACAGTTCAAAAACATGAACATTATATTGATGTTGTTTATTATCAAGATTGAAAGAAGCACAATGTTAAAGTACTTGAAAAGTACTTGAATTGTAACAAGAAAATAATTATTGAGAATGAAAGAATAAAGTGAGAAGAATATGAAGAAATGAGAAAATAAGAGCACAAAAGAAAGAAGTTGTTTGATTGAAAGCACTTGTTTATGCAAACTATCGATGTGATTAATCAATGAAAAGATATAAAGCAGTAACTTTGATCAAGATACATGTAATTTAACATATACATAACGTCTAGACAATATCATAATCATAGACTGCATGCACTTAATGAAGAAATAAAAAAAAATGTAAAGATATTTCTCATGCAAATCAATTATGTTTTGCAAAAATGTTCATATGTTACACTTTTAATCAGACAGCGTAGTTTGATCATTCTTTATTAATTTGTTTATGTTTCTCTTCTTTTAATGAAGTCTTTTCATCAATGTATCACTCATGTATAAAATGTCTATGTCTGAACATCTGTTAAACAATATTAATAAGATTCTCAAGTTTGCTCATGTTGAACTTAATGAGTCTTGTGAGTTACTTATATTGTAGTAATAGACATGCAGTCTTAACAAGATTTATACATAGTTAGCATGTAAATTTAAAGAATGTTCATGATTTAAGTTCTTTTTGCTAATCATTCTCAACAGATTAAACACAAGAATGTTCTGTCTTAATTCTCATTATCATGATGACAAGATACTGAATTGAATGATTTTCATAAGCGATTTTTCTCATAGTTTTGCATTTTATTTGACTTTCTCATCTGCATGCAGATTGCTTATAACATGCACATTGAGATTATTAAAGTCTGCGTAATCGCGAAAACTCTGCATGCAATCAATGCACAACGCTTCATCATCATGCAACGTCTTGATGTCATTTATTGAAAATATGTTGCATACGTTGCATGCAACATACATAAGATATGATCTCTATGCTGATTTTTCTCTTAGCAAGAAGTAATCTCTTGCAGCAGATTTACAGTTCAAGATGAACAAGATTTTTCACTGCTCAAATTTTAACAGTTTACTTCTTAAGCATGAATTGCAGATGTTTTATCTGCAATACATATATGTATCACAGTCAATTTCTTCTTTAATCACATCAACATGCACTATTATTCTTTTAAGCTATACAAATGATGTTTTCAACTAGAAATCGATTTTATCATCAAGATATTTGAGAATCAAAACTTAATGAAGAAATGAGATTCTCAAGATTGACAATCATCATCATTGTATATCATGCTTTGCAAACATTCACTTCACTTGTAAGATGTGCAACTCATCTGTTTCACATTATCTGTAGAAATCTCTTTTATGCAGATCAATCATGTTTTGCAGAAATGTTCATATGTTACACTTTTAATCAGATAGCATAGTTCAATCATTTTTTATTAACTCGCTTGTGTCTTTTTTCTTTTAACGAAGTTTTCTCATCAGCATATTACTCATGTATAAAATGTCTGTGTTTGAACGTCTGTTAAATGATATTAATAAGATTCTCAAGTTTATTCATATTAAACTTAACAAGTCTTGTAAGTTGCTTATGTTGTAGTAACAGACATGCAGTCTTAACAAGATTTATACATAGTTAACATGTAGATTTAAAAAATGTTCATGATTTGAGTTCTTTTTGCTAATCACTCTCAACAAATCAATCAAACAAGAGAATGTTCTGTCTCAGTTCTTGTCATCACGATGACAAGATACTGAATTGAATGATTTTCATAAGTGATTTCTCTTGTAGTTTTGCATTTTATTTTATTTTCTCATTTGCATGCAGATTACTTATAACATGCGCATTGAGATTATTAAAGTCTGCACGATCGCGAAAACTCTGCATGCAATCAACGCATAGTGCTTCATCATCATGCAGCATCTTGATGTCATTCAAACTTTTAATAATCTTTAAACTTTACTGTAGCTAAACAGTAAATTTGTAATCAGCATCATGTACAGATGAGTTTCATTGCTGATTGATCAGACATAGTCAATAGCGAAGATATGCAAGCGATATCAATAGCGAACAATAAAATTCAGAGAGAAATTTTATTGTTCAATATTTACAACGAAAAGTCACAAAACGCAGATGACGAGCAATTATACACGATTGAGCGAGAATTAGCAAAAGTTATGCTAAATTCTGAGCAAAAAGTTATTATCGTTGAAGATTTTAATGCACATCACAGCTGATGAAACGCAAAAATTTCAAACTTTATTAAAACGAAAGCATTAATAAAGTGAGTAAATTTACATAAGTGCAATCTGATTAACACTTCTGATATAAACACATATCACAGCTATTCAGATCAGTCAAGCTCAATACTTGATTTAGCATTTGCATCAAAGAATATGCGTAATCACATCAAGAATTGACATATAGATGAGAACATAAACACAGAATTTGATCATGAAGTAATTCTATTTACAATAGTTATGAAAAAAGTGAAGTTGATCAAAAATTCATTGAACGCATCATACAATCTGCAAAAAGTTGACTGAAAAGACTTTGATGAACATTTACAAAAGACAAAAGACAAAATGATGATTAAGATGCAAAAAATCACAAGTTTAAAAGCAAAAGTCATTTATTTGACTAAATGCATTAAGAATACAGTGAAATTATTCGTATTTAAACAGCGAATATGCGCAAAATCAAAACTCTGATAAAACAATGAGCTCATTGAAATGCAAAAGACGCTGTTGTCAAAAAAGCGAATCTGAAAAAGATGCAGAAATGATGATGCATGAGCAAAGATAGTGCAAATGCAAAATTCATATCATGATGCAATAAAGCTGATCAAAAATCAATTCTGAATCAATTTTTTGAACAATGTTGAAGAAAAAAAAGTGTTTCAAACATACAAGTTCACTAAATCATGTTTAATTGAAAAGTTACTTTCAATACAAAACTTGCAAAAAGAATTAAAGATTGAATTCAATGAAAAGTGCAAGACATTTCTGAAAGCAATGTACTCATTATCTTTAAAAATTCAAATCAATCAAGAATTACTATTAAACGAAAGTATACAGTGATCAAGAGTTATCAAAGAGAAAATTAAGCACGCTATTAACTTTTCAGCACTCAGAAAAGCACTTGAATCAAATGATATGTCATTTGCAATCATACAGTGAGCGTACAAAACTATATTGAAAATCTTCAATTTAGTGTATTTAGATTTGATTGAAAACGACTATCATTTGAAGATATGATATGAAGACACGAGAATTATTCTGAAAAAATCAAACAAGTTGAATTATTCAATTTTGAAGATATACAGAATTATTACACTGCTAAACTGTTTAAACAAAGTAGCAGAAAAAATAATAGCAGTGCAACTGTCTTACATAGCTGAAATTAACGATAAGCTGCTGAATTTTAATCAAATAAAAGGCAGAAAACAAAGATCAGTTATAAACGCAGTACTAAATTTAGTACATGATGCGCAAATGACAAAAAGTCGAGAAAACACGTTTATCTATTTACTTCTAGATGTTAAAGAAGTCTTTGATCATGTTGCGTTGAAACAGCTGATCAAAATATTGATTAAATTGAAAACATTGATCAATTTAATTAATTGAATAAAATGTTTCTTACAAAATCGAGTTATTGACTTAGCATTTAATGATGAACGTCAAAAATCAAAGAAAATAAGCATAGAAATATCACAAGACTTATTTATCTCGCTCATTTTATTTCTAATTTATATTCAATACTTGTTTTCAAAGATTCGCGCAAAGTTTGAAAATTTACAGTCACTCAGCTATATTCATGATGTGATGCTATACATTGAGGAAAGAAATATTAACAAGAATGTGAAAATGCTGAAAAACGCAGCAAAAATCGCTTTCATATGAGCTGAGAACAATGCAGTGCAATTCAATGATTCAAAATCTGAATTGATACACTTTGAAAGTTTCAAAATGACATTCAATCAAATGATTATTCTACTCAATAACATGATCATAAAATCAAAAACATATGTATGATGATTAGAAGTCTGACTGAATTGAAAGCTTAACTTCAAAGTTCATGTGCAAACGAAAATCATGACAGTCACAAAAATGTTACTATGAGACAATGAGATCTTTTTACATGAAACTGCGTAGTAAAAGATAATAAGATAGCATTTCATTAATGATAGAACTAATTGCTAAGAAATGAAAGTGAAAGCTTGCAGAGTTTTCATCTTTTATCAAGTCGTTATTTCTATTTACTTGTTAGCTTCTTTAATCTAATCTCGCAAGCTAGTCTTGCAGACATGCATCATTCATAGTCGATGAAATGCATTCTCACAACTGCATTCTCTTTTAAAGACTCGATCTTTGAGTCTTCATAGCATCGTATTGTCTTTTTGCAGCTGACAGCGTAACAATGACTTTTTCAGCATTCTAGCATCTGTATAGAAGTGTCGTGAGTTGATCATGCTAATGAGCATAAACAAAGTCAATGCAAGATTGTTAATGTCAATCATTCTTAAGTCTTTGTAACATCATTATATTTTTCAATAACTGATAGTATAACAACAACATTTTCAACATTCTAACATTTGTGTAGAAGTTTTGTGAATCAATCATGTTAACAAATGCAAACAAAGTTAATGCAAGATTGTTGATATCAATTCTTCAACTTTGCTTTCTTTCTTTCTTTCTTTTCTTCTTGTCTCGTCTCAGCATACTCTTTCATGAATACTGTTCTTTTGAACTAATGAAGCATGAAATCTGCTATGCATTTCTTGCATAACTTGCAGCTCATGATATGAGCTTCTTTCGTTGCAACGTTGTGATGATGCAAGTCAGCTCATGAGTTAACATGAATGACATAGCAGTATCAACATCATTCTCATCATCATCATGATAAATAGCAGCATTTGCGCTCATTGAGATCATGCTAACATGCTCGCGAAGTCTGCTCATTTTCTTAAAATGTGCATTTTTCTTCGTGTCGTTGTTGCTATCACGTCTGCTTCTTTTGTTTTTCTTGCATTTTCTGCATTAAAGACTAAACTCATGATTCTTAATATGCATATTTATCTCTGCATGTTTTGATAATTGCTGATATATGATAAATCATAATAATCAGATGATTTACTGCTGTCGCTGTGTTTATCATCTGAGCGCAGCGATGACTTACATATGTCGTGCTCTCATCGAGTGTGCTCGCAAATGCAAATACTGCTTCGTAAGAAAGCATGATTGCATGATGAACTCAGTTTTGCGTCATCTTCAGCTGTTGATGCATCATGCTACATGAATGATAACTTCTCGTCTCAACACTTGCATCAAGATTAGTCTCACTCTTCATCTTTGACAATGAAAGAATGAGTAACTTCTCTCTTAATCATGTGAGATTATATCTAACAGTTGAATAAAGATTCTCATCTTTCTCATTTTTGTCACTTCTTGTTGTCATCACATCGCTTCATCTTCATCTTGTAAATATCAATTGAAGCAAGTAATGCGTGATGAGATTTGCTGATGAATAAATAGCTTTCTTCTTCACTTCAACATTCTTGCTTGCAATCATTAATCACTTCTTTTCTTCGTTCTTTTGCAAGATTCATCATCTTCTTTTTTAGAAAACATATGTTGCATAAGATTTTATAATTGTAATTTAATATCAACTTCTTAAACTTGCATCTTTGCACTTTTGATATTCTCTCAATCATGATTCTTACATGATTTATCTCTCTTTTTCTTCTTTGACTTCTTTGCAGTTGACTGATGTACTTGTCTTTCTGTCTTGTAATTCTCAATGATCTTCTTTGCATTGCTAAGATTTTTCATTGATTTTCAGAAGTTTTTGTAAAGAGATGAATCAGCTCATTGAACTAAATACTCAATCTTTTCTTTCTTGATTCACTGATTAAGTATTTTCTTTATCTTTCATTTCTCTTCTTCTTCTATGAGAATGATCTGCAACTTCAAATTCTCATCACACAAGTATCAGAATTTCAATAAAGAAATATGAAAGATTGAGTGAATTGCATTATATTTCTCAAATAGTTCAAGCTTATATGCTTGCATGTTAATCTTCTTTAATATTCTGAATGATTTCAGTTGTTTGTGATCAATCTTCTTCTTTGAACGAAGTGTATGAATGTTTATACTTTGCAGAAGCACTTTGTCTTTCATTTGAAAGTTTGCAGCTTTATGATAAGCATTATAATACTTTGCTTGCTGCTCTGCTACTCACTTTCATAGTCTCATTAAATATTCTCTGATACTTTGTAGTCATTCTGCTCATTTCATAGTCAAGAATGTCTTTCTTTTTAAAGCTTTGTTCTCAAATGTCTTTGCAAAGCTCGCAATGTATCTTTTTAAAAGCTCATGTGAAGTTTTTTTGATACTAGCGTGTATGCTGTTGTTATATGCAAACTTCATCATTGATAAAAGCTTTGATCAGTTATTCATCTTATAATTGAAATACACTCGCAGATAGTGTTCAAGCATCTGATTCTGTCTTTCTGTTTGATCATTGATTTGCGAATGAAACGCAATGCTTAGCTTTCGCTTTGCTTCAAAATGTCAACATAAAGTGATTCAGAAATGATTGATAAACAGTGAGTCTCGATTCAATATAATGCTTCGCATTATTTCATGCTGAGATACGAATTCTCGTCATAGCAGATTTGCAAGCTTCTCAACGTTCAGATCTTTGATCATCGAAATATAAGTTGCATGCTTGATTAACTTATTTATCATTATCAATATAACATCGCTTGTTTTTTTGATGTACAAATTCTTCGCAAAAAACATGTCTATTATGAAATTCATAATCATCATGTGAAATGAATTCACATTTTCTGAAGATATAGACATCAGCTTCTCATAAAGCTTATGATGATGCATTCGCACTCGCTGACAGTCTGAACAAGTGCAAACATATTTCGTCATCTCTTTGAGCATTTTCAATCAGTAATATTTTCTTCTTATTGCAGTCTTGATATGAGCATATGCAAAATGATCTGCTTCGAAATCATCATGATTCATATGCAGAATCTCATTTCTTGTAGCAGAGTCATTGAGTACATAAACTGCAAGATCACGACATAGCAGTTCATCATTTTTCATGCTTCATTTTGAAAGCTTATTCTTTCTAGATGCAAATCGTTGATGTCACTTCTCATTTGCAATAAAGACATTTCTTTGTTGTAACTTCAGCAGTTACACAGTCATTGATTCACTCATCTTCAAATAGAATCTCTTCGACTTCATAATCTGATGAATCAGAAGTTGAAACAACGCAGTGTCTAAAATTTTGCAAGATTTAGCGAGTACTTTCTCATTTGAACACATGACTTGAGTATCTGCAATGACTATGTCATTCAGTTTCATCATCAATGCTGCAAGTTTAATTGCTGTTGAAACTTTTTCATTCTTTAGCAGCTCAGATTAATATTTCTGATTGCAAAGTTTGTTTCACAAAGTAGATAGAAAATAATCATTATTCTTCTTGCTATCATTTAATTTCATGATGTTGAGTCTTCTTGATGATGCATTTGCAAAATTTAATTTGTCTCTGCAATATTCTATATGAAAGTCAAATGCAGCTAGTTTCTCAACTCAGCGCATCTGTCGTGCGTTGAGCTTCTTTATCATCATAAAGTAACGAAGATTATTGTGATCTGTTATCACACATATGAGTCGCTTGCTATTCTGAAGATAGTGTCATCAATTCTTATAATCAAGAACTATAGTATACAGCTTTTTGTCATGCATGTTTCATTGTACTTCAACTTCTTTGAACTTATAACTATAATATGCAATGAAATGTTATTGATCAATCTTACTTTTCTAATTAAGCACATCTTCAACTTCGTGATTTGATGCATTGATTTTCATGTGAAGATTTGCATTTCAATCATAGTGTTTCAAAATGAAAGCATTGATAAAGACTGCTTTCAATCTTTTAAAAGCTTCTCTTGCTTTTAATGTCATTGCAAAGAGTGAATGCATCATTTTCTTCTTTGCATTCTTAATTAAATCTGTTAAGAGCGTGATGATTTGAAAGAACTTTTTTATAAATTGTCAATAAAATTTTGCAAATCTTAAGAATATGAGAATGTTCTTTGCAGACTTGAGTTCAGATCAGCTAGTGATTGCATTGATACAAGACTGTTTCATCTAAATATTTCTTTACTTTATCACAAATTTCAGAAAGATAACTTTGCTACAATTGAAAGTGCATTTCAACAGCTTAATATACAGTTAATATTTCAGTAACACATAAAGAATCTTGCACACATGCTCTCAATGTTGCTCTTTCATCTTAAAGTATACATACTAAGACATTATTCAAATATATCATGCAGCAAATATTCATGAATGACTTAAGTGCGTGATTTACATAGAACTAAAAGATTGCAGAAGCATTTATCAGTTTAAAGAACATTATCTGATATTCAAACTGATCATAGTGTGTATGAAAAGTCGTTTTTCATTCATCGCTCTTGCAAATTTGAATGCAATGATAAATGTTGCAAATATCAATTTTGATAAAATGTCTTGTATGAGTAAAGTGATTCAGCATCTCAGACAATAAAGACAATGAATAATTGTTCTTTACTGTCATTTTATTAAGATCATGATAGTTCATGCATAAACAAAGACTTTCATTCAACTTCTTTACAAACAACACAGATGCTTCTGCAGAACTACTTGATAAATAAATTCATTTCTTCTTTAGCGCGCTGTCTAAATAATCTTGTATTACAGCGAGCTCATCTTGTGTCATCTTATAAATAGACTCGATGTAAGACATTTTGCTCTTCATCAGATCAATGAAATGTTTCATCTGATCATGCATATTCAAACTATCAGAAACAATCTCAGAAAACACTTTCTTGAAATCTTAAATAACAAAGAATATCTTTGATTCTTTTGCTTGAAATGCATTGCATCTTGCAGTCTGATGATTTGCATTCTGTGATAAGACATTTATAAATAGCAGCTGATAAAACAAAGTTACATAAGTCTCTTTTCTTCTTTTAGCTGCAAGCATTGTCAGCTCAACAAATTTCAATGTTTTTTACAGATTAACTTATATTTGCTTTGCACGCTGAATGCTGTTTTCTCAATATGATCAACGATGTTTGCATCAATGAATATTCAAGTTGATTTTATTTAATCATGAATAGTCAAGAATCATATTATATTCTTGCATGTTCACAGCATGAAACTCAATGTTTCAGCTTTTGCAAACTTTCTTGTGATCAATCAACTCAATATTGATCTGATGTGTATCATAGCAGAAAATTCAACAATCATTGATCATCTGAATCTGTTTTAAAGTTGCATAATTCTTCAAAAACTTATGCTCTTTTACTCATAATTGCAATATAAAGTTTCACTCAATCTTAAAGTCAATAAAACAGTGAGCTTTGCGCACTTTCTCAAAGACATTTGTCAATACTGATATCATCAATGCACATGATAATCATCTTTTCATAATTATATTTAATGATTTGATGATGAATATCAAACTTTCTCTTTTCTCATCTCTTCATCATAATTGCAAGTCTCTTGTCTGAATGCATAGTTGAAATACATCAAATTATCAATCTTATGTCTCAGCTTTTTGCATGATCAGCATGTAAGATTGAATGAAGCAGCATCTTGCTTAAACTCATTGAACTTAAGTGTTGCATCATCTTTAAACTGCATGCTTAAAGCAAAGAACTTTGAATTCTCTGTTGCAACAATAAACTTCATCTTTTCATGCAAGAATTGAAAATTCTTCTGAGATGTTGCACTCTCACTTTGCTGCAAATGTAACTTCGACAATGCATCAGTGTTTTGCAAATGCAAGTCAATGTTTATAAAATGCTTTAGCAGATTGACATAATTGATAAAGATGTATGAGATGCAAAGAGATTCATTCATGATGATTTCGTTAATCTTCATTCACAAGTACATCATGCAAGTTTCATTGAATATATAATAATTCAAATCTGCATACAGTCTGATAAAATATTGCTTAAAATTCACGATGCTTTGATTAACTTGCTGCTTTGCAATCTTGAATCAACATTTTGTTTGAAAGTTGCAAATTTCAGAATTGTTAAGTTTAGCACGCAAGTATTTAATGTAATACTTTCAGTTGAATATCTCATCATGATTATGCATGCTCATCACATGATTTCATCATTGATTGCAAAACTTCTCTGACAAGTATGATGTAAATTATTGCAACTTCTCTTCTTTTGTGATAAAATCAGATGATGTCACGACTATGAAGTCTTTGCAGTCTTGCAGTCAGAACATCAAGAAGTCATAGTTTGTGATGCTTTGCTCTTTAAACTTGCAAGATTGATTAGCATGCTTGCATGCATCACTTTGATAATAATCATCACTATGTTGACATCAATGATCAGAAATTGATTAAATCTCTCGCTTAAGTTTTGATATGTAAAGTTGCAAGATAAGCAGTATGTTCTGCATCTTCAGATTCTTTAACTGCTTGCATACTTCGCTTGTTGATCATCAAGAAATATGATTTATCTGTTCATTAAATTCTTGCAATTTGAACTTCTCATTTGCATGTTTAAATGCGTGATTCTCAAATCTGTTTTGATGAGATGATGAATTCTCAGTGTGAGAAAAGTTATTACTTCTTTCGATCATGCAACTTCTGATGAATCGCTGCGTGTTTGACATTTCTTACTGAGCAGCTTCATGCAAATGAAGCAATTAAAACTGTGAAATAATAAGATTTTTTTACGTGAAACTGTGTAGTAGAAGATAATAAGATAGCATTTTATTGATGATAAAACTAATTGCTAAGAAACAAAAGTGAAAACTTGCAAAGTTTTTATCTTCTGTTAAGTCATTATCTTTATTCACTCGTTAGTTTCTTTAATCTAATCTTACGAGCTAGTCTTGCAAACATGCATCATTCATAGTCGATGAGATGCATTCTTACACTCAGTGAGAATGATGTAAATTAAAATCTTCTACAATCAGTTGTTTGCAGTCATTCTTGAGTAGTTTGTTCAAATAAGAAATGATTAAAAATCTTTTTATGAATGTAGTAAATAATGAACATGAATTGTAAATGTTTAAAAGTTTTAGCGTTTGCGTTTCATCATCTGCATTGTGAGTTAATATTCTGATTAAGCAAATGTCTGACTCAACTGTTTCTACTATTCATTGATTGAGTCTTAAATGTTTATTAATGTATATGCATGTTCTTGATTGAAATGATGAGTTTTTCACTAGATGAAAGAAGTTATGTGCTGAGCTAAATGATTGTGAATCATTGTTGTTGTGATCTTACTTCTGTATAGCTATTATGTTGAATTCGCAAACTTCTTTGTTAATTAGAAATGATTCTTGAATTCTTAATGACTTTCTGATGTTGTACTGTAGAATTTGTAGAAAAGATTGTTTTATCATAAAGTTATTTGTAACTGTTGTTGACTTTGCAATGAGAAGACTTTTTGTATGCTTTTAATCATTGAGAATCTTTCTTGCTTTCTGATTAAACGTTTCTGAATCTGCTCAGATATTGTCTCATCTGAGTCACTACTTACATAAGAGAAAAGATTGACTCATCTCTTCTTGATTTCTACTATCTGTCAAGCTGATTCATTAACGATTCAACTGTATGTTTTCAACATGACTGTTACTAAGCTTGAGAAATTCGTTGAATTGAAAGAGTTCGTTGAATCTGAAGAGTTCATTGAATCTAAAGAGTTCGTTGAATCTAAAAAGTTCGTTGAATCTAAAGAGTTCAGAAATAGTGAGAAGAATGTGCAATTGTATTCAAACGTTTCAGAATATTTGAACGATCTGTTTTTATAGATTTTGAACGTTTGTTTCATCTGCTGTCATCACTTGAAACAGATGCATCTTCAAAGTTCGTGATTTTCGTTGCAGTTGATGCAACGTCTTCTGTTCAAAGACATCATGCACTTCTTGATGTGATGCTTGTCTGCACACTTTTCGCAGCACTGATTCTTTCTGCAGAACTTAGTCATGTAATCAAATTCATGACATCTGAAGCACTGTGTGATGTGACAGTTCTTTTCAAATAGCTTGCATGCACATTCTTGATACAAGTTCAGCATGCTCATGTTCATTAGTTGATTCATCATTGCTTCGATCGCGATCTTTACAATGAGTAATGAATGAGTCTTTTCGCTCTTTGCTATCTTCTTGAGTCAGACTATTCTTAAAACTTTCAGATCTTCATGAAGTCTTGTGTTATCTTTTATCAGTCTTTTAATGATTCTTTTCTGATTGTTTATGTCTATTATAGTGCATACTTTATATGTCAGCATTGCAAAGATTCAACGTGCTATGCATGTTGAATTCGTGATTTCTTTTGCTCATGTTTGAGTCTTTTTCAGATTTGCTTGAGCATCTGAGCTGATTGCATGAAGAAAAATATCATCACTATTCAGCTTGCGAAGTGACATGATTAGATCTTTTTGATCTGTTGACACGTCTGCGATTCTTTATAGAATCTGTTCAATCAACTTCTTCTGTATCTCTTTTATTTCTCTTCTGTTTATTATCTTAATCATGACTTCTCATTTCTTGCGAAGCGATGATGAGTTGTCTCTGAGACGTTGCTTTCTCATCGCTATTTCTTCTCTTGTCACGTTCGCTCATGACATGATTTTCGTTGAAAGACGCATGCTTTTCTGTGTATGCAACTGCTTGTTAAGCAGTTGAACTGATGTCTTCAATTTCTGTACATTCTTCGTGATGAATGTATTCTGATTCACATGATGTTTTTCTTCTGAATCGAGTTGAAGACATTGAATCAGCTTCAATGCTATCTTTTTTCATGAATGATCTTTGCTTTTCTCTTTCTCTAACGTTGATATCTTTATTAGTAAATCAATAATGTTAGTAATGTTCTTTTCATTGTTGCATGAGCATTTTAATCTTGCATCTCTGTTTTCTTATAACAAATCGACGTTGCTTGCAATCATCTTTAAATCAGCATTGCTGCAGTTCATGTGATTCATTGTTGTTTCATCATCTTTTAGATTCACTCTGTTTTGTTTATAATGCTCTTTTTCAAAATTTGTGATGCGTGCGTTGTGATTGTTTTCTCAAGATAGCAGAAGTTGAAACTGAAACTGAAACAGCAGTAATATTCATGCATAAACTCATTAGATTCAGCAAAGCAACAAGTGTTTCTGACAAAATAATCACAACGAAAGCGAAACTGCAAGCTATTAGCGATGCAATTGCAATATGCAGCGAAAAAGCACTCAAAAACAGCGAAATTTAAATGTACATGAACAGTCAAATGACTTTGCAAAGACTAAACACAAAGAGCAACATTAATGTAAAGTTATTCAATGACATACAACAAAACTTGATCAATTTACGTCAGAATCAGTGTCAAATTCGTATACAGTAAATATTGAGTTGCAAAAGCATTATTGAGAACGAAAAAGCAGATCAACTGATCAAAAGTATTGCTCAAGAATTATCAGTTATTGACAACATGAAAGCAATCATCATAAGCTTTGTCAAAAAGCAAATTTGCAAAGAGACGAAATTACAATGATTAAATGTCTGAAAAAGCAGCATCAAGAAGAAAAATCAGTATCAAAAGCACATATTGAATGTGAATTTAAGTCATAAATTACTAAAAAAGTTGAGAAAAATCAATAGACTAACGTTTTCAATCTTTATTCAGCTGAAAATGAGACATAACTATTTCAAGAGCTATTTGTATTAATTATCAGAGAATAATTTGAACAAATGCTATGAAATATATAATGCAAGATAAATGTCAAAGCATTTACTGCTGAACTGCAAGCATTATAGAGCAGAGCAGATAAAGCTTAAGAAAAAAGCTCAGCTCAAAAACATAAACACTATATTGACATTGTTCATCACTAAGATTGAAAGAATTGCAACATTAAAGTATTTGAAAAATACTTGAATTATGACGAGAAAATGACTATTAGAAACGAAAGAATAGAACGCGAAAAATGCAAAGAAACAAAGAAAAATGAGAGTATAATGATGAGAATTTGAGCAAGAGCGCTTGTATACACAAACTATCGATGTAATTGATCAATGAGAAGATATAAAGCAGCAACTTTAATCAGATTACATGTAACTTAGCATATATACAGCATTTAAACAGTGTCATAATCATAGATTGCATGCACTTAATGAAGAAATAAATAATAAAAAAGCATGTGAATTTAGCATCAATGCATCAAGTGAACTAAACATGTATTGCGTTTTTCTATTTGCTGATGTGAACGATTTTTGTTGACTGCAAAATAAATCAACAATGTCGTTTTACAGTTGTTTGCTTGTTGATGAATTCATGCTAAGTTTGTTTCATAAATTTATTTCAATCTCTAACATTGACTTTTTAATTTCTATCGTTGACGTTTTGAGTTTTGACGCTGAGCTATTGCTTCTGCTGAGTTTCACGTTACTATTCGTGAAACTTTTAAACATTCATAAAAGTCTTCAGATTATTATGATTGATCAAAACTTTAACAGTATGATAATTATTTTCTACATAGTGTTGTCAGTGTTTAAACATCATTACTATGACTAGAAACTTCTGATCATGCATTTTATAATTTTGTTCAACATTTATCATTATTTTAAATCAGAATGCAATCAAGTATCATTGATCTTCATCATTTAACTGAGATAAAATACTTGTGACTGCATAATTGAATGCATTGATCTCAATGCATATATGTTGCTTTGAATCAAAGTGTCTCAATATAATTATCTTTATAAAAATGTCATAAAGCTGATTAAATGCTTGTTTTGCTTCATTTGATTATATAAATGAGTTTATTTTTACATCTTTTATACTATCTCTCAGCAATTTTGTTAAAGACTCTGCTATCTGAAAGTAATGATGTATAAAACGTTAATAGAAATTAACAAATCTCAGAAAAACTTGTATTTCTTAATACATCTTTAATCTGAATCATGTTTTAATGATGTTTACTCTGCTTGAGTTCATCAAAACATTCTTTGTGAATATGATAAGTTTTAGAAAATTTATTTTGATGATAAAGAATGCACACTTTTTCAAGTTAGTATATAGCTTAAACTTTCTTAATTGCTTCAGAATCTGTTTCACATGATTTATGTAATCAATTTCTGACTTGAAGAAGATTAAAATATTATTCAAAAAATGATGTAATAATTATTTAAAAGCTTTGTTAAAATCTTATTAATATAAGTTTGAAAAGTGATAAACATGTTGATTAAATCAAATGACATGATCATATACTTAAAGTGTTTATAATGAGTATAAAACGTCATTTTTCACTTGTCTTTATGTTACAATCTGAAATGATGATAAACATTTTTCAAATTCAACTTAGTAAATCTCTTGATTTTACTGAATCTGTCTAGAATTTCATTAATTAAAGATAGTGAATGATGATTCTTTATAGTAATCTTGTTCAGATCTTGATAGTTCATGCATAAATAAAAACTATTGTTCTTTTTGAAAATAAATAGAATAAATGCATCAGTTGAGTTAATGAAGTGTTTAATTCATTCTTTCACTAAAACATTATTTAAATACTATCTTAAAGTCATTAACTTTGTATTTAACAAATTATACAGCAAATCATATGATGATTCTGCAGTGATTTCAATTGCATGATCATGATCTTTATGCAAAGACAATTTGTTGATACTTTCTGTTGAAAATACATCTTCATATTCTTTCAATTCTGAATTCAATGAATATGATTTACGTTTCAAATGCATTTATGATACAATTCATTAAGTTATTCATGACTTTCATTTGATGTTCAACAGTCAATTCTTTGATAATGTTGCATATGATAAGAGCATATATAGTAAACTCATCTTGTAGAGCTTTTACAAAACTCTTTGTGATAAATAACTTGAATACATGTTTATTCACGTTGAAACATCATGTTCATGCAATCATGTTTATTCAAATACGCTTGAATTGCATATTCAACATACTTAATAGTTCAGATCATCATAACACAACAGAGATTATATTCAATTATTTACAAAACAGATATTTAAAATTCATGTTGATAAATAGAATAAATATATTAGTATTGATTGCAGTTATTGCTATCAAAAATATATATGTGTTGCGTTAATGATTGCATCTGAAAGATAAATGTTGATGATTTTTAATGAAATTACAAAGATTTGTATGAGTGCGCATCAAAATAATTGACAATCTAGCAAAAATACTACGACGCGATGATCTCAAACGTGATCGTAGGCTGAGTAGTCATTCAGAGAGTCTCTAATTCAAAGAGGCTTAGAGAAAGTTGTTAACTCGAAGAGGCTTAGTCACGGAAACACGTCTGAGGTTCTGAGGCAAGATGAGTCTGATAATAGCGAAAGATGACAGATGGAAACAGAAAGATAGAAATGCAGATAAACGAACTTCAAGACAGTCGTTGCCACTAGACAGGAAATACAACATTCTGTAGCTGCTTCCCGTGTAGACAAATTACATGAGTGAGCATTCGAAATGGTATCAAATTTATCAGCAGGCTTTAGTCAGCCTTAGCTTGTATTGTACATCCCTTAGCACCCACCTCGATCGACCCTTTACTAGTGATTGAGCTTTTGGCTCGCGTATGTTAGAATACTCGCAATCTTTACCACCTGCTCCTGGGCCAAGGTCCAATTACCATCATCAATAGCGTCACGTATACCGGGGAATCTAGCTTCTTCGTAGCCAGACCATGCTTGAGGCGCGAAAATAACATGTTTGTACTGTTCTCGGCCCGGAAGCTAAGCCAACATGTCAGTTATATAGTGGGCCGAAGCAAGAACGGTTATGAAGTCTCTGCTTACACCACCGTCAACATCAAGCAGATTGGTCTCGAAGTTCGCCATTCGGGTATTGTGGCTCATCCGTTTGATAGCCATAACATTTGTCTCGAGACCGCCACGCTCAAAGACTTCGTCAGCCCAGGCCTGATCAAAGTCATGGAAATCATGTGCATTCTGAACAAGTTCTTCAACTGCGCCATGTAAGGGCTCCAAATCAATGTAGTCGTGCGGTGAATCCTTTGTGCTAGCCAACCTCTCGAGATCTTCGATAAACCCTTTAACCGCGCGTGCATAGTCGTTGAAATCAAAGGGCAAGACTGGAGAGTCGGCCATTTCAAGTATCAACAGGGCCCAGATTTGGGCAAGGGCTTTATGATATCTGAAACCCGGGTCACCGAAAAGACGCATCCAATCGTAGTTATCGTAGACGCTATGATATGGATAAGGTGGCCCGCTGAAGCTGAGGTCGAGAGAAGATGTTCCAGCCAGGTGTTGAAACGCGACATAGTCACTTCCAGCACCGAGGCCTCGAATAGTGCTGTTCTTCTCATCCCAAGTAGATCGAAGCGTGCTGTTGGTATCAGGATCGTAGATACGATCAAGAACCCGTAGTAGAGCTTTCTCAAAGACCGGGCAACCAGCCGGCTCAAAGTCATGACCTACAACGGCGACATTGACATTCAGATAGGCGAAGCCATTGCGTCGCATATCATCCATCCTTGATTCAACGTGCTCGGTAGACCCAATTAAATTGTACTCTTCGGCATCCCAGGATGCAAACTCGATAGTTCGCAGAGGAGCCCAACCAAGCTTTCTAAGCTCACCAAAGATCCTGACAACTTCGAGGAACACAGCTGTTCCACTCCCAGGGTCTGCAGCCCCGAAAGCCCAGGCGTCACGATGATTACCAACGATAATGGACTTCTCTGGCTGCTCAAGGCCCGTAAATCTCCCCAAGACGTTGTAGATGGGCTGCCTCTCTACCTCGTCTTGTTCATTCATCAGATGAACAATGGGGGAGCCTTGGTCGCCGGTCCACCATGTGACATCTGGGACGCCGCCTATCCAGTTTTTGCCCATTTGATCCTTTGCTGACTTAGTGAGCTCCTTGCCGTGTCCTTCAAGCGCCTGAAGGAGCTTCTGCGCATCTCTCCAAGCCAATGGAATGGAGGGAATGTCGTTGAGTCCGGGGTTATCATCCTTGCGGTCCCTTTTGCTCTTTCCAGGGAGTGACGGGAACCCTTTGGACAACACGTCGCCTACGACCCAAGTTGTCAGAGCAACGCTGCCTCGTTGTACACCATCACTAGGCATGTACCGCCCGTCTGGGAACACTTCTCCGTTGCGGAAGCCATCCTCGGCCGGGTCACTGTAGATGATACAACCAACGGCCCCCGCCATTTGGGCGGCTTTAACTTTTAATGCTCTATCACCTTGATTACCATAATACCTGACAAGTGCAATCGATCCTTTCATATCAACGCCTACCTCTTTCAGCTTTTGGAAATCCTCCCTTGAGCCGTAATTGGCGTAGATCAGGGGACCCGTGATATTTCCTGATTTCGAATGGCCGTGGAATACAAGGGTTTGCTCTCGAGGTGGATCTGTATACAAAGGTTCTTCCTCGATCAACGCCTCCCACGCCATGTTAAAAGGCTCAATAATGGCAACCCGTCGACCGCCCTTCTTCGGATAATTCAAGTAAACGTCAAATCTCTCTAAGCCTACCCGTTCCAGCAAAGCATCTTGGAACAAATCCTCAACCCACTGTGCAAGCAAGAAATTACCCTTAGTCCCTGCCATATGGTCGAATCTTGAAGCGTGTTCAGAATATTTACTTATTTGCGTCTCGTTAACATGCTCTTGAAGAAATACTCTGACAGACTCCGGATCATACATTTGCATCCCACGCCTTCGACCAACAGAAAACAGATCCGACATGAACAATAGGTAAGCTAAGGACAACGTAAGGAACAGAGCGAAGAACCGGCCAACAAGGATCCAATTCATTTGATAATTCTCTGGCCATGAAGGTAACCATGCACGGATATATTCCGGAGAGGGTAAGTATTGACGAAAGGGAAGATTGATGGACGAAAGGCTATGCGTCAGGCTATAAATACGCTTCGATAGAAGGTTGGCTCGCAGTGAGCGGCTGGTGCTCGGTTCCCTCTCCCCTGGCTCAAGCATATCCATCTGCTCCATTTCCCGTCGCAGGCCTTGCAAAGAAATCCGCGGAGAACCTGCATGAGATGAAGGCAGGAGATCAAGACTGGGTCTAGCCGATCCCACGGTAGGTGCTTCGTAGCCAGTATGCTGGTATTCCCTCCGGTCAAGAAGACCTTGCCTTTCAGCATCATGGCTAATCTCTGAGGGTCCGAGGAAAGATTGCGAAGAGGACGGTCGAGATGTGATGGCCTCCTCATATGTCGGTATAGGGAGAGACTGCTGTTCTTCATATTTATTGGGCTTCTCGTCCGCCATAGGGACCAGCATGGGGTTCAATTCCAGCCTCTCAGTGGGCGAATGCTACCTCTGGCCTGGATCCGCTCCCGACACTCTCAATAGACGCATGGTATCGAGCACATACCAATGTCGCTTCGATGTTCCGGATTAAAAACGCCTTGACTATGAATAGTTGCTTCGTTAAAGTAATTCCGGTAGGGCTGAAACTCTACTGCTACTGTAGGTACGTGATTAGGTACGAAAGTACTTCGTACTCGTATAAACGAGGTTTCCGCGCACGCTAAATTAGTGCCCTCACGAGAATATTAGAAGAATTCATCTATATCTACCTTCATCATCTACAAATTAATTGACAATTGCTTGTATCTCTCTCAAGCATCTCGATGAAGAATTAATTTGAAAATATAAACTATATCATTGAAAATGACGATGCAATTGCGATTTATATGCATGAATCTTCTCTCACTCTCTCATTCTCTCTTTCTTTACTTCTCTCGTTTTCACTAATTTGTATAATAGACTGTTCAAACAACTTTTCATTGACTCAAAGCTCTTCTCAGATCGATGAAATTTTCACTTTTAAGCTTTGACAAAGCGATTTCATATCTCATATGAATGTAACATATGTGAAGGTTAATGAAACCTTTTTGAAGTGAATTTTGAAGGCTGATCAGCATCATTTGACTGATCAACTTGCTCAGAGTGAGCACATTAAGAGCAAATTCGAACAGGTAGAATCATTCTACTGAGTGCATGATGATGACGTATGTTTCAGAGAGACTGTAGAGCTTTAGATAAAGCTTTTGATGAAGCTTTCAATGAAGCTTTCGATGAAGCTTTTGATGACGAAGCTTTTGAAGAAGCTTTTGAAGAAGTTTTTAATGATGAAGCTTGTGAAGAAACTTTTGATGAAGAAGCTTTTGAAGAAGCTTGTGAAGAAGCTTTTGATGACGAAGCTTTTGAAAAAGCTTTTGAAGAAGCTTTCAGTAATGTTCTCAAAAATACAATTTCAAGAAGATTTAATTATTCTTTCACTGCAAGTGATTTGAATGAGTAAATTCAACATCGTCACTTAATTTATGATGCTATCATTTTAATTCAACTTCTGAACTTGCTTTTGCTGTTTCTTTACTGACTGAACTAGCTTTGTTTATGCTGAGCTTGTAAATGAAGAAGATAATGAGAGAGTGAATGCAGATGAAGCTTTTTTCATAGAACTTTGCTGTTTGAAAATGTTACAAGCGTATCAAGACTGAACAAGACTGAAGCTTTAATCAATTTGCAGTGAACGCTAGCGAGTTTTCTGCGTAATGATTAGAACTAATCAAGAACTAGTTGAGATTTGACTCAGATTTGACTTAAATATGATTCAGCATCTTTTTTCTTTTCTAGCATCTTTTAATCAGCTTCTATTATTTTCTAAACAAACATACTTCTTTGTATTACGAGTGATCAACAGATTTCTATGATAAACATATTTCTTTATGTTACAAACATCTTTTAAATCAACATCTTTCTTGTGTTTCAACACGTCTTCTTTAAGACTAGCGTCGATCTGAGTAACTACTATATAAAGCGTGTTTCTTTTGTCTTTTGTATCTTCTTTCTTCTGTATTCTTAAAGTCTTAGTTATAACTATATTAATCACATGATACTGATTTCTATACTCACTCAAATTCACTCAACTGACAACGAAATAAGTATAAAGAAATTTGTGTATCTGATGATCAATGACATCAAAAGACAGAACAACATTAAGAAATTAATAGAATCAATAAGAATATATGATCATGTGATTGCTAGAGAATTTATCGCTCAGTCAGTAGCATCAGTTCAAATCGATTAATAGAATCAATGATAAAGAATCTTCATTGATTGCTTAAGAATTACACAAAAAAAATCTTTTAAATCAGCAACACTCTTCTTTGAAGACTAAACACTTTAACAAATAATCTCACTACATACTATTAAGCATCATTCTTCACTTGATCATCAATTCTTTGCTATGATTCAATTATTTGTGAACAATCTCTTCAAGAATAATCAAAGTTCTTATTCTTTTGACATTACAGATTCAGTTATTTATTCTGAGCTATCATCTTGCATATTAAAATATCTTAGAATTGATGTCGTACAAAAACATTAATACTTTTTGTCTCATTCTCAGACTTTTGATGAATCTCATGAAACTTCTACTTCATGAGATATAAAAAATGTAAAGCAGCTACAACACTGAGTCAAACAAGACTTAAAAGTTTTTCTAAAAGATTTGAACAATCTTCAAACTCAACGAGATTTAAGTATGAAAGCTTGTGAGTTATTTAACAAGATATCAAGTGAATAAATATGAAAAACTCTTTTTGAGAAAATGAATAAAGTCAAAGAATGCTTGAATCAATTAAATCAGACATTTTGAAATCAAGTGACTGAATTGCAACATTAACTGTGATCTTTTAAAGAGATCACTTTTTCTTCTTTTACTTTGTTTAATTCTTTCAAGCGATTTCAAAAGCTTTCAAATTCATCTTTGTTTACTGATGAAAAAGAATTTATTTGAGATGATTGACAAGAAAAGATTCATGACAAGCTAAAAATCAACGTTGATTATTTCAATATCAATAGAATTATTCTGATCTACGTTCACTTCAGAATCAAAAAAGACGCAGTCAAAGCTACTTTAGCTTGACATCAACTGTGAGAATGCATCTCATCAACTATGAATGATGCATGTTTGCAAGACTAGCTTGCAAGACTAGATTAAAGAAACTAACAAGTGAATAAAGATAACAACTTGACAGAAGATGAAAACTCTGCAAGTTCTTGTTTTCGTTTCTTAGTAATTAGTTCTATCATCAATAGAATGCTATCTTATTATCTTCTACTACACAGTTTCATGTAATTGTAATTGTAATTCATACATTCTTGTGACATCGATTTAGACTCGACTCATGAGAGACTCTATGCTACTTATATCGAGTGAACAAAACTCTCTGAGAAAGAAAATCACTCGTCGTCTATACAACTGCTTCGCGCAGTCGAAACAATGAGATTGACACTGTGTTATCAAGTAATAAACCTATAGCTTCTATTCAGCGCGTGACGCTCGAGTAAACTCTTGATGAGAGTGTCTGTGCTGTTTGATTATGATGCATCGTCTTTGCTCTGCTCTTCATTGATGATATTCTATACAACGATGTCTCGATTCAATCTTTGATTCGAAGACGAAAGACGTTTTCTTTGCACTCGTGATGCTCGTGATTGTAACGTACGTAGAGCTGTGTTCTCTTACTCAATGATTGTCATTCATTGAGCAGAGAAATATGTGATGAAAGAGAGACGCACATGATGAGAAGGTAAAGTGTGATTGTACTGAGTAATTCTTTCCTTCTCTTGATTTGACTTGTGTCACGTAGACGTTGAATAAATTGTTAGTATAGGCGTGCGATTGCAATCGTTCGATGTTTGGCTCTGATCGATTGTGACTGTTAGGGAAAGTGTTGTCGCATGGGTGAAAACTCTGCACGACGACTTTCCTGATCACGCAACGTTCTAACATCGTTCAAACTGCGTCGAATTGAGATCTCTTGACTCTTTTAACTTCTATTCAAACACAGAATAGAATCAAAAGATTCGTAGTTGACATCACGTACAGGTGAATCTCGTTGTCAGTCACACAGTTTCATGTAAAGAAATCTTGTCATCTCACAGTTTTAATTGCTTCATTTGCATGAAACTACTCAATAAAAGATGTTAAACGTGCAGCGACTCACTAAAAGTTGCATGATCAAAAGAAGCAATAACTTTTCTCATACTGAGAATTCATCGTTTCATCAAAACAGATCTGAGAATTACACATTCAAACATGCAGATGAGAAGTTCAAGTTGCAAGAATTTAATGAACAGACAGATCATATTTCTTGATGATTGACAAGCGAAGTACGCAAGCAGTTAAAGAATCTGAAGATGCAGAATGTACTGCTTGTCTTGCAACTTTGCATATCAAAACTTAAGCGAGAGACTTAATCAATCTTTGATTATTGACATCAACATAGTGATGATCACTATTGAAGTGATGCACGCAAGCGTGCTAATCAATCTCATGAGTATAAAGAGCAAAGCATTACAAACTATGACTTCTTGATGTTCTGACTGCAAGACTGCAAAGACTTCATAGTCGTGATATCATTTGATTTCATCACGAAAGAAGAGAAGCTGCAATGATCTGTATCATACTTGTCAGAGAAGTCTTGCAATCAATGACGAGATCATGTGATGAGCATGTGCAATCATGATGAGATACTCGACTGAAAGTACTACATTAAATACTTGCATGCTAAACTTAACAATTCTGAAATTTGCAACTTTCAAACAAAATATTGACTTGAAACTGCAAAGCAGCGAGTCAATTAAAGCATCGCAAATTTCAAGCAATATCTTATCAGACTATACACAGATCTGAACTATCATATATTTAATGAGACTTGCATGATGTACTTGTGAATGAAGATTAATGAAATCATCATGAATGAGTTTCTTTGCATCTTATACATTTTTATCAATTATGTCAATCTGCTAAAGCATCTTATAAACATTGACTTGCATTTGCAAGACATTGATGCATTGTCGAAGTTACATTTGCAACAAAGTGAGAGTGCAACATCTCAGAAGAGTTTTCAATTCTTGCATGAAAAGATGAAGTTTATTGTTGCAACGAAGAATTTGAAGTTCTTTGCTTCAAGCACGCAGTCTAAAGATGATGCAACACTCAAGCTCAGTGAGTTTAAACAAGATGCTGCTTCATTCAATCTTATGTGCTGATCATGCAAGAAGATGAGACATAAGATTGATAATTCAATGTGTTTCAACTACGCATTCAGACAAAAGACTTGTAATCATGATGAAGAGATGAAAAAAGAGAAAGTTTGATGTTCATCATTGAATCATTAAATATAACTACGAAAAGATGATTGTCACATGCATTGATAATATCAATATTGACAAATGTCTCTGAAAGAGTATGTGAAGCTTACTGTCTTATTGACTCTGAGATTGAGCGAAATTTTATATTGCAATCATGAGTAAAAAAGCATGAGTTATTGAAGAATCATGCAACTCTGAAACAGATTCAGATGATTGATGATCGTTGAATTTTCTGCTATGATATGCATCAAATTGATATCAAGTTGATTAATCATGAGAAAGTTTACAAAAGCTGAAACATTGAGTTTCATGCTGTGAACATGCAAGAATATGATATGATTCTTAACTACTCATGATTAGATAAGATTAACTTGAATATTCGTTGATGCAAGCATCATTGATTATATTAAAAAAACAGTACTCAGCGTGCAAAGCAAATATGAGTTAATCTGTGCAAGACATTGAAATTTGTCAAGCTGATAATGCTTGCAGCTAAAAGAAGAAAAGAAACTTATGTAGCTTTGCTTTATCAGCTGCTATCTACAGATGACTTATTGCAGAATGCAAATCATCAGACTGCAAGATGCAATGCACTTCAAGTGAAAGAATCAGAGATACTCTCTGCTATTCAAGATCTCAAGAAAGTGTTTTCTGAGATTCTTTCTAATAGTTTGAACACGCATGATCAGATGAAACATTTCATTGATCTGATGAAGAGCAAAATGTCTTGCATCAAGTCTATTTATAAGATGACACAAGATGAGCTCGCTGTAATACAAGATTATTTAGACAGCGCGCTAAAGAAGAAATGAATTTATTTATCAAGTAATTCTGCAGAAGCATCTGTGTTGTTTGTAAAAAAGTTGAATGAAAGTCTTCATTTATGTGTGAACTATCATGATCTCAATAAAATAACAGTAAAGAACAATTACTTATTGTCTTTACTGTTTGAGACGCTGAATCACTTTGCTCATGCAAGACACTTTATCAAAATTGATATTTGCAACATTTATCATTGCATTTGAATTTGCAAGAACAATGAATGAAAAACGACTTTTCATACATGTTATGATCAGTTTGAGTATCAGATGATGCTCTTTGAACTGACAAATGCTTCTGCAATCTTTCAGTTTTATATAAATCACACGCTTAAGTCATTCATGAATATTTGCTGCATGATATATCTGAATGATGTCTTAATATACTTTGAGACGAAAGAGCAGCATTGAGAGCATGTGTGCAAGATTCTTCGCATGCTACTGAAATATTAATTGTATATCAAGCTGTTGAAATATACTTTCAATCGTAGTGAAGTTATCTTTCTGAGATTCGTGATAAAATGAAGAAATATTCAGATAAAACAGTCTTGTATTGACGCAATTACTAGCTGATCTGAACTCAAGTTTGTAAAAAGTATTCTCATATTCTTGAAATTTGCGAAATTTTATCAACAATTTATAAAAGAATTCTCTTAAATCATCACGCTCTTAACAGATTTAATCAAGAGTGCAAAGAAGAGAATGATGCATTCATTCTTTGCAATGACATCAAAAGTAAGAAATGCTTTTGAAAGATTGAAAGCAGTCTTTGTCAATGCTTTCATTTTGAAACACTATGATTGAGATGCAAATCTTTGCATGAAGATTAATGCATCAAAACGCAAAGTTGAAGACGTGCTTAGTCAGAAAAGCATGACTGATCAATGACATTTTATTGTGTACTATAGTTATAAGTTCAAAGAAGCTGAAGTATGATGAGACATGCATGATAAAGAGCTGTATGCTATAGTTCTCAATTTTAAGAACTGACGACATTATCTTCAAAGTAGCAAGCAACTCATATATGTGATAACAGATCACAATAATCTTCGTTACTTTATGATGATGAAGAAGCTCAACGTACAACAGATGTGTTGAGCTGAGAAATTAGCTGCGTTTGACTTTCATATAGAATATCACAAAGATAAATTAAACTCTGCAAATGTATCATCAAGAAGATTCAACATCATGAAATCAAATGATAGTGAGAAGAATAATGATTATTTTCTATCTACTCTGCAAAACAAACTTCGCAATCAGAAATGTCAATCTGAGCTGCTAAAGAATGAAGAAATTTTGACAGTGATCAAACTTGCAGCATTGACGATGCAACTGAATGACATAGTCATTGCAGATACTTAAGTCATGTGTTTAAATGAGAAAGTACTTGTTAGATTTTGCAGAATTCTAGATACTGCATCATCTTGACTTCTGATTCATCAGAATATGAAGTTGAAGAGATTCTATTTGAAGATGAGTGAATCAATGACTGCGTGACTGCTGAAGTTACAACAAAGAGACGTCTTTGTTGCAAATGAGAAGTGATGTCAATGATTTGCATCTAAAAAGAATGAGCTTTCAAGATGATGTATGAAAGATAATGAACTGCTACATCATGATTTTGCAGTTTATGTACTTAATGACTTTGCTACAAGAAATGAGATTCTGCATATGAATCATGATGATTTCGAAGCAGATCATTTTGCATATGCTCATATCAAGACTGTGATAAGAAGAAAATATTACTGATTGAAAATGCTCAAAAAGATGACGAAATATGTTTGCACTTGTTCAGACTGTCAGCGAGTGCGAATGCATCATTATAAGCTTTATGAGAAGCTGATGTTTATATCTTCAGAAAATGTGAATTCATTTCACATGATGATTATGAATTTCATAATAGACATGTTTTTTGCGAAGAATTTGTACATCAAAAAAACAAGCGATGTTATATTGATAATGATAAATAAGTTAATCAAGCATGCAACTTATATTTCGATGATCAAAGATCTGAACGTTGAGAAGCTTGCAAATCTGCTATGACGAGAATTCGTATCTCAGCATGAAATAATGCGAAGCATTATATTGAATCGAGACTCACTGTTTATCAATCATTTCTGAATCACTTTATGTTGACATTTTGAAGCAAAGCGAAAGCTAAGCATTGCGTTTCATTCGCAAATCAATGATCAAACAGAAAGACAGAATCAGATGCTTGAACACTATCTGCAAGTGTATTTCAATTACAAGATGAATAATTGATCAGAGCTTTTGTCAATGATGATGTTTGCATATAACAACAGCGTACACGTTAGTATTAAGAAAACTTCACATGAACTTCTAAAAAGATACATTGTGAACTTTGCAGAGACATCTGAGAACAGAGCTTTAAAGAGAAAGACATTCTTGACTATGAAGTGAGCAGAATGACTACGAAGTATCAAAGAACATTTAATGAGACTATGAAAGTGAGTAGCAGAGTAGCAAGCAAAGTATTATAATGCTCATCATAAAGCTACAAGCTTTCAAATGAAAGACAAAGTGCTTTTGCAAAGTATAAACATTTGTACGCTTTGATCAAAGAAGAAGATTGATCACAGATAACTGAGATTATTCAGAATATTAAAGAAGATCGACATGCAAGCGTATAAGCTTGAACTATCTGAAAGATATGATGCAATTTATTCAATCTTTCACGTCTCTTTATTGAAATTCTGACACTCACGTGATGAAAATTCGAAGTTGCAGATCATTCTTGTGAAAGAAGAAGAGAAATGAAAGATAAAAAAGATATTTGATCAGCGAATCAAGAAAGAAAAGATTGAGTATTTAGTTCAATGAACTGATTTGTTTTTCTACAAAAACTTCTGAAAATCAATGAAAAATCTTAGTAATGCAAAGAAGATCATTGAGAACTATAAGACAGAAAGGCAAGTACATCAGTCAACTGCAAAGAAGTCAAAGAGAAAAAAGAGAGACAGATTACGTAAGAATCACGATTGAGAAAGTATCAAAAGCACAAAGATGTAAGTTTAAGAAGTTGATATTAAACTACAATTACAAAATTTCACGTAACATATGTCTTCTAAAAAAGATGATGATGAACGTCGTGAAAGAGCAAAGAAAAGAAGCAATCAATGATTGCAAGCAAGAATATTGAAGTGAAGAAGAAAGTTATTTATTCATCAGCGAATTTCATCATGCATTACTTGCTTCAATTGATACTTACGAGATGAAGATGAAGCAATGTGATGACAACAAGAAGTGATGAGAATGAAAAAGATGAGAACTTCTACTCAACTGTTAAATACAATCTTACATAATTGAAAGAAAAGCTACTCACTCTTTCATTGTCAAAGATAAAGAGCGAGATGAGTCTTGATGTGAGCATTGAGACAATGAGTCATCGCTTGCACAGCACGATGCATCAACAGCTGAAGATGATGCAAGACTGAGTTCATCATGCAATCATGCTTTCTTATGAAGCAGTACTTGCATTTGTGAGCACGCTCGATGAGAGCACGACACATGTGAGTCATCGCTGCGCTCAGATGATGAACGCAGCGACAGTATCAGATCATCTGATCATTACAATCTATCATGCATCAGCAATCATTGAAACATGCAGAAATAAATATGTATATCAAGAATCATAAGTTCAGTCTTTAATGCAGAAGACACAAGAGAAGCAGAAGAAGCAAATGTGACAGTGATGATGATGCAAAGAGAAATGCATATCTTAAGAAAATGAGCAGACTTTGCGAGCATGTTAGCATAATCTCAGTGAGCGCGAATGCTGCTATTTATCATGATGATGAGAAGAATGATGTTGATACTGCTATGTCATTCATGTTAGCTCATGAGCTGACTCACATCATCACAACGCTGCAACGAAAGAAACTCATATCATGAGTTGCAAGCTATGCAAGATATGCATAGCAGATCTCATGCTTCGTTAGTTCGAAAGAGCAGTACTCATGAAAAAGTATGCTGAAATGAGACAAGAAGAAAAAGAAAAAGCAAAGCTAAAAAGTTGATATTTACAATCTTGCACTAGCTCTGTTTACATCTGTTAGCATGATTAATTCACAAAACTTCTACATAAATGTTAAAGCATTGAAGACGTTGTTGCTATGCTATCAGCTATCGAAAAACAATACAATGCTATGAAGACTCAGAAATCAAGTCTTTAAGAAAAAATGCAGTTGTGAGAATGCATCTCATCGACTATAAACGATGTATATCTGCAAGACTAGCTTGCAAGATTAAATCAAAGAAACTAACAAGTGAATAAAGATAGTGACTTGACAGAAGATGAAAACTTTGCAAGCTTTCACTTTCATTTCTTAGCAATTAGTTCTATCATCAATAGAGTGTTATCTTATTATCTTCTACTACGCAGTTTCACATAAAAAGATCTTGTCGTCTTACATCAACAAGATTCATTGAATCTTTATGTCACAGTTGATGATTTGATAAATGAACTTGCTCAACTTTATGATGATTTCAACAAAAAAACAAACTTTCAAAGAAAGTATGTTAATTTCTCTTAAGAAAAGAGCAAATTCAGCAATTTCTATTTGATGTTTCAACGTCTGTTTTTTTATTTAAAGTATCATGAAAAGCAATTGATCATTGATTTACAAGACAAGATAGTTTATCGTCTTCATGCAGCTTGAAGTAATCAATTGATTCAGTCAGAATCTCTGAATGAAATTCGTGACTATCTGATTCATTTGAACAATGAGCATTAAGTCATGAGTGATATCAAGAAAAAGAAATTTCTGAACAAGATTCAAAAGCAAGTTATGTTTGCTGAAAAATGAGATTCATTGAATCTTTATAAAAAGATCAAAGTCACTATTCTTGTTGATCATTCAAAATTATGTGATGTAAGTTTAATTAACATCAAAGACATTGATTTACAAGCTGAAATTTGTTTCATCTGTTACAAATCAGATCATACTTTTAAAAAGTGCTTTGATTGAACTTCAAGAGTCAATGCATTAGAAAATGATGAGTTTGATTGATTTACATTGAACTCTGAATCAGATTCTGATTTAAAAAACTAATTATCTCTTTCAAAGTTATTAAAGAGATAAAGATCATATTTTTGTGCAGTCAAATCAAAGTTCTATTGAAAGAAAACTATTTTGAAAAGTCATTTCTGATCAATGCTTCTTTTATTTCTTAGAGCAATTCTTTCAATCTTCGCTCTTTAATAGATAGTGATTTCGTCGTTTACATGCTGATACATGACAAGCTAGTCAATAAAATATGTCAGAAACTTGAAATACAATTTATATCATTAGCAAAAAAGAAGTTAATACAAGACTATGATGAGAAGTTAGCTAGAAAGACTATTACTCATAAGATTTTATTCAATTTAACAATCAAAAGTCATAAGAAATTGACTATGTCAATGCTGATAACTGATATTAAGCATCATGAAGCTATATTAAGCAAATTCTGAATGAACAAAAATGAAATATTATTGAACATAAAACATAATACTATCGTATTTTCTGATCAATTAAATATTTCTATTTCGGTTTTTTCAATTTCGTCAAATATGAAGCACTCAGATTGATCGCGATCAACTTCAATCTCTTCAGCAACTCACAGCAAGATCTTAAAGTTTCTTAAGCACTCAGTTTCAATTGTTCAGAAAGAGTCATTCTCAATTCAAAACATAAACATCATCTTTTTTCAAGCACTAGTAAAACGAAAAAAGAAGAATCAGACAGAGATTTTTGTTATGTTCATTAAAAACATTAATAGAAAAATCATCTACAATACTTAATGTAAACTAGATGTCATAGATGTCTTTTCAGTTGATGAAACGACTCAGAATCTAGAAGATATTAAAGTTAAACTATCATTGAAATATCAGAATTTTCTAGACATCTTTGATTGAGCTCAAGCAGACAAGCTATCGTCTCATCATTTGTATGATCATAAGATAAAGCTTACTAGTAACGTAACGTTATTTTGTTGTCGAGCATATTGAATGTCTTTCTACAAGCTTCAGAAAGTAAAGAAACATCTGAACAAGAATCTTTTCAAAAAATTTATAATCTCTAGCAAAGCTTCGTATTTCTCACTCGTTCTGTTCACTTTAAAAGCAAATGAAGATCTATGATTCTGTGTTAACTATCAAAAGCTCAATGCTATTATCAAAAGAAATCGCTATTCTCTATCTTTGATAAATGAGATGATTGACAAAATAGTTGATTGCAAGCATCTGACTTAATTGAATATCATTTTGACTTTCAACAAACTGCGAATGCATTCTGATAGTGAGAATTACACTATTTTTATCATCGCTTTAGAAGCATACAAATCAAAAATGTTATTTTTCAAACTTATTAATGATTCTGTCTCATTTTAGAAGTATATGAATGACATTCTTTGAGACTTTCTAAATGACTTTTGTCAAGTTTATTTAGATGATATTCTGATTTACAGCAAAACTTGATGAAAACATTAACAACATGTCAAGATAATATTAAATCATTTATGAGAAGCTGATTTACAAGTAGATATTTGAAAGTGCAAATTCAACGTAGAAGAAACTGTCTTCTTAGAAGTCATAGTTTTAAAACAAGATCTTCATATGAATTCTATCAAAGTGAAAGTCATAGTCAACTGAACTACGTCGATCAATCTAAAAGAAGTTCAAAGCTTCGTAAGATTTATTAACTTTTATCATTGTTTCATTAAGAACTTCTTGAAGTTAGTCAAATCATTCACTCAGCTGACTAGAAAGAACATGTTTTTTGTTTGAAACAAAGTCTGTGTTCAAGCTTTTGATGATTTAAAGAAACAAGTCAGCTCGATCTCAGTTTTACGATACTTCAATTCAAAATGACAAACTATTCTGAAAATTGATGCATCTGACTATGTCAAAGATGAAATACTCTCTCAGTATAATGATAAGAATGTTCTTCACTCAATAGCTTTCTACAGCAAGAGCATGATTTTCGCTGAATGCAATTATCACATCTATGACAAAAAACTGCTGATCATTATTTAATGTTTCAAACACTGAAGATTTAAGCTTGAATGCATCAAGTTGCTCATTTAAATGTTTATCAATCATCAGACTTTAAAGACTTTCATGAAAAACAAACAGTTAACTTGACATCAAGTCAATTATCTAAACATTCTGTTTAAGTTTAACTTTTAGATTATTTTTTGATCAGGCAAAATGAACACTAAAGTTAATGCTTTAATCAGAATGTTTCTGATCAACATTTCTGAATCAACTTAGCGTATCAAAGATCGCTATCAAATCATTTTGACATTCAATAAAGTAAATATTCTAACTATCAAATTTGAAGTTGATCTTTATCAATGAGTAAAAGATGTCAACAGAATGAATGAGCTTTGCAATGAGTATAAACAAGCTATAAGTGAAAACAAGCTTAAGCTACATAGCACTGAATTGAAGCATTGCAAGATCGTTGACGACGTTCTGTTTAGAAAAGATTTACTGTGAATTTCTGAGAATATGCATACGAAATTGCTAAAGAAAATTCATGATCAGTCTTTCATCTCTTACTCTGACAATCGAAGAATTATCAATCTAGTTGAACGTTTCTACTATTGATCAGATCATCAAGCAACGATTAAACGTTACATTCAAAACTGTCATGTTTATTAACGAAGTAAGACATTTAGAAATAGCATCAATGAACTTCTTCATTCTTTATTAATTTTACAGAAACGCTGAAAAGATATAGCTATGAACTTCATCACTGAGCTATCTCTATCAAAAGATTATAACATCATTTGCACAATCATATGTTGTCTCATCAAGAAACATCACTATGTTCTCTGTCATTGAAGAGACGATGACATCTCAGTCAAAGAAACAATTTGAATCATGTTATGAAACATTTATTGACTTCATGATTTATCTAGTTCTATTGTTTCAAACAAAGACTCTCAGTTCATATTAATCATGTGACAAAGTCTTTGCAAGCAACTAAGAATCACGACTAGTTTATTAACAGCTTATCATTCTGAAATCAATGAATAATTGAAATGAGCTAATCAAGATGTTGAATGCGAACTAAGAATTTACTGCAATTACATGCAGAATGACTGAGCAAAATGACTATCAATGATAGAATTTAGCAAGAATTTCAATATCTTCTTGATCATCTCAATGACTTCATTCTACTTCAATAAGAGTTTTCACTCACGAATGAGTTTCAATTCAGATATAACTGACTATGAAACTACTTGTGAATGTTTTAAAGTTAGAAAAGCAGACAATATTATCATTTGAATGAAAGAACTTCTTATCTTTGATCATCAGCAATTGAAAAAGACGAAGCAGATCATCGAAGCTCAAATCAATAAACATAAACGAGACGTCATTTATGAAGTAGACAACTGAGTTTGATTATTCTCTAGAAATATAAAGACAACTAAATCATGTAAGAATTTGAAAGATAAACAGCTAAAATTCTATTAAATCACTGTCAAAGTTGAGATTTTCTATCATCTTCATTTATCGATAAGCATAAAGCAGCTGCATTTGATGTTCAGTTCAAAGCTATTATGTTCTTATCTTGATGATCTTTTATCAAAACAGCATTCAGAATCATTTAAATCTCTCACTATCAAAGATAATGAGCATTGAGAAATAAATGATATTTTGAACTTTAAATGTTATCAAGATTGAATACAATACAAGATCAAATGAATGAAACTAGATTAAAATAACAAATGATACTATGTCAATAAAGAAGAATTTGAGAGTTTGAAAGAAGTTTTAGTTAAATTTCATAAGCTTTATTCAGACAAGTCACACTAAATTGAAAAACAGTGAAAATTTTTGCGTTTCATTTGTTTTATTCATGTGAACATGAATTTTCAAAGAAGAAAGTAATATTACAAGTGTATTAAGACTAAACAAGGCTGAAGTTTTAATCAATTTGCAATGAATGTAAATGAGTTCTCTGTGTAATAATTAAAGCTAGTCAAGATTTAGTTGAGATCTGACTCAGATTTGACTCAAATATGATTCAGCATCTTTTTTCTTTTCTAGCATCTTCTAATCTGTTAGAGATCAGCATAAAGCGAGTTATATGAGTGTCATTTAACTAATAAATAAATGCTAAGAAAGAAAAGTATCTACAGAAAAGAACTCAATTCTTATATGTGTATTTCTCAGCTTTATGCTAGACTCAATTGAATTAATGTCTTACACATATGATGCAAAGTTTCAATGATATTATCTCTAGATCAGATTCTCACTAGACTCAATTAGAATAAAGTCAGACGAAGACTAAACGAAGAATAAATGAAGACTAGAATCGTAACATTATCTCTTCTTCTTAACTATTCATGTTTGCATGAATGTTATTTCTTAGTGCGCTTTTCTTGAATATTTGATATGAAAGTCATCAATCATCTCTTGAGCATTCATAAATTCGTTGTTGTCAGCGTTATATCAGTTGAGATTATTGTCATAGTTCTTTCATTTGACTTGATATTTATCATGATGTCAGATCATCATTTCAGCTCAGAGCATAAAATATGTCATCAACTCAATCTAGTATCATCAATATCTTAGAAAGTCTTGATTCATTGAACTAAGTCATTAATCTAGTCATCATCATCTTAATTTAGTCACATCAAAATCTGTTTCATGTCTTTGCAATCTTAAGTCATAAAACTGCTGCTCAGTTCTGACATTATTCAATTCATGTATATAAAAGTCAAGTTTTCATTCTTTTCTTTCATTTCTTGTCTTTTGTCTTGTACATTATCTGATGTATTGTTCTGTATTTAGTTCAAGTAATATAATAATCAATTCTTTATATTGATAGAATCTTTAGTTCAGTTTAGTCTTTGACATTATAAAAGATTTACACTTCTTGCTACATTTTTATACATTGAAATCTTATCTAGTTATCTTCTTGCTCAAATGAAGCAATCTCATTGTCTTTTGATCAATGACAAGCGTGTTGTTGAACAGTTCACTCAAAGTATGATTGAAAACTCAGTTGAAGTCTTTCGCACAATGCGCGAGCTTCAAAATTAAGTTCAACAACATGACATCATCATCTTGTTCTCATTCATTGCTTCTAGTTCTTCAATCTATCAAGAATTGAATTCTCAGTTTCTTGTAATGATAACTCAGATCATTGCACAAACTCTGCACAATCAATCTTTCTTCATCATTCAAGTTGTTACGAGTGTGTTGAAATTGAATAGAGTTTTCTAGTCAACAAGCTCTAGAAGTTTTGACTCATGTTGAACTTCTAGTCTCAACACTCTATTCTAGCGCTTTTGATACTCAAGCAAACCTGCTTCGCTCTCTTTGTTTTGCTCTACTATAGATACAGCTCGAAATTTCTCTTTGATTTCTTCTGTATTCTTAATATTCTAGTTATAGCTATCTTTATTGATCAAACATTCTATTCAGCTACGCACTATCTCGCTGCAGTGTGGTTAGATTCTAGGCATGATCTCAACATTATATTAAGAATTCGTTTATCACATGATATCAATTTCATTATTCATTCAAGCTACTTAACAAACAACGAAACGAGTATAAAGAAATTTGTTTTATCTGATGATCGACGCAATTGAAAGACAGAACAACATCAGAGAGTCAATAGAATCAACGACAAGACTGTTTGAATTGCTAGAGAATCTATCGCTCATTAAGTACACACAGTTCACTTGATTAAGAGAATCACGATAAAGAATCTTCGTGAATTGCTCTAGAATCAACTCATTCTCATGAAGCAGATGAGTAAAAATAAGCTGTTCAACTCATTTCTTTCCCTCTTTGCCTCGAATCAAGCTTGTGAATCAGGTGAGTCAAAACAATCTGTGTCGTCAGATCAAATTAGTGAGCCTGCTACTACAAATGACGTTCTCATAGTGAGTTTGCTACAATAACACTCTTCGTCAATGCAATGATCTATCTACCTTCATCGTCTTACCTATCAGTGAATCTGATTCTACGTTCACATGCAAATAGTGAGTCTGCTACAATGACAAGTCGAAAGTTGATCTCTTTAATGAGCAAGTCGACTAGTGAGTCTGCTTCAATGACACTCTTCGTCAATGCAATGATCTATCTATCTTCATCGTCTTACCTATCAGTGAATCTGATTCTACGTTCACATGCAAATAGTGAATCTGCTACAATGACAAGCCGAAAGTTGATCTCTTTGATGAGCAAGTCGACTAGTGAGTCTGCTTCAATGACACTCTTCGTCAATGCAATGATCTATCTACTCTCATTGCCTGATCTACCAGTGAATCGATCTACCTTGCGTTCACGTGCAACTAATGAGCCTGCTTCAATGATCACTTTATTTCACATAGTGAGTCTGCTACAATAGACATTTGACGAGTTGATTTGAATCAATAGAAAGATTGATAGAAAAGCAGGCATCAAGACTCTACATCAGTGCTATGAACTACACTACAAGTCATAGAGACATGACTTTTAAAGAGAAGAAGATAATGTTATGAGTGTGTTGAGATTGAATAAAGTTTTCTAGTCAACAAGCTCTAGAGGTTTTGATTCATGTTGAATCTCTAGCCTCAACACTTTATTCTAGCGCTTTTGATACTCGAGCAAATCTGCTTCGCCCTCTTTGTTTTGCCCTACTATAGATACAGCTCGAAATTCTTCTTTGATTTCTTCTATATTCTTAATATTCTAGTTATAGCTATCTCTATTGATCAAACATTCTATTCAGCTACGCACTATCTCGCTGCAGTGTGATTAGATTCTAGGCATGATCTCAACATAAGTCTTTGTGAATTCTGTTGCTATCTTAATCTTCATTAGATTTGAAAAGCTTTTCAACATATTTGAATATGAGAAAGACAAAGATCATTTGAATGTCTGAAAGCAGAGTCTGATACAGCGCATAAATGTAAACAATGATCATTATTTCTCTCATTGAGTCAAGATTGTTTATGTCAAGTCACGACTCATCATAGATAAGAAGATTCATAATTTAATGAATTAATATCGAGTCAATGATCTTTGTATCATTTTCATCTTTGCAGATTGATGACACAAGTTGCATCATTGCTGTAACAATTCTTTCAAGTTGAAAGATGCTCAACTATATTTTCGCAAAACTTTGAAGCAAGACACAGATAGCTTTATTGACTATTACAATCTTTTCTATCAGAAGAAAGAACGTTTCTTGATGAAAGACTTCTCATTGATTGACTGCATGAAACGCAATGTCAATTATATTACTCAAGTTATCATCTTCTTCTGACAAAATCTTGATGAAATTCAATCATTCATCTTTCATTAATGAATTCAAGCATTTTTTGAAATCAATAAAGAGCTTCAACAGCTTAAGCATCATTAATCTCACTTCATTGTCTTCTTCTCTGTTTCACTCGTCAAAGTCAAGAGCATCTTTGCATTAACTAGTAATTCTTTGAATTCTAGAATTATCACTTTTGTGACTGTCATTTTGACAATATTCTCGTCTCTTTCTCTCTTGTTTCTCAATGAATCAATGAATCTAAGCTTTGTCATTATTATCATTCAAGATAAAATTCTAATTGTTTCTAAAATCAAGAAAATCTGCAACAAGTGAAAGCTGTGTTACTACTGCAAATTGCAACATTTGAGCAAAATCACTAAAGAATGCTCAAATAAGAAGTTCTTCACTTTGCATATCATAAATATCAACAATAACAACGTCATCAGCATAGATGAAAAAGTCTCATTGTATTTGAAAAAAGTTTAGTTTCTGAGCTAAGTCGCGTTCAGAGATCTGTATACATATCATCTTGTTTACTAGCATCAATCTTTTCATCTTTACTTCAATCATATAGAAAGTTTTTCGCTAAATCTGTCTTAAAACTCTTTGAATTCAATTCAATATTCAAAGATAGTCACATGATAGTATTCTGTATTCTTCATCAAGCTCAATCTAGAGTTTCTGCTCTCGCTCTGATTGACAGTAATGTCTTTGCTTATGTTTTTATGAATAAATCATTCATGCAACAACATCGTCTTTTCTTGCATCTGTTAACTTATTCTCACAGACTTTGAGAATTGAATGATCAAGTTGTTCTAATCAATGACATTACTCATGTTATCAAGTTCACAATGATTCTCAATGAACATGTTGAAAGACTATTCTTTTATGTCATTGAATTAAATCAGTATTTCATTATCATGAGTCTTTCATGACTTCATCATCACTTCATGTACATTAATTTTGAACACAATACTCTTATCTTGTTCTCACTCTTCTGTTTTAATCATTGTTGTCAATTTCTCGTCAAGATTTATGATCTCAATTAATCAGAAGAAAATATCTTTCTTGAATTTAAAGAAGTAACTTCAACTCAGTTTGCTCGTAAGAAGCAATTCAGTCTTCAGTTCGCTCTTAAAGAGTAATTCAGTTCATAAATTGTTCAAGAAGAATCATTCAGTTCTCAATTCACTCTTAAGAAGCAATTCAGTTCTCAGTTCGCTCTTAAAGAGCAATTCAGTTCATGAATTGTTCAAAAAGAATCATTCAGTACTCAGCTCACTCACAAAGAGCAATTTAGTTCTCAATTCACTCAGAAGAAGCAATTCAGTTTCTCATTTATTCACAAGAAACAAATCTCGTTCAATCTCATTCATCATTTAAAACAAGAAGTTTCTAGTTGTATTCTTTAAGTCATTCAAAAAGAATACTCTTCTAAAATTAAGTGTTGCAATTCTTTTTCTTCTAGAACTTTTAATGTCTTTCAAGCAGATTAATGCAATCAATCTTCTACACAACTTGACATAGTTGAGTTGAAAGCTCAATGCTTTGATCAAGCTACTTGCGACAAAGACATTGAAGTATTTAGCATTACTTTAAAGAAAATCGATGACTTTCTAAATCTTGATTCAGTCTTGTCTAATGAATCAAAGTTGCATGACGTGACTTTGTCAGCTCAGTCTTCATCTCGCTTCAAGAATAACATCTATGCTAAAAATCACAGTTGAAGTCTTCATTAAATGAAAAAGAAAATTTATTTGATTACATTCACAACTTAAGAAGATCTTGAGATTTATTGACAAAGCAAGAATGTTGATTCAGTTACAATTCTTTCGCTCAGATACTTTAAGTTTCTAGACGTCTTCTTTAAAAAGAACGTCAATATCTTGTCTTTACATTGAGCTCATGATCATGTCATACATCTTAAAGAAGATGCTCAATTTTCAATCTTTGCTTTGTACAACATGAGTTGTGATGAAATTCTAAAACTTCAACGTTACTTAAATGAAAATCTGAGCAAAGAATTTATTCAAGTCAGTCACTTTCAAGCAATTATTTCTGTTCTCTTCATCAAGAAATTCGAAGAAGAACTTTGCTTCTGCATGAACTATTGAGATCTGAACACTATCATCATCAAAAATCGATATTCTTTGTCTTTGATCTCAGAAACGCTGAATCATTTAAATCAAGTCAAAATTTTTATTAAGCTTGATATCATCTTTGCATTCAATCATCTTTGAATCAAAGAAGAAGATGAAGCTTTCATTGTCTTTCGCACTCAATTTGAATTATTTGAGTATCTAGTCATGCTCTTCAATTTATGCAATGAACTCATCTCATTTCAGAAGTATATCAACAATACTTTTCATAAACATTTAAATAAGTTTTATATTGCTTATCTGAATGATATCTTAATTTATTCAAACAATGAACTTGAGCATGAGATTTATGTCAAACTCATTCTGCGAAAGCTGCAAGAAGCAGATCTTCAGATGAATATAATCAAATGCAAGTTTCATGTCACTTAAGTTTCATATTTAAAATTGATAATCATCATCAAAGAAATTAAGATGAATTCATTCAAGATAAACATCATTGTTAACTGATTTACATTAATCAACGTTAAAGACGTTCAGAGTTTTCTAGATTTTGCAAACTTTTATAAAAGATTTATCTACAACTATAGCAGAATAACTAACTCACTCACTCATTTCATCAGAAAGATCAAACTCTTTATCTGATCTCAGAAATGTCAAAAGACATTCAACATTCTTAAGAAAGCATTCACTTTCAATGTTATTTTATGTCATTACAATTTAGATCACAAGATTGTGATAGAAATCAATGCTTCAAACTATGTGTTCAAAGACATTCTCTTATAGTATGATGAGAACGAAGTTCTTCATTCAGTCACTTACTTTTTCAAGAAGCATAACTCAGTCGAGTGTAACTACAAGATTTACGATAAAGAACTCATGATCATTGTTTGCACATTCAAAGAATGACGCTCAGAGCTCAAAGACTTTATCTGTTCTGTCAAAATGATCATAAATCACAAAAATCTTAAGTATTTCATGTCAATTAAGCAGTTGAGTCATCATTAAGCTCATTGAAGTGAGTTTCTGTCTAAATTCAACTATTGCATCACATATCATCTTGACAAGATCAATGATAAATTGAATGCTTTAACACGTCACTCAGAAGATTTTTCTAAAAAGAGAAATACATTCAATTCTTGACATCAATATCAACATTAAACAATTCTGAAAATTCATATTTTAGATTTCAAGATTGTTAAGAATCTCATATTCAATGCTCTTGACATTAAAGTCATGATGTTTCAGTCACAAATCATCATCTTAGATTCAGTTCAGTTACATCTGTTCTCAGTCTTTTTAGTTCTTTCACTGACTTTAGCTCTCATGAATCTAGAAGTCAAAGAATTCAACGTTGAAGACGTTAAATTTCATCTAAAATCTCAGCTAGATTAAGACATCTTGAATCTTGATGAAGATTTTGCTGATACTTTCATTCAGACATTGTGAGAACAAGTTGAAGTCAATGACATGTTTGCAGTTCAGATAATCAAAGCGCTTTGCAATGAAGCACGTCATCATAACAAGATTTTTCTAGTTGAGTGTGAAAAACATGAGAATCATCTGTACTTTCAAGAGAGAAGATATGTATTCAACTTCAATAAACTACGTCTTCGTATTATTCAGCTCGCTCACGACAGTGTCATCAATGATCATTCAGAAAGAGTCAAGAGTTATGAATTGATCAGTTGAGTTTATTGATGACTCAACATATATAAGTATGTTCAGCGCTTCGTACGAAACTGTCATGTATGTACATGTTTCAAGTTCTTTAGACAATGAATTCAAGAATGATTGTATTCTCTTTCAGTTCTTGAACGTCGTTGATGTGATGTCTTCATGAACTATGTAAATTCTTTATCGCTCAGTATCTTCATGAATATCACATATAAATATGTGCTAGCCTTCGTTGATCATTTTAGCAAAATGAGACATTTAGTTTTTATTATCTCTATGAAAGTTGAAGAAGCTATCAACAGCTTCTATGCTCATGTTTGAAAACATCATGATTTACTCAAGTTCTTCATGTCTGATCGAGACACACAATTCATCTTCGATGTCTGAAAGCACATATGTAAAATGCTGAAGATAAACATCAAGTTATTTACAGCATATCATCTTGAGATTGATGATCAAATTGAGAGATTCAATGCTGTCATGAAGCATTATCTTTGAGTCTATGTCAACTACATGCAAGATGACTGAGCTAAGTGACTTCTTAAAGTTGAATTTGCAATCAATAATACATCTTTGTCAATCATTCTAGCATTCTTCTTCTTGATTAATATGAATCAGAATTTACATCTAGACTTCAAGCTTCTTGAATCTCTGTCAGAGAATCTTATGTTTCAAGCTTGAGACAAGTTAATCAATGTTGAAGAATTCATCAAGAAGATGAAAGAACTAACTGATCATTTACATGATGAAATGCTCATAGCTTAAGTTATTTATGAGTTCAATGTCAATCTCTTTCGTTGTTCTTGTTCTAAATACTTCATCGAAGATGAAGTCTGACTGAATGCTTGCAATCTCAGCATTGCTCGTCTCACTATCAAGTTAAATGATCATAACGTTGAATTCTTCAAGATCAAGTGTATCTTGAAGCAAAATTCTCTGATCATTGAGTTAAATCTTTCAACATTTATAAAAGTTTACTCAATCTTTCATGCTATTCTTCTGAGTCACATTGCAAATGACTCTCTTTTAAATCAACATCAGAAATCTTGAGAACTTATTATCATTGAAAACGACGAAAGATTCTGATATGTAAACAGCATATTAAACTTCAAGCGTGATAGATGCTACAATTCATCTTTGCTCAAGTATTACATTGATTGAGAAAATCACTTTTCTACTTGAGAATCTTTCAATCTTCTAGATAACTGTGAGCAAGCACTCAATGAATTTTATCTCATCAATTCTGTCATCAAAGAATCACATGTAATATCATGTACAATGTTTCAATGTCAATGTCAAGAACTTTAAGTTTAATATTCATCATCGATTCAGCTTAAACATCTTGCTCAGATGTATTCTTGCTTCGTCAATGCTTCATCACTATAAAATACGTCTCGCTTTATCATGTCTTGTCTTCATCTCATTCTGTCTCGCTCAAATCTGACTCAGATATGACTCAGATGTATTTTCATCTCATCAATGCTTCATCACTATAAAATGCATCTTGCTGTATCTCATCTCATCTCATCTCATCTAGTTTCAGTTCTTGTCGTTATCTTTAATTCTTTCTCATCTCGTCTCGTTCTCATCTTGTCTTATCTACATCTCATCTCATTTAGTTTCAATTCTTGTCTCATTTTGTTCTCTTTATCATCTTGCAGAAGCTCAGTCTTTAAGAGAAAAGCTACTGTCATAATGTCAGATCATCATCTCAGCTCAGAGCATAAAATATGTTGTCAACTCAATTTAATATCATCAATATCTTAGAAAGTCTTGATTCATTGAACTAAGTCACTAATTTAGTCATCATCATCTTAATTTAATCACATCAAAATCTGTTTCATGTCTTTGCAATCTTAAGTTATAAAACTGCTGCTCAGTTCTGATATTACTCAATTCATGTATATAAAAGTTGAGTTTTTATTCTTTTCTTTCATTTCTTGTCTTTCATCTTGTACATTATCTGATGTATTGTTCTGTATCTAGTTCAAGTAATATAATAATCAATTCTCTATATTGATAGAATCTTTAGTTCAGTCTAGTTTCTGACAGTATTGAAGTCATCTTTGATATCGTCAAGAGTTCAATATATCATCAATTTCTCATTCATCTTCATTGTTTATCACTATTAATTTCGAGAATTCATTCTTCTGATCAGACAGAGAGTCATTGACTGCAGAACGAAGAAGCTCTGAATGAAATACATCATGTATACACATAGTATCTGATAGTTTCAATTTATAAAAGAAGTCAACAGAATCTGTGATCTTGAATGAATCAAGCATCTTGTCATTTAGCTTTTTGAAAAGTCTCGCTGTAATAATGTTTCTTTCATTCAGAAACATCTTTGATTCGATTTTGTAATTGACTTTCTTTCTATGCTTATTAGTTTGATTCATCATTTGTTTTCATGTTTTGATCAAAGCTTCACAAGCGAAGATTAATATCTTGTTCATTTGTTCAGATATATTCTTGACTCAATCAATTTGCAAGCGTTCGCAAGTGCTTTCATACTCGATAATGTCAGAATTGAAGCTCATATGAGAATGAAAGTTCTTGTTCATGAAGAAAAGAATCAAGAAAATGACTGAGAACAAGACGTTATTGTCAACAAACTCAATCATGAGTAGTAGTTATTTAGATCAGTCATTCTGCATATATGAACAGAAGAATCAAAGATATCACTTGATGTTCTGATTAACTCATTCGCTTTGATCATTGATTTGAGAATGATAGACGATGAACAATTGAAGAAAAATGCTCAGTCGTTTGCAAAGAAACTTTCATAGTATAAAGATGAATTGCAAATCTCGATCAGATACTATGAAGCTTAATAAATCATGAGTTCAATATATTCATTGAGTCAGCATTTCAGCTGTTTTTTCGACAGTGATATCTTCATCATCAATGATGCAAGAAATATAATGTCTTTCTTTTAACAATCTGCAGATGATTGTCAAAATAGCGTTGTACTTGCTTGAATCAGATAAATTAATAATGAAGTTTATTGCTATGTCTTGTCATCGCTGTTCAGATATTGATAAAGATTGAAGCAAGTTGTTTGATTTATTTCTAGATATCTTTAAACGTTGACAGATATAGCAGTTTCAAATATATTGATTTATTGTTTTTCGCATGAATGATCAATAGTAGTTTCGCTTTATGACTTTCACAGTTCTAAGAATATCAGAATGATCAACTGATGATTGATCATGCATTTCACGAATCAGATTCATTTGTAGCAGCTCATTGAACAAAACTCATAGCTGATTATCATGATATAAGATTTTATTCTGAGTTCAACAATTCTTTAATTTGATATATTTATATTGTGCTTTATCTCTTGCTATTGCTTCGCGAAGTAGCATACAATTCTCGTCGATCTCATTAGTCTCAAGAATCTGTTTATAAATTGATTCACTGATGTTTTTCTTTAGATCAGCAATTTTCATTCAATTTAAAGTCAAAATAGTAGTTTGTTGATAATAAATGTGCTCATCTTCTGAATCTCTGAGCATGACGTCAGCTTGATGAGTTAATGCATTGATCTTGATGTTCTGTTTGTCAGATTGATACATTATTCTGAAGTTGAAATCAGCAAACTTCTGAACTCAGCGCATCTGACGTCTGCTCAGCTCTTTATCTTTCATCAATGAGATAAGCGCTTGATGATCAATGAACATCTTGATAGAAATGTCAGTTAACTTCAGTTCAAGTCATCAGTGTTCAAATGCTCAAATGATGATCAGAAGTTCTTTATCATATATTTCATAGTTGCATTCAGCAGAAAACATGTTCTTGCTATAGAAGACAATTGAATGTAGTACTTCTTCGTCATGATATTGAGAAAAAACTTCATCATTGACGTAGTTGAATGAGTCAATTTCAAGAATAGTCTCATAAGTTTAATCAAAGTGACGTAGTATAAAAGTCTTGATCATACATCTCTTTATATGATTGAAGATAATCTGACAAACTTCATTTCATTCAAATATGATTTTTTTTGAGTAAGTTGAATCATTGAATGAACAATCTTCAAAAAGTTCTTAATAAAGCATTGATAGAAATTGCAGAAGTCAATGAAGAACTGCATCTGAATGAGATTATTGAGTGTAGATCAATCAATGACTGCTTGCATCTTTCGCAAGTTCATTTTCAATTCTTCAATTGATATTAAGAGTTCTAGAAAGATAGTTTTCTGAACATGAAACTCGCACTTGTTGATATTTATCTGTAGATCAGCTTCTTGTAGTTTATTTAAAATCAATCATACATGTTGCTTGTGTTTCTTTAAGATCTTGCTGTAAATGATAATGTCATCTAGATAAATCTGACAAAACTGATGTAAATATTTGAACAACACGTCGTTCATATAGTGTTGATAAAACGTTGATTTGTTGATTAATTCAAAGAGCATTACATGATATTTGTATGAGTCGAAGAAGATAATAAAGATAGTCAAATCTTCGCTATCTGAGTGCATGCATAGTTTGTTGAACGCGACAATAATGTTTAATTAAGTCAGATACTTGCTTTCTTGTATATGAGTGAGAGTCTCATCTATCAATGACAAAGAGTAATGATCTCATTTGATCAAAGCATTGAGCTTTCTGTAATCAATGCAGAAACGCAGACTATCGTCTTTCTTTTTGATGAACAAGATGAGCGAGACGTATAATGCGAAGTTGAAGAAAATGAACTCTTTGTTTAAATGATCAGTCAGATACTTTTTTATCTTCTGAAGCTTGTGATTGAACATCTGATATAGTCTGCTTCGAGAGAGCATTTCTTCATCAATCAACTCAATTTTGTGATCATAGAAATAATGCAATGATAGCTGATTGATTATTGCTCAATCGAAAACATCTAGATAGTTGTGATATTCAAAGAGAAGCTTAATCTTGACTTGCTCAAGAACTTCAGCGTGAAAAAGCTTATGCAGATTCACTTCTTCAGACTTGTTTTCAACTGTAGTTATGAGTCAATCGATTTTTAAGATGATAACAGCAAAAATCTTGATGTCTGATTGTTTGACTAACATTCTATATGTCACTGTCTTTATCATTGCTATGTTCATTGAACTGAAAGAGAATGATTTCAGACTAAACGTTGATTTAGAATTTTTGATGTTAATTAAAGTCGCGTTACATGATTTTAACTGTTCAATTAGTTTAACTGACTTCTCATTGAACTCACTGAAAAAGAGTGATTTCAGACTGAGTTGAGATGTAGTGAAAAATCTCTTCAGTATATGAGTAGAAGTTAAACTCTTCTGCTTCGTGATTGTTTTGTTGCTTGAGAGTAGAACAATTGATTTTTGACTAGAAGTGAAATTCGAAAATTGAAGAAAATTGATTTGCATATCAATTACTAGATCAATTTTGTTTATTCATGTTTTTTCAAGAATCATTTGATGTTGATCTAATCAAGTGATTAACATAGAAACTGTATCAATCATATGATCTTGAACAGTCAGATTCAAATAAATGACATAAGTAATGAGTTTCTTAGCATAATGATCGTTGAATTCTCGAATTGACTTTGCTTTGATCAAAGTCAGAGACTTGATTTGCAACTGATCACAAACAATCTGCGTGATCACTTCATCAATGAATAAATAGTCAGCAGCTTTGATGTCAATTAATGACTTCAATAAGTAACTAATTTTATTGCTAGATAGACTGATCGCGTTGAGTCAAGTATTCAACTTAAAAAGTGTTAAGTTGAGTTGAAATTTTTTTGAAAAAGTGTTGAATCGAATTGAGAAGTTGAACTCAAGCACTTGAGTTGAATTGAGAAGCTTGTTTCAACAACTCGACTCAAAAACTCGACTCAATTCGACAAGATATTAGATAAATGTAAATAGCTTGATTGAACAGTTTACATGATTTTTCTTCATGACTTTCTATCATGTTTTTTCGTCATGACTCTCTATCAAAGTCAAACAATCTTCATGTTTTCTCATCATATTTCTCGTCATGTTTCTCTTCATGTTTCTCTTTATGTTTCTCTTTATGTTTTTCTTTATGTTTCTTGTCATGACTTTCTATCAAATATTTCTATCAAACAGTCTTCATGATTTCTCGTCATGACTTTTCTTCATGACTTTTCTTCATAGCTTCTCTTCATGACTTCTCTATCATAGCTTTTCTTCATAGCTTTTCTTCATGACTTCTCTATCATGACTTCTCTATCATGACTTTTCTTCATGACTTTTCTTCATGACTTTCTATCATATAGTCTTCATGTTTCCCGTCATGACTTCTATCAAAAAGATAATGCAAAAAGGTAATGCAAAAGCAAAAAATCGGAAAAATTTCTATATTTAACTCTCTTGATGTCAAGCTCAAGTTCTTGATGAGTTGAATTGAGTTGACTCAATTTTCAGTTGAATCGAGTTGAATTGAATTGAGTCGAATTCAAAATGTTAATTCGAAACTCAACTTGATGATCAGTCTATTGCTAGAAAGTATACATTCAGTAGTCAAAGATTCAGAAGCAAAAGAATCATCTGACATGCTCATCGTTGAAGAAATTAACACATTCTTCATCACGTCTTTGATGAAAGTCTCTAGTTTTTTGTCTTGCTATCTTCAAAAGAAGACATTTTCTCATTGTTTTTATTCTTCGAAATGATGATTTCATGTAAATGAAAGATGAAGACTTGAGAAGCAGAAGTGTTGATCTTGTTCTGAGAGCAGTTCTTTGACAAGTGACTTGAAGTCTTGTAAGTATAGCAGATGATAGATAATCTTGCTGATTTAGAGATAGAAGAAATGATAAACTTAACATAATCAATTATCAAAGTCATCATTGATAATGAAGTAGCAGCACATTTATCAGATATGACAGTGACTTTAATGATGATAGTGTAACGTTTGTTGCATAGCTGATAGTTGACTTGCTGTTTATTATTCACACTCTGAAGAAAGATTCTTAAGCGAGTGAGCGAAGTAAAATTCTTTGAACAGACTGATAAAGTGTTTTGCAAGTGATTATTGATTTTACTCTGAAGATTGTTTATCAGAGTGCAATCATCATAATCGAGATAGCTGAATAGCTTCATAAAGTTGAAGTAAAAGACATTGAAAGACTTGTCTGCTTATCTCAGAGCGTTGTATTCACGTCAAGACTTTCGATTCTTATTCAGTTCATCATATATTTCTTTCAAATAATCGAATAACTCGTAGATCAAAGTGAATGAATTCAAAGAATCAAAATAACGTCAAGCGAAGATGTGTTTTGCAGCATCATCTTCTAGTCTAAACATCATGTAAACAATACAGATAGTCTCATTATTGAATTGATCAACATTGATAATCAGCTTGTTATTCATCTTGTTTCTTCAGTCTTCTCAAGTCAATTCATCTTCATCAGTAAATACAGATGAATTCGAAAATTTGTAGAATCAATGACGTTTATTTTTGAATGAGATGAATTTAGTAGATGTCTCTCGTCAAGTATAATTCTTGATAGAAGCATGTGACTCAATATCTTGTTGAGATAGATGATTTGTAGTAGATCGAGACTCAGTAGACTGTCGAGATCGAGATTAATCAGCTGAACGCTATTTCTTTTTTAGACTCAATACTTTCTCTCATAGTTCAATGATAGTCTCTTCTTGAGTGTCTATTGTCGTTTAATTGATCTTTAGCTCATTAAGTTTCTTGATGTGATCGACTTGTAGATCGATTCATTGCTCGTTGAGTTTCAAAGTCATGTTTCATTTATCTCTTAGTTTGATCAGCATCTTGATGATCTCATCTGATTGATTGATAGCTCATTGACGAAGTTGTTGACTCATGTTGATGTTTCATGAGATAGCAACATTCTGAGATTTCGCTGAAGCATTGAAAGAAATAAGAGAAACTCGTCTACTAGTAATGCTTTTAAGCAGATGAGCTGTTTATGACTCAACTGACTTGTTGTCACATATTATGATGAGAAGATAAAGATAGATTTGATTATGATAAAATTGAGTGATTGATTTGATAAATTTGAATAAATTTAATGAAAGTAATTCAAAGAATTTCTTGCGAATTTTCTGAATAAACGAAGTAGATTATTTCGTATCATTTACATGTTGATAGTAAAGTAGTTGATTAGCATTTATCTACTGTTAGAGATCAGCATAGAGCGAGTCATATGAATGTCATTTAACTAATAAATAAATGCTAAGAAAGAAAAGTATTTACAGAAAAGAACTCAATTCTTATATGTGTGTTTCTCAGCTCTGTGCTAGACTCAATTGAATTAACATCTTACACATATGATGCAGAGTTTTAATGACATCATCTCTAAATCAGATTTTCGCTAGACTCAATTAGAATGAAATCAGATGAAGAGTAAACAAAGAATAAACGAAGACTAGAATTATAACATAATCAGCTTTTATTGTCTTTTAGACAAACACACTTCTTTGTGTTACGAGTGATCAACAGATTTCTATGACAAACATATTTCTTTGTGTCATAAACATTTTTCAAATCAACATCTTTCTTATGTTTCAACACGTCTTCTTTGAGACTAGCGTCGATCTGAGTAACTACTATATAAAGCATGTTTCTCTTGTCTTTTGTATCTTCTTTCTTCTGTATTCTTAAAGTTTTAGTTATAACTATCTTTATAAATTAAACATTCTAGTCACGCATGCACTTTGATTAGTTTTTAGACACGATCTCAACAGAAAACACGTTCTGTAAAGAGTTCAGAATTAGCAGTGACAAAGCTCTTTAATCATTGATTTAATAGCATGTTATTTTGCTTATTGAATTTTTCTTGAGTCTTGTCTTCAGTCTTCTGATTTTGCTTCTCAATGATCTCAAGATTCAAAATTCTAGCGTTGATGTAGTGATTTTTGAAACGTGTGACATGTTCATGTTAATGACAAGCAGCTAAAAGTAAATCTTCATTAGTACTTTGAAGAAGAACAGACGTAGCATAAACAGATTTGCATGTCTTAACAAGCTTTTTTAAAGCTTGAGCTTCAGCAGCAGAATCATTGTTGTTGATCATTTGCTTCATGAGCATGTTCATCTCAATAACGTTGAATGAAATGAATGATATTGAAAATGATACATCGCTTGAACTTTGAATTGTGATATTTAAAGAAGTGATAGAACGAGATTTGATGATGATAGAAAGCTTTAATAGAATGATAATACAATCTAAAGATGCTAAATCAGATTTGACTCAAGCACTCTGTATGTTGCTTGTCATCAAAGCAATCTTTCAAGCTTGCAGATACAATTTTATAAAATTTAACTTGTCAATTAAATATTCAGCATTCAATTAAGTAAATGCTTTGAGCTTCAGCTTGTAAATGATGATCAATGACAGAAAGACTTTTACATTCAGAGATTGAAGTAGATCAATAAAATGTGAAGAAAGATATAATAAAATGATGTGATTCTTCTTGCAAAACATGATTGCTTTGCTAGTTAAATAAGAGACGTGTTTATTAATTATCAAAAGATAAAACTTTTCTTGTTATCATTTTGCTGATTCAGATTCAAAGCATTTCTGAAGTCAATCAAGATTGATTTCGTTGCTGATTCACTCATTATCACTGACAGCTATGTGATTTTTCTTTGCTTCTTCTACATCTTTTACATTCTTCAAAGCATTGAATCAGATCTTCAGATGCATTTTGTCTTTAAAGATGAATTAAACTCGTAGAATCACTTTGTCAGAACTCACATACTTGATGAGTGAGACTTACTTTCAATTATTATCTTGAGTCATTGTTGATAGTTACTCTTTGAAACATATGACTCTGCATTTGCTCACTATTTTCATGATGAAGTCTTTTTCATTCATGTTGTAAATGTTTGAAGATTGTAGATCATAGTTTTCAAGAATCTGAGTATGTAAATTAAATCAGTCATTAATCAGCTCTTCATTATGCATAGCAGCACGCTCTTTATTCAATGCTTAACTAAACACGAAAGTCAACTTCGTATGATGTTATAGAAATCTCTGTATTCAATTGATATTCAAATCATTGTTTTGTTGACTACTTCAAAGCAACTTCATTGTCATGAATTAAATCTGATTGACTCGTGATTTTTTATTTTTTTTATTTCTTTATTAAGTGCATACAGTTTATGACTATGACACTGTCTAGACGTTGTATGTATGTTAGATTACATGTATCTTGATCAAAGTCGCTGCTTTATATCTTTTCATTGATTAATCACATCGATAGTATTGACTCGTGATGATCAGTCTCAGAAGATCATAAGTAGTATTCAATCAGTCAAAGTCTTCTCTTATTTGAAGATGAGTCGCTGATATTACTGATGAGAGATCTGAGAAGATTCAGAATCATTGATATGCTCTCGAAGTGTAGATTTTGCAATGTCATGCTGACGAGCAATCTTTCAAAGTGAAAGCTTGAATACATTGTTTTGATAAACTGTAATAGCTAATTGAAGACGCTCTTGCCTAGTCGGCTTCAAATGCTTCTTCATGATGATGTGGTTGACGTTCAAAATGATGAAGCATCTGAAAATAAAAAAAAATAAAAAAATAAAAAATCGCTTTACCTATTATGTACTAGCGTGCGCGGAAACCTCGTTTATTCCTTTAATCGCTGTCGAAGAATCACTTTTAGCGTATTCGCTTAATTGATCAATAGAAATCATAGAATATCACTCAGAACTGATTTTATTGATGCTATTCAGATGCTATTGTGATATGCAGCTCAACAAGAATCGTCTTTACATAGAGAGATATCACAGATATCACAGTCAAAGATAGAACGCTTTTCTCGCTTGCTATTACCTAAATTTGATGTAATTTCATCGAGAACTTGTCGATTTCTAGACCTGACTGTTCTGTCTATCTTCTTGCACTCACGACAGTTCTCAAGGCTCTTTCTTCTGCAGATTTAATGATTATCTAAACGTATCATTGAACGTTCAATTGCAGATTCAATTGACGTTCTTTTTCGCTTCAGAAATCATCTTTCAGAGATCTGAATAAGATCTGTAGTCAGAGTCGTTCTGAATTTGCTATGAACAATGTATTTAGCCTTCTTCGAAACCTCTGAATGCAAAGAGAGTTTATAGACATTGATCACACTGATTTCAATCAAGAACTCGTACAAGGCCTTATGTTCTTCTGATCTACATCGACGATTGTATGCATAGAAAGCTCGTAGCTAATCAGCCTGATCGACAGCTTTCATGTAGTGATTATAGACGTCATCAAAGTTCGAAATCGAAAGCATTGCACGAGGTTTATCATCGAATGAAGCTCTTGCAGTCTTAGCACTGATAGATGTTTTAGAAGGTCTCTTTCTATCGCGAATGATGTAGGCCTGACCGTCAAACATAGTCGATTGAAACAAGACGATAGCGTTGTCTTTTCAGACGAATTGCATGATCTGATTATCAGAGATGATCATCATTTTAAGCTCTTTTCAGAGTATCTTATCCCGTTTCTTGTCTTGAGTCTTCAGTTGAACAAATTCCTTGTAGATTTCGGAGTTTGAACGAGCTGTGCCGATGGCTTCGTAGCCTCTTTTTCGTAGATATAATAGAAGCTTGTGACTCGTGAAGAGATTGTCTAAGAACACTTCGTAGGCGTAGTCTGATTGCTTAGGCAATTGATCAAGAAGATCTGCTACCATCGTGACTGTTTTATTACTTTCTAGTTCCTTTGAAACCTTGACATTCAAAGGTTCTTTGCCACGCTGATGGTAGATTCAGGCTAGAACGTAGTCTTCGTCAGCTACCACCCAGATCTTGTAGCCTTCAGGAGTGAATTTCGTGGGTATGGTAAGCGTATCATGCGATCGGCCCTTGAATCGCTGCATTACTTCATCTACAGCCACGAATCGGCCAGGTTTCCAGTGTTTTTTGCATGCCTCTTCGAGCAAGGTATTAATAGGCTCTGTCTGATGGAGAAAAGTCAGTTTTCTCAACTAATTTAGGTGAGAAACACATATAATTTAGATGAGAAACACACTTACTCTCTGAAAGACAGCGTTATCTGATCTGAATTTTGATTTATAGTTGGAGAAATACAAATTTCGATCAATATTTTCGTATCTGTTCAGAGCCATTGCTTCTCGAATCAACGGATGAAGAGGCTTATTTAGCTTGATATTTCAGTAGTCAGAAACTTGAGGTTCTTTATGAAGACTCATATAGATGCGTATTTCAAAGTATGCCTTCAGTTCTAGCTCATCTGTGTCCGGAAATGATCTGGCTTTAGGACCTCTTTCTTTCCCCCATCTGTGACTTTCATTGACGTATATATTGGTGTGTTTTGCTATCGTTTGAAGCATTTCGGAGGAGAAATAGAGACCTCATAGGCTCGCAGCATCTAAAGGGCTGATATCTGGGGGTATATTGACCCAACTGACGTTTGGAGGTATCTGAATAGGCTCAAATCGATCGCCTATATCAGTGATAGGACGCAGATTAGGACGGTCAGTTCCTAAATCAGTTGAATCAGGTACTACGTCGCAGGAAGGCATTATCGAGGTGGGTCAGAACGATAAGGGGGCTTTGTTGACATTGTTTCTATTTACAAAAAATAACCTTTTGACGGAACCTTACCGAATCTGGTTAGCGTTAACCTTAAAAATTAACCGAATCCTAACAGCGGTTAAAGGGATACGAGTACGAAGTACGAAGTACCTTAACCATAGTATTCGTAGCCCCTAAGCTCGTTCCTCGCTTACGAACGGGGGCTACGGATAAACTCTCATATATTCTACGCACACCTCTCGACCCCAATACCCAAAGTATCATTTTTCCAAGGGCTAAAAACCACTCATCCCAGATAAAATAAGAATCCATAGCTTCTACTAGCAACCGTTTGAGTAGCTACAGTGACCAAGGGTTCTACTTTTGTTTCACAATGCCTTCCATTTGACAATAATTCAGAACTGCTAGTATGGCTACTGAGCACGGCCAAGCTACAAACGACTAAGGAAGTCTAGTTTACAACCTTTGTATATACCGAGCCATAGGAAAGGAAATCTGAGATAATTACCTTATGCTTATCTTCTAATTCTCTCTCACTTTATTGCCATGGACCACTTTGGTCCCAACAATCTCGTAGTGACAGCCAACACCAATCTGCTCGTTTCCATCAATTACTGATAAGCCAGCGCAAAGCCAGTCGTTTTCAAGGATGCAAACTAGCGGCTGGGTTACAGATGCAGCTGAAGGTACTGCCTTCCTCGTTATCGAGTGCGGTAATAGAAGCTCTCTTTCGTAGCGAACATTCAGTCGACTTCTTGTAACCGAGAGGACTGTCCGAAGATGAGCATGCTCCCGGAGTAAGGTTTGATGCAAAAATCGCATAAGTAAAGTGTAAATCCTCAAAAATCGTACTTAGTTAGGTTCTTAATGCCTTCTTGTTGTTTTGCGGAAATGCATTTATAGGTACATTCTGAATAAAATTTTCTTGAACTGTTCATCCAAATTAAAGCAGACCTGCCGGAATTGAAATAAGCAAGAACTACCAACCCTATACAAGCGATCCTTAGGCCTGCGAATCTTACTCGCTGGAGCGGTAGCCTTGGGAAAGATGGAGAAAAGGAGAGGTCGCCCTTAAATATGGAGACCAGACGAGTTACAAAAAGAACAGCTTAGAGAACTCTGTCCATTTTCTATATAAAACAGAACACATTGTTTTTGGAAGCTGAATGAAGCCTGAATCTGATAATGAAATGACGCAATCGTCAGTCCGGTGATATTGGTGCCCGAGAGATGCTTCGAGCACTTGACTGTTCTTCATATCTTGTATCGACGTTGATAATGGCAAATGAATATTTATATCAAACAATGTTTGGCATACACCTCTCACGATGTAGACCAGGCTTCAAGTCTACTATCTATCCAAAGCTTAAAGCAGTACATACGGGCACGGGTAAGCACGTTATTATTCGTATGAAGTCTATTCAAGATGATTAGTAAACAAGAATATGTCGAAGTTAAAAGTCGAAGAAAAGTGCCTAGAGAGACAAAGGGAAAAAGTGAGAGTCCGACGCAGATGTGTTAGTAAGGATAGAGGAGAGGTAGATAGGTAGGCAGACGGTGCTCAGAACGACATGCCGGTAGATATCCTTTGACCTCGCCTGTACTGCAACAGAGGTTCGAGAGAAACAAACCACCAGAGATACATATAATTTGGTAGCAGCTATGGCAAACTCCATCGTTCAAGTCACGGGGTTTGAGAGACTCTTCTAACAGTAAGAAGGGCATGTCGTGCAGTAGGACCGCCGCTTACATATCTGGTTCCTCAATCTTGTCTTCACTTTGAGTCTCCAGCTGACTGCAGAAGAAGAAGCTGAGATTGCATCTGATGGGCGCGGCTCGGACTAAAAACAAGACCTAGAGTCGTAGATCCTGCCTGATTGAAACAATTCGCGCTGCATGGCAAACCAGAATGCTATAGTATTTAATTGATCGACAACAAGAGATGCAAGCTCTATGAACGAGCTTCAAGTCACTACATGTTTGCAGACTTTGTTGTCCTGAGCAAGAAATAACCACGACTATAGAATTATCATGGCATCGTATTCCACACAACAGGGAAATGCCCGTTTCAAGGACCTGCTTTTGAAAGCTCTGCACTTCCAACAGGTACTAGCTTGCCGACCACAAGGTACTTTTCGGAGAACCGATCTTCCCAGTCTTGCAGCGCCTGCATTTCGTCATCTCCAAGACCGTTCAAGTCATCC
>JAABUR0100000296.1_pt1 | contig 113636 bp, 112 predicted proteins | sample 5560091 | NCBI WGS metagenome assembly JAABUR01 (sample SAMN10711879, study PRJNA513375) | rock metagenome | isolation source: Antarctica rocks | place: Antarctica: Victoria Land, University Valley sud | reverse complement strand
AGATCCGGCTTCATTCCGCCATCGGCTACCGCACACCGAACGAAGCCGAAAGCGAATGGATCCAACAGAGAGACGAAGCAGCATAGAAACCCACAAGATCACTGTCCGGAAACCGCCGGGCCGCTCAGTGCGGCGCGGTCTGCGACTTGGCCAACACCACCAACGTCTCCCGGTGGGCAACCGACACTTGCAGAGCGGGCACGGCGGATCGCATCAACCAAATCCACCAACAATCACCCGTTAATTGCGAGACATACCACTAGCGGGTGAGAGCGAGGGCAGCGGCTCTGGTGAGAGCGAGAGCGTCGTACACGCCGGCGTCCTCACCCTTTTCGAAGTCGTCTCCGGTCGTGGCCATGGTGTTCGTGATGTGCGCGAAGCACACCACCGAGGCACCGCGGGCGGCCGCGTACGCGTACAGGCCGGCGGCCTCCATCTCGACGCAGGCAACACCGAGGGCCTCGGCCTGAGCGATCGCCGCCGAAGTCTCCCGATAAGGAGCGTCGGTGGTCCAGGACGACCGAATCGACACCGGCTCGGTCAGGTCCGCGAAGGCGTTTGCCAGCCGGCTCCTCAAGTCCCGATCGAGGTGACTCCACCGGGCCGGCGGCTGATAGTGGCTGCTGGTGCCCTCGTCGCGAAGAGCTCGGTCAATGAGAACAAAACAAGGCGTGGCGAGATCCGCGGATATCCGCCCCGCCGAGGTGATGCTCAGAACAGTCGACGCACCGGAAACTGCCAGTTGCTCGGCCACGAGTACGGCGAACGGTGCACCGACAGCCGTGCCGACCACGCCGATCGTCACTCCCTCCAGGTCGACGGTCCACATTTCGGTGTGGTAGCACGCCCAACCAGGATGCTTCTTGCCTTCGCCTGATGCGACGAGATACCGGACGATGTCCCCGTCGGGATCGAGCAGACAGACCAGGGGGACAGGGATGTCCGGCAGAGCACGCTGTCGACGGGCTTCGCGCAACAGATTGACCGGCTGAAACAGCGAGGGCGCTCGGTAGTCCTTGGCCACTGACAAGGGAGGATCCGGCTCAGCTGTCACACCTTCATTACACAGCCATGGGCGGGCGTAGCCGTGGCGAGGTCTGGAACGCAAACGACTAGTAGCCCCTGCCCATCCCGATGGTCCAGTGGCAATGTGCCGACGTTGAAGACTCCCGGCCCAGGTCGACTACGACTGTGACGCAGGTTCTGGACCGGGATACGTGTGGACGTCGGCAACGGTCAGTTTCGGCACCGTCCGGGCCAGCCCGCGTTCGGCGGATTGGGCGATCGTCCTGGCCGTGGCCAGGGGCAGTGCCGGGTCGACGTCGATGTCCGCTTCGGCGGTGAGCCGGTGTCCGTCCCATCGCATCCGCAGTCGACGCAGTCCGCGCACACCCGGTATCGCCGTCAACTGTTGTTCCGCCGCGGCGACGGTGTCGGGATCGACTCCGTCCATCAGCCGTCGGAAGACTTCCACCGCGGCACCCTTCAGCATCGCGAGGATGGCGACAGTGATCAGGATTCCGACGATCGGATCGGCCAGCGGGAAGCCCAGCATCACCCCGACTGCCCCGACCGCTACTGCGAGAGAGGTGAAGCCGTCGGTGCGGGCGTGCACACCGTCCGCGACCAGTGCTGCCGAGCCGATCTGCCGACCGACCCGGACTCGGTAGATGGCGACAAACTCGTTGCCGGCAAAGCCGATCAGCCCGGCGGCGAAGACCACCCAGACATGGGTGATCGGCTGTTGATCGATCAGCCTGCGGATCGATTCATATCCGGCGAGAATCGCGGACAGGGTGATCATGGCGACGATGAACAGGCCGGCGAGGTCCTCGGCGCGGCCGTAGCCGTAGGTGTAGCGACGGGTCGGTTTCCGCCGGGCCAGGGCGAACGCGATCCACAGCGGTACCGCCGTGAGGGCGTCCGAGAAGTTGTGGATCGTGTCCGCGAGCAGGGCAACCGAGCCGGTGAAGATGACTACCAGCAGCTGAGCGATCGCGGTGACGCCCAGGGCCACCAGGCTGATCTTGACCGCGCGGATCCCGGCGCTGTTGGCCTCCAACGCATCGTCGATGGAGTCCGCCGCGTCGTGGCTGTGTGGCGTGAAGACGGATGAAAAGAATCCCCTGATCCCGGTTGGATGCGAGTGACCGTCCGGGCCGTGCGAATGATGGTCGTGGTCGTGGTCGTGGTCGTCATCGTCGTGATGCGTGTCCTTCACCGAGCGACCCCGCCCTGCGAGTGGTGATGGCGGGGTGTGCCGCCGAGCGAGTGCTCCGCTTGGAAGATCGCATCGGACACCAGCTGGCTGGCGTGTTCGTTCTCCAGTCGGTAGATCACCCGGGTGCCTTGCTGCCGGGTGGTCACGAACCGGGCCAGCCGCAGCTTGGCCAGATGCTGGGAGACCGCGGCCGGGGACTTGTCGACGATTTCGGCCAGATGGTTCACCGACATCTCGGACTCCCGCAGCGCGAGAATCAGCCGAACCCGCGTGGGGTCGGCGAGCATCGCAAACACCTCGACGGCCAGCTCCACGTACAGGCTGTCGGGCTCACGCCCGCACACCCGCTTATCTGCATCCATACGCAGATTCTTGCACAAGCCTGTCCCGGCCTTGACGCGTTCAATTCCGCTCCGGATCGAGACAGGGATCAGGCGAGCAGGGTGGCGATCGCTGAACGCAGGTCGGCCGGTTCAGGGATGCCGGCCCGACCGCTGGAAGTGGGATACATCCGGCAGCTGAGCCCAGCATTCCGATCGGTGCCGGCGAACGGGTCGACGCCGTTGATCAGGAACGTCGGTGAGCCGGCGAACCCGAGGTCGGCCGCTTGTTGCGGGCTCGTGACGACGGTCCTGCGGATCGGGGTTGCTGCTGCACCGACCTCGTCTAGCAGTCGGCGCAGCATGGCGGTTGCCGGCGCCTCGTTCGGGCAGTCCGCGACGATCTGTAGTTCGACATCCATGTCACCATTGTCGACTCCTGCGGCCGGTCCGTGTGCGATTCTTCGGCGCCTCATGTCGTGGGGTGGAGCGTGTTCTCGTCCGGAACGGCGGCGCGGGTTGCCGCCTCGCGCGGCGACCGGAACACGGTCAGGATGATCAGGCCGCCCACCGTGGCGAGGATCGCCGCTCCGGCGAACGCGGCGGAGAACCCGTTGGTCAACCGTGTCGGGTCGGCGACCGCGGTGGCGCCGTGGGAGGCGGCGACCGCCGTCATCGCGGCCAGGCCGAGTGCTGACCCGACTTGATACGAGGTATTCACGATCCCCGAAGCCAGTCCGCCCTCTTCGGGTCGGCCGGACGACAACGCGGTGCCCAGGGATGGAATGAATGCCAGCGCCTGTCCGAGCGCGGCCACCAACGACGCCGGCAGCACATCCACCGCGAAGGTCCCCGTGGGCCGGGCGAAGGACAGCCACAGCAGACCGGCGGCCAGCGCCCATAGCCCGCCGACGATCAACGGCTTCGGGCCGAACCGCGACATCAGCTTCGGTGCGACTCCGATCATCAGCACCATGATCAACACCGTCATCGGCAGCAGCGCCGCGCCACTGGCGAATGCGCCGTAGCCGAGTACCTGCTGCAGGTACAGGTTGAGGACGTACCACATCGGCACCCAGGACGCGCCGAGTAGCAGCTGTGCCAGGTTCGCCGGCCCGAGCCGCGGGGTGCGGAAGATCCCGAGTCGAACCAACGGTGTGCGCATGGTGGCCTCGACACCCAGGAACGCCGCGATCAGTAGCAGAGCCCCGCCCAGACTGAACAGGGTGGCGGCCGAGGACCAGCCGACCTGCGGTGCTCGGACCACGCCGAACACCGCCAACGCCAGGCCACCGGTGACGGTGACCGCGCCGAGCAGGTCGATCGAGCCGCGGCGGCCGACCGTCTTCGGCATCAGCAGCGCGGTGGCGGCCAGGGCCGCCAGCGAGATCGGCACGTACAGCCAGAAGATCCACGGCCAGCTCAGCCACTGGGTGATCACCCCACCGAGGAAGACGCCGGCGGTGCCACCGGCCGGCGCCGCAGCGCCGTAGAGAGCGATCGCCTTCGGAAGATCCGGGGTACCGCCGAACAGTGTCATCAAGAGCGTCAGTGCGGCCGGGGCGATCAACGCGGAGCCGGCACCCTGGATGGCACGCCCGACGATTTCCACTGACGACGTCGTCGCCAGTGCAGAGGTGATTGAACCGACGAGCAGCACCGTCCAGCCGGTGGCGAACATCCGCCTGGCACCGAACAGGTCCGAGAGTCTGCCGCCGAGCAACAGCAGGCCGCCGAAGGCCACCACGTAGGCGTTGAACATCCATTGCAGGCCACCGGGGCTGAAGCCGAGATCGTCACGGATCTGCGGTAGCGCCACTCCGATGATCGAAGTGTCCATGATCACCATGAACTGCGCGAGCGCGATCACCCACAGCGCCGCCCAGCGGCGAGATCGTTCGTTCATCACCAATGCCCCCTCAGTTCGTCCAGGACGAGAACGGCCCTCGCGTCGCTCTACATTACCCCGGTAGGGTATTGATACTCCATTCGCCATTACGCGGCAAGTACCCTGCCAGGGTATGGTGCGTTCCCGCACAGAGCAGGCAGTAGATCCGGGGCTACGGCGAACGAGGACGACGTCCTCAAGCGTCTGGGCAGCGTCGAGGGACAGATGCGCGGCATGGCGGAGACGGTCGATGCCGACCGGATTTCTGCACTTGAGCCGGAGCTCCATGCACACTGGTGGTGTGCATGAATCGGAGCAGCTTCCATCACGCGTCAGCGTGCGATGGCTGGCTGCGCGATGGGTGCTGGTCGGGGCGGTGCTATCCGGCGTCATCGCGATGCACGTGCTCAGCGCGCACCAAGCCGGCGGAGGCCACGGCATGGTCCTCGATGGTCAGCAGCTCGAGGCCCGCACTTCGGTCATCGAGCACGACGGCACGATGACCATGTCGATGCCGGCGGCCGAGTCGACGCCCCCGGCGGCCGAACTCAGTGCCGCGGTGCTGATGCCGGCAATGCCGGGCGACTCGAAGGGGGCGATGGCGACCTGCATTCTGTTCCTGGTGGTTGGAGCGGCCACGGTGTTGCTGGCCCTGCTGACTTCCGGCAGCGCACGTACCTCGATGCCCCGGCAAAGCTGGTGTGCGGGGTTGCTGGATCTTTCGCCACGAGGTCCACCCGGGTCGGGTCCGCCTCGCATCTCTCTCTGCGTGCTGCGGGTCTAGAGCATGCAACGTACCGGCACCGTCGCGGTGACCGGTGCGGTATGCCCTGGCCACTTTCCGTTGCAGCATTCGAAGGAGAAATCCACCATGAACACTCGTTTCCATTTCGGCGCGCTCGCTGCCGCCACGACCCTGATCTTCACGGCGGCCTGCGGCACCGCCACCACACCGGCGGCCAGTAGCCCTGCCGAGCCCACCACCCCCAGCGCCGTCGGCTCAACGTCCATGCCGACGGATTCGTCGATGTCGCCCGCCAGCTCGCCCGGTGCGATGCCGATGTCGAAGTCGGGAGCGTCCACCGGTCAGCACAACGACGCCGATGTCACCTTCGCGCAGATGATGATCGAGCATCACCGGGGCGCCATCGAGATGGCGGATCTGGCCCCGAGCCGGGCCGCCAGCGACAAGGTCAAGCAACTGGCCGCGAAGATCAAGGCCGCCCAGGCGCCCGAGATCGAGCAGATGTCCGGTTGGTTGACGGCCTGGGGTACAGGACCAGCTGCCTCGTCGTCGGCGATGGGCGGCATGTCGGGGATGTCATCGTCGTCGGCAATGGGCAGCATGTCCGGGATGGCCCAGGGCAGCAGCGCGTCGATGCCCGGAATGATGAGCGGCGAGCAGATGGATCAGCTCACCGCGGCCACCGGCGCAGCCTTCGACAAGATGTTCCTGCAGTCGATGATGGCCCACCATCAGGGAGCACTGGAGATGGCGAAGACCGAGAAGAAGTCCGGCCAGAACCGCGATGCGCTGGCACTTGCGGATTCGATCATCAGTAGCCAGACCGCGGAGATCGCCACCATGAAGGACATGCTCAAGGGAATGTGATCCCGGAGTTGTCGTGGGGCCGGCCGGCGAATCGCTACTGATTCACGCCGGCCGGCCTGTGGCTCTATCGACGGGTTCGCGCACGTCATAACGGGGTCCGACTGCGCCGCGGCTCTCGTCGGCCCTCCTCAAACAGGACCTCTGCCTGCTCGGTGGGTCGGGTGTGGTTGCTGGCGATGATGGGATGATTGTGTGGACCCCTTGAGAGTGTCAATCCATCGAATACCACTACCCTGTATTCGTATCAGGCGCGCGGTAATCAACAGGGACTGTGCGTAATTCCGGCTCTGATCGGTGGCTACTTCGGCCGCGGGACACGGTTTTCAGCGTTCGGATAACATCCGCCTGTCGCCTGCAGGAAATGCCCGGCGGAGCCCGGGTAATCAGTAGCCGAGATACACCCCACCCCCGTAGGGTTAGGCGACAAGCGAGAGGACGGTGCCATGGCGCTGGACGGGAACGCCGAGGCAAGGGTCACTCATCAGCTGGCGCTGGCGGTTCGATCCGGGCGGCGGCGTGACCTGACGCGGTCGGCCGCGCCGACCGTCGGGGCGTGGTGAGATGGCGACGGAATTCGTACCGGCGCTGCTACTGATCGCCTTCGCCGCTGCGGGCATTTCGCTGGTCTTCGGGTTGTCGTTTCTGGTGCGGCAGACCCGGGAGCTGTTGACGACGGAGTCGTTCCTATCCGGCGCCGCGCCCGTTGAGCACGCCGTGTCTCGATACCATGTGCGCTGGTACACGATCACCATGGTCTTCCTGGCCTTCGACATGGAGATGGTGTTCATGTATCCGTGGGCGGTCGTCGTCGCCCGCATCGGCCCGACCGCCGTGATTGAGATGTTCGGCTTCCTGGCTGTACTCGTCGCCGGTGTTGTCTACGCCTGGCGCGAAGGGGCCTTCCGGTGGACCTGAGCGGGTGGCTACGGACCCGCGCGACCCCGCGGCCGTTACTGGTGACGGTGCCGGGTGGGCGGGCGGTGCGCCTGGCCGTGGAGCGATTGACCCGGGAGCGGGGCTGGGAGCTGGCCGCGGCTGCGGCCGACGCCGACCTGCTGGTCGTCTGCGGTATCCCCGATGCCGCCTTCAGGGAAGCGGTGGAGCGGGTGTGGTGCCAGCTGCCGTCCCCGCGTGCCAGGTCCGACATCCGCGCCGCGGACGACGTCGCCGACGAGCTCGATCGGGCTCGCGATCGACTCGGCGATCCCGTGCAGCAGAGAGCCGACTCGGCCGGGCGTGCCTCCCTGGCGCCGATTCACGGTGTGGTGGGCACCGAGACCGATCACGACGAGCACGCTGCGCACCACAAAGTGCAGAACACCCACCGCGTGCCTTCGCACGACAACAACGCCCAGCATTCGACGCACCAGGACGGCGGTGACCCGGAGGCCGATGGTGGTGCCCCCGACGCTGTATCAGGCAGAGAGCAGGTACCGGAACCACACGGCGGCACCGACATCCACAGCGGCCAGGACATGGCTGGTGACCACGAGATGCACAGCGGCGATGACATGGCCGGCGGACAGGACATGGCTGCTGACCACCCGATGCACAGCGGTCACGACATGGCAGATGTCCAGGACACGGCCGGTGGCCACGACATGCACATGATGCACGGAGGGGAGGTGGCCGGGCTGCCGATGGCCGACCGGGCATCCGACCGGGACGGTCTCACCCTCGATCAGCTGCACCTCACACTCGGCCCGGTGCTCTCCGACTGGCCGGCCGGCCTCGCAATGCGTCTGACGCTTCAGGGCGACGTCGTGCAGTCAGCGCAGGTCGAGATGGTCGGCGAGGTGCTGTCACCAGTGTCATCGTGGGACGACACACCGGCTGCCGGGGCGCTGGACAGCCTGGCGCGCCTGCTGTCGGTGTGCGGCTGGTCGACCGCGACGCGGACGGCCCGGCGGCTGCGCGACGAGCTGCTCGCGGGGGTGGTCGACGCCGCCGAGTTGCGTACATTCGCGCGCCGGCTGCGCCGGTCCCGAACTCTGAGGTGGGCCACCGACGGCATCGGCCGGCTCGACGACACCTACGGAGATCTGGCCGGGGACGCGACGCATCGGTGGCGCCGATGGGTCGACGCGATCGAGGGCACCAGGCCCGCCGCAGACACCAATCGTGGTTCGGGGGACCGTTTGCGGGTCGCGCTGGAGGAGCTGCCGGGGCTGCTCGAGGGCCAGGAACTGGCGGCCGTGCGGGTGGTGGTGGCCTCGTTCGACCCCGATCTGGACACGTTGATGGCGCCGCACGGGACAGCGGCGGCACGGTGAATCCGCTGCTGCAGGGTCCGCTGTGGACGATTCTGCTCGTTCCAACCCTGCTCGGTGCGCTGGCCCTGGGCGCGGCGGCGTTCGCCCGGGTGCTGGACGCCCGAGCGGATGGGCGGCGGATCTCCGGCGCGGTGTTGACGGCACCGCTGGCCGAGGTGGGGCGGCTGCTGGTGCAGCAGCGCCGCGCGGTTGTCGCGTCGGACCGGCTGCTCGCCCGTACTGGCGTGGTGCTGGTGCCGGTGGCGGCCGTGCTGGCGGCGATGGTGGTGCCGTTGGGCGACACCACGGCGAGCGACCTGTCGGTCGGCATCGTGTGGTTCAACGCGATGGAGGTCGTCATGTGGGCGGCACTGTGGATGGCCGGATGGGGCACCAACTCGGTGTGGGGACTGGTGGGCGGCTACCGGTTCGTGGCGCAGGGGCTGTCCTACGAGCTGCCGCACATGTTCGCCTTGATCACGGTGGCCACCGGCGCGGGTTCGTTGAGCGTTTCGGGCGCCGTCGCGGCCCAGTCCGGGCTGTGGTTCGTGGTATGGATGCCGGTGGCATTCGTCGCGTTCGTAGTTTCCGCGCTGGCGCTGTCGTTCGCCGGGCCGTTCGACACCGCGACAGGCCGCGACGTCGTGGGTGGGGTGCTGGCCGAGTACTCCGGTGTGGACCGGCTGCTGTTGCTGGCCGGGCGCTGGCTGTTGCTGGCGGCGGCGGCGGCGATGTCGGTGCCGCTGTTCCTCGGCGGTGGTTCCGGACCGCTGCTGCCGGCGTGGCTGTGGACGCTGGTCAAGACTGTCGCGGTGTTGGGGCTGCTGGTGTGGATCCGGAGCCGGACCGCGACGGTGCGGATGGACCGTTTCGCCGAGTTCGGCTGGATCGTGCTGATCCCGCTGACCCTGCTGCAGGCACTGGTGGTGGCCCTGGTCGCAATCGGGCGGGGAACCCCGATGAGTGGAGGGATGTGACATGCCCGAGGCCGTGATCTTCTGGGTGTGTGCGGCCGGGGCCGTGGCGACCGGCGTTGCGGTGTTCCGCGTCGACTCGATGGCGCGGGCGACGTTTGCCCTGCTCGCCTCGTTCATCTTCGCGGCAATCCCGTTGCTACTGCTGGGGTTGTCCTATCTAGGGGTCCTGGTCATCTTGATGATGATCATGGAGATGGTGGTGATGGCCATTTTCATGATCATGCTGATGATGAACCCGGCGGGGCTGATGCCGATGAAGATGGTCCACAACCAGCGTGGCTCGATGGTGATCGCGGTCGGCACGTTCGCGGTGCTCGCGACCGGCGTTCTGCTCGTCGACTGGCCGCAGCGGCAGGGCCAACCGCCCCCGGACGTGACGTTCGCGCTCGGTGAGGCGCTGATGGGCTCGCACATGCTGGTGATGCTGGTGATCGGGCTGGGCCTGTTCGCCACCATCGTGTCCGCGGTGGTGCTCTCGCACCCGCGCGGGCGTTACGACCGGTTCGGCGATGATCTGAACCGGCGACAGGCCGACGACCCGATCCCAGGCTCCGTCAACGGTCGCTCTGTCAAGTGGATCTTCGGACCCGGCCGATGACCCTGCAGACCTTCCTGCTGCTCGCAACCGCGCTGCTGGCCGTCGGGCTGTATGGCGCGCTGTCCCAGCAGTCCATCGTGATGATCATGATGGGGTTGGAGCTGATGGTGAACGCCGTCACCGTGGCGGGCGCCGCGTTCTGGTACTACGTCTCACCCGCCCAGCCCGACGGTCAGGTGGTCGTGCTGGTCGCGGTGACGTTGATGGCGGTGGAGATGGCGATGGGATTTGCGGTGGCTATTGCTATTTTCCGCTCCGGTGAGATCGACATGACCGACATGGCCGCCGAGTTGAAGGACTGACGCGGTGGAACTCGCGCTCGTCGGACTGGTGGCGGTGCCGATACTGACCGGCATCGGGCTGCTGGTGACCGGCCGACCGGCCGGCCGGGTAGCCGCGCCGCTGGCCGTAGCCGCGGCGGCCGTGACGCTGGTGCTCGCGGTGCTGGTGGCGGCCGGCCGACCGGTGGCGTCGATGCCGCTGCTGGCCGGCTTCGACGCCGGGCTGGCCGTGGACGGGCTCTCCGCGGTCATGGTCCTGGTGGTGGCCGCAGTGGCACTGGCCGTGACGGTGTTCGCCGCCGCCGAGATGGACGCCCGGCACCGATTCTTCGGGCTGCTGCTGGTGTTCGTCGGCGCAATGCTGGTCACCGTCACGGCCACGAACCTGCTCACGCTGCTCGGCGGGTGGGAGGTGATGGGCGCGATGTCCTACGCACTGATCACGCACCACTGGACGCAGCCGCGGCCACCGGTGTCCGGCGCATTCGCGTTCCTGGTCACCCGGACGGCCGACATCGGCCTCTATGTTGCGGCCGGGGCGGCGCTCGCCGGGGGAGTGGGCACGCTGGCCATCGCCGAGCTGCCGCAGGCGAGTGCCGGCTGGCGCAACCTGCTGACCGCGGGACTGGTGGTTGCGGCGCTCGGAAAGTCGGCGCAGCTCCCCTTCAGCTTCTGGCTGTCCCGGGCGATGGACGGTCCGAGCCCGGTCTCGGCGCTGCTGCACTCCGCGACGATGGTCGCCGCGGGCGGATACCTGCTGTTGCGGGTCGAGCCGCTGTTGTCCGGCTCGGGCTGGGCCGGCCCACTGGTGGCCTGGGTCGGCGCCGCGACGGTGGTGCTGCTCGGCCTGGTCGCGCTGGCCCAGACCGACCTCAAGCAGCTGCTGGCGGCGTCGACCTGCTCGCAGCTCGGGTTCATCGTGCTGGCCGCCGGCGCCGACGGCACGGCCGGCGGGACGCTGCAGCTGGTGGCGCACGCCGCGACCAAGAGCCTGCTGTTCCTGGTGGCCGGTGCCTGGCTCACCGCGCTCGGCACCAAGCAGCTCGCCTCGCTGCAGGGGGCGGCGCGGCGATGGCCGCTGGTCGGGCTGCTGTTCGCCGTCGGAGCGCTCAGCCTGGCCGGGGTGCCACCGTTGTCGATCTTCTTCGGGAAGGACGCGGTGCTCGCCGCGGCAGCCGCGACCTCGCCCGCCCTGTATGTGGCTGGGCTCGCGGGAGTGGTGGTCAGCGCCGCATATTCCTCGTCGGCGCTGGTGACGGTGCTGGGCCGGGTTCCGGCCGGCGACCCCGGGTACGACACCGAGCAGCCCGGCACCCGGCAGGTGCCGCGGCTGGCCCGGCTGCCGCTGATCCCGCTGGCCATCGGGGCCGCGGTGCTCGGGGTGGCCGCGGAGCCGGTGCGGGCTGCCCTGGGTGCGTTCGGCGAGCCGTCGCCGACCCTCGTCGAGGCCCTGGTGTCCGGTGTGCTCTCGGCCGCGGCGGTGCTGACCGTATTGCTGCCGGCCCGCGCCGCCCTGCGCGGTGCCGCGTTGCTCCCCGAACTCCCCGGGCTGGTGCGCGTCGGCGCCCAGGTCCGGCCGCTACGCGCCTGGCTCGGGCTGGAACGGATGGCGATGGCCGGGGTGGTGGCCCCGACGATGGCGCTGGCCCGGGCACTGTCGGCCTTCGACGAGCGTGTCGTCGACGGGGCGGTGTGGGCGGCGGCCGCCACCGCCCGGTGGGCCGCCGGTTTGGCCGCCGGGCGGGTGGATGCGCGGATCTCCGCAGCCGTCCGCGGCGTCGGCGGCGCCGGCCGGGCACTGGGCCGCCTCGCGCGGCGGCCACAGACCGGACAGCTGCACCACTACTACGCCCAGGCCGCGGCTGCGCTCGCGGTGCTCGCCCTGTTCCTGGTCCTGGTGAGGTGAGACGTGCTCTCGGTCGTGGTGTTCCTGCCGCTGGCGGTCGGGTTGGTGCTGCTGGCGGTGCCGCGGCTGCCCGATCCTGCGATCCGATGGATCTGGGTGGCGGTCAGCGCTGTCGACCTGGCGCTGGTCGTCGCCCTCTGGATCGGCTACCACCCCGCCTCCGGGATCGGCTACCTGACGAACCAGGCATGGATCCCGACGGTGTCGTCCGGCTACCACATCGGCGTCGACGGGCTGTCGCTGCCGCTGCTGGCGATGACCGCCGTGCTGTTCCTGGCGTGTGCGATCTACTCGCTGCGGCACCAGCAGCGCGTTCGCGCCTATGCGGTGCTGTTCCTGCTGCTGAACACCGCGTCGCTCGGGCTGTTCGTGTCGCTGGATCTGATCCTGTTCTTCGTCTTCTTCGACGTCTCGATCGTCGCGATGTACTTCATCATCGCCGGCTGGGGCCATGGCAACGCGCGACGCTCCGCGCTGATGTTCTTCCTCTACACCTTCCTCGGCTCGCTGGTGCTGCTGTTGGGGTTCATCGGGCTCTATCTGGCGGCGGAGCCGCACACCTTCGACATCGTCGAGCTCATCAGGCAGGCGCCGCTGGACGGCAAGGGTCCGCTGGCCGGGCTGGTGCTGCTCGCGCTTGTCGTCGGGTTGGCGATCAAGACGCCGACCGTGCCGTTCCACACCTGGCTGCCCCCTGCCCACAGCGATGCGCCGGCGGCGGGCTCGGCGATCCTGGCCGGGGTGCTGCTGAAGATGGGCACCTTCGGCTTCGTCCGGATTGTGATGCCGACCATGCCCGACACCTGGCGGCAGTACGCGCTGGTGATCGTGATCGTCGGGGTGGTGTCGGTGATCTACGGCGCACTCGTCGCGCTCGCGCAGACCGACCTCAAGCGCATGATCGCCTACACCTCGGTCAACCACATGGGATACGTGATTCTGGCTGTCGGCGCCGCCGGGTTGGTGGCCGGGACCGGTGAGCAGGCGCGGACGCTGGCCGTCACCGGCGCGGTGATGCAGATGGTCAGTCACGGCCTGATCACCGGGGCGCTGTTCCTGCTCACCGGTGTGCTCTACGCCAGGGGCGGCACCTACGACATGGCCGCCTACGGTGGGCTGGCGGGCCCGGCCCCGCGGTTCGCATTGCTGTTCGCCGCAGCTGCGTTCGCCTCGCTGGGCCTGCCCGGCTTCTCGGGCTTCATCGCCGAGTTCCAGATCTTCACCGGGTCGCTGGACAGCGCGCCGGTGCCGACCGCGATCGCTGTGCTGGGGATCATCCTCACCGCCGCGCTGTTTCTGTTGGCCCTGCAGCGGGTGTTCCTCGGGAGCACCCGGTCACCGGACGGCCGGGGTTTCCTCGGCGACGTCACTGTCGTGGAGACGTCCGCGATCGCACCGTTGCTGGTGCTGACGGTGGTGATCGGGATATTCCCGCGGTTCCTGCTGGACGTGATCGAACCCGCCGCCCGGGCCGTGGCGGATCTGGTGGCGAGATGACGGGGATGAACGAGAACGTCGGCGCGCTGCTGCCGGAGCTGTTGCTGGTGCTGGCGGCGGTGGCCGGGCTACTTGCCGGGTCGTGGCTACCCCGGGACCGACAGTGGGTGGTCCGGCTGATCGCAATGGCCGGCTGCGTCGCGGGCCTGGTCGCCGCGATCGTCGACCTCACCCGCCCCGCCCAACGGGTGTTCGCCGGCAGCTACGTCGTCGATGTCGGGCTGGGCGCCGCCCGGATCGTCGTGCTGCTGTCGATCCTGCTGACGATCGGGCTGTCGGTCGACCGCGTCGGCGGCAGCCCCCGCGAGACCGAGTTCTACGTCCTGTTGCTGCTCGGGGGTCTCGGCAGCATCGCCCTGGTCGGGGCGAACGACCTGCTGCTGTTGGTGGCCGCCTACCTGCTGGCCAGTATCCCGCTCTACGCGCTGACCGGTATCGCGCGCACCGGCCCGGGCACCGAGGCCGCGATGAAGTACTACCTGATGGGGGCGCTGTCCGGCGTCACCATGCTGGTCGGGGTGACACTGCTGTTCGGCGTCGGCCGCTCCACCCTCTACACCGACCTGGCCGTCGCGCTGCCCGCCGCCCCACGGGCGGCGGTGGCCGTCGGGCTCGTCGCGGTGCTGGCCGGGCTGCTGTTCAAGATCGGCGCGGTGCCACTGCACTTCTGGGTACCCGACGTCGTGCAGGGCGCCACCACCCCGGTCGCGGCGTTCGTCGCGACGATTCCGAAGATCGGCGGGCTGCTGGCGATATACCGGCTGCTGTCCACCGCGCTGGCGACCGTCGAGGTCGACTGGTCGTTGCTCGTCGCGGTGATCGCCGCGGTGACGATGACGCTCGGCAATCTCGCGGCGTTCTTTCAGGATGACGTGCGCCGGCTCCTCGCCTACTCCACGATCAGCCAGGTCGGCTACCTGCTGATGGCTGTAGCGGCCGCGGACCGAGCGGTCCTGGCGCTGCCCGCGCTGGGCTTCTACCTCGCGGCCTACGCGGTGACCAACCTCGGCGCCTTCGCCGTGGTCGCCGAGCTCCCGCGCGCGCAGGCCCTCTCCGACTACCGCGGCATGGCCGCCCGGCACCGGTGGCTCGCGCTGAGCCTGGCGATCTGCCTGCTGGGGCTGATCGGCACCCCGCCGACCGCGGTGTTCATCGGGAAGCTGACCGTGTTCACCGCCGCGGTCGATTCCGGCCTGGGCTGGCTCGCCGTCGTGGCTGTGGTGAACACGGTGGCCAGCGTCTTCTACTACCTGCGCTGGATCGCCCCGGTGTTCCGGCGCCCCGCCTCGGTCCAGGTCGCCGCCGTGTTGCAACCCGCCGGCCGATGGGGGGCGATCAGCGCCTACTCCGCCGCGGCGGTGTCGGTCCTGCTCGGGTTGCTGGCGGGTCCGGTGCTCGGCGTGCTCGGACGGTGATCGCGCTTCCGCCCGGCCTACCGGCTCGTGGCGGCGCCGCCACTGCCCGGTGCGGGAGGTCGCAAGGGGGTGTATGCCGAACTCGACTGGCTACCTTGATACGGGGAACCGGCCAGAGCCTCGACGGCGGGTCGGGAGCCGGCCGGGGCGGTGGTCTGCGGCAGCCCCTGCGTCGACCCGGTTGGACGCCAGCGCCTTGAACCCGCGCAGCCGCAGGCTGTTGGACACCACGAAGATCGAGGAGAACGCCATCGCCGCGCCGGCGAGCATCGGATTGAGCAGTCCGGCGGCGGCCAGTGGCAGGGCGGCCACGTTGTAGGCGAAGGCCCAGAACAGGTTGCCCTTGATCGTCCCCAGGGTCTTGCGGGACAGCCGGATGGCGTCGGCGGCTGCGCGCAGGTCCCCGCGTACCAGGGTCAGGTCGGAGGCTTCGATCGCGACGTCGGTGCCGGTGCCCATGGCCAGGCCGAGGTCGGCCTGGGCCAGCGCGGCCGCGTCGTTCACGCCGTCGCCGACCATGGCGACGACCTTGCCCTCGCTTTGTAGCCGCTTGAGGACGTCGACCTTGTCGGCCGGCATGACCTCGGCGATGACGGTGTCGATGCCGACCTGGGCGGCTACCGACCGGGCGACGGTCTCGTTGTCGCCGGTGAGCAGCACCGGGGTGAGCCCGAGGTCACGCAGCTGGTGGATGGCGTCGGCGCTGGTGTCCTTGACGGCGTCGGCCACGATGAGAACTCCGCGGGCTGCCCCGTCCCAGCCGACCGCGACCGCGGTCTTGCCGTCGGCCTCGGCGGCGGCCTTCGCCGCCTCGAGGTCGGCGGAAAGGGTCTGGGACCAGTCGTCCAGCAGCCGGGTCCGCCCGACCAGCACGGCGTGGCTGGCACCCTCGACTGTCACGTTGCCCTGCACACCGAGGCCCTCGATGTTGGTGAAGTCCTCCACGGCTGGCAGGGGGCCGACCCGCTCCGTCGCCCCCTTGGCGATGGCCTGCGCGATGGGATGCTCGGAGGCGTCCTCCAGCGCCCCGGCCAGCCGCAGCAGCTGCTCGGGGTCCTGTCCGGCAGCCGCGACGACGTCGAGCAGGGTCATCTTCCCGGTGGTGACCGTGCCGGTCTTGTCCAGCACGACGGTGTCGACCCGGCGGGTGGACTCCAGCACCTCGGGGCCCTTGATCAGGATGCCGAGCTGGGCGCCGCGGCCGGTGCCGACCATCAGCGCGGTCGGAGTGGCCAGTCCGAGCGCGCACGGGCAGGCGATGATCAGCACGGCGACCGCGGCGGTGAACGCGGCGGCCAGCCCGCCGCCGGCGCCGATCCAGAAGCCCAGCGTGGCCACCGCCAGTGCGATGACGATCGGGACGAAGATGCCCGACACGCGGTCGGCGAGGCGCTGGACCTGCGCCTTGCCGTTCTGGGCGTCCTCGACCAGGCGCGCCATCTGGGCCAGCTGGGTGTCCGACCCGATCCGGGTGGCGCGGACCAGGATGCGGCCGCCGGCGTTCACGGTGGCACCGACCACGGTGTCGCCGGCGGCGACCTCGACCGGCACCGATTCCCCGGTGAGCATGGAGGCGTCGACCGCGGAGGAGCCCTCGGAGATCACCCCATCGGTGGCGATCTTCTCCCCCGGACGGACCACGAACTCGTCGCCGACGCTGAGCTGGTCGACACCGATGCGTTCCTCGACCCCGCCGCGCAGGACGGAGACCTCCTTGGCGCCGAGCTGGAGCAGAGCCCGCAGGGCGGCGCCAGCTTGACGCTTGGAGCGGGCCTCGAAGTAGCGTCCGGCGAGGATGAATGTGGTGACCCCGGAGGCGGCCTCCAGGTAGATGTTGGCGCTGCCGTCGGCTCGGGCGATGGTCAACTCAAAGGCGTGGGTCATGCCGGGGACCCCTGCCGTGCCGAAGAACAACGCATAGAGCGACCAGCCGAGCGCGGCCAGGGTGCCCATCGAGATGAGGGTGTCCATGGTGGAGGTGCCGTGGCGCAGGTTGGTCCAGGCGGCCCGGTGGAAGGGGTAGGCCCCCCAGATCACGACCGGCGCGGCCAGCACCAGCGACAGCCACTGCCAGTAGGTGAACTGCAGGGCCGGGATCATCGCCATCGCGATCACCGGGACGGTGAGCACCGTGGAGACGAGCAGCCGCTGGCGCAGCGGGCGGACCGGATCGGGCTCCTCGATCTCTCCCTTCGCCACCTCGCCGGCGCCCGCCGGTCGCGGAGGGGTGGGCAGCTTGGCGGTGTAGCCGGCGGCCTCCACCGCGGTGACCAGGTCGTCGCGGTCGACGCTGTCGAGGTAAGTGATCTTGGCCTTTTCGGTGGCGTAATTGACCGTCGCGGTGACGCCGTCCAGCTTGTTGAGGCGCTTTTCGATCCGCGCGGCGCACGACGCGCAGGTCATGCCGCCGATCGCGAGTTCAACCTGCCCTTCGCCGGCCTTGGCCGGTGTCGTGACACGAGTTGCGGGGTTCATCGGTTCTCCTCAAGAGTCTGCTGCTGCTCGGTGGTGGCGCCGGCCGCCTTACTCATCGACTCGGTCCGTGGCCGTCACTGCCGGTATGGCCGGAGGTTTGTGCGCCGGCGGGATCGGTCCCGGGCGCCGGAGGGCCGTCGGCGCGGACGGTGAACTCGGCGGTGCGCACGACGTCACCGTGCCGGAAGTCCAGGAACAGCCGGTAGACCCCGGCCGACGGAGCGGTGGCGAAGAAGGTGATGTCCGGCCCGGGCTGGGTGGCGCCGTCACCGGGTGTGCCGGCGGGGTGCACGTGCAGGTAGGCCAGGTCGCCGTCCCGGAGGGCGACGAGGTGGCCGTACGCGGCCAGGTAGGGCTGCAGGTCGGTCACCGGCTGCCCATCGCGCGCCACCGACAGCCTGAGCTCGGACTCCTGGCCCGCGACGAGCCGCCCGGCGAGTGTGACGGAGTAGCCGTCGACCTGGGCGGTCCTCGACGGCGCAGGCAGGGGAGCGGGCCGATAGTCCCCGGCGACCGCGAGGTCGGCGCCCAGAACGATCGTCTTTCCGATGGCGTTGCCCTGCTGAGGCACGAAGTCGGCGAACACCCGCCACTCGCCAGCGGTCAGGTCGATCGGGACACTCCAGGTGCCGTCAGCGGCCAGCTCGGGGTGCACGTGCTGGAAGCCGGTGGTGTCGCGGCGTACCGCGATCAGGTGCAGGTACTTGTCATGGCTTTGCTGGTAGCCGGTCACCGGCTGCCGTCCGCGTCGAGGACCCGGAACTTCAGCGCTACCCGGGCCGCGGCCGGGAGCGAGTCCTGTGCGAGGTCGAGGGTGTAGCCGCGGTCGGAGACCATCAGCCCTCCGGGCAGCTCCGCCACGGCCGGGGCGCTATCGGCAGCTGCGCCGTGTTCCATGCCGGGCATGCCGCCGTTGCCCACGGCCGGCGGCGCGGGGTTCCCGACGGCGGCGCCAAGGCCGAGGGCACCACCGAACGTCAGCACGATCGCACCGGCGAAGGCGGCGACCTTGAGTGGGGTTCGCATCGGGTGTCTCACCTTCTGGTGGGTATCGCCGTCGGGATCACCAATGACACTGTTGGTCGGAACGACACTGTTGGTCGGAACAGGGCCGGCTCGATCAGGATCGGACGAGGCGGGCGATGGCCTCGGAGGCCTCGCGAAGCTTGGCGTCCGCCTCGGAGCCGCCCTGAGCCGCAGCCTCCACCACACAGCCCGACAGGTGCTCGTCGAGCAGTTCCAGGGAGAACGACTGCAATGCGCGAGTGGCTGCGGACACCTGGGTGAGGATGTCGATGCAGTACTTGTCGTCCTCGACCATCCGCTGCAACCCCCGGACCTGACCCTCGATCCGGCGCAACCGCTTGAGATAGCTCTGCTTGTTGTCGCCGTAACTGACCACGGTGTCTCCCCTCACCTCGGATGCGTCCATCCCGATCCTAACAAATACCCCAGGGGGGTTATTCCGGGAGTCGGCCCAGGTTGGCCAGGGCCGACTCCCGATGTCCTGGTCAGCTGACGACCGCGTAACCGGCTTCATCGACGGCCTTGGTCAGTGCCTCGGAGGAGACCGACTCGGCGCTGGTCACGGTCAGCCGTCCCTGCTCGACGTCAACATCGACGTCGGTGACCCCGGGAATCTTGGTGACCTCGGCGGTTACTGCTGCGGCGCAGTGGTCGCACGTCATGCCCTTCACGGTGTAAGTACGGCTCGTCATGGCGGCACGCTCCTTTCGTTGACAGGTCGTCCAGGCTCCGAACGACAACACAAATATACCCCTTAGTCGTATGTGGTACGGCACCCTGGCCGCTCGCAGACCCCTGCGACCCTCACTCACATGCATCGGGGGACACTTCCGAGATCTCCACCGGATGGGCGACACGGCAACGACTGCATCGATATCGGCACCCAGATCCGCGCGTGGACCTTGGCGCTCCGCTGTTGGGCGCTCACTTGCTCGACAACCATGTCAAGCACTTCAGTCACCAACTCCTGGCATCGCCGCGATCGCACGGCCAGGTCGGGTTTGGTAGGCATCGGGTCCGCGAGACGGGACGTCACCATCGAGCTGCTGTCGTCTACGGCGATCGCGGCGGTCGAGACGCCGACTTCGACCTCAACGGAGCGCAAGCCCGCCATATACTATGTAGCATAGTAACTTCCTAACCAAAACGAGCAGCCGGCTGGATCCCTAAGTCTCCTGTCCATGCACTGTAGAGGACTGGTCCCGTGCCACCGGAAATAACGGCGCAGCGACTGGCGTCAGCGATGCCTCTTGACCGTTACCAGTTGCGAGGGGTGCTCGGCGCCGATGTGCCGTCTGGCGTCCGACCGATCACCGCGGTGACCCACGATTCGCGGGCCGTGGGGCCGGACTCTGTGTTCGTCGCCATCAGGGGATTCACCTCCGATGGCGTCAAGTTCGTACCGGAGGCGCTCGCCCGCGGAGCGGCGCTCGTTGTCGCGGAGAGAGATCTTCCTGGGGTACCCACCGCCGTCGTGCCCGATGCCAGGGCGGCGCTCGCCCGGCTGGCGGTGGCGGTCGCCGGAGATCCGTCGCGGCAGGTGCTGGTCTACGGAATCACCGGCACCAACGGCAAGACCACCAGCTCATACGTCCTTCATGCCATTCTGTCGGCGGCCGACGGCCCGGACACGGCCGGACTCATGACCACAACGGAGATAGTCGTCGGGCGCGAGCGACAGGACGCCGTGCGCACCACCGATGAGGCACCGAAGATTCAGGATAATTTGGCGAGGATGCGTGATACCGGTGTGCGGCACGTGGTCCTGGAAACTTCATCGCATGGTATTCACCTGCAACGTGTCGCCGGGACGCGTTACGCCGCAGCCCTTTTCACTAACCTGACACCGGATCACCTTGACCTGCACGGAACGATGGAGCACTACTACCGCACCAAACGCAGACTGTTCGAGTGGGCGCGAGGTCCGAAGCTGGCGAACCAGGATGATTCCTATGGTCGACGCCTTGCGGCTGAGGTTGGCGGGACGTTGACCTTCGGGGTGAGTGCGCGAGCCGACTATCGGATCAACGCCGAGCGAGCAGAACTCGGCGGGACCGCCTTCGAGTTGGCTACGCCCAGGCACGGCACTCTGACGGTTCGGACCCCACTGCTGGGGGACTACAACGTACACAATGTCGCCGGCGCTGCAGCCCTCGCCCTGGAAATCGGAATTTCGCCGGCCACTGTGGTCGACGCGGTGGCGCAGATGGCTCAGGTGCCTGGGCGATTCGAGCGGATCCCGGCCGCGGTGGAGCGCGGCTTCGAAGTGGTGGTCGACTACGCGCATACCGATATCGGTCTTGCCGCGGTGCTCGAGGTAGCTCGCAAGGTGGCAGTCACCCACGGTCGAAACTCGAAGGTCATCTGCGTCTATGGCGCGACCGGCGATCGTGACAGGGCAAAGCGGCCATTGATGGGCGAGGTCGCCTCACGAATGGCAGACATCGGCATCATCACCACTGACGACGCGTACGCCGAAGATCCCAGGACCATCGCCACCGAGGTGGCCGCCGGAGCAGACATGTCGTGCACGACTGTCGTCATCGATCGCCGGGAGGCCATCGCACAAGCCTTGCGCCAGGGCTGCCCCGGCGATGTCATCGTCGTTGCCGGCAAGGGGCACGAACGGATTCAGCATCTACCGTCCGGCGATGTCGACTTCCACGACGGCACCGTTATCGCCGAGCTACTGGGTGAGGCATCGAACTGAACAGGATGGTCACCTGGTCGAGGCCGCTGTTGACAAGCTTCTTGCCACCATGGACATCTCGTCGAATTCTGAACCGTATCCGGCTTGGTCAGTGCGGGCCAGGCCGCCGACCCGGACGATGGTACTACGAGTGGTATGAGATTTGTCGGGCGGCTCCGGGTCGGCTGGGTCTGGCTGCGGGATCATCCGGAACCACAGCCGGCGGCGTTTGATGGTGAGTGAGGTCATGAGGCCGGTGAGCAGGGTGATCGCGAAGGTCAGTGCGGCGAACTGGGCGGGGTCGTAGCTGGTTTGCAGTGACACCCAATCGGTGTAGCCGGTGAAGGTGATGGTGGTGCCGTCGTTCAGTGCGACCGAGTCGCCGAGGTACAGGTTGGCCCGTTTCTGCTTGACCAGTGCGCCGTTGTCGACCTGCTTCTGGTCGATGGCGAACACCGATTGGGGTACACCGGTTTCCATGCCCAGGTCGCCGCGGTAGATGTCGACGGCCAGGCCGGGTTTGTCGGCGGCGGGGAAGACGCTGGTCATGATGCCGCCGCGTTCGGCGGCGGTGGGAGCGAACAGGCCGGCGATCGCCAGCTGATGTTTGCGGATCTGGTCGGCGGGCACGCCCGGCGGGTCGGGCACCTTGATCGCGCCGGTGGACAGGAACATCCGGTCGCCAGTGGTGTTGACGAACGGGGCGCTCAGGTCACGGACATCGCCGTTGGGGTAGCTGATCTTCACTTTCGGTGTATAGCCGTGTCCGAGTAGGTACACTCGTTCACCGGAGATCCGCAGCGGGTGGTTGACCTGGAGTCTGGCCGGGTGCCAGCTGTCGGTGCCTGCCTGAGTGCCGGTCTGGTAGTCGATGTCGGTGGAGAACGCCAGCGGCTGCCCGGATTTGGCGTATTCGGCGTGGAAGCTGTTGATGCGCAGGCAGAACGGTGTCAGGTCGGTACCGTCGACGGTCAGGCCGGGCCGGAAGTTGTCGTAGACCACCGGTGAGGTGGAGCAGAATGCTCCCTGCTCATCGCCCACGGTCTTAATGACGCTGCCCTCGTAGCCGAACAATTTGCCGACCGCGATCGCCACCAGCAGCCCGACCAGCGAGAAGTGGAAGATCAGGTTGCCGACCTCGCGCAGATACCCCTTCTCCGCGGAAATGGTGTGCACCCCGCCGGTTTCGGTCCGGCTGGCCACCCGCCAGCGCTTGCCGCGGAGGGTCTTCTCGACCCGGTCGGCGATCACCGCCGCAGATTCGTCATCGACGGTGTAGTCGGTGTGCAGCGGCAGCCGGGCCAGATTGCGTGGTGTGGCCACCGGCCGCGCTCCGAGCTGTTTGACGAAGTCGAAGCTCCTGGGCAGCAGGCAGCCGATCAGCGAGATGAACAGCAGCAGGTAGATCGCCGAGTACCAGGGCGATGCGAAGACTTCGAAGAAGCCCAGCCGGTTCAGCCACGGCGCCCAGCCCGGGTGTGCCCGGATATAGCCGGCGGTCTTGGACTGGTTCAGCGACCACTGCGGCAGCAGCGCACCGGGCAGGCTGGCCAGCGCCAGCAGGAACAGCAGAATCAGCGCGGTGCGCATGCTGGTCAGCCCGCGCCAGGTGTTGCGCAGGAACGCCACCACCGGTTGGCCGCGCCAGCTGGCCGCTTTGGGCGTCCGCCGGGGTGGCAGCGTCTGCTGGGTGGCCGTCACTACAGCACCAGCCGCACGGTGAAATACCGGTACTGCAACCAGGCCACGAACTGTCCCCAGACACCGGACACCATCAGCAGCCCGATCGCGATCAGCGCCGCCGCACCGATCAGCTGGATGGTCCTGGAGTGCCGGCGCAGCAAGCCCACGGCGGTGGTGGCCCAGCCGAAGCCGAAGGCCAGCAACAGGAACGGGATGCCCAACCCGAGGCAGTAGGCGACCACCAGGAACAGACCACGCCAGGCGTTGCCGTTCCAGTCGGTGCTGATCGCCAGCGCATTCACACCGGTCAGCGCCGGACCGATGCAGGCGGTCCAACCCACCGCGAAGAAGGCGCCCAGCAGCCACGCCCCCAGCACCCGCCCGGTGGGCCGGGCATGAATCCGCAGCTCACGCTGCAACGGCCGGATCCAGCCCAGCATGACCAGCCCGACGATCACCGTCACCACCCCGCCGATCCTGGTGAGCACACCCACATTGCCGACCAAGAACCGGGACAGCCCCAACACCAACAGCGATTCGGCCAGGAAGACCACGGTGAACCCCACCACGAACAGTGCCGTCGCCCGCACCGCCCTGGCCCGGACGGCTCTGCTGCGGACCGCAGTGCCGGTGCCGGTGCCGGTGCCGCCGCCGCCATTGCCATTGCCATTGCTATCGCCGCCGCCGCGGGCGCCGTCGGTCTCCTCCGCCCCCACCAGGCCGATCAGATACGACAGATATCCAGGCACCAGCGGCAACACACACGGCGAGGCGAACGACACCAGACCGGCAGCCAACGACAACGCCGCCGCCACCAGGAACGGACCCGACATCACCGTGCCGGTCACCGAGGAATCGGCCGCCACCGCAAGGACACCGGCGAACTGTCCGACCATCAAGGCGCCTCGGCAGCGACCCGACCGGCCACGTCAACGAGCGGAGCCGGGCTCTTCAACTCCTTCAACCAGATATGGGCGACCCGGCGCTGCCGGTCCAGCACGATGGTCGACGGGATGGAACTCACCGGATAACCCCTGATCGACAACAGGGTCCGCATCTGCTGATCGAAGATCGACGGGTACGGGATCTTGCGGACCGCTTCGAAGTCCGCCGCATCCGACCTCGACGCCTCCTTGACGTTGATCCCGACGAACTGCACACCCTTGGCCCTCAGATCCCGCGAGGCGGTCGCCAGATTTGGCGCCTCCGCCCGGCACGGCGCGCACCACGCGCCCCAGAAGTTCAGCACGATGACGGTGTCCGGATAGTCGGCCAGCGAGATCCGCCGGTCGCCGGTGACCGCGGGCCCGGCGATCTCCCCGAGGGGCTTGCGATCGGCCACCGGATAGTCGAACTCCGTCTTCCCACCCGGCGTCACCAACCCGAACCCGCCACCCTGCGGAGCGGACGCGTCCTTGCCGGACGTGCAGCCCGCCAACGCAAGCAGCGCGATCAGCAGGGTAGCCGCCAGCTGCCGGATCCTGGCGCCGCTCATCTACGCATCTCCACCGCGAGCTTCCCCGTATCGTCGTTGCCGCGATTCATCTGACCGGCACGAAGCTGACCTTCGCCGGATCCCCCCTGAAGTGAACTCGGGCCGAGCCGAGCTGATCGTCGTCTGGTGCTCACGGAATCGGAACGGAGCAGCTGACCTCACCGCGAAGTCGGTGGATCAGAGCGAAGCCGAGCAGAGCGAGGGCGGACAAGCCCAGGAAGGGCTGGATCGGCGCCCAAATGTCCAAGGCACCCGAAACGCCCAGCGCCGCAACGACCAGCTTGTTACAGATTGGGCAGCCGATAGCGAACGCTGAGAGGAGCCCCCCACCGGTCATCCCACCCATCCGGTGGGGACTGTTACCGGGCGCCGGCCGGACGTAGGTGGCAATCGCCAGCCCCGCCAGGACCACCGTTGCCGCCAGAACCGGATAGTTCCACCACTGCACCGGCGTCATACGGGTATAGAGAGAGGTCGGCACGACGCCTGTCGGAATGCCCACAACGAGCGCTGAGGCCAGTCCACCGGTGCCTGCCGCCACCCACCTTCGCATCGGCCACCGTCGCACGGCGCCGATCACAGCCGTCAGGCGCGGCTTCGCGGAAACGTCAAGATCGGGCACCTCGTTACTATACGACCTAGTACACGTGTCGGCGGACACTGGCCGGGCAGTCAACTAAAGGGCATAGTAGACTGGCGTCCGGCGTCCAGGCAGCGAAGCTGTCGGATTGTCGGCAAACCGAGAACCGTACGGGGCGACCGGCTGCACTTCCCCACCCAAGGCAGTCGGTCGGTCCTACGGTCTCGGTCTGTCGGATCCTCCAGTGCCAATGCGGGCGCGGGTAGGATCTCGGAGGATGTGCCGACGACTGTTGGCACTCAGTGGTGGGCTGTGCTTCGGGCGCCAGGAGGTTCGATGCGTGGACTGGGCGAACTTGAGGCCGCCACCATGGACGTCCTGTGGCGCACGCCCGGGCCGATGTCAGTCCGTGACGTCCTGAATATTCTCACTGAGCGGAGATCGCTCGCCTACACCACGGTCATGACGGTGCTGGACAACCTTCACCGGAAGGGCTACGTCCGGCGCGCCAAGCTGGCTCGCGCCTATCTGTACGAAGCGACGTTCACCCGCGGCCAAGCCGCGGCTGACGCCATGCGACAGGTGCTGGACGAGGCCACCGATATCGAATCCGCCCTGCTGCACTTCGTCGATTCGATGACTGACGTCGAATCAGCGGTGATCAGAGACGGCCTGGACCGCAGGCGCAGCAATCGATGATCGGCGCGATCGTACTGATCACCAGCGGATTGTTGGTCTTGGTGGTCGGACACATCCCCTTGCAGACGGTGTCCCGTCCGGACCGGGATCCACGCGCGGCAATCGTGGCCTGGATTCTCGCGCTGGCCAGCGCATCCGGAAGCATCGCGATAGGTGTGACGATGCTGGTGCTGCCGACTCATGCCGGCGTGCCGGGCCTGCTCGGCAAGGCGGGCAATTGCCTGATCCATCTTGGTCACGAGGGCTTGCCCAGCTACGAGGAGACAGTGGGTATCCTCGGTGTCGTTGTTGTGGGTGGGGCTGCTGTCCGGGTGACGATCGTGGCGGTGCGGCTGGGAAGTGCGCGGCGGCGGAAGAGAAGCCATCACCGCTTCCTGATCGGTCTGATCTCCCATGATCGGGACAACGAGGATGGTCTCGTCTGGCTCGAGAACGACGCGCTACTGGCTTACAGCGTCAGCGGCCGCCCCGGGCTGGTCATCGCCTCATCCGGAGTGCGTGAGCGCCTCGCACCGAATGCGGTAACGGCCACCCTGGAACACGAGCGGGCGCACCTGCGAGGGCACCACCACCTGCTGCTCGCGGTCGCTGACACCTTGGCAATCGCCCTTCCGTTCCCGCTGCTACGACAGGCCCCTGTTTCATTGCGCGCCCTGGTGGAATATGCAGCCGACACTGCGGCCGTCGAACGCTGTGGCACGCTCGCAGTTCGCTCGGCGTTGCTGTCCTTCTTCGGGTCACCTGTCCCACACCACGGACTGGCGATGACCGGAGCGACCATCATCCACCGACTCGATCGGCTGGAAACAGCCGGGGCCAGCAGCACGCCGCGTCGCACGGTGACCTGCGGGATCGCCGGTGCGGCTGCTGCGCTGGTCCCGATGGCGGTTTCGGCAGCCGCCTTCCTGGTGGTGGCTTGTCCCGTCGGCTGAGTGATCGAAGCGGCCGCTGTGCCGACGGATTGTCCCGGCCAGGGCTTGTCTCAGCCAGGGCCGGCCTGGATCGAGGCCCTGGCGCAGCCGAATCTCGTCTCTCGGGGTGGAGCCTGGGCCGCATCGCTCAGAAGGAGGTACTATCGGCGGTAGTAGACAGCCGGGCTGGGGGTGGGGATGTCACCGAAGCGGAAGGTCTCACGGCCGGGTTCTGCCCAGCTTGCCGCTGCTGCCGCGTCCCGGATACCTGCCAAGGACGCAGGCGTGGTGTTCACCCGCCGACGCCGACGGCGCCGGATCGCCGTTTTTCTGTTCGCACTCGGCCCGCTGATCGCCGCCCTCCATCTCGTCGAGCACCTCGGGTTTGTGCGCTTTTTCAACCCCGGCCTGCAGGACCTGCTCATCGGATATCCGACGGCGATCCTGTTGCTGGTTCTGGGTGGGATCTTGTGGGGCTAGTCACCTGCGGAGCGGAACTTGCCACGAAGCGGCAGTTCGGCGCCTCTCGTGATGGCTGTGACCAGTCGGCCATTCACGACGGTTAACGGGCTGCAGGCCGTGAGCAGTCCGGACAGCAGCTACCATGCTGAATAGTAGAAGTTCGCGATCGCACAGGGTTTAGAGAGTTCGAAACAGCATGAGGTTCGAGGCAGATGGAGGCGAAGATGGTGCACAGTCGGGTGATCCGATCGCGGTTGATGGCCTTGGGCGCAGTGGCTTCCATCGTGCTGTCAGCATGTTCCGCGGGGTCGCCGACGGCATCCGCGCCGACCGTCACCACCAGGGTGACGGTGGGGGCTTCACCTCAGGTGGGCAGTACCAGCGCCCAGGCAGCCGTCACGCCGCGGGGAGGTAGCACCAGCGCTTCGGGCAGCGCCTCCCCGTCGGCAAGTGGCAGCAGCTCGGCTAAGACCGCCCCCTCGGCTGTCACTTCGGCGTCCAGCAGCTCGGGCTCATCCAACTTGGGCTCAACCCACACCTCGACGACCAACCCCGGGACGTCGACGACCAAGGCTGCGGCCCCGACAATTGCCCCAGCGTCAATCGTCACCGAACCGCGGGACGGCGCAACCAATGTGTCACCGATAGTCCCCGTGGTAGTGCGGGCCGAGAACGGGAAGCTCACCGAGGTCGCGATGACCAATCCGGAAGGTCGCGAGGTGGCCGGAAAACTCTCCCCCGACCAGACCAAGTGGACGTCCACCGAGGTGCTCGGATACGGGCGCGGCTACAAGATCACCGCCACCGCCAACGGATCCGACGAGCAACGCATCGACTCGGCCTTCACCACCCTCAAACCGCGGCAAACGATCTTCCCGTCGTTCTTCCCCAGCCCACAGATGAAGACGATCGGCGTCGGCCAGCCCATGGTCGTCATCTTCGACAAGCCGCCGGTCGACCGGGCCGCCGCCGAAAAGACCTTGACCGTGACCACCGTGCCCGCCGTCAAGGGCGCCTGGTACTGGTGGGACAACCGGACCCTGCACTACCGGCCGCAGAGCTACTGGAAACCCGGCACCAAGATCACCGTTTCGGCCAACGTCTACGGCGTTAACCTCGGCGGCAACGCGTACGGCGAAACCGACCGCACGCTGAAGGTGACAGTCGGCCCTGCGAAGATCGCCAAGATCGATGACGCCACCAAGAAGATGCAGGTATACATCGACGGCAAGCTGGTCCGTACGGTCCCGGTATCCATGGGCATGGACAGGTCTACCGTCGTGAATGGCAAGAAGATTTCGTTCGTCACTCCATCGGGCACCTACGTCGCACAGGAGAAATACCCGGTCAAGCAGATGAGTTCCGCCACCTATGGGCTGCCCACCAGCTACGACCTGGGCTACGACAAGGCCATCCCGCTGGCCGTCCGGATTTCCGGCGAAGGCATCTTCATCCATTCCGCCCCCTGGTCGGTGGCCGACCAGGGCGTCCGGAACGTCTCCCACGGCTGCATCAACATCAACCCCGACGCCGCGAAATGGTTCTACAAGACCTTCAGCTTCGGCGACATCGTCCAGGTCACCGGAACCTCCACCAAACTCGCTCCGACCGACGGCTTTGGCGACTGGAACATCCCATGGGAACAGTGGCAGACAGGCAGCGCCTTGAGTTGATCGCTCTACCGCCAAGTTGCTGAGTGCCGCCCGTCGATGGGGCTGCGTCGACGACGACGAACCCGCCGCGCCGACCCTTCCGAAAGATGCCCGACGGGACAATGACGAGAAAGTGACGGCTATTTGATGCCGGCGTACATCCCGAGCCCGCCTCAGGGGGTGTGGTATCTGGGGCCGCTGCCGATCCGCGCGTACGCGATCTGCATCATCATCGGCATCCTGGTGGCAACCCGGTGGACGCGCAGCCGCTGGATGGCCAGGGGCGGCCGCGGCGAGGACATCACGGAGGTGGTCGTCTGGGCAGTGCCGTTCGGCATCCTCGGGGGACGCCTGTACCACGTGATCACCGACCCGGAACTGTATTTCGCTCCCGGTCGGCAGCCGATCCGGGCCTTTTACGTATGGGAGGGTGGCCTGGGTATCTGGGGAGCGGTGGCCCTCGGAGCGGTCGGGGCCTGGATCGGTTGCCGGCGTCGAGGCATCCGGCTGACCGACTTCGCCGACGCGGCTGCCCCCGGCCTGGTGCTGGCTCAAGCCATCGGGCGGTGGGGCAACTACTTTAACCAGGAACTCTACGGCGCACCGAGCACCTTGCCTTGGGCTTTGCGAATCGAGCCGGCTCATCGGCCGGTTGACACCCCTGATATCGCCCTCTATCAACCCACATTCCTGTACGAATCACTGTGGAACGTCGCCGTTGCTGTGCTGCTGGTGTGGGCGGACAAGCGGTTCAGGCTGCGAAATGGCAACCTGTTCGCCCTGTATGTCGTGAGCTACACTGCGGGCCGAGGATGGATCGAAGCACTCCGGGTCGACCACGCCAACCAGATATTCGGGCTACGGCTGAACATCTGGACATCGATGATCGTCTTCCTCGCGGCCGCGGCGTTCCTGTGGTTCCGTCGCGACGGCCGAGGGCGCGAGCGCCAGCCTGCAGGCGTAGGACCCGATCCAAGTGGTACCGAAATCCGCACGACCGAGGCTCCGTCGCCGCGCGACGAGGTCCGCGACACGAAGACCTGAGTTCAAACGAGCACCAGAGTCCACCCGTCGCGCGAATATCGCTCGACACGATGACGCGAGGCTGAATGCGCACCCGTTACCTGATCGCCGGGCTGGTGGTAGTAGTTGCACTCTCCGGGGCGCTGATCTATCGCAGCAACAACCAGCAAAGCGCCGCCGCAAACGGCCGGCTGGTCACCGTTACCCACACCGTCGCCGCACCTTCCGCGCCGAGACCATCCAGCGGAGCCGGAGCTTCCGCGTCAACCCAGACCCGCTCGTTGACGACGACGACCCAGCCCAACCGGCGCGGTCAGACTGCTACGCAGACGACGACCACCACTCTGCCCAGCCCTCAAGGCTCGACTGCCTCGCCACCGGCCGTCCGGCCGGCTTCGAACATACCCATGACCAAATTGAAACCGGGACAAAAACCGCCGCAGTTCATCATCTTCTCTATTGACGGATCAGGAAATCACCGGCGTTGGCAAGACTTCATGGCCGCCGCGGAGCCCACCAACTCGCGGTTCGTCGCATTCTTGACAGGCCTGTATTTGCTGGGCGATCCGGGCAAGATGTCCTACACCGGCCCGGGACATCCGCGGGGCAAGGCCTCGATCGGTTTCGGCGGCCCGCAGAACGAAATCCTCACCGAGGTGAAGGACCTCAATCAGGCATACGCGCGGGGCCACGAGATCGGCACCCATTACAACGGTCACTTCTGTAAGGGAGACAACCCGAGCGGCGATGCCTGGTCTACAGCAGACTGGAACTCCGAACTCGACCAGTTCTTCCGTTTCGTGGCCAACTGGCAGGAACTGAACGGCTACCAGGCTGTCGGCGATCTGAAGGTCCCCGCCAAGTCCATCAAGGGCGGCCGTACCCCCTGTTTGGAGGGAAAATGGGATCAATTGGTCCCAGCCTGGAAAGCTCACGGACTGACTTACGACTCGTCGATGCCGGCTCCGTATACAGGTATCGGCTGGCCCACGCAGCGGGACGGGATCTGGGATTTCCCGATGCAGACCGTGTACTCGCCGGGCTTTAAAGACACCGTGATGGCGATGGACTTCAACTTCTGGGTGAAATTCAACGGCGGCAAGGACCAACCGGGAACGGCGCCACAGGTGCGGGCAAAGGTCGCCCAGACTTATCAATACATGTACGACCGGGCTTTTGCGGGAAACCGCGCACCGGTGTTGATTGCCAATCATTTCAACACCTGGAACGGCGACTCGTTCAACCCGCCGGCGCTGGACTTCATGCGGTCGACCTGCGGGCGGCCGGACACCTACTGCACCACCTATAGCGACGTCATCGCCTGGATGCAGCTGCAGGACCCGTCGGTATTGGCGCGCCTGCAGGCAATGTCGCCCGTGGCCGACTCGGACACCCACTGAATTCAGGTGTCATCTGTCCCAGGCGCGATCCCGTGACATGGTGCAGAACACCAATCGCCGCTCAGTGTGGACGGTCCACCCGTGCCATTGGTTGGATGTCGGCCGGGCGGTGGCGCGGCCCGTGCGGCTCTTCGCAGTTCTCGCCGATCTGATTCACCGCATCCGAGGTCGCGGTGCTGGTCTGAGTGTGGTCGACCTGCAGGGTTGTGTGGTCGATATTGTAGGTGTTCTTGAGCAGGACCTCCAGATCGCGCCGGACCGCGTGGCAGTCACCGGCGGGGTCCACCAGGACGTGTGCGGACAGGGCGGGCATACCCGAGGTGACGTCCCAGATGTGCAGGTCGTGGATCTCCGTCACCCCTGGGCGGTCGGCCATGGCCGGGCCGATGACGTCGGGGTTCTGACCGGCCGAGGCGGCTTCCAGGAAGATGCGCCCGGACTCGCGGACCAGGCCGTAGCCGGCTCTGATCATCAGCGCGGCGACGACGAGAGCGGCGATCGCGTCGGCTCGACCGAACCCGGTGAGCATCACGACCAGGCCGGCGATCGCGGTGGCGATGAACGCGTACAGGTCGTTGAGGATGTGCTGGAAGGCGCCTTCGACGTTCAGGCTGGTGCGGTTCGCCTTGGAGATCAGCCATGCAGCGGCGATGTTCACCGCGATGCCGACGATGGCGGTGATGAACACGAGCAGGCCTTCGACCTCGGGGGGGTTGATGAGCCGGCGGATCGCTTCGTAGATGAACCAGGCGGCCAGCAGCAGCAGGGTGATTCCGTTGGCTTGCGCCGAGAGAATCTCGGCTCGTGTGAAGCCATAGGTCCACCGCCCACGAGCGGGTTTTGCCGAGAGCCGGATCGCGACCAGCGCCAGCACGATGGACGCGGCGTCGGTGAGCATGTGCCCGGCATCGGAGATCAACGCCAGCGATCCGGCGATCAGCCCGACGATGACTTCGCCGAGCATGAACGCCACGATCACCGCGAGCGCACCGGACAGGTAGCGACGGTCGGCGCTGGCAGAGACGCCGTGGCTGTGACCGGCGCCGCCGTGACCTTCGTCTGAGTTGTGCGTATCAGTCATGGTGACGCCTGCCGGTTGCTATCTGAGGACATCGCTGCCTGGCCTGGCGGCCGACAGCGATCGCAGTCGACGGAGCAGCCCACAGATTCCGTAGCGATGTCTTCGACAAGTGGTGCAGTGCAACAGGAATCAACCTCAGTGTCTGGGTGGTGGACCCTACTTTCCGGGTCAAGGACCAGCGCAGCACGCGTCGCCGTTCCACGCCTCGCGGCCTTCCTTGACGGCGACCGCGGCGATCACCAGGGCGGCGATCGGGTCGGCCCACCACCAACCGAACAGCGAGTTCACGCCCAGGCCCACCAACAGCACACCGGACAGATAGGTGCACAGCAGGGTCTGCTTGGAATCGGCGACCGCGGTGCGCGATCCGAGTTCCCGTCCGGCGCGGCGCTGGGCGTAGGACAGGCCCGGCATGATGACCAGGCTCACCGCGGCCAGGATCAGCCCGACGTTCGAGTGCAGGGCCTCAGTGGCTCCGACCAGGGCACGTATCGATTCGACGGTGACGTAGGCCGCCAATGCGAAGAACGACCAGGCAATGATCCGCAGGGCTGTCTTCTCCCTGGCCTGGGGATCCCGGCCGGCGAACTGCCAGGCCACCGCGATCGCGGAGGTCACCTCGACGATCGAGTCGAGACCGAATCCGACCAGCGCCGAAGAGGAGGCAATGGTCCCCGCGGTGATCGCGACGATGGCCTCGATGACGTTGTCGGTGATGGTTGCCGCCACCAAAAGCCGGATCCTCCGGTTCAGGACCAGCCGCCGTTGCGCCCTCACCAACTTTGTGGTCGTCATCGGCGGGAACTGTCCACCCTCGCAGCCGCACAGTGCTCCGGATCGACCGCCAGCACCACCCCCATCAGGTCGTCCAGTGCATGCCCGAGCCGCCGATCGGCCAGTTCGTAGCGGGTACGTCGCCCGGCGGGAACAGCGACCACCAGTCCGCAGCCACGCAGACAGGCCAGGTGGTTGGACACGCTCTGCCGCGACACCCCCAACGCATCCGCCAACTCCGACGGGTACCCGGGCCCCATCCGAAGGGACAACAAGATTCGGGCTCTGGTCGGATCCGACAGCGCATGGCCGAAGCGGGCAAGCACCGAGCCGTGGGTCAGCGACTGCATCTCCGGGACAATACACCCGACGGTGAATTCATTCAGCAATGAACGACGAGCCGGATGTGTGTTCCAGTGTGCTGGATGGGTAGCCGGCCGCGGTCAAGTCGCCCGGCAGTCAGGGCGTTGGAGAGCTGGCCAGCGTGTCGCAACCGTGACCGCACTCGGCCGGCCGATAGCGTGAATCAGCAAGGCTGGTAGGTCCGGGCGGAGAAGTCAGGCGAAGGGATAGACATGGGCACGCTGCGCAAGATGGGGGCCTTCCTGGGTCTGGTTCCGGACGACGCCAACCGGTACGACGACGAGCCGGAGTATCAGGACTACGACGGATACGACGACCACGGCGCGGACGAGGACGGCTACGGCTCCGAACGCCAACACGGGGTGCGGAGCGGCAGCCGCAACAGCGGCGACCGCCCGGCCCGGTTCGACGCCGATGCGCACCGCATTTCCGGCCCCCGGTACACCGGATCCCACCCCGTCGGCGCGGGTCGACCGGACGATCACGCCGGTGACGGGCTCGCGCAGTACGCCGGCCAGCAGGTGCCGGAGTACGCCAGTGCCCCCGCCGCGGCGAGCCAGCACCAGGGCATGGGCCGGTCCCCCCGGATCGGCGGATCCGGTCGGGGGCAGGCGCCCGAGACCAGCGACTACCAGATCAACGGCGCGCTGGCCATCCAACCGCAGCGCGCGGTTCGCCCTGACGGTGCCGCCGACGGCGCTGCCGCCGGTCAGAAGCCGGCCACCGTCAAGCTCGCCGGCTTTGCCGACGCCCGCGAGGTCGGCGAGACCTATCGGGTGGGTCAGGCGGTGATCCTGGACATGACCGAACTGTCCGACGTGGAGGCGCGCCGGATGGTCGATTTCGCCGCCGGCCTGGCCTTCGCCGTCCGGGGTTCCATCGACAAGGTGACGACGAAGGTGTTCATGCTGCATCCGCCGGAAGCCGAATCCTCGGATACCGCCGTTTCGGCATACGCGGGACGCTGAGGCTCCTGGAGCGACGGTCCGCGAACTTCGCCGGACCCGTGGTGATCGGGTACTAGTGGAGTAGTGAACATCCTCTGGCAGGTGGTCTTCCTGCTGCTCTGGCTCTTCCGTTGGGTGCTGCTCGGCCGGCTGGTGTTCGACGTGGTGCGGATATTCGCCAAGAGCTGGCGCCCGGCCGGGGCCGGGGCAGTAGCGCTGGAGGCGCTCTACGTCACCACTGATCCGCCCATCCGGCTGCTGCGCAAGATCATTCCGCCGATCCGGCTGGGCGGGGTAGGGTTCGACCTCAGCGTTATGGTCCTGCTGATAGTCGTCGTCATACTGATGGCGCTGGTCAAGAACGCGGCTGTGAAAACCCTGTTCTGAGCTGCCGAGTGCGATCGATGCGGCAGTCCCGAGATCTGTGAGGAGCAATCATGCGGCTGACGCCGGCCGACGTGCACAACGTCGCCTTCAAGAAGCCCTCGATCGGTAAGCGAGGGTACGACGAGGACGAGGTCGATGCGTTCCTCGACCTGGTGGAGGCCGAGCTGAGCCGCCTGATCGAGGAGAACAACGAGCTCACCCAGAAGCTCGCCTCGATGGAGTCCTCCCAGCCGGACGGTGCCCAGGGCGCCGTCACCCTGGACAAGGCCGCCGGGAGTGGCAATGGCGGGAGTGGCACTGGCGGGAGTGGCACTGGCGCCCCGGTTGGCCAGGGCGGCTCTGCCCCCGATCAGCCCGCTGATGACGCGGCGAGCGCCGCCAAGGCTCCAGTGGCCGGCGGCGAGGTCGGCCGGCCGGCCCCGACGGTCCAGCAGGCGCCGCAGCCCAGGGCGGCCAGCGCACCGGCGGACCATCACGTGCACGCGGCTCGGTTGCTGAGCCTGGCCGAGGAGACCGCCGAGCGACTCACCTCCGAGGCACAGGCCGAGGCGGACGACACCCGGCTGTCTGCCCGGAGCGAGGCCGAGAAGCTGGTCAGCGACGCGAAGAGCCAGTCGGAGTCGATGGTGTCGGATGCCAAGAACCGTTCCGAGACCATGCTGTCGGATGCCAAGAACCAGTCGGAGTCGATGGTGTCGGATGCCAAGAACCGTTCCGAGCAGATGCTCACCGAGGCCACGACCCGGGCCCAGGCTCTCACCCGGGACAGTCAGCTCAAGGCCGAGGCCATCGACCGGGAGGCCCAGCGCAAGTACACCGACGTGATGACGCAGCTCACCGAGCAGCGCACCGCCCTGGAGAAGAAGATCGACGATCTGCGGATCTACGAACGCGAATACCGCAGCCGGCTCAAGGGATGGATCACCGAGCAGCTGGCACAGCTCGACGAGGGCGCGAAGACCGCGAGCGGCGGCGGCTGAGCTTCTGGCTGACGGAGGTTCTCAGGTAGCTGAGTTGCTCCGGCAGGTGAGAAGTTCAGGCAGCTGAGGCACGCCAGTTCCGTCGGCAGCGGCGGCCCCGCTTTTCTGGGGCTCCGAAATTGCCGGCCCGGGTAACATCAGCGGAACAACTGCAGATATCGGCGTCGACCCGGCCATCACCGGCGAGCCATTCGGAAGAAAGGGACGCGCCGGTCGGCCGTCCTGACTAGACCCGAACGGGACCGGCCCCGTCACAGCCGGCAACGAAGTGGCCAGCGGTGTTGTCCGATCCGACAGCACCGCGGGCAAGCGGGGTGGTACCGCGGGATTGCGCGTCGGTCGGACCGGAGCGTTGCCTCGTCCCTGCACCAGCCGCCGGCGTCATCACCGACGCCGGCACCGGAGCAGACACGAGGAGCATTCGCGAGATGGCGTATCCGAGAGCGGGTTTCCCGAACCTGAGTGCACCGGATACTGCCGGCGTCACCGCCGTGGTCGTCAGCGAGACGTCGGGGCCCGCCATCGATCCTCCGGCGGTGAGTGCTCACCCGTCCTTTCCGGCGCTCGAGCAGCAGGTGCTCGCCTATTGGAAATCCGACCGGACCTTCCGGGCGTCCGTCGACCAGCGGCCGGCCGGCGAGGACGGGTCGAACGAGTTCGTCTTCTACGACGGGCCCCCGTTTGCCAATGGTCTGCCGCACTATGGCCATCTGCTCACCGGATACGTCAAGGATCTGGTGCCGCGTTACCAGACGATGCGCGGAAAGCGGGTGGAACGGCGGTTCGGGTGGGACACCCACGGGCTGCCGGCCGAGCTGGAGGCGATGCGCCAGCTCGGTATCAAGACCAAGGAAGAGGTTTTGGATCTCGGCATCGGCACCTTCAACGACGCCTGCCGCGCCTCCGTCCTTGAGTACGCCGCGGAATGGGAGGAGTACGTCACCAGGCAGGCCAGGTGGGTGGACTTCGAGAACGATTACCGGACGCTGAATCCCGACTACATGGAGTCGGTCATCTGGGCCTTCAAGCGGCTGTACGACAAGGGATACGTCTACCAAGGTTTCCGAGTGCTGCCGTACTGCTGGAACGACCAGACCCCGCTCTCTAACCACGAGCTGCGGATGGACGACGACGTCTACCAGATGCGGCAGGACCCGGCCGTCACCGTGGGATTCCGGCTGGACACCACGCAGCAGGGCGACCCGTCGAGCACCGAGCAGAGCGACCCGTCGAGCACCGAGCAGAGCGACCCGTCGAGCACCGAGCAGAGCGAGCCGTCGAGCACGGAGCAGGGCGACCCGTTGAGCGGAGCGCTGGCATTGATCTGGACCACCACGCCGTGGACGCTGCCGAGCAACCTGGCGCTGATGGTCGATCCCGACGTCGACTACGTCGTCGTCGAGGGGCCGCGCCCGGGCGCCGACCCTGCGGCCGAGCGGTACATCATCGCCGAGGCTCGGCTCGGTGCCTACAGCCGGGAACTCGGGGAGGAAGCCACCGAGCGGATCATCCAGCGGCTCAAGGGATCCGAGCTGTTGGGGCGCTCCTACACGCCGCCGTTCGGCTACTTCCGTGGGCACCCCGGCGCGCATCGGATCCTGGCGGCCGACTTCGTCACCACCACCGACGGTACCGGCCTGGTGCACAACGCCGGCGCGTTCGGTGAGGAGGACAAACTCGTCACCGACGCCCATGGCATCGAGCCGGTGGTGCCGGTGGGCCCGGACGGCTGCTTCCGGTTCCCGATCGCCGAGTACGAGGGCATGCTGGTCTTCGACGCCAATGCTCACATCATCGATCACCTGAAGGCGCGCACCGACGGCCACGGCGAGATGGGCGCCACATCCAAGGGAACGGTGCTGCTGAGCCGGGAGACCTACGAGCACAGCTACCCGCACTGCTGGCGGTGCCGCAATCCGCTGATCTATATGGCCGTGTCGTCGTGGTTCGTCGAGGTGACGAAATTCCGGGACCGGATGGTCGAGCTCAACGAACAGATCACCTGGGTACCCGAACACGTCAAGCACGGCCAGTTCGGCAAGTGGCTGGCCGGCGCCCGCGACTGGTCGATCTCCCGGAACCGGTTCTGGGGCAGTCCGATCCCGGTCTGGAAGTCCGATGATGCCCGGTATCCGCGGGTGGACGTGTACGGCTCGCTCGCCGAGCTGCAGGCCGACTTCGGCGAGATCCCGACCCGCACCGACGAGGACGGCAACACCGTCCCCGATCTGCATCGCCCACACATCGATCGGCTGGTCCGGCCCAATCCGGACGACCCGACCGGCAACTCGATGATGCGCAGGGTCGAGGACGTGCTGGACGTCTGGTTCGACTCCGGCTCGATGAGCTACGCCCAGGTGCACTACCCGTTCCAGAACGCGGACTGGTTCTCCCGCCACTTCCCGGGCGATTTCATCGTCGAGTACATCGGCCAGACCCGCGGCTGGTTCTACACCATGCACGTACTGGCGACGGCGCTGTTCGACCGGCCGGCATTCTCCACCTGTCTGAGCCACGGCATCGTGCTGGGAGACGACGGGCAGAAGATGTCCAAATCGCTCGGCAACTACCCGGACGTCTCGGAGGTGTTCGACTCCGGCGGAGCGGACGCGATGCGCTGGTTCCTGATGAGTTCGCCGATTCTGCGCGGCGGCAACCTGATCGTCACCGAGGAGGGCATCCGGGAAGGCGTCAGGCAGGCCCAGCTACCGTTGTGGAACGCCTGGTACTTCCTGTCCCTGTACGCCGGCGCCGCCGGCCGGGAAGGCACGTGGCGCACCGATTCTGCCCACGTGCTCGACCGGTATGTGCTGGCCAAGACCGCCGATCTGGTGCACTCGGTCACCGGTCAGCTGGATTCTTACGACATCGCCGGCGCCTGCGCGTCGGTGCGCGGGTTCCTCGAGGCGCTCACCAACTGGTACGTCCGCCGGTCCCGGCAGCGGTTCTGGGACGGCGACGCCGACGCCGTCGACACCCTGCACACCGTGCTGGAAGTGGTGTGCCGGCTGGCGGCGCCACTGCTGCCGCTGACCACCGAGGTGATCTGGCGCGGGCTGACCGGAGAGCGAAGCGTGCACCTCACTGACTGGCCCACCCTGGAGGGTCTGTCCGGCCTGCCGTCCGACGACGGCCTGGTGGATGCCATGGACGCGGTGCGGGAGGTCGCGTCGGTGGCCTTGTCGGTGCGCAAGGCGAACAAGCTCCGGGTCAGGCAGCCGCTGGCCGCGCTGTCTGTGTCGGTGCCGGAGCCCGTTGCGCTGCAACCGTTCTCGGGGCTGCTTGCGGACGAGGTGAATGTCCGTGAGGTGAGGTTGATCCGACTGGACATTGACGCAGCGGCGTCGGACCACCAGCGGGTGAGGCGGCGGTTGACGGTGAATGCGAGGGCGGCCGGCCCGCGGCTCGGCCGGGACGTCCAGCAGGTGATCAAGGCGGCGAAGGCGGGGGACTGGGCGGCCGGCGAGGACGGCTCGGTGACGTGCGGCGGCTTCCGGCTGCTGGACGGCGAATACACCCTCGAGCTGGTCGCCGCCGGAGCCCCGGATGGGCCGATCGGCGGTCCGTCGGCCGCCGTCGCCATGGTGCCGTCGGGCGGATTCGTCACCCTGGACACCGTGCTGACGCCGCAGCTGCGGGCCGACGGCGCCGTCGCCGACGTGCTGCGGCTGGTGCAGCAATCCCGCAAGGATGCCGGCCTTCGGGTGTCGGACCGGGTCTCGTTGCTGATCGACTGCTCGGATTCGTTGTGGCAAGCCATTTCCCAGCGCCGCGACCACGTCGCGAGCGAGACACTGGCGCTGTCCGTCGACCGGGCGGAGCTGGCCGACGGTCCGGGCGTGCTGTCCGGCCCGGTGGGTGACGGGGAGCGGGCCACGGTGCAAGTCGCGCCCGCCGGCTGATCGAAAAGTGCCGCGTCATGCAACCCTGCCGGGACAGGGCGCCGTCCGAACCGCATGAACACGATTCGAGGGTGTGTAGTGGCCACTGCACTGGTGGCAGCGTCGGTAGCATCCGGGTGCGCCGCAGTGGCCGGCCCCACCCCCGTCATCGGCACCGCAACAGTCCCCGGCACCCAGGATTCGGCCCAGATCGCAGGTTCGGCGCCGTGGTCGCCGAAGGGCGCGGCGCCGGTGCGACTGATCAGCAGCGCCGGTGGCGGGGAAACCGTTGCGGTGAAGCTGGGCGATCGGATCGGCTTCCCGGAGTCCGAGCCGGGCGACGTCGGCGGTTATCGGGTGGCCGGCGATGGCGGGGCACTGATCCGGTACGGAAGCATGACCACCTGGCTGGCGAGCGCGCCGGGGACCGTCAAGATCCTCATCACCCGGTACGACAGGACCCGGCCGTGTGTCCCGCCGCAGCCGATCGGCGAGTTCACCATCAGGGTGGCCGGCGACGGGATCCGGCCCGCCATCCCGGCTCCCGTCGCCCTACCGGCCGGCGGCGCGGTCACCGTGCACCTGGTCCCCGGACAGCAGCTGCGACTCGCCGGTGTCAACGACGTAGTGGGCTCCACCCAGAACGTCACCACCAATGACCGCACCGTCATCCGCGCGGTCCGGCCGGGAACAGACTGGTACAGCCTGTGGACCGACCGCGCTTCCCGCACCGACCCCGACCGCTCACTGACCGTGGTGGTGGACGACCCGAACACGGTGGCGGGGGACGCAGGTGCCACCGGTCCGGTCGGCCTGCGCGCCGCCGGACACACCTTCATCGCGGCGCCCGTCGGCGGAACCCTGCCGGCCCGATGCGGCTGACGACCTGCGTCAACAGCTCACTGCAGCCGGCATCCAGCTTCAGATCGGCGAACACATCGCCTCGGGTGATCCCACGATTGACGATCGCCACCGGCGTGCCGAGCCGATGTGCTCGCCGGACGAACCGAAGACCGGACTGCACCGTGAGGGACGACCCGAGCACCAGCAGGGCGGCTGCCCCCTCCACCAACCGGTAGCACTCGGCGACCCTCTCCGGCGGGACGTTCTCGCCGAAGAACACCACATCCGGTTTCAGGTCACCGCCGCAGACCGGGCAGTCCACCATGACGAACCTGCTGGTGTCGGCCAGCTCGACATCCCCGTCGGGGCGGTGGGTCAGGTCCAGGCCGTCACCGAAGCCGGGGTTCGCCGCTTCCAGCCTGGCGTGCAGATCGGCCCGCCCGCTGACGGCGTGGCAGGCCAGGCAGATCACCCTGTCGATCCGGCCGTGCAGGTCGATCACCCGAGACGTGCCGGCCCGCTGGTGCAGGCCGTCGATGTTCTGGGTGATCAGCGAGCCCACGACACCGCGATGTTGCAGGTCGGCCAGCGCCCGGTGGCCGGTGTTCGGGGTCGCCCGGTGCATGCGATGCCATCCGAGGTGGCTGCGGGCCCAGTACCGCTGCCTGGCGGCCGGACCGGATCGGAACTCGCCGATGGTCATCGGAGTCCGGGCCGGCGCGTCCGGCCCGCGGTAGTCCGGGATGCCCGAGTCGGTGCTCACCCCGGCCCCGGTCAGCACCAGCGCGGGACGCCGGCCCGGTCCGGTGGCAGCCGAAGTCGGGCCGGTGGCCGCCAGGAAACGCGACAGAGCGTCGGCCCCGGGTTGCTGGTTGCCGGGCGACGTGACGACGACGCTCAAACGACCGCGACCGCCGGGCGTACGTGGATGCCGTGGGCCACGTCCTCGCTGAGGGCGATCGTCCGGCCCCCGACCAGGGCGGAGACGGCTGGTCCGTCGACCCTCAGCTCCAGGACGGCTCCTGGGACGATCCCGCCGTCGAACAACCGGGTCATCACGGCCGGCTGGTCCTGGACGATCTCGTTGATCCTGCGGACCTCGTAGCGACCACCGCTGACCGCCGCCACGGCGGCGTTCTGCAGGTCGGCGTGGGTTTCGGTGACGGGCGCGGCCGGCGAACCGATCTGCCCGAGCCCGGGAATCGGGTTGCCGTAGGGGTCGACGCGTGGATGCCCGAGCAGTTCGACCAGCCGCAGCTCCACCTGCTCGCTCATCACGTGTTCCCAGCGGCAGGCCTCGACGTGCACGTCCCGCCATTGCAATCCGATGACGTCCATCAACAGCCGCTCGGCGAGCCGATGCTTGCGCATCACGGCGGTGGCCCGCTCCCGGCCGTGCTCGGTGAGTTCCAGGTGCCGATCGTTCTCCAGAACCAGCAATCCGTCCCGCTGCATCCGGGCAACGGTCTGCGACACCGTCGGGCCGCTCTGCTGCAGACGCTCGGCGATACGCGCGCGCAGCGGCACCACACCTTCTTCCTCGAGTTCGAAGATGGTCTTGAGGTACATCTCGGTGGTGTCGATGAGGTCGTTCACCCGGTGTGTTCCTTCCTGGCCGGTAACTGATCCTACCGAGCCGGACCAACGCTGCCCATGCACAGGAGATTCCGGTTCGCTGCGGGCGATGCGGGCCACAATAGGCGGGTGACCGAGCACCCGCTGATCGATGCTGCGGCACTGGCCGCCGAACTGGCCGGGCCGCGCCCACCGGTGCTGCTGGACGTCAGGTGGACGCCGGCCGGACCGCAGCGGGCCGCATACCTGGACGGGCATCTCCCCGGAGCGGTGTTCGTCGACCTGGATGCCGACCTGGCGGCCGGCCCGGACACCGAGAACGGCGGCGGCCGGCATCCGTTACCGGAACCCGCTGCGCTGCAGCAGGTCTGGCGATCTGCCGGTGTCTACGCGGACTCGCCGGTGATCGTCTACGACGGCGCCGACTCGTCCACCGCCGCCAGGGCATGGTGGTTGCTGAAGTGGTCGGGGCTTGCGAACGCCAGGGTGCTGGACGGCGGTTTCCAGGCATGGCGCAGGGCCGGGCTACCGGTCGAGACCGGAGAGCCGGCGACGCCCCCCGCGCCCGGTACCGCGGTCGTCCGGCCGGGTGGGATGCCGACCGTCGACATCGACGGCGCGGCCGCCGCCGCTCTGTCCCATGATCGGGTCTTGCTGGATGCCAGGGCGGCCGAGCGATTCCGGGGGGAGGTGGAACCGCTGGATCCGGTTGCCGGGCACATCCCAGGAGCGACGAACCTCCCGCTCACCGAGCTGGTCTCCGAACAGGGGACGTTCCGGCCCGCCGTCGAGCTGGCGGCCAGGTTCGCCGCGGCCGGGGCGCTGCCTTCGGACACCCCGTCGGACCCCGCGCCGGACGCCCAGCTCGCGGTTGCCTCATGCGGTTCCGGAGTGACGGCCTGTCACCTGATCCTGGCCGGCCGGATCGCCGGCCTCGACCTCGCGCTGTACCCCGGTTCCTACTCCGGCTGGTGCGCCGCCGGCCGCGCCGTCGCCACCGGCGCCTGAGCCACCCGGCGAACCCCGGTGCCGGCGAACCCCGGTGCCGGCGAACCCCGGTGCCGGCGAACCCCGGTGCCGGCGAACCCCGGTGCCGGCGAACCCCGGTGCCGGCGAACCCCTGTGCCCGGCGAGGATCGACTTCGCCGGCGAGGATCGACTTCTCGCAAAATGTTACTGGAGTGGCGGAATTGAACAAGCGGATCCTCGCGGCCGAAGTCGATCCTCGCCGGAGGGGGTGGGGCAGCGTTCTCGCTGAGGGGCGGGGGCTCGCATAGCCTGGGCGGCATGGCTCTGCCGATGGTGGTCTGGGACCCGGCGATGTTGGGTTACGACCTCGGCGGCCACCATCCGATGCACCCATTGCGTTGGGAGCTCACCTGGGCCCTCGCGGACAGCCTGGGCGTGCTCGGCGGCATCGAGACGTACGCCCCGGCGCCGGCGGACGACGACACGCTGGCCACGGTCCACTCGCCGGCCTACGTCGACGCGGTCAAACGGGCATCGGGACCCGCCGGGCCCGTCCGCCCGGTCGGTCATGGCATTGACAGCCCCGACAACCCCGCGTTCCCCCAGATGCACCAGACTGCCGCGTTGATTGCCGGCGGCTCGGTGACCGCCGCCATGGCCATTGCCCGCCGGGAGACCGACAGGGCGGTCAACATCGCCGGGGGGCTGCACCACGCGATGCGGGCCATGGCGTCCGGTTTCTGCATCTACAACGACGCGGCGCTGGCGATCAGGGCGTTGCTGGACACCGGTGTCGAGCGGGTGGCGTACATCGATGTCGATGTGCACCACGGGGACGGAGTGCAGGCGGCGTTCTACGACGATCCGCGGGTGCTGACGATCTCGATACACGAATCTCCGCTGGCCCTCTGGCCGGGGACCGGCTGGCCGGGCGAGGTCGGCCGCGGGGCCGCGGCGGGGACCTCGGTGAACATCCCGGTGCCCGTTGGTGCTTCGGATCGCATGTGGCACAGGGCATTTCATGCGGTGGTGCCAGGTGTGACGAAGGCGTTCCGGCCGCAGGTACTGGTGACACAGCACGGCGCCGATTCGCACGCGGAGGATCCGCTTGCCGACCTGAACCTGTCGGTGGACGGCCATCGCCACAGCTATCTTGCGCTGCGCGAGCTGGCGGAGACCTACACCGATGGGCGGTGGCTGGCCCTGGGCGGCGGCGGCTATTCGGTGGTCAGGGTGGTGCCGCGATCATGGACCAACCTGCTGGCGATCGTGACCGGCCGCGACATCGACCCGCGGACGGAGGTCCCCACCGACTGGATCGCGCGCGCCCTCCGGGCCCGGCCTCACATCGACCCGCCCACCACGATGACGGAGGGCCATCCGGACGGGATCGTCTTCGAGCCGTGGGACGGACAACAGGAGGGACCGGTCGACCGCGCCATTGACGAGGTACGCAGGGCCGTCTATCCGTTGCACGGCCTGGATCCGTTCGATCCCAGGGACTGATCGTCCTTGCAACCGATACACGATCAACTGCGGCCCTACCCTCAGCACTGGGAGGCCGACGTCGTGTTGTCGGACGGCGGTGTGGTGCACCTGCGTCCGGTGCGTCCGCAGGACACCGAGGCTCTGCGAGCCATGCATTCCCGGATGTCGGACCGGAGCCTGTACCTGCGGTACTTCACCGTCGTCTCACAGGTGAGCGACAGCCTGCTGCGGGTCTTCACCGAGGTGGACCATCACCGCTCCGTCGCCCTGGTCGCCGAGCTGGGCCCGGACCTGATCGCTGCCGGGACATACCATTTCGACGAGCGGCGAGAAGCCGCCGAGGTCGCGTTCGCCGTGCAGGACTCACACCAACGCCGCGGACTCGGGTCCATCCTGCTGGAGCATCTGGCCGCGGCCGCCCAGGAACGGGGTATCCGCCGGTTCACCGCCGAGGTGCTGGCCGAGAATCGACAGATGCTTCGGGTGTTCCTGGACGCCGGATACCAGGTGAGCAGGGACATCTCGTCGGGGGTGGTCGACCTGGAATTCGACATCGCACCGACGGAGCGGTCCCGGGCGGTGCTGGTCTCCCGCGAGCAGCGCGCCGAGGCCCGATCGATCGCCCGGCTGCTTGCGCCGAGGTCGGTGGCCGTGATCGGCGCGTCCAACGAGGCGACGAAACTCGGTCATGCAGTACTGGCCAATCTGCTGGCCGGACCGTTCACCGGACCGGTGTATCCGGTCAACTCGGATTCCCTTGCGGTGCAGGGGATAAAGGCATACCCATCGGTCACCGAGATCCCGGGAGCGGTGGACGTGGCGGTGGTGACGGTACCGGCGTCCACTGCCGCCGAAGTGGTGGAAGAGTGTCGATCGAAAGGCGTACACGGTCTCGTGGTGATGGCCGCCGGCTTCGCGGACGCCGATGCGGTCGGCGCGGATGCCCAGCGGCACCTGGTCGCGGTGGCCAGAGCCAACGGGATGCGGGTGCTCGGACCGAACTGCCTCGGGATGGTGAACACCGACCCAGAGGTGAGGATGAACGCCACCCTTGCCCCTGTGATACCCCCGCCCGGACGGGTCGGATTCTTCTGCCAATCCGGAGCATTGGGTATCACGGTGCTGGCCGATGCGGCCGCCAGGCACCTTGGCCTGTCGAGTTTCGTTTCGGCCGGCAACCGGGCCGATGTGTCGGGCAACGATCTGCTGCAGTTCTGGCAATCCGACGATCGCACCGAAGTGGTGTTGCTATACCTGGAATCGTTCGGCAATCCGCGGAAGTTCGCCAGACTGGCCAGGGCACTCACCCGCTCCAAGCCGGTGATCGCGGTGAAGTCCGGGCGTCACGCTCTGGTGACTCCTGGCCTTGCCGCGAACTCGACCCTGCTGTCCGACACCGCGGTGGCGACGGTGTTCGCCCAGTCCGGGGTGATCCGCACCGACACCCTGTCCGAGGCCTTCGACGTGGCTCAGCTGCTGGCCACCCAGCCGTTGCCGCGAAGCACAACTGTTGCGGTGCTGGGTAACTCGACGGCCGTGGGGGTGCTGGCGATGGACGCCTGTCTCGACGCCGGGTTGACCGTGGCCGGGAATGCCCCGCTGGACCTCGGGGTGAACGTCACAGCCGAGCAACTGGCCGCCGCGGTTCGGCGGGCAACAGCGGACCCGGAGGTGGGATCGGTGGTGGTGGTGTACCTACCACCGGTTGCCGTCCCCGTCCAGGCGCACGCCGCGGCCCTCCGGGAAGCAGCGGCCGACTCCGAGGTACCTGTCACCAGTACGTTTCTCGCCGTCGACGGCTTGGTCGACCGGCTGCCGGTGCCCGCGGACGACGGAGGTGCCGCCCGCGGATCGGTGCCGTCGTTCCGGACCCCGGAGCGCGCAGTTGCCGCCCTGGCCCACGCCATCCAATACGCACGCTGGCGAGCCAGACCGGTCGGCCAGCTGGTGCGCCCCGCTGCCGTCGATGGGCGGGCCGCCCGCGCGCTGGTCGACACGTGGCCTTCCATCAGCGGCGCGCCGCGGGGGCTGGCCGACGAGGAGCTGATCCAGCTGCTCGGTTGCTACGGCATCGCGGTCGCAGACTTCCGGTTGGTCGACAGCCGGGGATCGGCAATCGAGGCCGCCGGCGTCATCGGATATCCGGTGGTACTCAAGGCTTTCGACGCCTCGCAACGTGAGAGGCTGCAAGGTAGCGGGGTGCGGACATCGTTGGCGACCGCCGAACAGGTCGGTGCCGCCTATGACGTGCTGTCCGGGTTGACTGGCCCGCGGGTGTACGTGCAGCGGATGGCCGCACCTGATTGTTCGGGCGTGGCAACGGGTTTCGGCATCGGCGCTGACCCTTCGTTCGGCTCCCTTGTATCCTTCGGGATAGCGGGTGTGACAACGGACCTGCTCGACGACCGCGGTCATCGGGCCGTGCCGCTCACCGATCAGGACGCGGCTGATCTGATCGCCGCGCCCCGGGCGGCCGCACTGCTCGACGGCTATCGCGGCGGGATCGTGGTCGACCGAGAACCCTTGGCAGATCTGGCATTGCGGTTGTCCGCGCTGTCCGACGACGTGCCCGAGCTGATCTATCTGCAACTGCGCGCGCTGGCCGGCTCGCGGGGGCTCACGGTGATCGGCGCGGCCGGTTCGATGGGCACCCCGCCTGCTCGTCTCGATACGCGTCGCCGGATGCGTTGAAGGGACGTGGCAAACGTACCAACACGGGTGGCGGCACAGTCGACATCGGCCTCGACCCGATCGGGCGCATCGAGGCGACAAGATCGCAACGTCGGTGACGGAACGACAGATCGCCAAGATCAGCTGACCGCCATCGCGCTGCCGCCCCATGATGATCTGGTCCCTCTGTCCCCGACGGACAGCGGGACCAGATCACCCCCCGGTGACCAGGTGAAGCGGACCGACCAGATGTGGTCGTTCAAGACACCCACGCGGCGACATCGGTGTCTCCGTTCGTGGTTGGTGTCCACTTGTTGCCGGAGACACGTTCCCGCTGCATCAACCGTGTATGACGTGCGTCACTTGCTAAGGTAGGTACCCAATCCGAGCGACGTACAAGTCACCGAGTCGCCTGGGAAGATGCCAGCCTGCCCGGACGGGAGAACACAGGCCACCAGCGGTGGGACCGGAAACGTGCCCCCTGTGGGTACGCGGTCCACGTCGCCCGGTTTCGGCGATGTCCGGCACATCCTCGGGCCGATCGATCCTCGACAGCGCCCGGCGGGCGCGGGCGATCGACCGGCGGCTGCTTTGATGAGGTTGTTCGCTGTGCCGAGCAGCCACGGCAGCATCCCCGCAGTGGGATGCGGTTCCACCACCGCGCGCCGACGCCAGACGATCGCGAAGACCTCCGCGGTCAGGTCCTCGGCATCCGCCCGCGCCACCCCCCGCTGCAAGAAGTGTGTGAAGACCTGCGAGGAATGCGCGCGGTAGATCTCGGCGTAGGCCTCCCGATCATCGCTGGCGCTGGGTGGCGCGCTCTGCTGTCCGTCCGTATTGGCTCCCACCATCTGAAATGGCCGACCGGGGCTAAGCGTTGCACACATCCCCGGACAGGTGCCGCAGACGACATCTGGACAAGACGAAGGGCCGGGTTCGCCACGATAGACGAACCCGGCCCCTCAGGGTGAAGACGATTGGGCGCGACCGCCACTGCGATCGCGACTATTCAGCTGGCGTACGCCCGCAGCGCCTCGGATCGTTGACCGGCCCGCAGCTTCGTCATCGATTCGCGTTCGATCTGCCGCACCCGTTCCCGGGAGATGCCGAAGACCCGGCCGATCTCGTCGAGGGTGTGCGGGCGACCGTCCATCAGCCCGTACCGCAACCGGACCACCGTCTGCTCACGCTCGTCCAGGGTGTCGAGCACCTTGTCGATGTCGGAGTGCATGAAGCCGGCCACCACGACGGCCTCCGCCGACGCCGACTCGGAGTCCTCGATGAAGTCGCCGAGCGGCGCCTCTTCGTCCGCCCCGACGGGCATGTCCAGCGACACCGGGTCCCGAGCGTGGTCCATCAGGTCGTTGATCCGATCGACGGGTATACCCGACTCCTGGGCCAGCTCTTCCAAGGTGGCATCGCGTCCGTACTGCTGGTGCAGTTCCCGCTTCAACCTGGAGAGCTTGTTGACCTGCTCGACCAGGTGAACGGGCAGCCGGATGGTCCGTCCCTGATCGGCCATGCCGCGGGAGATCGCCTGCCGGATCCACCAGGTGGCGTAGGTGGAGAACTTGAAGCCCTTGGCGTAGTCGAACTTCTCGACGGCGCGGATCAACCCGAGGTTGCCCTCTTGGATGAGGTCCAGCAGCGGCATTCCGCGACCGGTGTACCGCTTGGCGAGCGAGACCACCAGCCGGAGGTTGGCCACCAGCAGGTGCTGGCGGGCCCGTCGGCCCTCCCTGACCACGGCGCGCAGGTCCGCCTTGCGCTGCGGCGACAGCCGCTTGCCGGACTCCAGTTTGTGGGTGGCGTACAGCCCGGCCTCGATGGACCGGGCGAGTACCACCTCCTGCTCGGCCGTCAACAGCGCAGTCTTGCCGATACCGTTCAAATACACCCGCACCAGATCAGCGGCCGGGCTCTGGGCGTCCAGGTCGTCGGCGTCCATCCGGGACTGCTCGATCGGGTCGACCGTTACTGTCATATCGTTTTCCCCCTCGACCGGCTCACTGATGGCTCCCGTTGCTGCGGGTACCTGGCCGGTGTTGCTGCCGAATGTCTTCGTGACGACCTTGGCGGGACTCGTTCCGGTGGTCTTGTGCGAGGCCGGAGACGTGGTGGACCCGGTCGAAATGGATCCGGTGAGAATCGGAGCGGCGGTCATATGATGCTCCCTTCATCGCGCCTCTGTACAAACGCTGGGACTGGTCGATTCGTTCCCGTCGGTTCGTGCTGGGGTCCGAAGGTCGTGCTGGGGTCCGAAGGCCGGACGTGCGAGCCGTCCGGTGGTTGCTCTGTTGCTCACCCAACCGTGTCCGGCGGGGGGTCCGCTGTGCCTCGGATGGGAACGGCATGGGAGATCAAGCGCTCTGCCAGGCGCGGGCCGTCGGTGGCCGGTGCGACGTGGCGTGCCGATCGGGCGGGTCGTCATCCGCCCGCCGGACGGCGGGATCACTCGAGATCGATCAGCACGGTGAACGGGCCGTCATTGGTGCTGGTGACGGCCATCTCGGCCCGGAACACGCCGGTGGCGACGGCCGCTCCCCGGCGGCGGAGTTCGGCGACGACGGCGTCCACCAGCGGTTCGGCGGTCTCACCGGTCGCCGCGTCCGACCAGCTCGGGCGTCGGCCCTTGGCGGTGCTGCCGTACAGGGTGAACTGGCTCACCACCAGCAGTCCGGCGCCGGTCGAGGCGCAGGACTGCTCGTCCCGCAGGATCCGCAGCTCATGCAACTTGCCGGCCATCCGCCGGGCGGTGTCCATGGTGTCCGAGTGGGTGACGCCGAGCAGCACCAGCAGCCCCGCGGATGCCAGTGCGCCCACCTCTTCGCCGAGTACGGTGACCGACGCCGAGCTGACCCGGCTGGCGACGGCCCTCATCCGGGGATCCGATCGGTGACCGGGTGCAGCAGGCCCCGGCCGATGGCGACCCTGACGCTCGGCATCACCGCTACGGTCAGCGCCGCCCGGTCCAGTTCATGGGCGCCGGCCAGCAGGTCGACCAGCAGGGACAGTGGCGCCTCACCGCGGCAGCCCGCGAACAGTGCTCGTGTCCACTCGTCCAGCTGCAGGCTGGCACCTGGCCCACCCGGCCGGTTCAGCATCCGCAGCACCCGTGTCCACCCCTGGTGCCCGGGCAACGAGCGCTCCTCCAGCAGGACAGCCGGGTCCAGTGACAACCGGCTGTCGAGCAACTCCCGATCGGAGGTGAGGCTCAGGTATCGCCGGCGAGCCAGGACTCCGTCCGCTTCCGGACCTGACACTTCTTCGCCGGCACCGGTGATCTCGTCGAGGATCTTGTCCGGCTCGGATCTGTCATCGGAATCCTCGCGGCGCAAGGTGATCAGGCCCATCCCGATGCCGCCGACCCGGCGATCGGTGAACCAGTCCAACCACGGCGCGCCGCGCTTGACGACCTCGTCGCGATACTCACCGGCGTCGGATAGCCACACCGAGACGTACCGCGCGGGATCGGCGAACTCGCGTCGCATCACCCAGGCGTCGCATCCGGTACCCGCTACCCATCCGCCGACCCGTGCGCGCCAGTCGTCATCGCCGACGACCAGCCAATTGGCCAGTAGCTGGGCGCTGCCGCCAGGATTCAGATGCGCCGGGGCCTCCCGCACGATCCGCTCGCAGACGCTGTCGCCGATCATGCCGGAGTCGCGGCAAGAGTACTGCTGCTCGCCGTCGCCGATCACGAACGGCGGGTTGGACACGATCAGATCGAATCGTTCCCCCGGCGACCGGCTCGAAGAGACTCCCCGCCCGAAGATCCCAGCTCATGCCGTTCAGCCGTGCGGTCGCCGCGGCAAGTGCCAGCGCGCGCGGATTGGTGTCTGTGCCGACGATCTCGTCCGCATGGGAGTTCAGGTGCAGCGCCTGGATCCCGCACCCGGTGCCGAGGTCGAGGGCCCGGGCGACGGGCCGGCGGATCACCGCTCTGGCCAGCGAGACGGAGGCCACGCCGATCCCGAGCACGTGGTCGGGGTTGACGGGGCCTGGCCGGGTGTCCGAGTCCGGGTCGGAGACCACCAGGAAGTCGGCGTCGTCGTCGGCATGCGGGCGGACGTCCAGCAACGCCCGCACGCCGCTCCGATCACGCTCCAGAATGCCGGACTCAAGGGCTGCGTTGATTCCGGTGCGGGGCAGGGCGCTCTGAGCAGTCGCGCCCAGCAGGGCCGGCACCCCCGAGGCGTCGAATCCGGCTGCCCGTGGATCGGTGCCGAAAGCGTCGACGACGGACAGCTCCTGCAGTGGCAACGGCCGGGCGGAGCTGGTCACCAGGGTCAGGTTAGTGGCGGCCGTCGGCAGGACCTGCGACGCTGGTGGGCGTGACCGCTACCTCGCTGTATCTGACCGGCAATCCGGAGGCCGACGCGCTGCTGGCGCGGGACGGCAACGCCCTGCTGATCGGCATGGTGCTCGACCAGCAGGTGCCGATGGAGAAGGCATTCTCCGGGCCTGCGGTGATCGCTGAGCGGATGGGCGGCTCGCTGGACGTCGCGGCCATCGGCGCCGCCGACCCCGAGCAGTTCGCGGCACTGTGCGCGACGCCGCCGGCCGTGCACCGGTTCCCCGGCTCGATGGCGGGCCGGGTGCAGGCGGTGTGCCGGGTGCTGATGGCCGACTACCGCGGTGACGCCGAGAACCTGTGGGCAACCGCCGCCACCGGAGCGGAGCTCCGGAAGCGGATCGCAGCGCTGCCCGGGTTCGGCGAGCAGAAGGCATCCATCTTTCTCGCTCTGCTCGGCAAGCAGTACGGCGTCACCCCGGAAGGCTGGCGAGAGGCCGCGGGGAGGTACGGCGAGGACGGCAGCCGCATCTCGGTGGCCGACGTCACCGGCCCTGATTCGCTCACGGCGGTGCGGGCCGCGAAGAAGGCGGCCAAGGCCGCGGCTCGAGCAGCTCAGTAGCCCGTCAGCCTGAGCAGCCTGGAGCCCGAACAGCTCAGCAGACATCAGGCGTGCGCAGCGGGGTCCCGGTCGTCGGCGCCGTCGATGATCTCGTGACTGCCGCCGGTCAGCGCCCGCTCGTGGTTGATCGTGCCCGCCGGCGCGATCCGCTGCCGGCGAGCCGGCCGATCGTTCGCCACCAGGACGGCCATCCAGGGCAGGGGAACGGAGATGGCGATCAGCAGCAGGGCCAGCCACGGGGTGTGGTAGAGGGCGGTAGCAGCGATGAGGAACGGTACCCGCATGCCCATCATGATCACGTAGCGTCTGCGGCGCATCCGGAACTGGTCGTGGTAGGACAATTCGGCTGCCGTGATGACGGGCGTTCGGTCGCCTGTTCTGGGCACGGGATCCACGCTACTCCGCGGTAGGACGATCCGCGCTACTCCGCGGTGGGACACTGGGGCGACGACTGGGAGCGGTACGGCACCACGGGCGACGGTCAGGAGCGAGGCGACACTCGGCCGAGGGCGGCGCACAGGGATCCGGCTCAGCGAGCGGTCCTTCGCCACCAACGCTTGCGGTCCTTCGCCGCCGGCTGCGGCTCGGCCAGCGCGGCGGCGTTCTCGGCGGCTCTGCGCTCTCGTTCCGTTCGCCACAGGCCGACGATCTCGTCGGCGTCGAGCTGCCGGATCGCCAGTGGCGGCTGGGATGTCGGCATCCGGATCTCGTTCGAGATCCGGCTGTTCAAATCCGCAACGATGTCCCGCACCTTCTGCTCGGAGCGTTCGGCCGCCACCCTGGCCTTGATGTCGTGGGCCTCTTTGCGCAGTTGCAGCGACAGGGGCAGGAAAGACCTGCCGCTCTCTTCCGCTGCCGCCCATCGGCGCAGGAAATCGTCGCCACCGGAATCGTTGGGCGGCAACGGCTTTCCGGCACCCGATAGATTGTCGAAGGAGCCGCGCTCCGTGGCTTCGCGGATCGCCCGGTCGATGGGGAACTCGTAGGCAGCCATGTCCCAGGATAGCCGCACGCTTGTTGGCCGGCCGGAATTGCGGGCCAGGGTCATCGGCGCGGGTTGCCGGAAGTCCGGCACCCTCGGACCGCCCGAAGTCAGCCAGTCAGGCGCCGCCGCCAGTCAGGCGGGTCTGGCGCCGATCCTGGCGGCGGCGTCGCTGCCGGCCACGACTCCGGCCCGCAGGGCCTCCACCGCGGTACCACCGCTGAGCCAGCTCGCCAGCAGTCCGGCATTGAACGCGTCACCCGCGCCGGTCGAATCCGTGTGGTGCTGTCCGGGAGCCGGCGCGGTGAGCCGCTCGGAACGCGAGTACCAGGACGCACCGTGCCGCCCAGTGGTGACGACCACCGCATCCACCGCTTCCAGTGCCGCGTCGATTCCGCCCAGCGCCGTGATCTCACTCTCGTTCGGCAGCAACAGGTCTGCGCCCTGAACCCAGGACAAGAAGGCGTCGCCGCCGACTGCGGTGATGTGGTGCGTCGCCTGCGGATCCACCGATATGGTCCAGCCGAGGCGGTGCGCCGCCGCCAGTGCTGCCAGCCCGGCATCGCGCGACCCACCATCGAGCAGGACATAGCCCGACAGATGCAGGTGCCCGCGGCCGGGAACATCCGGGAGCCGCACGTCGTCGGCGCAGAACGCGTTGTTCGCGCCCCGGTCGGACACCATCGTGCGGTCGCCGTCCGCGCCGACCAGGATGACGACGCAGCAGGTCGGCAACCGCGGATCGACGGCGAATCGGCAGTCGACCCCGGCCGCCCGGAGTTCGGCGGCCGCTGTCCGGCCCGCCTCGTCGTCTCCGACCCTGGCGATCAACGAGACCTCGACATGGTGTCTGGCCAGCCACGCGGCAGTATTGCCGCCGGCGCCGCCCGGCATTACCTGCACCTGAGCCCGGGTGTCCTGGCCGAGCACCACCGCGCCGGCGAGCTTCGCGACGACGTCGATGCCGACGTCGCCGACCACGCAGACATGCGTTCTCACCTGGGCCATGCAGGCGGCCCGCTTTCCGCATGGTGGCCGGCCGGCGCCGCGGCAGCCAGTGCCGCGGCCACCTGACCCGCCACCGCAGCGTTGGACAGCACCAGATCCACGTTCACCCGCAGGCTCGCCCCCCGCGTCGCGGAGTGGAAGTACTCCAGCAACCGAGGGGTCACCTCCTTCCCGGTGACGGCGTCCCGTTCCAGCAGGGCAAGACCGGCGGCCAGGGTGGAGTCGTGCAACTCGCGATCCAGTTGTCTGTCCGGCGGTACCGGGTTGGCGAGCACCACGCCGGCCCGGTCGATAGCCAGCGATCGGCGAACGGTGATCACCGTGGCCACCTGCTCCGGACTGTCCACCCGCCAGGGGACCCGCTGTCCGGAGTCGGCGAGGTAGAAGCCGGGAAATGCCCATGTCCGATAACCGATCACCGGCACGCTGAGCGTCTCCAGATACTCGAGGGTGGCGGGCACGTCGAGGATCGACTTCACCCCGGCGCACACCACGAGGACCGGCGTCGAGGCGATCACCCCGAGATCGGCCGACACGTCGAAGGTGTCGCCGGCACCCCGGTGCACGCCGCCGAGGCCGCCGGTGGCGAACACCGCGATGCCGGCCCGATGGGCAAGGGCCGACGTGGACGCCACCGTCGTTGCTCCGTCAACGCCCAACGCGAGCGCAGTACCGAGGTCGCGCACCGACAGCTTGGCGAGGTCCTCGGAGCAGAGTCGATCCAGTTGCCCGGGATCCAGGCCCACCCGGACGGTGCCGTCGAGCACCGCAATGGTGGCCGGGACTGCGCCGCCCGCACGAACCTGGTGCTCGATCTCGTCCGCGACGCGGCGGTTGTCGCCGCGGGGGAGGCCGTGGGCCAGGATCGTGGACTCCAGCGCCACCACCGGCTGTCCGGCGGACAGCGCGTCGGCGACCTCCGGGTGGATCTGCAACAACAGGACCTCCTGGCTCGGCGGTGGATGCGAACGCGAACGAGGGTCGGGGGCTGCGCCGGGCGACGTCGTGGTCAGTGTGCCAGCCGGCACATCTCGGGCGGCAGGTGTGGATCGCCGCTGTGCCGGCGGCGATGGCATCATCGAGGTTCCAGCGTCCGCCAGCGAAGGAGCAGTAGATGACCAGCCCGACCACCGAAGTCCTCGAGAAGCCGCTGGACTCCGGGACCGGCAGTGGTCCGGAGATGTTCCACTACGTCCGCAAGGCCAAGATCGCGGAGTCGGCGGTGATGGGGAACTACGTGGTGGCATTGTGCGGCGAAACCTTCCCGGTCACCAAGTCGGCCAAGCCCGGCTCGCCGGTGTGTCCGGCCTGCGAGCGGATCTTCAGACATCTGCCGCCGGGCAAGGACTGAGCGGGCAGGGCCGAGTGGTCATTCGGCGCGGGGCCCGGTCATTCGGCGCGGGGCGCCTCCACCGTCAGATTCTCCGCCGTCAGATTCTCCGCCTGCAGGTCCTCCTGCTTTCGCCTGCGCACCTTGCGCATCTCGCTCTTCGTCCGCTTCGGCGGGTAGTACTCCAGCGTCGCGTTGTTGAACTGGGCCCCGATGACGATCGCCATGGACACGAAGTAGTAGAACAGCAGGAAGGTGATGGGGGTGGCCAGCGCCCCGTAGGTCAGGCCGTGGCTGTAGACGTAGCCGAGGTACAGCCGCAGCAGGAAGCTGGCGACCAGGAACACCAGCGCGGCGACCAGAGCGCCCGGGATTCCGCGCCGCCAGGGATGCTTGCGCTTGGGTGCCACCTTGTACAGCGTCGTCAGCAACAGGATCAACCCGATCGCCACGACGGGGTAGTAGGACCAGCCGACGATGCTGGTGACCTGCTCACGCCACTGGGCCGGAAAGAGTTTGGGCAGCAGTTCCGGCCCGATCGCCAGCAGCGGCAGCAGAAAGATCCCGGTCACCAGCGCAATCAGGTAGAGGGCGAGGGCGAAGAACCTCTCCACGACCGGGTGCCGGACCTCGTGCTGGCCGTACGCGATGGTGATCGACTCGACGAAGGCGGACATGGCCGAGGAACCGGCCCACAGGCTGATCACCAGCCCGATGGACACCACGTCGCCGCGTTGTTCGAACAGGATCTTGTTGACCGTGTCGCCCACCAGGTGGTCGGCCACCTCGGTATTGAAGATGCCGTGCAGGAACGCCATGATCTGGCCGTGGATCTGGTTGATGGTGTCCGGTCCGAACCAGGGCGCGATGTAGCTGACCAGGCCGAGCAGCGCCAGCAGCAATGGCGCGGTGGACAGCGCGCACCAGAACGCCGCCTGCGAGCTCAATCCGAATAGTGAGTCGTTCCATGCCTTGCTCAGCGCCCGGCTGGTGATCTTGCGCCACCGGTGGTGGGTGCTCTCGCCGGGCAGTACGGGGATCGGCCCGGTTCCGGCGCCGTGCCAGCTGACCCTGCGTTCCCTGTCGTAGTGGATGGGCTGTCCCGGGTGTGCGTCGGTCGCCGGAGTCTCGGAGGAGCCCCCCGGTTCATCGCGGGGCGCGTCTACGCGGCCGGTCTCGATCGCGACCGTGGGGTAGTCGGCCGGGGACGTGGCCTGCGCATGACCGCCGGTGCGGACGCCGCCGGCGGATTCCGATGTTCCTGCGGCGCCGCCGGGGTGGTCGGCGGGCTGGTCAGCCGTCACGCGCTGGGCCTTTCCCTGAGTCGTCACACCACGAGGATGCCAAGCGAAGGGGCCGGCCGCCCACCCGGACACAGCGCTGACGCCGAAGTTGTGATAATCGCCGGCCTCGTTCCAGGAACGGGGCGCCCTGGCCTCGGCCCGCCGGCATGCGCCAGTAGGGTTCTGACGGCCCGCGTGGCGCCTTGCCGGTTGATCCGGTGTGGTGTCCTCGAGGGCTTTTCGATGGACGCGGCAGGTGCGTCGTCCCGGGGCTCGAGCAAGGAACGGCGGTGGGTGGTGGCAGCATCCGCTGCAGCCGTCGGCGGCGACGCGATGAATCCCGGCCGGCTGCGCCCGTGGCAACGAGCCGCCCTCGCGGCGTACGACCAGACGCCAGGAAGGGATTTCCTGGTCACCGCGACGCCGGGATCCGGGAAGACGACGTTTGCCCTGGCACTCGCCTGTCGCCTGCTCACCCGCCGAGTGATCGACCGGGTCGTGGTGGTCTGTCCCACCGATCACCTGCGCGCACAGTGGGCCGACGCCGCGGCAACGTTCGGACTGCGGCTCGATCCGACCCTGACCAACTCGCAAGGGCCGGTGCCCGACGGGGCGCTCGGCTATGTCACCACGTACGCGCAGGTGGCGGGGAAGCCCGCGATCCACGGCGCCAGGGCGCGCAAGCGACGTTCGCTGGTGATCCTGGACGAGATCCACCATGCCGGTGACGGCCTTTCCTGGGGCGATGCCGTCGCTGTTGCCTTCGATGACGTGCAGCGCCGGTTGAGCCTCACCGGTACACCGTTCAGGACCCGGGCCGGTGAGCGGATTCCGTTCGTACAGTACGAGATCGAGAGATCACCCGACGGGGATCTGTGGCGTTCCAGCGCCGACTTCGGCTACGGATATCGCGAGGCGCTCGCCGACCGGGTGGTGCGCCCGGTGGTGTTCGCCGCTTACACGGGGGTGTCGCGCTGGCGCAACAGCGCCGGCGAGGTGATCGCCGCGTCGCTGACCGATGCCGGCTCCCCGTCAGTGGAGGCGGCTGCCTGGCGGACGGCGCTGGACCCGACGGGCGGCTGGGTGCCCCATGTGATTGCCGCGATGGACGAGCGGATCACCCATATGCGGGCATCCGGGATGCCGGATGCCGCCGGGCTGATACTGGCCAGCGATCAGGACGACGCGCGGGCATATGCCGGCGTGGTGAAGGCGATTACCGGGAAACGGCCAACACTGATCCTGTCGGACGATCCGAAGGCATCGGGCAAGATCGAGAGGTTCCGGACCTCGACCGACCGGATCGCCGTCTGCGTGCGGATGATCTCCGAGGGGGTGGACATCCCCCGGGCCGCCTGCCTGGCCTGGATGACCAGCTATCGCACGCCGCTGTTCTTCGCCCAGGCCGTCGGCCGAGTGGTGCGGGCACGGAGCGACCTGGAAACCGCGACGGTGTTCCTGCCGGCCGTCCGCCCGCTGCTGGCGCTGGCGGCCGAAATGGAGACCGACCGCAACTACGTGAAGGCTCCGCCGCCGGTATCGCTCGACGAGAACCTGGCCGATCCGCTGGATCTGGAACCGGGGGAGCGGCAGGCGGACGGCGTTCCCGGCCGAGAAGCGCTGGACTCCGACGCCGCCTTCGCCCACCTCCTGCATTCGGGTCGGGCGATGACCGGCGGCCCAGCGCGGGACCTGACGGAGGACGACGAGGAGTACCTGGGTCTGCCCGGCCTGCTCAATCCGGAACAGATGGCGTCGTTATTGGCCAGCCGGGACGTCGACCTCCGGCGCAGGGTGGACTCCGCCTCCCGGCAGCGGGTCGGCGGGTTCGGCGGTTCGGCACCCGACCGCTCTGATGACGACGCCGGTGATGGCTCCGGTGACCAATCCGCTGCCGTTGCCGACGCCGGTGACGGCCGCGCCGGCGCGGTTGCCGGCTGGCGAACGATCGCCGGGTTGCGCAGAGAGGTCAACCAATTGGTCGGCCGGGTGTCGGCGCGGACCGGCTCACCGCATGCCGCCGTGCACTCACAGCTGCGCGGGGCGGTGCCGGGACCCGCGTCGTCGGCGGCCGATGCCGAGGTGTTGCGTCTACGGCGGGACCACCTGCTGGGTCTGCTCTGACCGGACGACGCCCGGTCGGCGCCGGGTCTTCCGGTCAGGGAGTGGCCAGCGCCTTGATCGCGCCGACCAGCCCGATCAACCCGGCAGCCAGGAACAGGTAGAAGCCGATCTGGCCCTGGGCGAAAACCGCACCGATGCCGCCGGCGGACAACCGGTTCCGCAGCACCCACCAGAGCGCGCCCCCGCTGGATGCCACGCTCGAGAGCAGGGCGATGGCGCCGAGCGGATGGTGGTCGATCGGCGCGAACATGGCCAGCCCGAGCAACACGCAAGCCCCGCCGGCGACCGCCACCCCGAGAACCGTATAGAGCGCCAGCGTGTCGCCTGCCGCCAACGCCTGGCCGCGGCCGAGGACGAAGAAATCCCAGCCGGTCAGTGAGCCGTAGCTGGGCAGCGTCCTGACTGCGGCGCGCCAGGGAAGGAGCAGCTCCAGGATTCCCGCGATGCCGGAAACGATCAGCAGCAGTCCGGCGACCGGGTCGGCGGCGACCGTCGGACGGGTCCGTACCGGAGCGGACGTCATCGTCATCGGCGGATCGGGGTTTCGGTCGCAGGCATCGCTGCATCATCCCGCATCAGCGAATACGGCGGCGCCGGATCGCGGAAGTCACGCCGGGTCGTGCACCGCACCGCCGATCATGGCTCGATGCCCGGCTCTGCGCCGATGTCAAGATCCCCGTGGTGTCACATCGACGCGTGGCCCGGAAGGATGCGTGGCCCGGAAGGCGTCACCTGCTGCTCGAGAAACGCCGAGGGCGGCCCGGATCACCGGGCCGCCCTCGATCGAAAAGCTGGGTCTGATTCAGCTCTGCCGGCTGTCGTGCAGCTGGGCGTCCAGCTCCCCGAGGCGAGCGGAATGTTCGCGGGCGTGGTGGCCGCAGAAGAGCAACTCTCCTCCGGTCGGGAGAACAGCCCGCACCGCGGCGGCGGCGCCGCAGCGATCACAGCGGTCGTCGGCGGCCAGGGCCGGCGGAGTGGTGAGGGTTGCGTTCATGACGATCTCCCGTCGTCGGGCCCGTTCGAGGGAACGGGCACTGATGGTGCGTCGATCGGTGATGCTGGTCGTTCGATGCTGCGAGACGTTCGGATGGCCGAAGCGCCTCCCGTCCGCTGCACATGGTGTGACGCCCGGTGTACCCCATCTGTTCCGGGAGCGGTCCACCTGTGATCGGACAGTCACCGAAAGGTGACCTGCCGACCGTTGATCGCGCCTGATGTCGCACAGGTGCAGCACGGCTGTTCATGCTGCCATCGCCCTCTGAGCTTTCCGGTCGACTGCCGTCGGTGTCCGCCAACGGCGAAACGACACGCCGCCCCCTGACAGCTACGGCGCAGGCGGGTTCGAGCCCGTGGTCGCCAACCCCAGCATCCGGCTCCGCTGGCGGCTGCCTTCGACGGTGCGACAGCGGTCTACCACTGCATTCACGGTTCGCAGTATTCGGTGAAGGCATGGCGCGCGGAGTTTCCGCAGGCCGAGCAGACGGTGTTGCAGGCGGCCGATGCGGCCGGCGCCGTGGTGGTGTTCCCGAAGCGCCTGTACTCCTACGGCCCGATCGACCGACCGATGACCGAGGACATGCCGCGGGCAGCGACCGTCGGCAAGCTCGGTGTCCGCACCGGGCTGCTGAACGCCAGGGCAGCGTCGAGCACCCCGACGGTCAGCGTCGCGGCCACCGACTTCTTCGGCCCGCACGTGCTGACCGCACACGCCGGCGAGCGGATGGTGCCGGCGATCCTGGCCGGCAAAACGATCAGGGTGCTGGTGAGTCTGGACGCCCCGCACTCGTTCACCTACGTACCGGACCTCGCCGCAGCGATGATAACGGCGGCCGGTAACCGGGACCTGTGGAACAGCGTGCTGCACGCCCCGACCGGCCCGGCGGTGACCCAGCGGCAGCTGGTGGGCCAACGGATCTGGCCAACGCCGCTCTGCTCTGCGGACGCCACCACACCATCGTGCACCGCGATCAACTTGCCGGCACCGTCGTCGACGGTCAAGTCCTCTGGGACCGAAGACCGGGCTCCTACCAACGACTTTCGACCACCAGTGCTGCGAGCAATGGGCCCCGCGAAAACTCAGCTCGGAATTGCAGCATGTTGCTGGCGGTGTCGGCTACTGCCGATTTCGAAGGCAGCGTGGCGGAAGCAGAAGTGCACGGCGAGCCAGGTGCTATCCAACCTTGGCTCGTCGGGTACTGATCGGGCAGAGCCGGTGATCTACGGACCCCCCGACTGTCGGACGTCACGGCTTCGCGCCGCGACCACGCTTTGCTCCGCTACCCCGCCGAGGCGCCGCGATCTGCAATGCGTTGAGCGCGGCTGCCCGGATCATCCGTGCTCGTGCCGAGGCGGGGAAAGCACGACGCCGAACAGCAGATGGTCGGCGGCGAAGACCAGCCGTTCGATCGGCCGCGCGTGCTTGGCCTGGGAGAGCCCGAGTACCGGGGCGATGCCGGCCTCGAAGCCGGTCAACAGGACAACGCCATAGGCGGCGCCCGCCCAGCGGTAGCGGCGCAGGGCGGCGGGCAACAGTGCGAACCCGGCTCCGGCGAGCGCTCCGAATGTCCAATGCGCCAGCTCGGTAACGGCGGACTGTTTGTCCTTCGGCACTTTGGCCATCAGACCGGGGGCGCTCTGCTGCATCACCGCTTCCGGAGGGCTTTCCCCGACCAGTCCGAGCGAACCCGTCAGTGTTCGCATTCCGCTCATGGCCATGGCCGCGACGGTGCCGCGCAGACCCGAATTGATCACCCGTTGCCTAACAGCCACCATGCACCCGCAATCGTTGGACTCGCCGTCACCACCGAGGCAACGCCCTAGTCAGAATGATGCCCGGGCCGACCGGTCGCATCACGCTACCCGCATCCGGTGTCGAAGCGCCTGTCGACGAATGGCTGGATCAGTTGCCGGGCGAGCCGCCGCAACGGTGTCGCTGTGCCCTGCTCACCGTCGATACCCGGCGTCCAAGCCGCCGTCGTGCTCGCCGCCGTCGGCTTCGGATTCTTCACCTCCATGAACCAAGCCCTCTTCGGAGCCATGACCGGCACCGCCGCCGCCCGCGGGCGCCACACCGTGCACGCCGCCACCCTGCTGGGCATCCTCCGCGGCTGGCTCATCGGCCCCGGCGCCGGCTCCGCCCTCGCTTACGCCATCACCCGCGTGGTCACCGCCACCGCCGGCACGCACACCGCTCTGCTCGCACACTGACCCCTGCGTCCGGGACAGCTTCCAAGCCACTCCAGATTTGGCCGCAAGCCAGTGAGGATGTGGGATGGCCCTCTCGGCACCAGGAAGGTCCGGCGATTGATGTACCCTCTAGTGTAGTACCTCGCTTGTACCTACATCGGAGGTGGCAGATGGAGACTGTAGGAGTGCGCGACCTTGCGAACCGCGCCTCGGCCGTGCTCGACGGCCTGGAGGAGGGTGGTCAGCCCGTCATCGTGACTCGACGTGGACACCCGGTCGCGGTGCTCTCGGCGATCGACGCCGAAGAGTTCTACGACTATGTCCTCGCCCACTCCCCGGAGTTCGTAGCCGGGCGTAAGGCCGCTGAGGAGCGCTTTGCGCGTGGCGAGTACGGGGAGCGGCTCGGTGACGTGCTGGCCGAGCTCGACGCCGAGGAGACCCCGGACTCGTCGGGTGCCTGAGGTCCGGGTCGAGCGAGCCGCCAAGAAGGATCTCAAGCGGATCGGCCCGGGCCCGGAACGCAATCGCATCGTTGCGGGGCTGCGACGGCTCGCCGAGGATGCCCCCAACCTCGACATCAAGACCATCACTGGCGCAGCGCCCGGCTGGTTCCGGCTGCGCATCGGCGAGTATCGAATCTGCTACTACCGAATCCGAGTAAGCGGACCGGCCGGCGCAACGACGATCTACGCTGTCGAGCGCATCGTGCCCCGGGGCGCCTTCGACGCGGCTGCGCTGTCGTTGCCTGAGGAACGGTGACGACGATCAGTCGGTCGTGACCCAGATGGCGAGCGGGCCGGGGTGCGGGCGCGGCCAGCATTGCGTTCGGTCGACCCGTTCCAGCAGTCGATCCTCAATTGCGACGGTGTCTAGTCGCAGCGCTCGGTTCTCCCGACCGCTGGTTATTGGGCCCAAGGCGGGGTGATGGTAGTGCCGTCCGGGAGCGTGGCTGTGAGTCCTGACGTCGTGGTCACCCAGGCGCTTCCACCTTCGTCACCGGTATCAATCTGCAGCAGCGACTCTGCGGGCACATGGATCACCACTCCGGGCCCGAGGGTCTGCGTGTCGTCATTGACGGTGACGCGAAGCAGGCCGTCGAGGACAAGGAGTACCTCTTCCCGACTGGGGCGGTGAGCGGCGCCGGTCAGGTTTGGCGGGACGGCCAGACACCATGCGCAGAGGTCTGTGCTGCCCCGGCTGGGGTTGACGTAGGCGGCAAAGGTACTGCCATGGGCAGTGAACTCGGTTGAGTCGGTCGGGGCGTAGATCGGCATCGAGCTTCTCCTTCATAGACAAGACACTTGACCATATAGACAGTCCGCTTGTCTGTCTATGGCACGCTGGTGCGGTGACGACCGATTGGCAAACTGCGACGGCGATCTTGCGACTGTCGGCGGCGCTGGTCGATGGCATTCAGTTCGGGCTCACCGACCGTGGATTCGACGATGTCCGGCCGGTGCATGGGTTCGCGTTCGCCGCGCTGTCCGGTGGTGACACGACGACCTCTGGACTCGCCGTCGCACTCGGAATTACGAAGCAAGCCGCGGCCCAACTGGTTGGCCACCTTCTTGCTCGCGGCTACGTGACCCGCGGGCCGGCACCCCACGACGGACGGGCGCGCCTGATCGTTTTGACTGATCACGGCCGCGCCTGCACCGCAGCAGCGGAGCAGGCCGCCGCCGACGTCGTCGCTGCGTGGCGCAGCCACCTCGATCCGGCCGCCTTCGACACCTTCGCCCAAGCTCTGACGGGACTCGCCGAGCCCGGACGGCTACGACCAGCCTGGTAACCGCCGAAAGCGCATCGGCTCACACCGGACGCGACCACGATCCGTGACGGCCCGATTGCAGCAGCATCCCGATTGCCGATCCGCTACCGGACAAGATCACGACTGCCCCCACCGACTTGGCGAGTGTCCGATAGACGTTCGGCAATCGGGACGCTGGGTCAACCACGAAACCCACTCGAGGTGTGGTGCTTGGTCCAGGTCGCACTACGACCAGCGCCGCCCGCCTGGACCTGACCGGTCACTTTCAACCGATTCAGTGCCAGCCGGATCGTCTGGTCGGACACCCCAGGGAGAGCGGCGCGAATGTCAGCGATGTGGAACGTCGTGTTGGCGTGGTTAACGACGTAGTCCCGGACCCGGTCCTGCTTACTGCCTCCTGATCGGGCGTTCGCCGTCAGCGCCGTGAACTGGTCGTATGAGCCGGCGACGAGTCCGATGAAGTACCGCAGCCACGGCTAAGGGTCATGCTGGCCATCGTGCCACCCGCGCGTGGAGTCGACCAAGGCGGCGTAGTACGCGTCGGCGGACCTCGCACATCGAGGCCTTCGCCGGCGCAGGCGGGTGGCCGGTGCCGACGATGTCGGTGATTCCGGTGCGGCTGCTCAGGGCTGCCGGTTTGTTCTCGACCAGTCCAGGGAGCTGGCCGAGACGGCGTATCAGTTCCAACATCCGTTCGTCCTGGACTCCAGCCGCAGCGAACAACTGCTCGGGCAGCGGCCGTCCCCCCTGGCCCAGGCGGCCGCCGACACCGTCCAGTGGTGGCGGAGGCGGAGCTGACCTGAGTGTGTCGGCCGGCACAACCGAGCCGGGACCTTCGTCCCTGGTCGGGCCGGCGGTCTCGACCGACCCTGGGGGTGGTGCGCGGAACGGTTGCGGCCGAACACCTTCGGAGGAATCGATGGACTCACTCAGTCTGGCTCGCTGGCAGTTCGGGCTGACCACCGTCTACCACTATCTGTTCATCCCGATCAGTATCGGGCTGGCGCTGTTCGTCGCGATCGTCGAAACCGCGTGGGTTCGCACCCGCAACCCGGCACACCTACGAACCTGCAAGTTCTTCGGCACCCTGTTGCTGATCAACTTCGCCATCGGGGTGGTCACGGGCATCGTCCAGGAGTTCCAGTTCGGGATGAACTGGTCGAGTTACTCCCGGTTCGTCGGCGACGTGTTCGGCGCCCCGCTGGCGATGGAGTCGCTGTTGGCCTTCTTCATCGAGTCGACGTTCCTGGGGCTGTGGATCTTCGGGTGGGACAAACTCTCGCCGCGCCTGCATGTCGCCTGCATGTGGATGGTCGCGCTGGGCACCACGGCCAGCGCCTACTTCATCCTGGCGGCCAACACCTTCATGCAGCACCCGGTCGGGGTCGAGATCGACCCCGCCACCGGCCGGCCGCAGCTGGTCGACATCGGCGCGGTGTTGTTCCAGCCACTGCAGCTGGCCACGTTCGCGCACGTGATCGCGGCCTGTTGGCTGACCGGATCGGTGGTGGTGGTGGGCATCTGCTCCTTCTTCATGGCCCACCGTCGGGAGGTGTCGACGGTCCGCCCGGTTCTGCGCGTCGGGCTGTGGGTCATGATGGTCACCGCGCTGGCCGTCATCGTCACCGGCGACCTGCAGGGCAAGCAGATGACCGCGGCGCAGCCGATGAAGATGGCGGCCGCCGAAGCGCTCTACTCGACCACCGACACCGCGTCGTTCTCTCTGGTCACCATCGGCACCCTGGACGGCCGGCAGGAGACCTTCTCCATCAGGGTGCCCGGCGTGCTGTCGTTCATGGCCACCGGAAACGTGCACGGCACGGTCGAGGGCATCGACGACGTCCAGCGGCAGTACGAGCAGCGGTACGGCCCGGGCGACTATCGACCCAACATTCCGCTGACGTACTGGTTGTTCCGGTTGATGATGGGCGCCGGATTCATCCTCGCACTGGTCGCAGTGGTCGGACTCTGGCTGACCCGTCGTGGCAGAGAGCCTTCATCGCCATGGGTATGGCGGCTGGCGATGTGGTCGGTGGCCGGAGCCTTCGTCGGGAACTCGGCCGGCTGGATCTTCACCGAGATGGGTCGGCAACCGTGGACCGTCTTCGGCCTCTACCGGACGCAGGACTCGGTGTCGCCGACCGTCACCTCCGGATCTGTGCTCACCTCACTGATCATCTTCACGGTCGTCTACGGCGTGCTCGCGGTGATCGAGGGCCGGCTGTTCTTCCGCGCGGTGAAGAAGGGACTCCCCGACGAGGCGACGGTGGTGGCCATGCTTGGCAAGCGGAACCCGTTGCAGCGCAAGCCTGATCAGGACTCCGACGGTGTGGGCGGCGAGCAGGCGGACGACGTGCTGACCTTCGCCTACTGACCGAACCGATCCCGAAGGGCGACCGCCATGTCTCTGAATGAACTGTGGTTCCTGCTCATCGCCGTGCTATGGGCCGGATACTTCATGCTCGAAGGCTTTGACTTCGGAGTTGGGATCCTGCTCCGGCCGATCGGTCGCACCGAACCCGGCCGACGGGTGCTGATCAACACCATCGGCCCGGTCTGGGACGGCAACGAGGTGTGGGTGATAACCGCCGCCGGTGCGATGTTCGCCGCCTTCCCGCAGTGGTACGCCACGATGTTCTCCGGTGGCTATCTGCCGATGCTGGCGATCCTGATCTGCCTGATCGTCCGCGGTGTGGCCTTCGAGTACCGGGCGAAGGGCACGACAGCACGATGGCGACGGAACTGGGATGTCGCGATCAGCATCTGCTCGCTGCTGCCGGCCGTGCTGTGGGGCGTGCTGTTCGGTGCGCTGGTGCACGGTCTGCCACTGCGCGCCGATCACGAGTACGCCGGTGGTATCGGGGGTCTGCTGTCGCCGTTCGGCCTGCTCACCGGCTTGCTGACGCTGGCCATGTTCACCTTTCACGGCGCCGTCTTCCTGTCGCTGAAGACCGCGCTGGAGGTGCGCGAGCGGGCCCGCCGGCTGGCGATCCCGATGGGCACGATCGCCACCGTCGACTACCTGGTCGTGGTGATCTGGATGCAGCAGATCCGCGGCGGCGTCGGCGATCTGCAGCTCGGCGCAATCTCGCTGACCGTCGGTCTGGCCGGCGCGGCCGCGATGGCGGCTGCGGTGTGGCTCAGCGTGATCGGCCGTGACGGCTGGGCCTTCCTGGCCAGTGCTGTCGCGGTTGTCGCCCTGGTGGTCGCCATCTTCACCGCACTGTTCCCACTGGTGGTGCCGTCCACTGCGGATGCGTTGGGCACCCTGGACATCCACAATGCGGCATCCAGTCCCTACACACTCACCGTGATGAGCTGGATCGGACTGGCGCTGCTGCCGTTCGTCGTCGGCTACCAGGCCTGGTCGTACTGGGTGTTCCGGCGACGGATCTCCACCCGGCAGATCCCGTCGCCGTCGGGGGCCGAGCAGCCGGGAACGGCGGAACTGGCCGGCAGTGGCCCCGGAACCGGCGGGGGACGGACGTGAAACCCGTTGACCCGGCACTGATCCGCCGGCTGGGCTCGGTGCGGTGGCTGCTGACGGTATCGGTGGTGCTGAGCGGCCTCGGCGGGGCAGCGATCGTCGGGCAGGCGTCGGCCATCGCCCACATCCTGTCGGCGGCGATCGGCGCAGGCCCGAGCGTTGTCGAGGTCCCGACCACCGATCTGCTGGTATTGGTGGCGGCGATCGCGATGCGTGCCGGAGCAGGGTGGGCCGGTGAGCGGGTGGCCGGCAGCGCGGCCGGAGCAGCCATCGGACAGTTGCGCGGGGATCTGCTGGCGGCCGTCGCCGACGGTGGCAGTCGATGGCGGGCCAGCACTTCGATGGCCGAACTGCAGCCGCTGTTGACGCGGGGATTGGACGGCCTGCACGCCTATCTCGGACGATTCCTGCCGGCCCTGGTGGCAGCGGTGCTGGTTCCACCCGGCATTGTGCTGGTGCTGCTGAGGGTCGATCCGCTGAGCGCGCTGATCGTCGCACTCACCCTGCCGCTGATCCCGTTGTTCATGGCTCTGATCGGTTCCTACACGGAATCGGCCACCCGCGACTCGCTGGCCACCATCGGCGCGCTGGCCGGTCGGTTCGCCGACGTGGTGGCGGGACTTCCGGCACTGGTGGTCTTCGGCCGGGTCCGGTCCCAGGCCCGCGCGGTCGGTGCTGCCGCCGAGGCGCATCGACGGGCGGCCACCAGGACACTTCGGGTGGCGTTCCTGTCGTCGATGGCGTTGGAACTCATTGCCACCCTGTCGGTCGCCCTGATCGCCGTCGCCGGGGGTCTGCGATTGTCCGGCGGCGGGATGGGCATCGCCACCGCGCTGATGGTGCTGCTGATTGCCCCGGAGGCCTACCTGCCGCTGCGGGCAGTGGGTGCCGGCTTCCACGCGGCTGCCGATGGAGCTGCCGCGGTCAGCAGGGCGCTGGAGATCATCGGTGAGAATCCGCCGGCCGGCGGCGGGCGTACCGACACGGCGGCAGTTCCCGGGCTGTGGTGGCAGGACGTCAGGGTGGATTTCGCGTCGGGTCGCAGCCTGACCCTGGGCAGCCAGCAGATACCAGCCGGCCGGATCACCGTCCTGCGCGGACCGAGCGGTGCCGGTAAGACGACGGTGCTGAAGCTGTTGGCCGGTCTGGATTCTCCGGACTCCGGCCGGGTCCTGGTCGGCGGCGCCCACGAATGCCCACTGGACCTGGCCGAGGTCGATCGGGCGCACTGGCAGGGTCAGCTGGGCTGGGTTGGTCAGCGGGTGGCGCTGCGAACAGGGACACTGCGGGACAACCTGACCGCCTGGCACCGGGTACCGGCCGACCTGATCGACGCCGTGGTGTCGGCCTGTTGCCTGTGCGAAGCCGTGGCCCAGCTTCCGGACGGGTTGGACACCGTGGTCGGTCCGGGTGCCCGAGATCTGTCCACTGGCCAACGACGCCGGGTCTCGCTGGCCAGGGCGTTGCTCACCGGCGGGTCCGTGCTGCTGCTGGACGAACCCACCGAGGGATTGGACGACACCACCGAAAGGGATGTGCTGAAAGGCATCCGGCCGCTGCTGGCCGGCCGGACGGTGGTCATCACTACCCACCGTCCGGCAGTGGCGGCGCTCGCCGACCGGTGTATCGAGCTGGCTGTGGAACCCGGCCGGCCCGCCACCACGGCCGGAGCTGACGCGGACGTCGACGAGTCGGTCTTGCCGGTCCCTGCCCAGTCGGCGCGGCAATTCCAGGGAGGGAGGGCATGACGGCTCGGATGTTGCTGAAGGTGTTGCAACCGTGGACGCGGGAGCTGGCGGTGGCGCTCGCAGCAGCCGTGGGAGCCGCAGTGTGCTCGGTGGCGCTGGCCGGCACCGCCGCCTGGCTCATCGCCACCGCCGCCGGCCGGGTGCCCATCCTCACCCTGATGGTGGCGATCGTGGTGGTGCGGGCCTGCGGGATCGGCCGCGGCGTACTGCGCTACCTGGAGAGACTGGCCGGCCACGATGCGGTGCTGCGGATGTTCGGTGCCGTGCGCCGACGGGCAGTGACCGGGTTGGCCGCGCGGGTGCGCAGCGGGCGGGTGCGGCCCGGCGACGCCGATGCGCTCGCCAGGATCACCACCGATGTCGACGATCTGCAGGACGCGGTGTTGCGCGGGCTGCTGCCGTTCACCGCCACCGTGCTGGTGGCGATCGCAGCGGTGACCACAGCGCTGCTGATCCTGCCGTCGGCCGGTGTGCTGCTGGCCGCCCTGCTGCTGATCGCGGTGTTGATGTTACCGGCGTTGACTGCGGCGGCCACGGCTCGCCGGGAACGGCTGGCGGTGTGCCTACGGGGCGAGCGTGACCGGCAGATCGGCGAGATCCTCGCCGGCGCCGATGATCTGGTCGTCACCGGCGCTTGGGTCGGTGTCATCTGCGAACTGGCACTCGCCGAGCGGGCGGAACGTCGGGTCCGGGTGCAGCAGGCGCGGGCCGGCGGTCGGATTCTGGCGGTCGCCATCCTGGCGACCGGTCTTGCCGCCACCGCGGCCGCCGGTTGGGGAACGGTGGCGGTCGGCGCCGGCCGGCTGGATCCCGTCCTGCTGGCCGTGCTGGTGCTGCTGCCGCTCGCTTTGACCGATCTGGTGGCGACCGCGGGGGAGTGCGGCAGCGCCATCGGCCGGACGGCGGCCGCCGCCGGACGGGTACTCGAGCTGCTCGATGAGTCCGATCTGGAGAGCGTCTACCAGCGTCCGCGCGAGGGAGTGCGGTGCGGGTCCGGTGGCGCACCGGTGATCCGCCTGCACCGGGTGTCGGCGCGATGGCCCGGCACCGACCGCGATGCGCTGTCGGAGGTCGATCTCGAGCTCCGAGCGGGTCGCCGGGTGGCCGTGGTCGGTCCGTCCGGATCGGGGAAGTCGACACTGGTTGCGGTGTTGCTCGGACTACTGCCGATCCGATCCGGCAGCATCACTGTCGACGGTCGAGAGTGGCAGTCCGACAGCGGCGCGCTGCTCGGGCTGATGTCCTGGGTGCCCGCCGAGCCACATCTGTTCGATTCGACGATCGGGCGCAACGTCGGTCTCGGCCGGCCGAACGCCACTGCTGTCGAGGTCGACAATGCCTGCGCCGCAGCAGGTCTGGCCGACTGGATCGCCCGACTGCCGGCTGGCATCGACACCAGGGTCGGACCGCTGGCGCTTGCGGTGTCCGGCGGCGAGCGGCAGAGGATCGCGCTGGCCAGGGCGTTGCTGGCGGACCGGCCGGTGTTGCTCGCCGACGAGCCGGCGGTGCATCTGGACGAACAGACTGCAGCATCCGTCACCGCCGCGGTGCTGGCTCCGGATCCCCAGCGGTGCACCCTGTTGGTCACCCATCACCTCGACGATCTGCAGCTGGTGGACGCAGTGCTCCAGCTGCCGCAGCCACAGCCGCGGACCGGCGAGGCGGGTGATCCGGCTGCGGACCATCCGACCGGCCGCGATCAGCCGACCGGCCTGCTCAGCGCGCCAGCATGGTGACCCGACCGCCGGTGGCCTCCGACACCGCGACGTAGACCGCTGCCTGCGCCCGTCGCTGCAGACCCAGCTTGGCGAACACCACCGTCACAGTGTTCTTCACCGTCTTCTCGGTGATCCCGAGCCGCAGCCCGATCTCCCGATTGGTCAGGCCGCGACCGATCTCGTGCAGCACCTGATGTTCCCGTGGACTCAGCGAGGTGATCATCAGCCCACGGTATTCTACAAGTTGTAGAAGTTCTACGTTTGGTAGAAATTGGTGACCGGTCGACCCGCGCCTCGGCCCTGGCGAAGGCCAGTGTCTCGCCCCGGGGCACCGCCCATCCAAACGTCCTAGCTCAGGCACGGGCCGGCGTGGCGATCGTGCATCGCAGGTCGGGTGCGCGAGCAATGCGTCGGTCGAGAGTGACCAAGGTCGCGCCGAGGAGCGCGGCGACCGCGACGTAACTGGCATCGTAAGTGGACGGATTGTTGCGACGTTCCCAGGCCCTGGCGGCCAGCAGGGGGGAGGGCCACTCCTCGATGGTGAGATCGAGCAGATCGGCGTGTGCTTGCTCGGCCTGGTCGGCGCCGACGAGCCCGGCGAGCTGGTGGCGACGGATGACGTTCGCGCATTCGAACATGACGAGGCTCGGAGCCGCAAGGTCGGCTCCGGTAAGCGCCCTGGTGATCCAGCGGCCGTCCGGGCCGCCGTCCAGCAACAGCGCGACCAGCGTTGAGGCGTCGCACACCACGCGGGTGCTCACCGTCGATCGGCATCGCGCGCCGCCAGAATCGACTTGGCGGGGGCTCGCACTCCGGTCGCGTCGACCCGGGCGCGTGCCCGAGCGATGACGTCTTCGACGGTGGGGCGGCCAGCGGTTTCGACGAGCATGGTGCGTAGGTACTCCTGCAGGGACTGGGGTGCTAACGCTGTGCTCAGTTCTACGCCGAGTAGAATGATCGCTGCAGACCGGAAAGGCGGCCATGACACGACGCGGCGAGCTGGAACGAGCCGTCATCGAGGTGCTCTGGGACAGCGGAATCCCGATGACGGCCCGCGCGGTGACCGATGCCCTCGCCAGCCGCGACCTCGCACTCACCACGGTTCTGACGGTGCTCGGGCGGCTGGAGGTCAAGGGCCTCGTCCTGCGATCCAGGGAAGGCCGGGCACACACCTACCGGGCCGTGTCCGACCGGGCAGAGCACACCGCTGGTTTGATGCGCCAGGTGTTGGACACCGCCGGCGACCGGCAGGACGCCTTGACCAGATTCGTCGACACCGTGTCCGCCGACGACATCTCCGCCCTGCGCCGGGCGCTGGACGAACGCTGACAGCGCGGCGGCCATGCCATCGACGTCGACGTGGTGCGCGCTGACGCAGCCTTGTTCACCACCATGAGCGTCCGGCCCCCGCCGTGAGCGTCGCGGTCGGTGCGCCGGTGCTGGCCGGCGGGCTCGCCGTCGTCGGTGTGGTGGCAGCCGGCCCGGCGAGTGCGCTGCTGGCCAGGGCCGAATGGCCCGCGCGGAGTCCGACGGCCGCTCTGGTGCTCTGGCAGTCCGTGTGCCTGTGTGCAGGACTCGCGGTGATCGGCGGAATGGTGGTGCTTGCTGTCGAACCTCTGGGCCCGCGGCTGCCTGCGGCGCTGACGGCGTTGGTGCGCAACGTTCTGGATGGCGCTGCCCTCCGTGACCTCCCAGGATGGCGGGCGGGCCTGCTGTTGCTGGCGGCCACGATCGCCGGATCCTTGTTGGCGGTTCTGATCCGCTGCGGCGTGCTGGCGCTGCGCCGCCGGCACACGCATCGAGAGCTGCTCGACCTGTTGACGCTGCCGACCGAACCCGACGGCGCCAGTCGGTACCCACAGGGTGTCCAGCTGCTCGACCATGCGGCGCCGGTGGCCTACGGCGTTCCGGGCTGGCACACCCGGTTGGTGCTCACCGTCGGTCTGGTCGACCTGCTCTCCGGTCGGCAACTGGCTGCCGTGGTGGCCCACGAACGGGCGCATCTGCGGGCGCACCACGATCTCCTGCTGTTGCCGTTCCAGGCTTGGTCGGCCGCGCTCGGCCGATTGCCAGGAGTGAACGCGGCTCGGGCCGCGGTGGCCGCGTTGGCCGAAATGCAGGCGGATGACGCCGCCGCCAGGGCCGTCGATCCGGGCACCGTTGCCTCGGCGCTGGCGGCGGTGGTGCTGGCCGGACCGGGCACCCCGAACCATCCCGGGTCGGAGCTTCCGGAGATCGGCAGTACCGCCGTCATCCGGCGGGTCGCCCGGCTGCGCAGCCCGCGGCCCCTGAGCGCCGGCCGGACCGTGCTGGTGTATTTGGCGGCGCTGCTGGTACTGCTGGCTCCGGCCGTGGTGCTGATCATCAACTGGAGCTGACACGCACTCGGCACCGGTGGCTGCCGATGCCCTGATCCGGGTGGCAGCTGGCGCGCTTGTCGTGCGGGTAGTCTGCTCGATGCTGGTGGTCCGTCGCTCCGGTGGCCCGGAAAAGACGGGACAACAGGGAATCCGGTGCGAATCCGGGACTGCCCCGCAGCGGTGACCAGGAACGACAGCCACCATTTGAGCACTGGGCCTTGGCCTGGGAAGCGGTGGCCAGTAGGTGTCCGATGGATCTCGGGTCCGCCGGACGAGCCAGGGAGTCCGAAGACCTGCCATCGGTGTGCCTGCTACCGGTGGGCACTCGTTCGGGACCGCGAGGGACGGTCGTGGGCGATCGGCCGACCAGCCGGGCCTGCAGAACCGAACCACCCGCTCGGCCATTCTGGAGTCCGCCGTGTCCCAGCTCGTCCATCGCAGCACTCGTCACGCCCTCATCAGCACGCGCCGAGCCGGCTGGATCGCCGGTCCGCTGACCGCGACGTTGCTCTTGACCGGTTGTGGATCCGACAGCGCCGGCAGTTCGTCGTCCAGCGTCGCCAACGGCTCCACCCCGGCGGTGGCAGCCGGCTCGAGCAGCGCCGATTCGAGCGCCGAGGATTCCGGCGGCCCGGCAGCCGGCTCGACGTCGGAATCCGGTGGGTCGGGCGGCACTGCGACATCCTCCGAGAGCATCGGAAGTCCTTCCAGCCCAACGCTTTCCAGTGCAACCCTGTCCGGCAGCACGGCAGTGTCCGGCAGCTCTGCGGTGTCCGGCAGCTCTGCGGTTTCCGGCAGCTCTGCGGTTTCCGGCAGCTCTGCGGTTTCCGGCAGCACTGCCGATTCGAGCACGCCTCAGCTGGACGCCAAGGGATGCATCGCCGACTTCGACTCGAAGGCCGACTACTACCCGGACAAGCAGAAGCTGGAGTTCGCCAAGAACTTCACCATCAGCTACCGCAAGTCCTACCAGCTGGTCACCGTGACACCGCCTGGCGGCGCCGCCGAGAGTTACCTCCTGCTGCACTGCGGCGCGCCGAAGCCGGCGCTCGCCGGTGAACTGGCCAAGGCGCAGGTCGTGAGCACGCCGGTGAGGTCGCTGTACTCCGCCTCCACCTCGCACCTGCCCAGCCTGGTTGCGCTGGACCAGCTCGATACCCTGACCGGTGTCGCCTCGGCGTCGTTCGTGTCCGAGAAGCAGGTGCTGGACCGATTTGCCCAGCACACACCAGTGGAGTTCGCGCCAACCGGCCCGATCGATGCCGAGCGGGTGGTCAACGGGAAGCCCGACGTGTTGGTCGGGTCCGGTTTCCCGGACGAGTCGGACGGAAAGATGAAGGCCGCGGGCATTCCGGTGTTGCAGGATGTCGACTTCGCCGAGAGCGACCCGCTCGGCCGCGCCGAATGGATCAAGTTCTTCGCGGCCCTGACCGGCACCGAAGGCAAGGCAGGGACGGTCTTCGACAAGATCGTCACCGATTATCGGGCGACCGCAAAGGTGGCAGCCGGCGCCGAGCCGGTGCAGATCGTCCCCGGCCAGCCGTATCAGGGCACTTGGTACGTGCCGGGCGGAAAGAGCTGGAATGCCAAGCTGTTCGCCGATGCCGGCGGCAGCACAGCGTGGGCCAAGGACACCACGGCCGCGTCCATCAAGACCACTTTCGAGGCGGTGTATGCCAAGGCGGCGAGGTCGCCGGTGTGGCTGGCAAGCACTACCTGGACCACCGAGAAGCAGGCGCTGGCCGAGGATCCGCGGTTCGCCAGGTTCGCAGCCTTCGCCGCGCACAACGTGTGGAACCCGGTGAAGGGCGTCACCAAGGCCGGCGGGAACCCGTACTACGAGATGGGCGTCGCTCGTCCCGACCTGGTGCTGGCCGATCTGGTCGCGATCCTGCACCCGGAGATCATGCCGAGCCACGAGTTCACCTTCTACCTGCACCTGAAGTGATGTGCTCGACCTGACGGATCTCCGGTGGTGAATCGGTGAGCGGACGAACGGTCGCCGTGATGCTGGGCGGACTGCTGATGTTGCTCGCCATGTTCGTGCTGGCGCTGTCTGTCGGCTCGGAAACTGTTCCGGCGTCGGCTGTCTGGGACTGGCTGACCGGCCGCGGCACCGGAGACGACGGGCTCACCACCCTGCTCGTCGAGTTCCACCTGCCGCGGGCGCTGACGGCGGTGGCGGCCGGCTCGGGCCTGGCAGTGGTAGGGCTGCTGATGCAGACACTGTTCGCCAATCCGCTGGCGGACCCCTACATCTTGGGAGTCTCCTCCGGCGCCAGCCTGGGCGTGGCGTTGTCCGTGCTCGGCACCGGAGGGGCCGCCGCCGGCTTCACCGCGGCCTTCGGGCCGTTCGGCAGATGGGGGACCGTTGCGGCGGCGATGATCGGTGCGCTCCTCGTTCTCGGGTTGATCCTGCTGGCCGGGCGCTGGGTGCGGACCGTCGTCTCGCTGCTGGTGATCGGCGTGATGGTGGGCTCCGCGGTCGGTGCCCTGGTGTCGCTGCTGCTGGCATTCTCCGACCCGGCCAGGGTGCAGAAGTTCGTTCTCTGGAGCCTCGGCTCCGTGGACGGCACATACCTGGGGGACATGGCGGTGTTACTGCCGGTGGTTGCCGCCGGACTGCTGGCGGCGCTGGGGATCTCGCCGTCGCTCAACGCGTTGTTGCTCGGCGAACGGTACGCGGCGTCCATGGGTGTGCGGGTCCGGCGGATCCGGGCGGTGGCGATCGCCGCAACGGCGTTGGTGTGCGGTGTGGTCACCGCATTCTGCGGCCCCATCGCGTTCCTCGGCATCGCTGTGCCGCATCTGGCCAGGGTGCTGCTGCGTCGGGCTGATCATCGGCTGCTGGTGCCGGCCTGTGCTCTGCTGGGCGCGGTCGTCTGCCTCGCGTGCGCAGTGGTGGCCACATTGCCGGGAACCGATGGTGTGCTGCCATTGAACGTGGTGACGGCCGTGGTCGGCGCACCGTTGGTGGTGATCGTATTGCTGCGCAGCCGCACCATGGCGGCCGGCCAGTGACCGGGCAGCGGCCGGGCGGCGGGGGGCAGCCCGGATCCGTGCTGGAACTGACCGGCCTGCGAGTCGGCTACCGGAAAACGTCTGTGATGGCACCGGTTTCCGAGAGGGCGCAGCCGGGCCGGGTGACGGTGTTGCTGGGTCCCAACGGTTCCGGCAAGTCCACTCTGCTGCGGACTATCGCCGGACTGCAGCCGGCGCTGGCCGGCACGGTCCGGCTGGGCGAGGTTGACCTGCTGTCGATGGACCCGCGGGCCAGGGCCAGGGAGCTGGCGGTCGTACTGACCGATCGGTTCGAGGTCGGCCTGCTGCTCGGCGGCGACGTGGTCGCCCTCGGCCGGCACCCGCACCAAGGCGCGGGCGCGTCGCTCAAGCAGGCCGATCGGTCGGCGATGGCCGCGGCGCTGGCCGCCGTCCATGCCGAGGATCTCGCCGGTCGTCGACTCGCCGAGATGAGCGATGGGCAGCGGCAGCGGATCCTGATCGCCAGGGCGCTGGCCCAGGAACCGTCGCTGCTGCTGCTGGATGAACCCAGCGCCTTCCTGGATGCGCCCAGCCGGATCGAGCTGCTGGCGGTGCTGCGGCGGATAGCGGCGGAACGGCACATCCCCATCCTGGTGTCGACCCACGACGTGGAGGCAGCGATCAGAGCCGGCCAGGACGGCTGGGTCATCGACCGCGGCGTCATCCGCTCGGGTCCGGTGGACGCGTTGGCGCAGAAGGTGATCGGCGAATCCTTCGACACCCCGGCAGTGAGGTTCCACCCGGCGGACGCGACCTTTCGGTTGCGCTGACGAGAGGCTGCGCTGACGAGAGGTCGCGCTGACGAGAAGAAATGCAGGTAGCCACCCGGAAGCCGGAGGGCGTTCCCTTGCCCATCCGGTTACGGGGCGAGATCTCCGTAGACGTTCTGGTCCAGGCCACCGGCCCGCGGACAGGTGTCACCGGTGAAGCTGCCGTCGGGCCGCTGGCTGCGGCACTGCAGGACATCTGCGCCGACCTCGTCCTGGCTGGCGGTTTCCCGTTGGTCGACCCCGGCCACCGTATTGCGCCAGTCGGTCCACACCCCGTAGGTGACGCCCGCCTTGGAATCGATCCAGAGGTAGTCGCCGGCGAAAGGTACCGTCCGGCCGCCGAACTGCTCGTAGTTGGGATTGCTCGTCACGTCCGACATCCGCTGCGCAGGTGTCCAGGTGCCGCCGGCCGCTGGCTTGGTGGCTGCGTACACGTCCAGCGCCGGGGCCACGTTGCCACCGGCGTCGTTGCCGACCGGCCGCTGCCGGAAGGTCGCCACGTCGTTGTTCGCATCGTTGCGGCTGTCCCACCACAGCGCGTGGATCACCCCGGCATCAACGCTCAGGTCGGGGAATATCTGCTGGGTGGCGGGCGCTGTGGCGACCCGGACCGGCGTGGACACCGCACCGGTGGCACCGTTGACGTTGAGGTAGTAGATGGCGGACTGGCCGCCGGCGCCGGGCTTGTCGGCCCAACCGAACGTGGAACCGGTCGACACCTGGCTGCCGGGAACGATCGCTTCGTAGGCAACGTGCACGACCTCGCCCGCCGCGGCTTGGTCTGCCGTCGACCGGGGGCCGGTGTCTGCCCGGAAGAAGGTGTAGCCGGACCGGCACGGCGGGGCGTCGCCGCAGTCCCGGGCGCCATCGCCAGCCGTGGTCACGTCGGTGACGCCCATCGGGGAGAACAATGTCAGCTCCCGGGGCCTGGAGAAGCTCTGGCCGCAGTCGACCGACTTGACCAGGTCCACGGCGTCGCTCTGATGACCCTGAGCCTCGAACTGGCGGTAGGTGACGTAGACGTGGCCGTTGCTCGTCACCGAAACATCCGGGAACTGAACGCCGTGTACTCCGGCGCTGACCTTCTTCGGGGCAGAGAACGTCACGCCGTGGTCGGTGGAGCGTGACAGGTAGATGGCGACCCCGCCGCTGCCGGTGAACCGGGAATAGGCGAAATAGACGTTGCCGCTGCAGGCCGAGGACGTGCGGTCGACCTCGATCGCGGTCTTGTCGTTGAACTTGCCCTGGGCCGGCGCCGAGGAACCCTTGGCAACAATCACCGAGCGGGCGAACTCCTTGCCGTCGTTGACCGTCGCGCCGGTGGGGCCGCCCGGATTTACATAGCTTGCCACATACACGTCACCGAAGCCCTTCGGCGATCCGGCCGCATCACCGGAACTCTCCGAGCCGGCAAACAGCCGCCCCTGGGCGTCCCAGGCCAGTACCGCGTCGCCGGAGCTGGCGGTGCGGATCTGCGCGCGTGCGGCGTACGGCGTGTTGTCGCCGGGGTAGCCGGGGACCAGCGAGGACTGGAAGGTGCCCCCACCGTTCTCCGAACGGTAGTAACCGAGCCAGATCGGACCGGACGGAATCGGTGCTCCGTCGGCATCCACTCCGTCGTTGTAGATGCCGCAGTAGTCGTTGGAGCTGCCGACGATGACGCTGGGGTTGCGTGGGTCAAGTGCGACCGATGGTTCGTTCTGCCGGCCCCGGGCGCGCGAGCATTCTGCGAGCGTGGCGTCCTTGGCCGTCGGTGTGCCGGGATTGTTGACGTTGTAGTTGGACACGTAACCGGCGGCGGCTCCGTTGTCGTTGGTCAACCGTGTGTCTGTGCGAGGCGTCGAACCCGACGCGGTTCCGCCTATTGCCAGCACCGTCAGGGCGGCGACGCCGGCCACCAGCATCGGCCTCGGGCGTAGCAACGTCGACATGCGCATCGGGGTCTTCCTTTGCTCAGCCTGCATGGACCCCGACCGGGTCGAACGTGACCGCTCGCCCAACTTAGGCCCATACTCTCCGGTACACAACCTCTGCAGCAGCGCGGGGCGCAGCTGCCGACGTTGTTGATCGGCGCCGGGATTTCAGCGCTGACACTCATGCACCGACGTCTGGGATGGCGTCGGCGGCGCCCCTGCTGATTTCTCGAGCGAAATTGCCGCTGTCGAGCCGGTCACTTGTAGAGGTTGGTATCGCCCGCGTCCATCGTCACCTGCAGGTCGGGCGCGATCAACGGGCGGCGTTCAGACGTCGGCTGCGAGTACTGCTCCAGCGAGTCGATGACGACACCCTGGTCGGTGATCAGGATGATGCCGGGTACGCAGCTGTAGATGAGGTCGTTGTCGTCGGCGTTGGGGGCGTCGATCCGCACTGTGGTGCCGCGACCGTTGTCGATGGACATCGACACCTGGTAACGCCGGAACGACCCGGTCCCGTTGGACTGCGCGGAATAGGCGACCGGCACGATCGCCTGGATCCCGGCATGCGGCCGGATCTCGATGCGTTCCACCGCCACCGCACCCGCCGCCGGAACACCCTGCGCGGCCATGGCTTTCTTCTCCTTGCGGGAGAGCCTGTGCTGGTCGGCTCTGCCGACGTCACCGGCATGCCGCACCGCCCCGTCCGAGGAGGTGAGCGAGAACTGCGGATTCTGCTGGGTGCCGAAAGCCGAGACGGTCTCGGTGCGCCCGTCCCGATAGCGGATGAGCGCGTAGACGTCGTAGTCGGTGGCCGGCGGCCAGCTGATCGATGCCACGATCAGTTCGGACGAATCGATCGCCACCCGCTGGCCCTTGGTCAGGCTGATCGCCCCGGATCGTTTGCCCAGATCCACTTTCCCGGTCGGTGACGGAAGATCCGGGACCGGCTGGGACGCCGGCGGAGGCAGGTTGGCTGCAGGCGCCGATGCCGGGGGCCTAGAGGGCGCCGCGGGTGTCGGTGCCGGGGCCGGAAAGGGCGCCGCGGGCGCCGACGCCGCCGGGGGAAAGGATGCTGCAGGTGTCGATGCCGGGGGCGGGAACGAGGCCGCGGGTGTCGATGACGGTGGCGGGAAGGAGGCCACCGGGGTCGAAGACGCCGATGAGGTCGCACCACGGGTGTCGTCGATGCTCACGCCGTGCTCCAACACCAGGGCGGCCAAGCCTTCAGCCCAGCCGGCGGACACGTTGCGCAGCTTCCAGGCATCACCGCGTCGGTAGAGCTCGACCAGGACGGCCGCCCGCTCCGACGTCAGCCCGGAGGCGGTAGCGGTGAACGTCGAACCGGCGTTCACCGTCACCGCAAGTCCGGGAACCGTGGCCAGCGATCCTGGCACCGAGTCGTCGAGGGCGACGGCGACCGCCAGCACCGACACCTCCGGCGGCACTGCCGGCAACTGCACGGTGATCCGATCAGGTGCCGTCATCCGGACCGCGCCCTCGGCCGATTGGGGCTGGTTGAAGAACACGAAATCGGCGTCCGAACGGACCCGATGCGCATCGGTCAGCTGGAAGATCATCAGATCGACGGCGCCCTGCGCCGCACCGGTCACCGCCACGTCGATGCTCGACACGTCGAGGGGGGCATTGGCGCCCTTCTGCAGATCGGTCATCCACCCACTGTCCCAGATGGTCCGATCCGGCGCGGTTGCCCCGTCCGATCTCCGCATGCGGGTCAGCCGTCATGCGAGCCTCGGCGACGTCGAGATCGTCCAGCGGGCGGGAACGCCCGGCGCTGCCCCGCGCCGTCATCGTCCGGGAGTCGGGCGACCAACTCACCGACCCGCCTTGCCCGCGAGGGCTACTATCTAACCAGATAGTCACCTCAAGGAGAGCAGGCAGCATGAGGACGAGGGTTCGAGGTCAACGTCTTCGGCCTGGCCCGGCTCACCCAACTGGTGCTGCCGATCATGCGCCAGCAGGGCAGCGGGCGCATCGTCAACATCTCCTCCATGGGCGGGAAGATCTACGCTCCGATGGGCAGTTGGTACCACACCACCAAGTTCGCCGTCGAAGGTCTGAGCGACTCGCTGCGCCTGGAGCTGAAACCGTTCGGGGTCCAGGTCGTGGTGGTGGAGCCGGGCGGCATCCGGACGGCGTGGGGCGGGATTGCGGCCGACAATCTGCTGAAAACCTCGGGCCAGGGTGCGTATGCGAAGCAGGCGGCGAAGGTGGCCCGGGTTCTGGGTTCCGCCGATCGGAATCCCAAGCTCGGATCGGCGCCGTCGGTCATCGCGGTGGCCATCGAGAAGGCAGCGACCGCGAGGCGTCCACGTATCCGCTACACCGCCGGCTGCGGTGCGAAGCCCCTGCTGTTCCTGCGCCGAATGCTGACGGACCGGGCGTTCGATCGCGTGATGAACGTGGTGTTCGGCGCCCGCACATAGATTGCCGGTGGCCCGGCTCTGTCGTCGGCCGGCGCTGCACGGCGGAAGGTCTGACTGTGAAACGAGATGCGCTGGCCACCCGCGCCAGAATCCTCGCGGCGGCGACATCGGAGTTCGCCGCCCACGGCATCGCCGGCGCACGCGTCGACCGCATCGCTGCCTCCGCCGAGGCCAACAAGAACATGATCTACATCTACTTCGGCAACAAGGAGCAGCTGTTCGGCGCGGTGTTCTCCGACGGCATCCAGCAACTGCTGGAAACGGTTCCGATCGATGCGGACGATCTGCCGTCGTATGCCGGTGCGTTGTTCGATCACATCGAGCGGCATCCTGAGCTGAGCCGACTGGCCCGCTGGCAGGGTCTGGAACGAGGAGATGCCGTCGCCTCCTTCAATACCACCCTCGCCGCCACCATGACGAAGATCCAGGCGGTCGCGGCCAGCCAGGCAGCCGGCCAGGTCAACGACCGTCTGACCCCGGATCAACTGCTGTCCATGCTGCTGAACCTCGCCGCCACCTGGTCCGATGGTGCACCCGAACTGGCTTCGGTCGAGGTCACCGACGCGATGAGAGCCTCCCGCCGGGCGGCCATCGTCTGGGCCATCGGGCGGCTGACGACGCCCGATCGGTCCGCCGCCGGGAGGCGGCCTTCGGACCGGCCGGTGGCTGAACGGCACACGACCTGAGCGGCAGCAGTACTTGAGCGGCACCAGTATTTGAGCGGCACGGTACTTGAGCGGCACCGTACTTGAGCGGCCGGGGCGGGCGAAAGCCGCTGGGCGGATCCGGCTCCCGCGGCCCGGTGCGTCGACCGTTCCGTCGAGGGGCATCATCGACCAGCATGTTCCGACTTGCATTTCACACTCCGCAGATCCCGCAGAACACCGGCAACGCGATCCGCACGGCAGCGACCACGGGTTGCGAACTGCACCTGATCGAACCCCTCGGCTTCGACCTCTCCGATACCAAGCTCAGGCGCGCGGGGCTCGACTATCACGATCTGGCCAGGGTCACCGTCTTCCCCGACCTCGGCTCTGCGTTCGAAAGTTGGGAGGGGGCACGGGTTTTCGCCTTCACAACCCGCGCGACTCAGGTCTACACCGACATCGGCTACCGACCCGGCGACGTGTTGCTGTTCGGGCCGGAACCTACCGGCCTGCCCCCCGAGGTGCTGTCCGACCAACGGCTGACCGGCCGGTTGAGGATCCCGATGCTTCCGGGCAGGCGCTCCCTGAACCTGTCCAACGCCGCCGCGATCGCGGTGTACGAAGCATGGCGTCAGCATGACTTCGTGGTTCCGCCGGAGGAGATTTCCCCGCCATGAGCGCAACCAGAATCGGGACCACCACCGTCAGAACATCGAACTGGGTGTGAGCCGAGCCGCTCCCGCCGATCGACGTCCGGAAGGCGGAGGAACCATGTCCTGGTCAGCGTCGCACAGGCACCCAGAGGCGAACACCCGACGGTCGCGGGGAACCCTGGCGATCGTTCTGCTGAGCACGATCACCGTCCTGTCCGGATGCCGGGCTCAGATGGGGACAGCGCAGCCCGACGGGTCGGTGTCCTACGACCATCGCGCTTCCGCCGTAGTGCTCGAGTTCCAGCTGATACCGCCGTACAACCCGGCCGCACAAGCGACCGGGTTCTCGCTGTCGGTCCACGGCGATGGCACCGTCGTGTATTCCGGCCGGGGCGACCGAAGGCCAGGGCGGATCAGCGGACCCCGGCTGCAGTCCCTGGTGCAGCAGATGTGGGACGACCGCCTGTTCACCGAACCCGACCTCGGCGAACGAACCTACGATGGCGGCGAGGAAAGGCTGGTGGCCACGGCGAACTCGACTCGGACGGAGTTGATCATCTCCAGCACGTCGTCGCCGGACAATCCATCCGTGGCGGCCACCAGGTCGGCGATCAGGGCGCTGCTGAGTGCCACCGGATGACCGGTGCATGGCGGGCGGACTCGGCGGTAGCGACCGGCGAGCCCAGTGACCGGGCTGCGACGGATCCGACCACGACCCCGCTGAAACTCCTTCGGCGTCCGGCGGGCTACTCCCGGGCTACTCCAGGTAGTCGCGCAGGACCTGCGACCTCGACGGATGACGGAGTTTCGACATGGTCTTCGACTCGATCTGCCGGATCCGCTCGCGGGTGACGCCGTACACCTGGCCGATCTCGTCCAGTGTCCTTGGTTGGCCGTCGGTGAGTCCGAAGCGCAGCCGGACCACCCCGGCTTCCCGCTCGGACAGCGTCTGCAGCACCGACTGCAACTGGTCCTGCAACAGGGTGAACGACACCGCGTCGACGGCCACCACTGCCTCGGAGTCCTCGATGAAGTCGCCGAGCTGGGAGTCGCCTTCGTCGCCGATGGTCTGATCGAGGCTGATCGGCTCACGGGCGTACTGCTGGATCTCCAGTACCTTGTCCGGGGTGATGTCCATTTCCTTCGCCAGCTCGTCCGGGGTGGGCTCTCGGCCCAGATCCTGCAGCAGCTCCCGCTGGATACGGCCGAGCTTGTTGATGACCTCGACCATGTGCACCGGGATGCGGATGGTGCGCGCCTGATCGGCCATCGCCCGGGTGATGGCCTGCCGGATCCACCAGGTGGCGTAGGTGGAGAACTTGTAACCCTTGGTGTAGTCGAACTTCTCGACCGCGCGGATCAGACCGAGGTTGCCCTCCTGGATGAGGTCGAGGAAAGCCATCCCGCGTCCGGTGTACCGCTTCGCCAGCGACACCACCAGCCGGAGGTTCGCCTCCAGCAGGTGGTTCTTGGCGCGTTCTCCGTCGCGGCGGACCCAGCGCAGATCCCGGCTCAGTTGTGCCTCCGGCTTACCGTTGCTCTCCGCCAGCTGACGCAGCCGCTCGGTGGAGAAGAGGCCGGCTTCGATGCGCTTGGCCAGGTCCACTTCCTCCTCGGCGTTCAGTAGTGCGACCTTGCCGATCTGCTTCAGGTAGGCCCGGACGGAGTCGGCGGACGCCGTCAGCTCGGCATCCTTGCGGGCCTGCTTCAGCGCCTCCGACTCTTCTTCGTCCTCGTCGTCCCAGGCGAAGTCGGTCGCGGTGGAACCGGCGACGGCCTCGGCGCCCGGTGCGCCGTCGACGGCAGCCTGCTGGTCCTGGACCACGACGACGTCCAGCTCGGTGGAATCGACGATGGCGGCGTCCACCAGTGCGGCGGGATCGAGCAGGGCGCCGGCATCGAGAAGTGTGTCGTCGTCGATCGGGGCGCTGCCCCGAACAACTGCGGCGCCGTCGAGATCGGCACTGCCCCTGACATCGGCACTGTCCCCCACATCGGCACTGCCCCTGACATCGGCACTGCCCACGGCGCCGCCGTCGACAACGGCGCCGGCGGCCCTTGCCTGGTCGGCGGTCGCGGCGGTGCTCTTGGCGGCGGTGCTCTTGGCGGCGCTGCTCTTTGCAGTGGCCCGCGTACCCGTACGGGCCGCTGCCTTCGCCGCACTCTTGCCGGGCGCCTTGGCAGCCGGTTTCGACGCGGTTGCGGCCTTCTTGGCTGCCGGTTTCCTGCCGGCGCTCTGCGCCGGCTTGTCGGCGGTGGCGCCCGCGTCCGAAGATGCACGGGTGGCCCCCGACGCGACCGGTGCGTCTGCGGCGCTCGCCGCGGTCTTCGCGGCCGCCTTCGGCCGTGCTGCCGGCTTCCGGGAGGATGCGCTCGATCGGGTGCCACCCGATCGGGTGCCACCCGATCCGGTGCGGCCCGGTCCGGTGCCGACCGCCTTCAAGGTGGATTCCGACTTAGCTGACTCCGACTTACCAGATTTGGATGCCGGGGCGGGTGCTGCTGGGGCAGCGTCCACGTCTGCCTGGGTGGAGCGGGTGGAACGGGAATTGCCTGCTGCGCCAGCCACTGGTGACCTTTCGTGTCCGGAGAAGGCTCGTTGATGAGGCGCCGACCCTGATTCATCGCATGCGCCGCCGCCAGAAGTTACCTCTGGCGGAAGTCTTGGTGGATTGTGCCGAGTCGGCGACTGGTCCAGTGTAACCGCGACATCGGCCGCCACATCACCGAACGGACGAGCGGAACTCGGCTCGGCGCCCCGGCGTGTGCACCTTCCAGCTGGTCAGGGCTTCTCGATGCCCTCCACCGCGGCCAGCGCGGCGCCGATGATGCCGGCATCGTTCAGCATTTCGGCGACCGTGAGCTCGGTCCTGGTCTTCAGCAACGGCACCCACTTGTCGGCCTTCTTCGAGACGCCGCCGCCCAGAATGATCAGCGACGGCCACAGCAGCTTCTCCAGCGTCGTCAGGTATCTGTCTACCCGCTTGGCCCAGTCCTCCCAGGACAGATCCTTCCGGTCCTTGGCGGAGGCGGCCGCCCGATGCTCGGCGTCGTGGCCGTCGATCTCGATGTGCCCGAGTTCGGCATTGGGCACCAGCACGCCGTCATGGATGATCGCGGTGCCGATCCCGGTGCCAAGGGTGACCATCAGCACCACCCCGTTGTGTCCCTTACCCGCGCCGTACCGCACTTCGGCGAGCCCGGCAGCGTCCGCGTCGTTGAGCGCCGTCACAGGTCCGGGCAGGTGCGGAGCGGCCACGTCGACCAGCGAGGTTCCGATCCAGCTGGGATCGACATTCGCGGCTGTCAGCACGGTGCCCTGCCGCACGACCCCGGGGAAGGTCAGGCCCACCGGCCCGGAGTAGTCGAAGTTGCGTGCCACCTCGCCACAGGTCCTGGCGACCGACTCGGGGGTGGCCGGTTGCGGCGTTTCCAGCCGATACCGCTCGCCGACGAGTTCGCCCTTACCGAGATCGACGACGCCGCCCTTGATGCCGGACCCGCCGACGTCGATGCCGAAGGCGGTCAGAATCTTCGCGGAGGCACGCTTCCTGGTGGGCATCTCAAGTCCTCGTCAGCTCGGGCACGTTGCCGTCGGCAGCGGCGGGATGGGCAGGATCGACCGCGAGGCAGCCGTCTTTTCGTCGATCACAGCGGGTGGGATGGCGGCCTGTCTGATCGCCCTCAGCTCACTCTTGACCGCATCCGAGGTGTCGGCAAATTCGAAGCGGTTGCCGATGGCGATGTCGACGGAATCATCGACCCGGTCGTCGACCACCAATTGAGCGCACGGCATCATGATCAACGCCGTTCGAGCGGATCCGACGCCGGCGTTGCCGTACCGGATCTGCCCGACGCATCTGAGATCCTGCGCTGGGTAGAGCGGATCGTTGGCGACTTCGGTGATCGACTCGAACCCGACCCGCCGCATCTCGTCCGACAGGGTCTTGGCGATGCCCCGTTGCTGGGAGGCGTTGAACACGCTGACCTTCATGAACGACGGGTTCGCCGGCCGGACACTGGCCAGTGTGTTCTTGTCGGTGAACACCCCGAGGCTGGTGGACGTCGTCGTCGCCCGGCTGCTGGAGGCGGTGGTCGAGGTGCCGGCCGTCGAGGGAGCACCGGCGAAGGTGGTGGTGCGGGTCGCGGAACGACTGGTCTGGACGGTGGTGGCCGGGGCGGGGCCGGGCTTGTTGCAACCACTGACGATCACTGGGCCGGGCTTGAGAGCCTGGAACCAGACGACGCCCGCGCCGGCCATCAGGACGGCGACCACCAGCAGCATGGGCCAACGCCGGCGTCGGCGGTAGCGCGCGGCGGCGGGGTCGGTCGTCATCGGTGCCAGGGTAGAGGTCGCCGGTTCCGGCGATGCGTCGCCGGTCCGCGTGGTGCCGGCCGGCTCCGGACGGATTGCCGGCTTCCTCGGGCTGCCGGGACGCTGTTTCGGCGGGTGACGGGTCGCCGTGAAGGGTCGGTTCGGTCAGGCGCGACGACGTCGGCTATGGTGCTGCCGCCGCCCGGCAGGATCCGTACGGATCCAGTAGGCCGGAGCGGGCACAAAACCAGCTCGCCCAGCGTTGGCATCCGCGAATACACAACAGTCACGAGGTGAGGAACGACCGATGGCTACCGATTATGACGCCCCGCGCCGCAACGAGTCGGACGAGGTGGGCGAGGATTCGCTGGAAGAACTGAAGGCTCGGCGGAACGAGGCCCAGTCGTCCGTCGTGGACGTGGACGAGGCCGACACGGCCGAATCCTTCGAGCTGCCGGGCGCTGACCTGTCCGGAGAAGAACTGACGGTGAAAGTGATACCGAAGCAGGCGGACGAGTTCACCTGCAGCATGTGTTTCCTTGTTCAGCACCGCAGCAGGCTGGCCTCCGAGAGGGACGGCCGGTTCGTCTGCATCGACTGTGCCTGACCAGACAATGCCGGTGATCATCACGTGGATCCATCAATGGCGTCCGGACGCCCCCACGCAGGGTTACCGTTGAGATGAAGGGACATGTCCGTCCCGAGCAGGCAGCGCAGCTCCACTGGGAGACAACGTGACGAAGGTCGGAACTTGGTTCCGCAGTCTGACGACCGATCCGGACGAGGCGGAGGCAGGCAACCTGAGCTCCGACGTGGATGCCAGCCCGGAAGCGTGTGCCGCACATACCTGCCGGCAGGGCGAGAAGGTCGCGCTGCTGGGCAGGTTGCGGTGCGTTGACCTGCGTCCCACCGAATCCCTGCAGGCCCTCACCGCAGAACTGTTCGACGGCACCGACGCCGTCCAGCTGGTCTGGCTCGGCCGGCGGTCGATCCGCGGGGTGGAACCGGGTCGCACACTCAAGGCCAGGGGCCGGATCGCCGTCCGGAACGGCATGAAGGTGATGTACAACCCCGAGTACGAGTTGCTGCCGACGAAGTCGTGAGCGAACCCCGGCCCCCTGAAGCATCATCGGCATCACCCTCGCCCGAGCAGCGCCCTTTCTCCCACTCCGCCGGGCAGCCGGCCGCTCCCAGCGCCTGGGATCAGATGGGTGGCATCGGCGGGATGATCGACTCGGCACTGCCGGTCATCGTCTTCGTGCTCGTCAAGACCGTCAGCAGCCTCGGATGGGCGATCGGCGCGGCCGTCGGCACCGCCGCCGTGGTCTCGGTGATCAGGCTGAGGCGACACGAGCCGCTGGGCCAGGCCATCGGCGGCCTGATCGGGGTCGCAGTCGCGGCGTTCATCGCGAACAGAACCGGGTCGGCCAAGGGGTTCTTCCTTCTCGGCATCTGGTCGTTCGTCGTCTACGGCGCTGTGCTGGTGCTGTCGATCCTGCTGCGCCGGCCGCTGATCGGCGTCATCTGGGAAAACCTGAACGGCCGCGGCAAGAGCTGGCGGAACGACCGCAAGCTGGTCCGCAAGTACGACCTGGCCACCCTGCTCTGGGTGCTGGTGTGCGCCGCCCGGTTCGCGGTGCAACGCTGGCTGTACGACACCGATCAGGTCGGCTGGCTGGCCTTCGCCAGGATCGCCATGGGGTATCCGGTGTTCATCCTGGCGATCATCGGCACCGCCCTGATCGTCAACTCCGGATCCGGGCTGTCCCCGCGCCAGCAGTGGCAACACGTCCGCGAACGCCGCCGGTCCGGACCACCGAAGAAGGCGCTCACGTTCAAGCAGCGATACGCCGTCGCCAAGGCTTCGCAGGACCGCAGGGCGGCGGACCGCCAGGACACCACCGGGGATCAGCGAGATCACGAGGCCACCGACCAGCAATAACCGTCGGCGGCATGTCTCGGTTGATGTGCGGTCAGTGCCGGATTCAACTCAGTGCTGGATTCAGGTCAGTGCTGGATTCAGGTCAGTGCTCGCCGGACATCGTCCTCGACGTCCGGCGAGGCGACGAAGAGCAGCTCGTCACCGGGCTCCACCGGCTCGTCGGGTGAGGGGACGATCACCCGGCCGCCGCGCAGGATCGTCACCAGTGCGGCGTCCCGTGGCAGATGCAGATCGCGGACCGGCCGGCCCGCCATCGCGGTGTTCGGCGGCAGGGTGACCTCCACCAGGTTGGCCTGACCCTGCCGCAGGGTGAACAAGCGCACCAGATCGCCGACAGAGACCGCCTCCTCGACCAGGGCCGCCATGATGCGCGGCGTCGACACGGCGACGTCCACACCCCAGGCATCGGTGAACAGCCACTCGTTTCGCGGATCATTGACCCTGCCGACCACCCGGCCGACGGCGAACTCGGTCTTGGCCAGCAGCGACACCACCAAGTTCACCTTGTCGTCACCGGTGCAGGAGATCACCACATCGCAGGTCTGCAGCCCTGCCTCCTCGAGCGAGGACACCTCGCAGGCGTCGGCCTGCACCCACTCGGCCGCCTCGATCCGTTCCGGCTTGATGGCTCCGGGGTCCCGGTCGATCAACATCACGTGGTGGCCGTTCTCCACGAGCTCGGCGGCGATGGACCGGCCGACGGAGCCGGCTCCGGCGATGGCGATGCGCATCAGGCACCCTCTCCAGGACTCGCCGCGGCCCGCTCGGCGACCGCCCTGATCGAACCCGACAACACCGCTGCATAGACCACGTCGCCCTCCTGGACGACGGAATCGGGGGTGGGCAGCAGTCCGTCCCCGAAGCGCACGATGAAAGCGGTGTGTACGCCGACCGTTTCCTCCAGTTCGCGCAGCGAACGGCCCGCCCACTCCTGGTGATAGGGCAGGTTGACGATGGCTACCGCCCCCGACGGGTCCCGCCACTCGGAGATCAGGCCGTCCGGCAGGATCGCCCGGAGCAGGCGGTCGGTGGTCCACGGCACGGTCGCCACCGTCGGGATACCCAGCCGCTCGTAGACCTGCGCCCGCTTGGCGTCGTAGATGCGCGCCACCACGATGTCGACCCCGAACTGCTCCCTGGCCACCCTGGCCGCGATGATGTTCGAGTTGTCGCCGGAGGAGACCGCGGCGAAGGCGTGCGCCTCCCGGATCCTGGACTTGAGCAGAGTGTCCCGATCGAACCCGACCCCGAGCACCTGCTCACCGGAGAAATCTGCGCCGAGCCGGCGGAAGGCGGTCTCGTCCCTGTCGATCACCGCCACCGAATGCCCTGCCCGGTTGAGCGCCTTGGCGAGCGCGGATCCCACTCGGCCGCAGCCCATGATGACGATGTGCACGGCTGCACCCTAACGCCGGACACTCGCAACGGGTTGGGTGGCCGTAGGCTTCCCCGCTGGAGGTGGACGGATGTCCAAGGCGAGGGTGGCGGCCAAGCGGCTGCTGATCGGCCGGCCGTTCCGCAGTGACGGCTTGGCGCATACACTACTGCCCAAAGGGATCGCTCTGCCGGTGTTCGCCTCCGACGCCATGTCCAGCGTCGCGTACGCGCCGCAAGAGGTGTTCGCCACCCTGTCGGTGGCCGGGCTCGCCGCGTACGCGTTCTCGCCGTGGATCGCCGGCGTCGTGTGCGTGGTGATGCTGGTGGTGGTCGCCTCCTACCGACAGAACGTGCACGCCTACCCGAGCGGTGGCGGGGACTACGAGGTCGCCACCACGAATCTGGGCCCGACCGCCGGCCTGGTGGTGGCCAGCGCGCTGTCCGTCGACTACGTGCTGACCGTCGCGGTGTCCACGGCGTCCGGAGTAGCGAACATCGGCTCGGCGATACCGGTTGTCGGCCGGCACCCCGTGCTGTTCTCGGTGATCATCGTCCTGCTGGTGGCGACGGCGAATCTGCGCGGAGTCCGCGAGTCCGGGCTGGCGTTCGCCATCCCGGTGTACCTGTTCATAGCGTCGATGCTGGGAATGATCGTCACCGGGTTGGCCCGCTGGATCACCGGGTCACAGATGCGTGCGGAGAGCGCCGCGTTCCAGATCCCGGTCACCCATTCGCTGTCCGGGCTGGCACTGGTGTTCCTGCTGCTCCGATCGTTCTCCTCCGGCTCGGCCGCATTGACCGGGGTCGAGGCCATCTCCAACGGCGTGCCGGCGTTCAAGAAACCCAAATCGAAGAACGCGGCCACCACCCTCGCGCTGATGGGCCTGATCGCGGTCACCATGATCATCGGCCTGGTGGTGCTCGCTCTGGTGACCGACGCCCACATGGTCGAACCCGGCACCCGGTTGATCGGGGCGCCGGCGGACTATTACCAGAAGACGATGATCGCCCAGATCGCCCAAACGGTGTTCTCCGGCTTCCAGCCCGCGTTCTACCTGGTGTCGTTCGCTACCGGTCTGATCCTGATCCTGGCCTGCAACACCGCATTCAACGGTTTCCCCGTTCTGGCGTCCATCCTGGCCCAGGACAGTTACCTGCCTCGGCAGTTGCGAACCAGGGGAGATCGGCTGGCCTTCTCCAACGGCATCGTGTTCCTGGCGCTGGTGGCACTGGTGCTCGTCATTGCGTTCCAGGCCAATGTGACCGCGCTGATCCAGCTCTACATCGTCGGTGTGTTCGTCTCGTTCACCTGCTCCCAGGCCGGAATGATCCGGCATTGGAACCGGTTGCTGGCCACCGAGACCGACGGAAGCGCACGCCGCCGGATGCGACGCAGTCAGCTCATCAACACCGTCGGACTCTGCTTCACCTCGGTGGTGCTGGTGATCGTCCTGATCACCAAGTTCCTCGCGGGCGCCTGGATCGCCATCCTCGCCATGGGCGGACTGTTCGTCATGATGAAGGGCATCCGCCGGCACTACGACCGGGTGGCGCAAGAACTCGCTGCCGACGAGGACGACATGGTGCTGCCGAGTCGGATCCACGGCATCGTGCTGATCTCGAAGCTGCACCTGCCGGCGATGCGGGCACTTGCCTATGCGCGCGCCATCCGCGCCGACACCCTGGAAGCGGTGATCGTCAACGTCGATCCGGATGAGACCGCCAGGCTGGCCAGGGAATGGGAGGACCGGCAGATCCCCGTCCAGTTGAAGGTGATCGACTCACCGTTCCGGGAAATCACCAAGCCGATCATCGACTACGTGCGTCGGGTCAGGAAGGACTCGCCGCGCGACCTGGTGACGGTGTTCATCCCCGAGTACGTGGTCGGCAGATGGTGGGAACAGTTGTTGCACAACCAGTCGGCCCTGCGGTTGAAGGGCCGGTTGCTGTTCACGCCCGGGGTGATGGTGACGAGCGTCCCGTGGCAGATGCGGTCGACCGAAGCGATCGACAGGCGGATCCGGGACGTCCCGGTCGAGGTCAAGCTGCACCAGACCGGTCGCGATGACGGCTGATGCCGACGACCCGGCGGATGCCATCGCTGGTGTTGATGCCATCCGTGGGGCTGATGCCATCGAACCGACCCCGACCGTCGGTCAGTTGATCGTTCTCGACGTCGGTCCGGTCGCGCACGGCGGGCACTGCGTCGCCCGGTGGGACGGCAGGGTGGTGTTCGTGCGGCACGCTCTGCCCGGCGAACGCGCCGTCGTCCGGCTCACCGACACCTCGCATGCCGGGTATTTCCGCGGCGATGCCATTGACATCCTGGCCGCCGATCCGCGCCGGGTGACACCCCGCTGTTCCCACTTCCGGCCCGGTGGCTGCGGTGGCTGCGACTTCCAGCACGCTGATCCCCAGCTCCAGCTCGAGTTGAAGGCTGCTGTGGTCGCCGAACAACTGTCCCGGCTGGCGGGAATCGAACGAACGGTGACCGTGCAGCCGTTGCCGGGCAACCGTTACGGCTGGCGGACCAGGGTCCGCTGGGCCCTGGACGAAGCCGGCCGGATCGGCCCGCGGGCAGCCCGTTCGCACCAGGTGGTCGCGGTGTCCGGCAGCGAACCCTGTGAGATCGCCGCCGACGGACTGTCCGAGATGGTTGCGCTGATCGACGTGCCGCCCGGGATTCGCGGCAAGTCGGCCGAGCGGCGCACTTTTCGGGGGTCCGGCCGCGCCGGCACCGGGGACGGCAACGCAGCGCGCCGGCAGGCCGGAGCCGGCCGGCGCTCATTGCCGGAGGTGACGTTGGCGCGCACGCCGGACGGCGATCGGATCGCCGTCTGGGACCGCGCAACCGCGCCGACGGTGACCGAAACGGTTGCCGGCAGGCGGTTCTCGGTCGTGGCCACCGGCTTCTGGCAGGTGCACCCGGAGGCGGCTTCGGCGCTGTCCGGCGCGGTGGACGAGGCGCTCGACGGGATCGATCTGCTCAGCGGCACCGGCTGGGACCTGTACGGCGGAGTCGGACTGTTCGCGGTGCCGCTGGCCGCCAAGGTGGGCCGGGCGGGCCGGGTGCTGACGGTCGAGAACGATGCGGTGGCAACGCAACTGGCCGCTTCCAACCTGAACGACCTGCCGCAGGCCAGCGCGGTCACCGCGACCGTGGAGCAGCTGCTGGACGACCCCGCCGAGCAGGTGGATGCCGTCGTACTCGACCCGCCGCGTTCGGGTGCCGGCCGCGCGGTGTGTGCCGCGTTGGCCGGCCGACGGCCTCGGGTGATCGTCTACGTGGCCTGTGATCCGGCGGCACTGGCCCGCGACACCGCGGTCCTGGCCGAGCACGGTTATCGGCTCGACACCCTGCGGGCCTTCGACTGTTTTCCGCAGACCCAGCACATCGAGTGTGTCGCCCGGTTCCTGCCTGCTGAATGAGTCGATCACCAGCCGCCGCGGACACCACGCCGGTCCGATGCTCCGCGCGGTTTCGGCGTTGCCGGCGGCGGTGAACCTGGGTGGCTCGCGGTCTGGCCGACCCAGACGGACCCTCCGGGGGCTTGAGGTCGGCGCAGGGCCGTAGCGTTGAATCACGCACCGAGTTGAATCACGCACCGAGTTGAATCACGCACCGGGACGAGGGATCCCATGAAAGAAGCTGTCGTCACCACCATCGATGCCACCGTCCGGAGCCGAGCACTCACACGGAGTCTCAAGTGTGGAGCAGAGCTACAACGCGTAGCCGCCGTTCGGATCAGCCTTGGGTATGCAACCAGTTCACCAGGGCGGCCGGAGCGTTCGTCATGATCGCGTCCACCTCGATGCCGGTCAGGAACTCCCAGTCGGCTCGGTCGTCGGCAGTCCACACTGACACCGCGATGCCCGCAGCATGCAGTGCGGCCACCGCACCGACCGGATCGGGGTGCTGCCGCAGCAACGAATGGTGCGGGTTGTAGCTGATCGCCCCGAGCGCCTGGCAGACGGCGATCGGGGCGTCGTCCCATGCTGCCGTCAGCAGCGCCACCGCACGGTCCGGGGAGATGCGGCGGATGTCCGCCAGCACATCCCGGTCGAACGACTGCGGCAGCACCCGGTCGTCGGCGCCACTGGCTCGGCAGACCTCCAGCACCGCCAGCACCTGGTCGGCCGTGTGCGGCCCCTTGAACTCGAGGAAGACCCGTCCGTCGGCCGGCAGCTCGGCCAGCAGCTGCGACAACTCCGGCACCTTCTCCGCGGAGAACTCCGGCGCGAACCAGGAACCCGCGTCGAGCGCGGCCAGGTCGAGCGCCCTGATCTCCCGCACCGCACCGGTGCCGGTCGTCGTCCGGTCGACAAGGTCGTCGTGGATGAGAACCGGCACACCGTCGACCGTCGGCTGGGTGTCCGTTTCCAGCCAACTTGCCCCCGCCAGCCAGGCGGCCCTGAAGGCGGCCATGGTGTTCTCCGGCGCGTCGACGCTCGCGCCCCGATGGGCGACGGCCAGCGGGCCTCCGGGCGGTCCGGGCAGCAGGGCAGATGTCATCGTCGGAGCCTATTGCGGCGAGCGGCATCGGCTGAGGAGGGATCGGGCGGGGACGCCGTCTCGATGCCCCGGCATGCGGTCGGCGCCGTCCGCCGCGGACGTCCCGGCCGACCGGCGATGTCCGATCGGGACCGACCGGGCGGAGGTGGCGCGCGGTCGGTCGGGCGCGCGGGCAACCGAGCCGGCAGATGTACGTCCCGGTAGTGTTCGGGTCGACAGGAACAAGGAGATGCCGTGCCGTTGATCGATCGGATCACCTCGCCGTCAGCGGTTCGTTCCCTGACCCCCGACCAGCTGAAATCCCTTGCGGTCGAAATCAGGGCCTTTCTGGTGGAGAAGGTGTCCAGACACGGCGGTCACCTGGGTCCGAATCTCGGTGTCGTCGAGCTGACGCTGGCGATCCACCGGGTGTTCGACTCGCCGGCCGACCCGATCGTCTTCGACACCGGACACCAGGCATACGTCCACAAGATCGTCACCGGCCGCGCCGGCCGGTTCGACGCCCTACGAGTCCGGGGCGGCCTCTCCGGTTACCCGAGCCGGGAAGAGTCCGAGCACGACTGGGTGGAGAACTCCCACGCATCCACCGCATTGAGCTACGTCGACGGAATGGCGAAGGCGTTCGCGGTGAAGGGCGAGCGGAACCGCACACCGGTGGCGGTGATCGGGGACGGGGCGATGACGGGTGGGATGGCCTGGGAGGCGTTGAACAACATCGCCGCCGGCAAGAACCGGCCGCTGGTGATCGTCTTCAACGACAACGGGCGCTCTTACGCGCCGACCACCGGCGGGATGGCGGAGACGCTGGCGGCGTTGCGGCTGAAGCCGGGCTACGAGCGGATGCTCGACTCGGTCAAGTCGACGTTGCCCAGGGCGCCGGTGATCGGCGGCCCGCTGTACGGGATGATCCACGCCGTCAAGTCCGCGGTGAAGGATTGGCTGTTGCCGCAGAGCCTGTTCCAGGACATCGGGCTCAAGTACGTCGGTCCGGTGGACGGGCATGACGTGCAGGCGGTCGAGAAGGCGCTGCGCAGGGCGAAGGGTTTCCGCGGCCCGGTTCTGGTGCACTGTGTGACCAACAAGGGCCAGGGCTATCCGCCTGCCCTCGCCGACGCCGACGAGCTGATGCACAGCCCACCGGCGTTCGATCCGGAAACCGGTAACCCGTTGTCCCCCACGGGATCCAGCCTCGGCCAGGTGATGGGCAGGGAGCTGGTCAAGCATGCCGCGGAACGCGACGACCTGGTGGCGATCACCGCCGCGATGACCGGCCCCACCGGCCTGGGCCCGTTCGCCAAGGCATACCCGGAGCGGTTCTTCGATGTCGGCATCGCCGAGCAACACGCGCTGACCTCGGCGGCCGGTTTGGCCCTCGGCGGTCTGCATCCGGTGTTCGCGGTCTATTCGACGTTCCTGAATCGTGGGTTCGATCAGCTGTTGCTGGACTGTGCGATGCACCGGCTCGGCGTCACGGTGGTGCTGGACCGGTCGGGGATCACCCAGGAGGACGGCCCCAGCCATCACGGGATCTGGGATCTTTCGCTGGCCGCCATCGTCCCTGGACTACGGGTCGCCGCCCCGCGCGACGAACCGTCGCTGGTCTCCGAGTTCGCCGAGGCGCTGGCCGTCCACGATGCGCCGACCATCCTTCGGTACCCGAAGGGCGCCATGCCGCAAATGTTCCAGGCGGTCCGCACGGTCGGCGGTCTCGACGTGCTGGCCGAGCCGCCGGCGGCTTCCGAGCAGGCTTCGATCGAGGTCTTGCTGGTCTCTGTCGGCGCCCTGGCCGGGGCGGCGGTCGAGGCGGCGTCACGGCTGGCTGATCACGGAATTGCCGTCACCGTGGTCGATCCGCGATGGGTGCTCCCGGTCTCGGGCGAGCTGGTCGGGTTCGCCGCCGGTTTCAATCATGTGGTGACGCTGGAGGACGGTGGGCGCTCCGGCGGCGTCGGTGCAGCGGTGCGCGACGCCCTCGGGCCGCGTGCCGACGTCCTGGTGATCGCCCTTCCGCAGGAGTTCCTGGAGCCGGGTTCGCGCGGCGAACTGCTGGCCGAGCGCGGGCTCACCGGCCAGGCCGTCGCCAGAGAGATTGCCGGACATGTGTCCCGCGGTGGTTTCGACCGGGCCGACATCGAGGAGGTCGAGATCGACGCTGCCGCAGACGTCAAGGGTACCAATGGGTCCCGCGTGGATCCCCGCGAGTAATCCGGGGATGAGTGGACCTTCCACGTCGCTCGGCGACGAGCTGATCCTGAATCCAGGGTCCGCGTTCGCCGAACGCGTCATCCCGGAGACGCTGCGCACTGAGGTGCTCGATCCCGCTGCGCTGCATGACTGGTGCGACCAGTCGCGATCACGTCGCGACTGCCTGACCGGCGACTCGCTACGCGACAGTCTGCGTCAGACGGGCACTGCGGCTGGGATGCTCGGCGACTTGGCGACCGCCGAGAGGGAACTGACTCATGCACTGGAATTGACCGGCAACGCTGAGCCAGCACGCACGCTGGCGCGGGTGCGACTCGCCGAGGTACATCGGCAGGCTGGTCGGCTGGACCTCGCAGCGGAGATGTTCGATGCAGCCGAGCGGGCGGCGGACGGGTTCTCGCCCCAAGCGGCAGCGGTGATCCATCAACATGCCGGCAAGTTCGCCTTCGATGCCGGTGAATACCCGCGGGCGTTGGCCGCCTTCGAGATCGCGTTGTGGTTGCGCCGAGGAATCGAGGATCCGAGTCCGGGGCTGATCGCGTCCAGCGAATTAGCGGTCCGAGTGGCACGTGAAAGGCTCGCGCGGCGATGACGCTGCTGCTGGAATCGGACCCGGCCGTGCCGATCGGCCTACTGGGCGGAGATCCGGTGCTGCCGAAGGGTTTGGGCTGGCCGACCTGCGTCAGCTGCGACGGAGCGATGGCGCACATCGGCCAGTTCGGCGTCGACGAGAAGCTACTCACGTTATTCCAGTGCAACAATGATCCGGGCATGTGCGCGGACTGGGAGCCGTTCGGTGGCGGTAACGCGGCGGTGCTGGTGTCCGGCCCGACCGCACGGACCGCCGGTCCGCCGGGTCCGGTCAGCTTCCCGGCGTTGCCGGTCGGGGTGCGCGAAGTGCCCCAGGCGTACGAGGACATCCGCGACGAGGTGATCGGGCAGTTCGGCGGCGAACCGTCGTGGATCCAGGGCCCTGAGGTACCCATGTGCCCGAACTGCCCGGCCGGACCCATGCGATTCGTCGTGCAGCTCGAGCCGGGTCCGCTCCACTTCCTCTTCGGCGACTACGGCAGCGCCTACGCCTTCGACTGCCCGTCCTGTCAGAACGCCGCCTGGCTCTGGCAGTCCTGACACATCCCCCCGGATTGCGCTCCCTGGCTCAGTGGGCGAGGCGGCGGGCCAGAGTCCAGGTACCGACCAGGCCGACGAAACTCAGGCCGACGATCACCGCGATCGCCGTGGTCATCGACGGGATGGCGGCTCCCGGCGTCGAGCGGGCGCCGCCGCCGATGATCGCCGTGACAACCGCCATCATCACTGCGCCGCCGATCTGCACACTGGTGTTGACCAGTCCGGAGGCCAGCCCCTGCTCCTCGTCGACGACGCCCGCGGTTGCCTGCGAGTTGATGGACGGAAAGCACAGAGCGAACCCGATGCCCAGCAGCACGATGGTCGGCAGCAGGAAGCTCACGTAGGACTGACCGGGTTCGGCCCGAAGGAACAGGGCATAACCGATGACGAACGCGGTGAGACCCACCCCGATCAGCACCACCGTCCGGAAGCGCGCGAGCACCCGATCCATCTTGGTGGCACTGAGAGCCACCAGCACACCGGCCGGCAGGAATCCGAGAGCCATCGACAGTGGCGTCCACCCGAGAGTGTTCTGCAGGTACAGGGTCACCAGGAATTGGAACGCGGCATACCCGCCGAACATGATCGCGCCGACCAGATTCGCATGCACCACAGGGACGGAGCGGAGGATGCCCAGCCGCACCAGCGGCCGCGGGTGCCGGCGCTCGATCATGACGAAGGTCACCGCGAGCCCGGCAGCCAATGTCAGCATGATCACCGTGGTCGGAGATCCCCAGCCCCTCTGCGGTGCCTGGACGACGGCGAACACCAGAACGAGCAGCGTTCCGGTGCTGGTGAGCGCTCCGAAAAGGTCCAGCTCGGCCAGCCGCGTCTTGATCCTGCTGCTCCTGGGAATCAGCCGGATTCCGGCAGCAAGGATCAACAGGGCCAGTGGACCAGGCAGCAGAAACGTTGCCCGCCAGCCGATCTCGGTCAGCAGCCCGCCGAAGACCAGGCCCATGGAGAACCCGCTGGCGCCGCAGACGGTGTAGATGCTCAAGGCTCTGTTGCGAGCCGGACCCTCGGCGAAGGTGGTGGTGATGATGGACATCCCTGCCGGAACGGTGAAGCCGGCGGCGATGCCTTTGACGAATCGCAGTGCGATCAGCGTGGTGTCGTCGCTGAGGAAGGCACTCACCACCGAGGAGACTCCGAAGAGCGTGACGGCGGAGAGAAAGACCTGCCGGCGGCCGAGGAGGTCGGCGGCCCTGCCGCCTAGCAGCAGCAGCCCGCCGTAGCCCAGCACATAGCCGCTGACGATCCACTGCAGTGAGCTGGGCTGCATGCCCAGGTCGGCCCCGATGGACGGGAGTGCGACGCCCACCATCGAAATGTCCAGGGCATCCAGGAACAACGCGCCGCAGAGAACGACCAGCAAGGCCCAGGTCCGGCGGGACCAGGCGGACGGGGTGGTGACGGTCAGGACAGGAACGGTTTCCGACGGCGGGGCGGTGGTGTGGGAAAGAGTCATGCCGCAAGCATATGCATGTGCATTTTATGTGCAAGCAAATAATGATGAAACATCTTTCTGCCCGGAACCCGGTAGGATGCGGCCATGCCCCCGGTCACCGATGATCAGCTCGCGGCCACCTGGCACGCGATGATGGCGAACGTCCAGCATCTGTCATGCCGGCTGGACAGGGAACTCGGCGCGGCACACGGCATCAGCTCGAGCGAGTTCGAAGCGCTGCAGCAGTTGCAGCGGGCCGACCAGCGAAAGATGCGGATGGCGGACCTGGCCGAACACACTCACCTGACGCAAAGCGCGCTCTCCCGGCTGATCGGGCGGCTGGAGCGGGACGGCCTGGTCACCAGGGAGGTCTGCCAGAGCGATCGTCGCTCGGTGTGGACCCAGATCACCGAGGCCGGACTCGCGCTCTATCGGCGGGCCAGAGCGACCCAGCGGTCGATCCTCCGGCAGGAGACTGCGACGTGTCCGGACCTCGCGCGCGAAGCCGGGCAGCCGGCGCAGCGTTGACTGCCTGGCCGGCCCGGGTGATGCCGGTCGCCGGGGGTATGGGCACCGACGTCCGTCAGACGGGCAGAGTGGACACCCCGGGGGGACCGAAGCGCCGCCCGGTGATCCTCTCGGAGATTCCCTCCCGATCAAGGTAGGGGGTGATGCCGCCCAGCCAGAACGGCCAACCGGCACCGGTCAGCATCGCCAGATCGATGTCCGCCGCATCTGCGACGACGCCTTCGTCCAGCATCAGCCGGGCCTCGTTGGCCAGTGCCGCCAAGGCGCGTTCCCGTACCTGATCACCGGTGGACGGCTGGTCGCCGAGCTGCCACAGTTCCGCCACCGCGGGATCCACGGTCTGACCGCCGTCAGCGTTCCAGCTGACCAGGGCCCTGGCGCCGGCTTCGACCGTACGACGCAGGTTGTCCGACACCGGGAAGCGCTCGGGGAACGACGCTTGCAACGTCTGTTGAACGTGCAGGGCGACCGCCGGACCGACCAGCTGCAGCAGCATGATCGGCGTCATCGGAAGCCCGAGCGAGGCCAGCGCGCCATCGGCGACGTCCGGCGGAGTTCCCTCGTCGATGGCGGCAAGGATCTCCCCCATGAAGCGCAGCAGCAGTCGGTTCACCACGAAGCCGGCGATGTCCGCGGTCAGGATCGGGCTCTTCTTCAGCTGTTTAGCCAGTGCGAACGCCGTTGCCAGCGTGGGATCGTCCGTCTTGGCGGCCCTTACGATCTCGATCAATGGCATCACCGCGACCGGGTTGAAGAAGTGGAAGCCCAGGACCCGCTCCGGGTGCCGCAGACCCTCTGCCATGGCTGACACCGACAGTGACGACGTGTTGCTGGCCAGAACCGCTTCCGGCGCAACATGTTTCTCCAGCTCGGCGAACACCTGCTTCTTCACAGGGAGTTCCTCGAACACGGCTTCGACCACGAAGTCCGCATCGGCGAACACCGCATGATCCAGGGAGCCGGTGACCAACGCCGTCAGTCGGTTGGCCTCGTCCGAGGAGATCCGGCTCTTGCCGGCCAGCTTCCGGATCTCCTGGTGCACCGCGCCAACACCCCGGTCCAACCGTTGCTGATCGACCTCGGTGACCACCACCGGTACATGCAACCGACGCGCGAACAGCAGAGCCAACTGCCCGGCCATCAGGCCCGCGCCCACCACGCCGACCTTGGTCACCCTCTTCGCCAGTGATTCATCCGGCGCACCAACGGGTTTGCGAGCCCGCTTCTGGGTCAGGTTGAACGCGTAGAGCCCGGCCCTGAACTCCTGCGAGTTGATCAGGTCGGCCAGCGCCTCGTCTTCGGCGGCGAATCCGTCGGTGAGATCCGCCGTCCTTGACATCTCGATGAGTTCGAGCGCCCGGTAAGCGGCCGGCGCCGCACCCTTCGTCCGCATGTCCGCGATCATCTTTCCGCGAGCCAGTGCGCGCTCCCAGGTGGGTCCATCATAAGTATTGCGCTGCACGGTGATGGAGCTGTCGAGCACTCCGGCGAGCCAGGCCACGGACTGCTCCAGGTAGTCCGCGGCGTCCAGCACGGCGTCGACGACGCCGAGCTCCAACGCCTCCCTCGGCTTCAGCATCCGATTCTGGTTGAGCGCGTTGTCGATGATCACCGTGACCGCGTTGTCCGGGCCGGCGATCTTCGGCAGGAGTTGGGTGCCACCCCAACCCGGAAGGATGCCGAGGAAACATTCCGGTAGCGCGATCATCGCGGCGTTGGAGGCCAGCGTCCGGTAATGACAGTGCAGCGCGATCTCCACGCCGCCACCCAGCGCTGCCCCGTTGACGAACGCGAACGTCGGGATGTCGGAATCCCGCAGGCGGCGGAACACCTTGTGTCCCAATTGCCCGATGGCCTTGGCCGCGTCCCGGCCTGGCAACCTGCCGATACCGGAGAGGTCGGCTCCCACCGTGAAGACGAACGGCTTACCGGTGACGGCGATCGCCGTCGGTTCGGCACCGAACGCACTGTCCAGCGCCGCGTCAAGGCTGCGCAGGCCTGCCGGTCCTATGGTGTTCGGGCGGGTGTGGTCCTTGCCGTTGTCCAAGGTGATGAGGGCGACCTGCCCGTTGACACCCGGCACCGAGATGAGCCGGGTGGTGGCCATGGTGACGACCTCGTCCGGCAGTTGGAGGCTGCCGGCATCGATGGCCGCCGAGGTGAGCCCGGAAGACCCGGTCACCGCGCCGCTCCGTCCCCGAAGTGGGGGTTCTCCCAGATCACTGTGCCGCCCATACCCAGACCGACGCACATCGTGGTGATCCCGTACCGGACGTCGGGACGTTCGGCGAACTGGCGGGCCAGTTGGGTCATCAGCCGGACACCGGAGGAAGCCAGCGGGTGGCCGACGGCGATCGCTCCGCCGTACTGGTTCAGCCGCGGGTCGTCGTCGGCCAGGCCGAAGTGGGAGGTGAAGGCCAGCACCTGCACCGCGAAAGCCTCGTTGATCTCGATCAGGCCGATGTCGTCCATGGTGAGTCCGGCCTTGGTCAAAGCCTTCTCGGTGGCCGGGATCGGGCCGGTGCCCATGATCTCCGGATCGACACCGGCGAAGGCGAAGCCGACCATCCGCATCTTGATCGGCAAGCCGAGTTCCTCGGCCACCTCGGCGGTGGCCAGCAGGCAGCCGGTGGCCCCGTCGGTGAGCGGTGACGAGGTGCCGGCGGTGACCCGGCCGTGCGGGCGGAACGGTGTCTTCAGGTTCGCCAGGCCCCGGACGCTGGTGTCCGGCCGTGGCGGTTCGTCCGCGACGGCAAGTCCCCAACCCTGCTCGGCGGACCGGGTGGCAACCGGTACCAGGTCAGGGCTGATCTTGCCGGCGGCGAGCGCAGCCGCATACTTGTGCTGGGACGCGGCGCCGTAGGCGTCCGCCCGGTCCTTGGTCAGCTGCGGATACTTGTCGTGCAGATTCTCTGCGGTGTTGCCCATGTCGAGCGCCTCCGGATCCACCAACCGGTCTGCGACGAAACGCGGATTGGGATCGGCGCCGGCGCCCATCGGGTGGTGGCCCATGTGCTCGACGCCGCCGGCGATAGCCACGTCGTAGGCGCCGACGGCAATTCCGGAGGCGACGGTGGTGACGGCGGTCATGGCGCCCGCGCACATCCGGTCGATGGCGAATCCCGGAACGCTGCGAGGCAGGCCGGCCAGGATGGCGGCGGTACGGCCGATGGTCAGTCCCTGGTCACCGGTCTGGGTGGCCGCGGCAATTCCCACTTCGTCGACGCGGTCGGGGGGGAGCTCCGGATGGCGCCGCATCAGCTCCCGGATCACCTTGACCATCAGGTCGTCCGCGCGGGTCTGCGCATAGTGCCCCTTGTCGCCTGCCCTGCCGAACGGGGTGCGTACCCCGTCGACGAACACCACGTCCTGCAGCGTGCGGGTCGGTGCCATTTCGGCCTCCTTGCTTCGGGTAGTCGTCATGCTACCCGTGAGTAACTTAGCGGCGCCCCGACCAGGTGCGAGCCGTTCACCGAACCGGAACTACGGCTCGGTCGAGATCACGGGGACGTAGTGATGGCGGCTGCCAGGACCGGAGCTGTGAGTGCTATCTGCCAGGGTCGCGCACCACCTTCGGCCAACAGTTCGGGGACCTCGGCCGGATCGGGAGGCTGCCAGAGCACGCGGCGGACCAGATCGGGAGACACCAGGTTCTCCACCGGCGTGCCGACCTTCTCGGACAATGCGCCGAGCGCGCTTCTGGCCGCGGTCAGCCGGGTGTGCGCAGCCGGATCCTTCGCAGCCCATCGGCTCGGTGGTGGCGGTCCGTCGGTGACCACATGCAGCGGCGGTAGGTCGGAGTCCGGAACCTCGAGCCCTCGAGCGATGGCTGCCATCCAACCCTGCGCCTGCCGACGCTGTGCAGGACGGCCGAACACCCGCATCGCCGTCAGTTCGGACACCGATGCCGGCCGGTTCACCGCTGCCTCGGCGATGCCGGAATCCGGCAACACCCGGTGCGGGGCGATGTCCCGGTGACGGGCAATGCTGTCCCGCTCGGCCCACATCTCGCGCACGATGGCCAGCGCGCGACGATCCCGGACCCTGTGCATGCCCGACGTGCGTCGCCATGGATCGATTCTGGGTTTAGGGGCGCTCGGAGAGATCAATGCGGCGAACTCCTGGCGTGCCCAGTCCAGCTTTCCCTGCTGCTCCAGCAACTGCTCCATGGCATCGCGCAACTCGACCAGCACCTCGACATCGAGCGCCGCGTACGCCAGCCAGGACTCCGGCAATGGGCGGGTCGACCAGTCGTCGGCGCCGTGCCCCTTCTGCAACGTGAGCCCGAGCATCTGCTCGACGAGCGGCCCGAGGCCGACCCGGGGGAGCCCGGCGAGCCGACCGGCGAGTTCGGTGTCGAACAGTGCGCGCGGACGTAAGCCGACCTCGGCAAGGCAGGGCAGGTCCTGGGTGGCGGCGTGCAACACCCATTCGGCCTGCGCCAGCGACGCGGACAGAACCTCCAGATCACCCAGAGCGATCGGATCCACCAGGACTGTGCCGATGTCCTTGCGGCGCAGTTGCACGAGGTAGGCGCGCTGTGAGTACCGGTAGCCGGACGCGCGTTCGGCATCCAGAGCGACCGGCCCCGAGCCGGCGGCAAGATCCGTCGCGAGCTGCTGGGCGACCAGCGGATCGGTGACCGGGCCGATGAAACCATCGCTGGGCACCAGCAGCGGAGTGGGTTCGGCGCCGTGCTCCGGCAACCGTTCGATCACGGAATCCGGTTCAGGAGATGACGCCGGCGCGCAGCGCCAACGCGACCATGTGCGCCCGGTCGCCGGTGCCGAGCTTGCGACCGATACGCGCCAGGTGGCTTTTCACGGTGAGCGCCGAGAGCGACAGCCGCTCACCGATCCACTTGTTGGAACGGCCATCGGCGACCAGGTGCAGCACCTCGATCTCGCGAGCCGACAGCTCCTGGATGGTGCTCGGCAGGTTGACAGCCGCCGCACTCGAGCGTCGCCCGATCAGGACGCCATGAACTCCGGCGCCGACGGCGTCGATGACCGGGCCGATGTCGGCTGCCGGTGCCAGCGCGATCACCCGCGACCAGCCCTCCCGTTTGGCGGTTGTCACCAGTTCGGCAGCGACTGGGCCGAATCCGAGGCTGATCAGCACCAGGTCACCGGCAGGCTGGGCGGAGAGCTGGGCAGCGGCATCGAAGGCGTCGCCGGCGTGGGCGACGGACCCGATACCGTTCGATCGCAGGGCGGTCGCCAGCAGTTCGCGGGAACTCGTATCCGGATCGGCCACCAGCGCCCGGACCTGGGTGAGCCGTTCCGAATCCTCGTCCTCGGCCGGAACACGGGGACGAGGAATACCCGTCGTCTGCGCAGTCATCAATGTCCGGCCCGTGGTCGACGGTCCGCCGTTGCTCCGAGGCCAAGTCATGGTGCTCACCGGTTCTCCATGGTATTCCGCCCGGACTCGTGTCTCGAACCTGGCCGGATCTCGGGTCCGGCGACGTCACGGTCGGCAACTGACCGTGTGCCACTCGGCAAGCAGGGGACATCAGCAGCGCGCTGGTGCCTTCGTGAAGCAGTGTCACCGACATGGACCCGACGGGTCAAGCGACACACCGACGGATACCCGTTGGCGCTATTCCGCGTTCAGGCATTCGTGCGAAAGTTACCTCGAATGGGGGATATGCCCTCGGGGGGAAGACCCGCTGCTGTCGACAACAGATCCAGGAAGGCCTCGAGATGGGCTGCGGTGTCAGGAGTGAGCGGAGTCCAGGAGGCCCTGATCTCGAGATCGTCGGCGTGTTGCGGACCGGATATGTCGCCGAACCGAGTCGAAGCGGTGGCGGTGACGGTCCCACCGAGTGCCGTGTGGTCGGTGCCCGACAAGGCATCGACCAACCAGCTCCAGGCGACCTCGGGCAGCAAGGGGTCGCAGGCCAGCTCGGCCTCCAGCTCGCAGGTGGCGAAAACGACCACCCGCAGCGTCCCGTCCCATGCCTGCACCCCCTCCGGATCGTGCAGCAATACCAGTCGCCCGGAGCCGACCTCATCGTCGTCCACCGAATAGACGGATGCGGAGATCGCATGCGAGTGCGGGGCCAGCCGCGCCGGAGCGGGCAAGGCACCCAGCACGATCTCCCGGCGTGGCGCAACCCTGGACAGTCCCTCGACGGCGCGCACGAACTCGTCTGGGTCGGTGGAAGCAACCGGAACGGCCATAACGTGGACCCTACGGCCGCAGCCCGACAGTCGCGTTGGTCGGCTCGCCGAATGCCTCCGGTCCGGTCGCCGACGTGCCTCGGATCGGCTTGTCAGGGGGGACAGAGCTCGCCGGACGGTGGTTCTGTGCCCTTGGTCAGATAGCTCTGGACGGCGGCGGCGATGCACGTGCTGCCCGGGAATGTGCCGTGCGAACCGGACTGCCAGGAGATCAGCGAGGCGGCGGACAGCTGCGATACCACCGACTTGATGCCGCTGTACGGCGCGATCGGGTCCTTCACCGCGCCGGCGATCAGGATCGGTGGCGCCCCTTCGCCGGACAGCCGGCCGAGCGGCGCAACCGCAGTCGGCCAGGCGCCGCACAGCGCCGCCTGCCCCACCATGAACGATCCGAACATCGGCGCCCTGGCCCTGGCTGCCGCGGCCGCGTCCGCCAGCCCCTTGCCGGTCAGGCGTTGGGCGGCGTCGTTGCAGGTGTAGGCCAGGCGGGACTCGATCAGACGGTGATCGCCGTCGACGCCGACCGTGCGTTCCAGGAGAGTTCCGAGCTGGTCGGGGTTGCCGCTGGCGCCACTGGCGGCGGCCAGTGCCTTGCCGAGCTGGGGCCAGGTGCCGGGACGTCCGAGCAGTTCGGACAACAGCAGCAATACGCTGCCGCCGGTGATCAGATAGCCACCGCTCGATGAACCGCCGATGTCGTCGATGAGGGCACCGATGGCCTGCCGCGGCTTTGCGCCCAGTGGGCAGCCGCCGATGGTGGCTGAGCACTCGGCCGCGAAATCGTCGAGTGCGGCCTCCAGTGCGACGGCGCGTGCCGTCGCCGTGTCGGACAGGGACGACTGCGGGTCGGACGGGCTGTCCAGGATCAGCCTGGCGACGCGCCCCGGATAGCGGTGCGCGTACTCGGCGCCGAGGGTGGCGCCGTAGCCGCGGCCCAGATATTGCAACCGATCGGCGCCGAGTGCCGAGCGCAGGCTGTCCAGGTCGTCCGCGGCAGCTGTGGTGCTGAATTCGCTGATCGAGGTGCCCGCGTCACGGCCGCAGTCGAAGGCTGCGGCCGTGGAGAGCTGGTCGACCAGTTCGGCGTCCTGGGGGTTGGTCGGATCTATCGGCGGACTCAGCAGTCCGATCATGGTGTCCCTGGAGAAGCAGGCCATCGACGGCGCCTGGGCGATGCTGCCGCGGAGATCCAGGGTGACGATCGCTCGGCTCGCGAGCACAGCGGCCGGCATCTGCCCGGCGATCTCCGCGATGTCGCCGCGTCCGTTCTCGCCCGGGCCGCCGAGTACGACGACCAGATCGGGGGCCCGGGCCGGGGTGCTCGTGCCCCGCGCCCTCGCCACGTCCAGGTAGATCGTCGAGCTGCCCGTCCGGCCGTAGCTCAGCGGTACCGACAGTTCCGCGCATTCCAGGGTGACGGCCGTGCCGGCGCGGTTCTCCGACGGAACGTCGGACGGGCACGACTGCCAGTCCAGCGGCTCGGCCCTCTGACCGGCGCCACCCGGTCCGACCGGCCGGGATGACGGCGTGGCGGCGGCGGGTGTGGTGGCCGGAGGCTCGCCCCCGGTCGCCAGCGGCGGCCTTGTCGACGGTCCGACCGTGCAGCCGGCGAGCAACGCCGTCGCCAGCAGTGCCGGCGCCCAGCGCGGCAGCCGGCTACGGTTCACCGATGTCTCCGGTAGTTGGTGAACAGGTGGTCACCGTCGGAGAGCAGGCTGACCAGATGCCAGTGGCGGACGGCGCCGCGCAGGTCCGCTTCGCCCAGAAGTGGCCTCGCACTGCCGGTGCCCAGCAGTGTCGGCGAGATGGTCAGGCTCAGTTCGTCCACCAAGTCCGCGGTCGCCAGTTGGCCGAGCAGCGACGGACCGCCCTCGGTCAGGATGCGTCGGTGCCCCCGGTGCGCCAGCGCGGCAAGCGCGAGAGGCAGGTCGATGCGGGGACCGGTCCTGATCACATCGGTACCGGCCGGCTGGTCGGCGTCGTCGGTGGTGACGATGATCGCCGGGACCTGGCTCTCGGTGACGGCTCGCAGGGCGGTCGGGAGCGGGCGGGACGCCACGATCGCCCATGGCGGCACCGCTGTGCGCTTCCACCGGGTCCGCCGCGCCGAGCGCCTGGGATACGACTTCGCGCCCGGATAGTTCTCGCCGATCACCGTCCCGGCTCCGACGAGGACCACATCCGCCAGGTCGCGCTGCAGCCCGATCAGTCGCTGGTCGATCGGTGACCCGAGCGAACCGGACGTCCCGTCGATGGTTGCGCCGCCGTCCAGGGATCCGACCATGTTCGCCCGCACTGTCCATCGGTGCTCGTCGGCCGCCGTCACCTCCCCGGCCGGTTCCGGCCAGCTCAGGGCGGCTGCCAGCAGATCCTCGAGTTCCGGCGTGGATTCGTTCAGGTCGAACGATGCGAGCGGGCCTGCGGCGAGCGAGTGGGGACGGAGGAGCTGCACTGCGTCATTGCATCACGGCGAAGACCGCGGGTCGGAGTACTGCTCGGGTCGGAGTACTGCTCGGCGCCGGCGGGCGTCCGCTGTCAGTCTCTGGCGAGCACCGCGGTCAGGCTGTCGACAGCGAAGTCGATCTCGTCCCGGCTAATCACCAGCGGCGGCCCAAATCGCAGAGTGGACTCGTGGGTCTCCTTGACGAGCACGCCGCGGTCCATCATTGCCTCCGAAACCGTCCGCCCGGCGGGCGCGCCGGGGGCGAGTTGGACACCGGCCCACAATCCCCGGCCGCGTACCTCGGCGACGCCCTTGCCGATCAGTTCGCCCAGCCTGGCATGCAGGTGGGCCCCGAGCTCGGTCGCCCGGCGCTGCATGTCGCCGGTGCCCAGCAGCTTGACAACGGCCCGGCCCACCGCGCAGGCCAGCGGGTTGCCGCCGAAGGTCGACCCGTGCGAGCCGGGTGTCAGAACGCCGAGGACATCCTTGCGCCCGACCACCGCAGAGACCGGAAGGATGCCGCCGCCGAGCGCCTTGCCAAGGGTGTACAGATCTGCCCGGACCTCCTCGTGGTCCAGCGCCAGTAGTTCTCCCGTCCGGCCGAGGCCGGATTGGATCTCGTCGGCGATCAACAGCACGTTGTGCTCGTCACACAACCGGCGCATCTGCGCCAGGTAACCGGTCGGCGGCACGATCACGCCGGCCTCGCCCTGGATCGGCTCGACCAGCACCGCGGCGGTGTCCGGGGTGAAAGCCCCGGCCAGCGCCTCGGAATCGCCGTACTTGACGCTGACGAACCCGGGGGTGAACGGTCCATAGTCGGCCGTAGCAACCGGATCGTCGGAGAACGAGACGATTGAAATGGTCCGGCCGTGGAAGTTCCCGCCGGCGGTGATGATCTGAGCTCGGTTCTCCGGCACTCCCTTCACCCGGTAGGCCCACTTGCGAGCCACCTTGAGCGCCGACTCGACGGCTTCGGCGCCTGAGTTCATCGGGAGCACCATCTCGGTGCCGGTGAGCCCCGCCAGTTCGGCGCAGAACCGTCCCAGCTGGTCGTGGTGGAAGGCCCGCGAGGTCAACGTGACCCGACTGAGCTGCTCGATGGCGGCGTCGATCAACGCCGGATGCCGATGCCCGAAGTTCAGAGCCGAGTAACCGGCCAGCATGTCAAGGTAGCGTTTCCCGTTCACATCGGTGACCCAGGCGCCCTCGGCAGAAGCAATGATCACCGGCAGTGGATGATAGTTGTGCGCGCACCACCGATCCTCCTGACCCAGGAGTTCGGCGCCGAAAACGTCCGGCGGCCCATGATCGCCCGCGGTCACCCTTCGTGCCTCGGTACCGGCCGTCACCATCGATGCCACCGTCTGTCCATCTCTCCATCTCTCCATCCACGTCCCGCAGTCAGGTAAGACTAAGGCCGCTGATGCGCCCCATTCAGTTCGCGCAGCCCGCCCCCGGGCAACAGATTGTTGCGTGATATCCCGCTGCGCCGTCTGTTCGTTGCGAACCGGGCCGCGGGCATCTCATGCATCGTTCGCCCGCCCATGTCAGGGTGTGGCATGCCGAAGAAGAAGTCCGGGAAAGATCATCGGTCCGGCTCGTTCAACCCGTCCGACCAGAGGAAGCCGAAGGAGGCGTTCAAGAACGCACAGCAGCCTGGGGAGGCCGGCGGCGTCGCCGCGGTGTTCCGATTCCCGCCCGCCACCAGCACGCTCGCCGACCTGTCCACCACACCGCTGAAGTTCGGTCCCGAGGACAAGGCGGCCGCCGCCGCGGCAGTCGGGGAGCTCGGCCCGGCGCTCGCCGAACTCCAGGAGAAGCTGTATGCGCAGGGCACCGCGGGGAACAGACGTCGAATGTTGTTGTTGCTGCAGGGCATGGATACCGCCGGCAAGGACGGCGTGATCAGCCATGCCGTTGGGCTCCTGAACCCGAGCGGTATCCGGCTGACGTCCTTCAAGGGCCCGACCCCCGAGGAACTTGAGCACGACTTTCTCTGGCGCATCCGGCGAGCGGTTCCGCGGGCGGGCGAGATCGGCGTTTTCAACCGTTCCCAGTACGAGGACGTACTGATCGTCCGGGTGCACGACCTGGTGCCCAGAACCGTGTGGGGAAGGCGCTACGCGCAGATCAACGCCTTCGAACGGGAGATTGCCCGACAAGGCGTGACGGTGGTCAAGTGTTTCCTGCACGTCTCCAGGGAAACGCAGGCGGAGCGGTTGCTGGCCAGGCTCGACGATCCGGTGAAGTACTGGAAGTACAACCCCTCCGATGTGGACGAACGCGGCTACTGGGACGACTACCAGGCGGCATACCTGGATGTCCTGCGCAAGTGCAGTACCGTCGCCGGCCCGTGGTACGTCATCCCGTCGGACAAGAAGTGGTACCGGAACTGGGCTGTCGCGGCGTTGCTGCACGAAAAGCTGGCCGAACTCGACCCGCAGTATCCGGCGGCCGACTACGACGTGGAAGCCGAGAAGAAGCGGGTGGCAGAGAGCTGACTCACAGCCACCTGCTGACGGTGTCGGGTTCGATGATCGGGACAATGGGCCGGTGACCCAGCCAGCGATCAGTGCGCGCTCGTGGACCGTGATCGTTCCGGTGAAGGCGACGTCGAGGGGCAAGAGCCGGATCGCGGTCGATCCGATGCTGCGGCAGCGGGTGGCGGTGGCATTGGCTACCGACACGGTGACGGCTGCGGCCGAGGCCCGCTCGGTCTGCGACGTGGTGGTGGTGGTCGACGATCAGGACGACGGTGCGATGTTCTCGGCGATCCGAGGCGTCCGGATCCGACTCACCCGGGCATCGTCGCTGAACGCAGCCATCGTCGACGGAACCACCGGGATCGCCGGACCGGTGGCCGTGCTTCCTGGGGATCTGCCGGCCCTGACCGGACAGGAACTGGACGCCGTGTTGGCGATGATCGGCTCGGCCGGGCACCCGATGGCGGTGGTCGCCGATCGGCAAGGCACCGGCACCACTCTGCTGGCGGCGGTGGACCCGGCCCAGCTTCGGCCCCTGTACGGACCGGATTCCTACCGCCGGCATCTGGCCGCCGGCGCACATGGTCTCGAGTTGCCGGAGGACAGCTGGATCCGGCGTGATGTCGACACCGTCGCCGACCTGGTCCAGATCACCGCTGGTCGGACCGGCGAGCTGGCCGACGTGGTGCTCGGCCGGAGCTCGGCCGCGGCGGAGCGGGTGTGCTGACGGCCGGTGCTACCGTCGCCGGTGTGGACCGACGCTTCCTGAAGCCGGGATGGCTGGTCGGGCACCTGTTGGTGCTGGCGGCTTGCCTGGTCTGCCTGCGGCTGGGTTGGTGGCAATGGGATCGCACCCACGACGCCGACGGCACCCTGCAGAACCTCGCCTACGCGGCGCTCTGGCCGGCCTTCGGAGCCGCCTTCATCTACATGTGGGTTCGGTTCCTGCTGCTGGAGAAGGGGAAGGACACCGCTGACGAACAGCAGATGGATCAGGGTCTGACAGCCATGCTGGTGGAGGGTTCCGCAGGCGCCGAAGGTCTTGGCGAAGCAACCCGGCTGGGTGGCGGGTTGGCGGATGTCCGAACGGCCACGGTCGGTGACCCCGAGTGGTCGGATGAGCGCCCGAACATGGATCAGCCGCCCGCCGTCGACGATGCAGGGCGGCCATCCGGACACCCCCAGTCCACTCGGCCCACCCGACCCGAGTTGTTCGTCGGCACCGTCGAGGATGTCGACGGCGATGAGGATCCCGAGCTTGCGGCCTACAACCGGGCCCTTGCCGCACTCGCGGAACAGGACCGCAAACGTGCCCGTTGAACCGGCAGCAGATCCGGTGGCCACCGGCGGGGCGGCCGGCTCTTCGTCGGCGTTGCCGGTCAAGGTGGCGAAGGCGTTGCAGCGCTACCTGATCGCCGCCTTCGTGGTCGGGTTCGCGCTGATCATCCTGGTGACGACCGTGGTGCTGCGCTACGGCTACGACCAGCGCTGGGCCACGGCGGTGTGGGGTCCGATCCACGGCGTGCTGTATGCGATCTACGTACTGCTGTCCTTCGATCTCGGCTACAAGGAACGCTGGAGCATCAAGGGCATCGTCGGGGTGTTGCTGGCCGGCGTCGTCCCGATCCTCAGCTTCGTCGTGGAGCGCATCGTCCACCGCAAAGTCCTTGCCCGGGAACGGCTCTGAACGAGCCGAGAGAGCCCCTGCGGGCGGGACTGCCCGAGGGTCGTTGCTCGCGGACGCATCCGGAGACGTCGAAGCCGGTGCGCCCTGGTGATATGGACGCAGGGACCGTTCACACCTGAACCGTCCAGGCGTCGGAACCGGCTTCTCACGTCGGCCGAAGGGTGAACGCTTGCCGCCAGTTGCACTTCACCTGCCGACCAGTGATGACGACCCAAGGATGCGACCGGGAGCCACACCCGGCTCTGCTCAATCGCGACGATCGGCGAGGTGAGGCACGGCGAACACCCTCACGGCGGCGGCGTTGCCTCATGGGCTCAGCGGTGCCCACCGACCGCGGAGCGTGCCTGTGCGGCACCCGGAAACCTCGAAGGCGCCGACGCGACACGCGGGCCGTCCCACCAGTAAACGGGCGGGCGCGGGTGTACTGGACCCATGACGAACCCACCGAACGGCGAAGAGCAACCTGTCGAGCAGGGCGAACGGTTGGCCGGAGCCGCTGTTGCCGCGCTCATCGAGTTTCAGCGACACGTGGACAGGCTCGGTCTCAGCGGAGACGTCGGACCTGCCAAGCCGTACCCAACGTTGGACGACGATTACCGACTGGCGATGGCACGGCACGAAGCCGCAGACGCCGCACTCGATGATTGGACCACTCGCTGGTGGGCCGTTCTGAGCCCCGAGGAACAGAGGCGCGTGACTGCAGCGCGCCAAGCTCCCGACGACCAGGCCTAGCGGATCTCGTCGATGACGGCCTTGAACGGATCCAGCTTCGAGTCGGGTAGGCCGCGCGTTCGGCGGGCCACGCCGAGTCCAGCGCAGCCTTGACGGTGCGCCAACCGACGTGGTGGGTGCGCTGGATCTCGCGCTCCGTCATCCCCGCCCGGGCATCTCGCCGAACCGCGGCATACAGCTCGACGCGGGACTGAGCGGGGGTCATCACGTCGCCTGACCGACGTGTCCGGTCAGACGACT